>Ga0209581_1005147_pt1 | contig 10148 bp, 9 predicted proteins | sample Coa_R2_FD_187160 | JGI IMG/M metagenome (GOLD analysis project Ga0209581, IMG submission 187160) | Surface soil microbial communities from Centralia Pennsylvania, which are recovering from an underground coalmine fire - Coalmine... | ecosystem: Environmental > Terrestrial > Soil > Unclassified ...
TGTACATCGCGAAAGGCCACCAGCGTGGCTCGCAGATCGGCGCCATCAGGTAAGAGTGCGGTAACGGTGCGTTGGACCTTCACAGCTCCATGTTACTATAAATTCGGAGTGCCCCTTGATATACCAAGGTGTGGAAAGGCGCGTGGAGGTGCGCTCCCACAAGGATGACGTTTGGTGGGAGACCGTGGTTTATGGCCCCGACAGCAACGTGGTTTGCACAGTATCGCCAGGGCGATACCTATCGGGGCACTCTATCGCGAGCTTATTCTCTGAGATATAGCGCGGAGACGTCTCCTGTTAGCGGGCGCGATTCGCGCCCGCACGGTGCGGAGCGTGCGTGAGATCGAGGCCGGGCATGAATTCCTTGGTGCGCTCCACGATGTGGCGGCAGGCCTCGGCCGGCGAGTCGGTGACCATCAACAGGTCGAGGTCCGTTGGGGAGATCTTGCCACCGGCCAGCATGGTGTTGCGCAGCCACTCCAGCAGCCCGCCCCAGTACTCCGAGCAGAACATCACCACCGGAAAGTTGTGCACCTTGTGGGTCTGGATCAGGGTCAGCGACTCGAACAGCTCGTCCATGGTGCCGAAGCCGCCGGGGAAGATGACGAAGGCCTGTGCGTACTTGACGAACATAGTCTTGCGCACGAAGAAGTAGCGGAAGTTGATCGGCAGGTCCACGTACTCGTTGATGCCCTGCTCGACCGGCAGCTCGATGGCGCAGCCGATGGAAAGCCCGTGGCCCTCGCGCGCGCCCCGATTGCACGCTTCCATGATCCCCGGTCCGCCGCCGGTGATCACGGCGTAACCCTCCTGGGCTATCAATTTCGCCGTCTCGCGCGCCGCTTCATACATGGGGTCGTCGAGTGCGGTGCGGGCCGAGCCGAAGAACGAGACGGCGCGCGTGATGTGAGCGAGGGCATCGAAGCCGGACACGAACTCGCCCATGATGCGGAAGATGCGCCAGGGGTCGCTGTGGGTGAAATCATACTCCGGTAGCAGGCCGGGGCCTTGCAATAGGCGTTCGTCTTCGGTCGGCCGCCCACGCTGCGCGGCACGGTTCAGGGTGGGGTTGGGCTGCATGCGGCCGTTGCGCCCGGGCCGCGTCTCTTTTCGCTCGCTGCTCATCCATGTGCCTCTAGTCGTCGGTGCATCCCCTGCTGTAGTACGATGCTACTGGGATGCCTGACAGCACGGCCGGGTCGCCGGTTGTACTGCCGTATCTAAACGTAGCACGAACAGTATCGAGGAGCCAATAAGAAATATGAGCGCCTCTCCCCTCACCGGCCGCTATCTGCCCGGCCGCCAGAGCCGCGCCCGCCTGATGCGCCTGGAGAGCGCGGCCATCCTGAAGCGCTTCTTCTTCTGCGAGGAGGCGCTGATTCGCGGCATGGCCGGCTGGCTGGCCGCTATCGCCCCGTTCGAGGTCAAGATGACCCTGCCACGCCACATCTGGGAGGACGCGCTGGTGGCAGGCGAGCTGCGGCAGCGCGTGCTGGAGCTGAAGTATCCCAACCGCCTGATGGAGGTCGGCGACGACGCCCCGCTTGTAGCCCTTTTCGAGGCGGCCCGGCACGCTCCCCTGCCCGTGATGTACCTGGCCGCGCTGCAACGCGTCCTGGTGCCGGCCTTGCATCGCACATATCGGGAGTATCTCGCGGCGGCCGATGAGCTTGGGGACGGCCCCACCAGGCGCTTCCTGGAGCTGGCGGTGCGCGAGAAAGAACGCCAGATCGAGGAACTGGCGGCGATGGTGGAGTTGCTGCTGTCCGCCGCGCCGGAGAGCCGGCCCGCGGCCGACGACTGGGCCGGCGCCGTCGCTTCGCGTATGGAGGCGTTGGGCGGCGTGACGCTGGAAGCGGTGCCCCCATTGCAGCAGGAGCCGCTGCCGGGCAGCGCACCCTTTGCCCTGGCCCAGGTGCCCGGCCGCGACCCACGATTCCACCGCTGTCGCTTCTACTGGCCCGACGCCATCGACCCATCATACCCCTATGGCGAGGGCATCGCCTTGCAGTTGCGCAGCGCCATCAGCCACCTGAACGAGGTCTGGGCCGTCGATACGGCCGGCGCCATCCTGGAGGCGTTCGCCGGGACACTCGGCTGGGAGTTCGTGTCCGATGCCGCGCGCTGGGTCTACGACGAGAGCCGCCACACCGTGATGGGTTGGACTCGCCTGCGCGACTGGGGCTTCAGCCGCGATGAGCTGCCGCTCGGCACCTACATCTACGACGCGGCGCGCGATCAGGACCCCATCTACCGCCTGGGCATGCTCTTCTTCTTCGAGACCAAGAACATCGGCAAGAAGACCGGCCGCGCCGCCGCTTTTGCCAGCTACGGCGATGCCGCCAGCCAGCACGACATGGAGTTCGATTGGGCCGACGAGGGCATCCATGCCGCCTATGGCAAGCGCTGGCTCACCGCTCTGATAGCGGCGCGCGGCCTGCCGTCCGAGACCTTCGAGGCGGTGCAGCGGCGCTGCGAGGAGCTCGTCGCAGCGACCGTCGCCTCGGCCACAGCGGACGAGGCCCGGGAGATCCGGCGCGTCGCCGACCACCTGATCGCGCGCGCCTCCGCACTGGCCGTGCCGGTATCGTGAGAGAGAGCAGGATAGAGCAGAATAGATGGTCAGAGACTTTAGCGGCAAGATCGCCCTGGTGAGCGGCGCGGCCCACGGTCTTGGCCGGGCCATCGTCCTGGGGCTGGCCGCGGGCGGCGCGACCGTTTACGGCCTCGACATCCTGGTCGATGAACTGGACGAGGCGCGGCGAGCGGCCGAGCAGGCCGGCGGGGCGTGCGAGGTGGCCGCGCTCGACGTGACAGACGAAAGGGCGGTCGAGGCGCTGGTCGCACGGGTTGTCGCCGCGCACAGCACGGTTCACATCCTGGTCAACTGCGCCGGTGGCGTCGTCGGCCAGGTCGGGCGGCCCATCGAGGAGATCAGCGGCGCCGACTGGGACGTCATCGTGCGGACCAACCTGTACAGCACCTTTTTTCTGACGCGCGCCGTCGTCCCGCACATGAAGCGGCGCCGCTACGGCCGCATCGTCAACATCTCCTCCGGCGCCGGGCGCACGGTCAGCCTGACCGGCATCCAGGCCTACGCCAGCGCCAAAGCCGGGCAGATCGGCTTCACGCGGCAGACGGCGCACGAGCTTGGACCCTGGGGCATCACGGTCAACAATGTCGCGCCCGGTTTCGTGCGCAGCAATCCGTCCTCCGAGCGCCAGTGGCAGTCGTACGGGCCGGAGAGGCAGCAGGCGATCCTGGAGTCCATCCCGCTGCGGCGGCTTGGCACGCCCGAGGACATCGCGCGGGCCGTGCTCTTCTTCGCCTCCGACGATGCCGCCTGGATCACCGGCCAGACGCTCAGCGTCGACGGAGGCTCGGTTTTGCTGTGATCCGGCTCCTGGCACACTAAGGGGACCATCCTTTAGCACAGCCAGGACAGATATTTCAAACCGATGAGACGCCTTCTTCTTGCTCTGGGCCTCGGCCTGGCCCTGCTGCCGGGTGCACCCGCCCTGGCCCGGCGGGCGCCGGCAGCGCCGCATGGACCTGCCCCTCGCCCGCTCAGCTTCCCGGCCGATACAGCGTCGCATCCCGCGACCAACGTGGAGTGGTGGTACTTCGTGGGCCATCTGGTGGACCATACCGGCCACGGCTACGGCTTTGAAACGACGTTCTTCCGTTTCTCCGGCCTGCGGCGCTACTTCCCGGGCTCGCCCGTCGATACGGCCTTCCGCACCGATGTCGCGATCACCGACGAAGCCAAACGGCGCTTTCACCACGGCATCACCTACGTTCCCGCCATGCCGCCGCTCACCATCGCCGGCACCCGCCAACTGCACCTGCGTGCCGGAGCCATCACCGTGCGTACGCTCGGCCCTCAGCACTACGCCGTGCACGGCGCGATGTCCGACGGGGCCGTCGACCTGGACCTGACCTCGCTGCGCCAGCCGATGCTGGTCAACGGCGGATTCGTCGGCTGGGGCACGGGCTGGAGCTACTACTACTCGCTCACGCGCATGCGGGCCACGGGCACGATCGTCCTCGGAAAGCGGCATATCCGCGTGCAGGGCCTGGCCTGGCATGACCACCAGTGGGGCGACATGCAAAACGGCGCGCTGCGTGGTTGGGACTGGATGGAGATGCAGCTCGACGACCACACCGACGTGAGTCTGATCGTGGAACGGACCGTCAATCCGAACTCGCCCGACGCGCGTTGGGCCATGGCCCTGTTGCCGGATGCGACACAGAGGTACGTGCCCGGCGTGCAACTCACGGCACTGGGACGCTGGCGCAGCCCCGTCACCGGCTTCATCTACCCATCGGGCTGGCGCGTGCACGTGCCCGCGTTGCAGCTCGACGTCACGGTGACGCCGACCGTGCGCGATCAGGAAATGTGGGACCCGTTTGCCGTCATGGGCTATCACTCCTCTTACTGGGAGGGAAGCTGTACCGTGGTGGGCACGCGGGCCGGCCATCGCGTAACCGGCCACGGTTACACCGAGCTAACCGGCTACGGCAGCCGCCCGCCCTCACCGCAGCATTAGCGGCCGTCGTGAATAGACGCAAAGAGGCGAGCAGAAGGACAGGGATGGGGCAAGGGACAAAAAACGGAGCCACGTGCTACGCTGTGCTACACTCGGTGCGAACAAGAAATCAGGAGTCCGTCTGTAGGGAGTCTAGCGCATTGGGCGGCGTGCGGGCCGTCTTCTGCGCCTATGTTGGGGCCATGGACGATCTGTCCGCATTGCCGGCGATATTCGCCACCAGCCCCGATCCGGGCCACGCCCGGAGCACGCGCTATGAGCTGTGGTACCTGTGGGGAAATTCGCTCCCGCCTGCGCACCGGTCCGGACCCAGGTCCTCGCCAGTCTGGCCATCACGTTGCTCCGCCGCCTGAATGTCACCAACATCGCCGCCACGCGCCGCTACTTCGCGGCCCGGCCTGCGCACGCGTAAGGGTTCATGGGCCTGCGCCCCTGCACCTAATATAACGCTCCGTCCGACTTTTCACTACACCTGGCTTAACCCGGTCCTTTCAACACCGGGGGTATGTTAAGATCGAAGTAACGAGCAAGCGAGCAAGTCAGTTGTGGGGACAGTAGGATCTAGAGGAGTCAATTCAGATGGCCAAAATCGTGGTCAAACCGCAGCGATCATACCTTAGTCAACCCCTGCAAGTCATCCTCGATGGTTTGGAACAGGGGCTTGTAGAGGAGATTGAAATACGTGAGCAAACCCTTCCTGTGCGCCCATCTTCGGTCTTCCTGGAGGTATTCGTGCATCTTGTGCCGCTAGTGGAACAGAACCTACAGCGGTTCGATCTATCACAACCTAGTGCTTCCCCTGGTTGGTCACTGCAAAACGCTAACCGAACTAGTGTAGACGATGTGCTACGTGCGGCCCGCGCCTATAATGCAGGGCATGATCGACAGGTACATATAATCTATCAGCGAGGTGCGCCTGACATAGCACCGGGATAAGATAATGACGTACGAGTCACCTGAATGCTTATCCTCCTATAGGGCTGGGCTGCAGTATTGTACCGCCGCGCAGATGTTACTACATCTTCGATGAATCTCTCTGATGGATCACTCAAAACCAAATCGATCGGAACAGGAAATCGCATGCCCGCACTTAGGTGTTGGAGGAGTATCCTGCTAGTAGAAGGACGTAGGTGGATTATTACAGTGTCCGACGTCGCTTGGGACGGGTTAGTTAGCTCAATACTGATAGTGGCCACTTGCCCACTACTGATCAGCCGACGTACGGTCGAGGCTGACTCGCTGAGATAGCTAACAGAAGGAAGCACAACCAAGGTCGCCTTTGGAGCGTCATGAAGAGCGAGTTGCCATCTGATGAGATATTGGCCTAATCTGGAGACCAGGACAAAACGGGGGCTGGCGTCATCCGGCAGCGCGCCGACAAGGTGTCTAACCGTGTCATGATGTGCTGACCGGCACCTCCAGGCGACTATTACTCCCGTCATGCTTGCGGTAGCCCCGGTTTTGTCCTGGTCTCCTGAGGAGGGGTGATGGCCGGGCAGCAGACGGGACAGTACACCTTCCAGGAGTTGGTCGCGCTCACGCGGCGGGTGATGCAGGACTTCGACGCGGTCGAGCAGCGTCCCTAGACCTCGAGGCGACCATGATGGAGTTGATGAAGCAGGTGGGGGATCTGGCGCGCCGCATCCTGACAGTTGAACACTATTACCTGCCGGACCGCGAGCAGGACTCGCTGCCGAACAGATCCGGCGAGGCGCTGTGAATAGACGTGTTACAACGTGAAGGGCCAGAGCCGGCGAATAAGTGAGCGTTTACTAGATGATGCGCAACGCACTCTAGCTTCGCGAAGTAACATCCCGCGCCTCCTCCTTGAGAGATCCTTGGACACAAGCTTGAGTAAATAGCCTTTATTCGGCTGAATCGTCAAACTGATTTCCCATACTAGCGGCCATTGTTTTTCTCGATGAACTAGTCTAACTATAAGTAAATTATCTATATTATCAACTATTATATTGGACCACTTATCATTCTCGTCAAACATACTTAATATATTTAGCAAAGTATCACGCATAGACTTATATTCTTTTTGTAACATCATCCTATTTATATGACTTCTCTGCATCTCCTTTGAGATAACGTGATCGAAATACTCAACCATCTCTTCGTTCAATTGATCTCTGTTCATTCTCGATCCTCTCTTCAATATTCGTCTAGATACCGACATTCTCTTAGGCCTACCGGGACTGTAAGAGCAATCCGGGTAGGCCTAAAGATTGGCAGATTGCACGAAGCAGCAACCTGCTGCAGAGTCATACCATTAGGCTATCTCGCTGAAATCACTCCTTCAGAATTGTACCGTAGACCAAGCGGGGCCGGCAGAGTAAACTGTCTCCCCATCCCAATCAATCGCGTTAACTATGTTGACTTCAACTCTCCACAACTGCCCTGCCTTGGGGCCAGTTCCGTCCCGATAAGGGGGTGTAAGCCCCCCGTTCTTTGGACACCATACCTCATCCATTGCCGGAAGTTCCGACCAACTGCAAAATGCCATCTGACCTTGGTAATTCCAGAGACAACGCCAGAGAAACGGCTTACAGTACCAGGCCTCGACGCTCAACGACACCTGAAACATCGAGTGGGTGCAGTCTAAACTGCCAGAGCCGACGAGCGAAGGGCCTGGATAGGAAGCGCCGTAAGCCGCATAGGTGCATTGTGTCGGATCCTTGGGGCCGACACTATGTGCGGTAACAGGTGCGCCCGGCGTGAGTCCAGCAGGTCCAGGGCTATCTAACACCACATAGGCCTTCACAGCGGGGGTCTTGATCGGGTATTGGGCATGGGCAACGAGAGGGGTTAGTTGAGGTAGCGCGAGAAGCGCCGCGAGAGCGCATGCCAAAACCGCTTGTTTCGTCTTCACAGCCATCTTCCTTAGCTCCATGTACGGTGTCATTTCTGTTGTTCCTGACAGCAATACTTTCTAATATCAGTGACCAGCACCCTCCTTTGTAGAGGCAAGTAGGTGCCCCCCTATTTCGCTGACGGCCCTTTGCTCGCCTCAGTTGGCATCTACAAACAGGCCATGATTCACAATACACTCTGACAATTCCTTTTATCTATACTATTGTGATCAATATATATGAGCGTAATCTATAGACTCTTCGAGCGTTTCATCTCGCACTAGGATCGGAATAGATCAAGCGCATGCGCGTTTCAGCTCACGACGCGCCCTCGCAACGGATCAGAGCACGAAGCCTCGTCGCCCCGCTTGGGCACACAAGGCGTAGGTCGAGGCGACTCCGAATTTGTGACGGAGCGAGGCGACGGTGCGCCGCACCGTCGCCTCGCTCGCCGATATCTCGCGGGCGATCTCTTTCTGGCACAGCCCCTCGGCCAGTAAAGTGAGCACCGTCCGCTCGTTGTCGGCCAAGGCCAACTCGTCGCTCCGCAGGGTTCGCGGCCGCTCTGAGGTCATCAGTAACTCGTCTAACATCGCGCGATGCCCGACCACCAGATCATCTACCAGCACGACAGCGAGACAGAGCACCACCATATCCCGGCTCAGCCGATACCACAGGAGGTAGCCCCGTACTCCCAGGTCGGCGAGCCGTCGGAGCGTGTCCCGGTGCAAGGTATCCTTCGTGCCCACCACGACGATCCGGCTTGTCGGGCTGGTATTGCGCAAGGTGCGGGTGAATGGCACAAGACCCATCCCGCCCACGGCCGCATCGACAATGATTTGATCGGGACGGTAGCGTGAGGCGATGCGCACAGCCACGCCAGGCTGCTGCACGTCGTCGAGTAGGTTTAGACCCGGTTGCTCTACAAGGAGCGCGTGAAGACCTAAATTAGCAATGTGATTGGTACCGACAAGCAGCACGGTGGATGGTGTCAGTTGTACGGTGACCATCTCTTTGTCCGACGGTAGAGCGGGCGATAGCCTCTCCACCAGGTCATCACTGTCTCGATCGGCAAGAGCCGACGGATGCACGACGACGTCGAAGGCCATGACGCCGTCACGGCCAGGCGGGACGGCTTGTGTCTCTGAAGACATCGGGGATCCTCCTTGTGAAGACTTGGCTCAGCGGTTCAACTTGTGCGTAGCCGGCCGTCATGCTCACGTGATGTGCCCTCTGCGACTGCCGGCCCCCAACTATCTATAAACGTACAACAGGTCGTTTTTGGTCTGGTGCACTCTCTCCTGGTTCCCATTGCCGCCTCTTGCTGGTACCAGATGGCATGCAGTAAACTGAGGGCACATGTGTCGAAGTCTATAACGACACATCTGGCCATAGAAGAGGCACACACGCTTGCCGCCGTTGACACATTTGATTGTCAACTCGTCTTTACGAGCCCACTCCGAGATACTCGCCAGCCGAGTGGGGAGATGTATGTCCTCACGCGAGGTTTCAGTGTGGGATGAGGGCGACTACTATGGTGGGGAAATCCTTGTTCAGTGCTGCGGTCCGCTCTATTTCACGGAGTATCTGCTCGCCGTTCTGGGTGAAATCGGTCGCTGTGAGCTGCCCCGATTGTGCGCAATACGCGCGAGACAACCATCCTCAATCCGTCCGAACGCCAGCGGGAGAACATGCAACCCTACGTCGAGCGGGCGAGAAGAGAGCGGTGGTACATCTGGGCCACTGAGTATTAGAGACTGTTTCGCTCGACTGGCAACTTTAGGGACCGGAGAACGGTCACACCGTGCTAGAGTTCAGATAGCGGATGTTATCAGTGGAGAACTCCCTATGACTATCGATCTGAAGCCGGAATATCAGCGCATGATCGAGCGGGCCATTCAGTCGGGGATGTTTCACAATGCTGACGAGGTCATCGGTGCGGCGCTGGAACTACTCACTGAAGATCTGGGCGAGGATGTCCAGGATGGCCTGATCGCCGATTCGCGGCGGGGGGAACCGGATGTTCACTACGGGGAGTATCGCGCTCGTCGGCTGAAGCACGAACGCTCCGGTGTCTATAGTGTTTCACAAAAAGGATGAGACTCAGGCGGCGCGGTCGAGGCCGGCCATCTGGTCGAGGTAGGTGCCCATGAGCCGGACGACTTCCTCCGGATGGGCGTGGAAATGGGCCAGCCCTTCCTCCACGGAGGTGCACACCAGCTCAAATTCCGGGAAGTAGCGGTTATGGGTCGTGCGTTTCTTCATGTTCTTCCACAGATGCTCAATGGGATTGTAATCGGGCGAGTAGGAGGGCAATTGATAGACACTCAGGCGCGCGGCGTGGGCGGCGAAGAACGCGGCGGTGTCGGCCGCGGTGTGATAGCGCGCGCCGTCCTGGATCAGGATGAGGGGCTGCGTGGTGCTGGCCAGCACGGTGGCCAGGAAGGCGGTGTAGGTCGCGCTGGTGAAGCGCGCCGTCTGGCCCTGGCAGAAGAGGCGGCCGCTGAAGTAGTCGATCAGGCCGAAGACCTTGTACGCCTTGCGCTTGCCGCGGGTGAGCACCGTGGGCTGCTGGCCCCGCACCGCCCAGGTGTAGGAGAGCGCGCCCCACTGGGCGAAGCTGGCCTCGTCCCCGAAGAGCAAGAGCGCCCCCTGCTCTCGCGCCTGCTGCACGATCTTGGGCCACTCCTGCTCCAGCCAGGCCCGCCGGCGCGCGGTGTCCAGATGGTCGGAGAGGAAGCGC
>Ga0209581_1005149_pt1 | contig 10146 bp, 11 predicted proteins | sample Coa_R2_FD_187160 | JGI IMG/M metagenome (GOLD analysis project Ga0209581, IMG submission 187160) | Surface soil microbial communities from Centralia Pennsylvania, which are recovering from an underground coalmine fire - Coalmine... | ecosystem: Environmental > Terrestrial > Soil > Unclassified ...
TGTGCCGTGCGCGCGTCCGCGATAAAGCGCTGTCGTCATGCCGACTTTGGCGTCTGCAAATGGAGCCAGGGCGCGTTCTAGATAGCGCGGCGAAACTTTGATATCACTGTCGTTGATGAGGATGTAAGCGAAACGGGCCTGCGGGACCATCTGCGCCAGGTTGCTGACTTTGCCATTCGCGCCCAGCACTTCCGGGCAGAGAACCAGACGAATTGCGTTTCGGGGAAATTCAGCTTTCAACTGCTCGACTGCAGCAACGGCTGGATCGTCCATGCTGCTGACGCCGAAGAGTATTTCGTATTCACCTGCGTACTGCTGGCGGCAGTGACTGACAAAGCTCGCATACATGTCGTGATCAAAACCCTTGAGCGGCTTCAGAATGCTGACTGGTGGATGGAAGCCGGGTGTATCCGGGCGCTTGCGGCGGACGAAATCACGCGCGCTCCAGAGCGCAGCACAGTAAAAGCCCAACCCGCATAAAGCAAGGATGCTGGTGATGCTTTCGATGATGATTCCGAGCATGAATGCTCAGTTTACAGGGTGCAGCGTACAGCGCTCGGCGCATTACACGTCTGCCCCGCACTTTAAGCGCTGTGCTTGTTATTCGTATCTCAACGCTTCAATCGGATCGAGGTTTGCCGCTTTCCACGCCGGATAAATGCCGAAAACCAGCCCGATCATGCAGGAGACGGTGAAGCCAATCATCGCCCACATACTGGACATGGTAGCCGGTAATGCGCTCAACAGCAGACGGATGATGAGCGTAATGATGCCGCCGGCAAAAATACCAATGACGCCCCCCAGAGCGCAAAGCGTGATGGCCTCAATGGTGAACTGCAGCAGGATATTGCGCTTGGTCGCGCCAATGGCTTTGCGCACGCCAATCTCTTTTGTGCGTTCAGTGACCGAAACCAGCATGATATTCATGACACCAACGCCGCCAACCATAAGACCAACGCTCGAAACCGCGACCATGAAGATAGCGAGCCCGCCGGTAAGCTGGTTCCAGAGGCGTGTCAGAGAATCAGGTGAGAATATCTCAAAATCATCCGGCTTTTCCACGCGGACATGGCGGCGACGCCGCAACAGCTCACGCACTTCGTCTTCCACCAGAGTCCGGTACTTCGGATCGTCATATTTCACACTCACCCAGACACCCCCTTTCACTGCGTCCTCGGGGTGCATTTTCATGAATGTGCCGATGGGGAAAAATGCCGCATTGTCGTCTGGGTTACGCCCACCACCAAAAGGCTGCTTGCGTTTGTCGAAAACTCCGATCACCGTAAAGACATTATTTTCGATGGTGACTTCTTTGCCGATCGCGCTGTCGTTGCCAAAGAGCTGGTCGGCTGTATCGTATCCAAGGATCACGACGTTGGCCCGCCGCTCGTCCTCGTCTTCGGTATAAATGCGGCCCTCTTTGAGAGTAATGTCGGCAACCTCGGCAATCTGCGCTGAGTCGCCTTGCAGAAGTGTGCCCTGCGCCATCTTATTGCCGTATTTCACGCCAACGATACCGGCCTGAAAGATGGGGTTTACATGCCGCACGCCGCCATCAGCGGCCACCACGTGCGGAAGAGTCCGGATAGCGGCTACATCATCAAAAGTAAGTTTTTTGCGCGCCAGCATCTCCGCTGTGGGACGAACACCGATTACCGGCATGTGGAAGACCCAGAGCACATTGGTGCCCAGTGTGCTCACCCACGCCTGCACATTGTTGTTCAGGCCACTGATGATCGACGAGATAGTAATGACTGTAGCCACCCCGATCACGATGCCAAGAATGGTCAGGCCCGAGCGGAGCTTGTTAGCACGCAATGTTTCAAAAGCCATGCGGACGGCTTCACGCGAATCAGTGACTTTCATTTCGATTGCCCTTCCCGGCTTCCATTACATCTCCGACCGCAGCGCGACAATGGGGTCAAGAATGGCAGCCTTACGCGCGGGATAAACACCAAAGAAAATTCCCACTCCGGCGGAAACAAACAGCGCCAGAAATACCGACCAGATCGAAATATCAGAAGGAAAGCCGATCAGCAGCGTTACAAGTTTCGCTACTCCCGATCCGCAGATCACGCCGATGGCTCCGCCTACCAGAGACATAGTGGCCGACTCAATCAGAAATTGCAGCAGAATATCTGTGTAACGCGCGCCTAACGCCTTGCGCACCCCAATCTCGCGCGTCCGCTCGGTCACAGATACCAGCATGATATTCATGATGACGATTCCGCCGACGACGAGTGAAATCGACGCAATCCCGATCACGACAAAAAAGAAGGTGGAGCTGATGCTGGTCCACAGACCGACAAAGGTCGCATTGGTGTCGAGATTAAAGCTGTCCTCAGCTCCCGGACGGTCGTGCCGCCGAGCGCGAAGAATGGCGCGAGCCTCGTCCGATGCACGATCCAGCACCGGGCCGACTGCGCCCGCCTTGACATAAATCACAATGCTGGCGTTTGTTCCGTATTTGCGTTGGTATGTGGTGATGGGCACCGAAACATAGTTGTCCTGGCTCTGGCCAAGCGTCTTGCCTTGCCGTTCACCCACGCCGATGACGGTGTAAGGCTCGCCATCCACCCGGATTTCTTTACCTAAGGGATCCATTCCGGGCATGAGGTTATCGACAATGTCATAGCCAATGATGGCGGTGTGTGTAGCGTATTGCTCGTCAGTAGGCGTGAAGCTGCGACCCAGCACCACGTTCAGATTGGACATCTCCGGCATGTTCCAGCTCCAGCCGCGAATACTGGTGTCCGTACTTGAATGTGAGCCGTAAACCACTTTTCCGGTGGTGGACTGCAACGCGCCGACGCCGACGCAGGATTTACATTCATCACGGATGGCCTCGTAATCATCCAGGTGAATGTCCTTACGCTTCTGGAACTTCTCGTATTCTTCGTAGCTGAAGATTACGGGCGCCTGCTTGCTCAGGGTAAAGACGTCCGCGCCGTAACTGTAGACCTTTGTGGCCACATACTTGTTCACGCCATTGGTGAGCGTAATGACGGCAATGACGGATGCCACGCCGATGACCACGCCAATCAGGGTAAGGATAGAGCGCAGCTTATTCGCCCAGAGCGATTGCAGCGCGATCTTGATGGCCTCGATAAATTCCATGCCGGGCTTTGTCCGTTTCGCAGGGGAGTGGCATTTTTAAGCATACGCCTGTCATTGGCGCGGAAGACACACTTTCGCCCTGCAGAATGGAATACGGGATGAGTGGTGGGTTAGTTCCCTCTTGTCGATTACTGCAGAGGTAGTTCAATCCCGTTCGGAGAAATCGGGTGGGAGGGTCGTTGAGCGAATTCCCGCTCGATGCGTTCGTTGATGCCGGCCTGAGCAAATTCCGCGGCTACGCGGATACCGTTATAAATAGCCCGCTCATTCGATGAGCCGTGGCCAATGATGCAGACTCCGCGCACGCCGAGCAGTGGGGCCCCGCCGTATTCGGATGGATCGAGACGCTTCTTGAAAGCATTGAAGGCCTTACGCGAGAGCAGCGCGCCTACCTGCGCTGTTACCGTCGTATTCAGCGACTGCTTCAGCATGTCGCGGACAAGTTTCGTCAGGCCTTCCGATGTTTTGAGGGCAACGTTGCCTACAAAGCCGTCGCAGACAATGACATCGGCGTGACCGTTGTAGATGTCGCGGCCTTCGACATTGCCGATGAAGTTGATTGGAAGCTGCTTCAGCAGGGGCAATGTTTCGGCAGTGAGCTCGTTGCCTTTACCCTCTTCTTCACCAATCGAGAGCAGCCCGACGCGCGGGCGGGAAATTTTGAGCACGCTGCGCGCGTACAGCTCGCCCATGACGGCGAACTGCTCAAGATTCTGCGGCTTGCAATCGACATTTGCGCCTACATCGAGCAGGACGCATGGCGTTCCTGCCGTTGTGGGCATGACCATGGCCAGCGCGGGACGGTCGACGCCCGGCAGTGCGCCGAGGACCATCTTGGCCGTGGCCATTCCGGCGCCGGTATTGCCGGCGGTAAAGAACCCGGCGACCTTCTTTTCGCGGACCAGACGCAGGCCGACGCGCATGGAACTGTCGCGCTTGGAGCGGACGGCATGCGCTGCTTTCTCGCCCATGCCGATGTATTCACTGGCATGGACGACATCGATGGGCAGTCGCTCGCCATCCAGATACTCGTGGAGCAGAGGACGAATGCGCTCCTGCGGACCCACCAGATGGACGCGCACCGGCAGAGTACGGCAGGCGAGGATCGCGCCCCGAATCTCCGGCTCAGGCGCCTTATCGGCGCCCATGGCATCGAGAGCGATGTGGGTGAGCATCGGTAAGCTGGACTAGCTGGCTTCCTTTACTTCAATGACTTCGCGGCCTTTGTAGTAGCCGCATTTAGGGCAGGCGCGGTGAGGCAGCTTGCGCTCATGGCAATTCGGGCACTCGGAGATCCCGGTGGCAGTCAGCGCGTCGTGCGCGCGGCGCTTGGAGGTGCGGGCCTTGGAATGGCGCCGCTTTGGATTCGGCATTGCAGATTCCTTTCAAACAAACAGCCTGCAGGATTTGGATCCGAGGCAGGCGAAAAAACATTATGACTTCAGCCGGCTGCCCAGGCCCGAGAGCGCTGCCCAGCGCGGATCGCCCGGCGCTGCATCGCAGCTGCAAACATCGGAATTCAGGTTCTTTCCGCAGCGTGGACAAAGTCCTTTGCAGTCCTGGCGACACAGGGTTCTGGCAGGCAGGGATAAAAGCACCTGTTCCCGCAGAACGTCTTCAAGCACAAGACCGCTCTTTTGATAATACCCGATTTCGGTTTCATCTGTGGTAATAGAGTGCTCTGAAGCGCCTGAATCGACGCCTAAAGGGCGAAAAATGAGGTCAAAATCGCCTTTTAACGCATGCTCTACCGGCTCAAGACAGCGGGCGCAGGCCACTTCTACCTGGCCCTGATATTTTGCCCGGAGCCGGATGTCCGGAACTACTTCCCGGGGGCCACGGTGCTCTTCGATCAGCTCGGCCCGTCCGGCTACTCCCATGGCTCCAACCTGCCGGACTTCTTCGCCGTAGTCGATGTCCCCGGAGGGAAGAGATACATCAAATTCGAGGGGTTCCCGCTCAAGATCGGGGATGGTAATCAGCATGGCAATCCTCGCGATTCAGGAGAGCGGGCCCTCCCCCCTGCGTTTGTACGGAGATCCTTTTATTTCAACTACTTAGAGACGCTGTTCTGTACGGAGATCGTTTGTTTTCAACTATTTACATTTAGAAACGCACAGGAGAGGCTCTTCTCTCAATTATACAAAATTATCATCAGGAACAGGTCAGAATCTCTATTGAGATAAGTCGCAGGAATTAAATAGCTTATTCGTCATAATTCTATGCGTAACTTGACAAGCATTGCTTCGGACAGGTTTTGCGTATATCGATTGTCCTACCTTTAAAAGTGCTGACGTGATTTTCATACGAAGTAGGTAAACAGGTTCCTTTCCCTTCCTCTTCGTTGCACCCAGGGTCAGGATGACAGTAAATTGAGTAGCCGAGCCTTGCTCCATCCAACTGATGCGGCCGCTTACACTTCTAACAGGACGCAGTGTCTCGCCCTCGTATCGTTCTTCTTTTCCTCGTTGTTGCTGCGATCATCGTTTTCGGCCTTATCTGGACGCTCTGGCGCCTCCGGTCCAGGTCGACCGCGGTGGCTGCATCTACGTCTGCCAAAGTCACGGTGACGAAAGAGGGAGACGATCTTACGCCGACAACGGTGTATGCCCACAATATCCGGCTGCACAAAGGGCCTAATTTTCGCATTTATATCCGCTGGATTCACGGAGAGATGGTGCGCACCAGCCCGCAGATCACGCCCTCGTTCGATGACCCGGATTCTTTCGTGCTCGATATTCAGAAGGGCGTGATCCATGCCAACATCGGCGATATTGCCGATTACCTGAATGCCAGCGCACCGCCTGACGCGCCGCTGAAAAATATCTCCATTGAGCCGGATGGCGATCAGATCAAACTGCGCGGGACGGCCCACAAGATTTTTTCCATTCCCGTTGAGCTGAAGGGCTCGCTTACCTACTCGCAGGATGGTTTCGTGGAATTTCATGCCACGAAGATTAATGCGCTGAAGATTCCGCTGAAAAAGCTGCTGGGCGGCTTTCATATCGAACTTTCCGACCTGGTGCGCTCGACGAATATTCCGGGCATCAAGGTGGCGGGAAACGACATTATTTTCGACACGACGAGGGTGCTGCCGCCGCCTCATATTCGGGGACAACTGACTGCGGTAAAGGTCAGGCCGCCCGATATTGAAGTGGTTTACGGCAATGCTTCAGATGACGATGCCCAACTGGCAAAGTGGCACAATTTTCTGCGGCTGAATGGCGGCACGATTGGTTTTGGCAAGCTCATCATGCGTTATGCCGATCTCACGATGATCGATGCCTCGCAGGACCCGTGGTTCGATCTTGATCTGGTGAATTATCAGGCGCAACTGGTGCGCGGGTACACGCGCATGACCAGCCAGGCCGGGCTGGAGATTTTTATGCCGGATGCGGATGAGAGCGCTCCGGCGAAAGCGGCCAAGAGCGTCACGCTGGAATGGCTCCGGGACCGGAACAGGGCGCTGCCTCCTGATATTCCGGCCGGCAAATAGTTTTTGGCGGCTGAATGATCTACAGAGCATTTTTCTGTCGATGTACGCTTGACCATAAGAGCGTCGTTCTGAGCCGCAGGCAAAGAATCTCCATAATTTCGGCTCACCCCGTACATTGTTTGAGATTCTTCGTCGCGTTGCTCCTCAGAATGACGGCCTTTATCCCGGGAACAGCGCATTTATGCTGCGATCTTCTAAGATAGGACATAGATTCAACTCCAATTTGCTTAGCTGCGAAGCAATCTCGGATCGTAGTGAAAGTCTTCGATGCTGAGGATTTTGATTCGCTTGAATTCCGGGTGGGCTGGATTCAGCAGCCAGTTGTTTTCAGTTACTGCGAGCGCGGACGGAACCAACAGCACCGCGCTCTGAGCTGCCTCCACAAAATTGCTGCCGATTTCTGCGAGCGCTGCTGGAGCCGGATATCCGCGCCAGTCATGCGGAAGATCTTCCACTCGAGACTGAGTACGGCTTATGTCGTCGGGAACGACCGCGCGAGCGAGCACAAGATCCTTAGGCGGATGGTCAGGATCGATGTGCACCAGGTATTCGATCATGGCCAGTGAAAGATGTTCCGCCGTGTAGACGAGCCGAGTTCCGGGACGAGACCATCGACCGCCAAAGCGATAGCTTCCTTCTCCATCGAATGGGTTGGCAGCAAACGGTTTTCTCAGCAGGCGATAGACTGTCGTCAACTGATCCCGCCGTACCCGATGCGACCGAGCACGTTTTCGACTTGCCGGGCCCCCAGTTCTGTATCAATGATGCTCAATGGAGCCACGCCTCCTAATGCATGATTGGGCCGCCTCAGCCACTGGATCGCTATGTCATGATCTCCCAGGAAGTATTCAGCCAGAGCCACAAGCCGGGCCAGCCGGTACAAGCGGTCCGATTCATAACGGGCGAGACGTTTTTCGTGCCGGCGGCGCTGAAGACTGCGCAAGCTGAGATCAAGACTGGACGCAATCTCCTGCAGGGAAAGTCCTGAGGAGGCAAGGAAGCTTTCTACTGTGGAATGCGGAAAGCCTTCGCGGATGGCGGTGTTCATGTCCTCATCTGTGCGCACGGGTCGCCCAAAGACGGTTTCCCCGCCCAGCTCATCGACGATGGCAATAAGCTCATTGACCATTCTGTCACTTATTATAGCGCCAAATGGCGCTCATTGCTGATATGTGCCGGGAAAAGCTACCGCTAAGAGCGCTAAGTACCGCAAAGGTTCGCAGGGGGAGACCAGCGGGCCTACCAAATAGCACAACCGAAAAACCGCAGGTCCTCCGCTCCAGCGCTACGCGCCTCCGGTCGGGATGACAATTCATTTAAAGGTTTGTGTGACATTCTGGCACCGCCTGCCTAAATCTAAGCCGAATGTTCCGGGTTTATTAGTTACAGCAAATTCAGCCAATTGCCGGAGGTGAAGAGGCGGACGGCGGCAATTCCTGCAGCTCCGGCTGTGATGCAGTCCTTTGCGTTTTCTGTTGTCACGCCGCCCAGCGCGAAGACCGGCATAGGGGTGGCGGCGCGGCATGCTGCTGCTAATGCGTCGAGTCCCTGTCCGGGAATGATTGCTTCGGCTGATCTTTTTTCAAATACAGGGGCGAAGAGGGCCAGGGTTGCGCCTCCATTCCGGGCACGCTCTATTTCCTGGATTGTGTGGCAGGAGATGGTGATGACCGGGTCGGCCGTGCTTCTGCTCATGGCGGCTTTTGCAGCTTCAATAACTGATTCGGGCTGATTTGATGTGAGATGGATGCCATCGCAGCCGGTTGCGATGGCAATTTCTGCCGGGCCATTCAGGAGGACTCGGGTTTGTCCGTTTGTGGAGCGCACCGCATCAACAATTTTGCGGGTGAGCGCGGCGAGTTCGTCTGTCCTGAGGTCTTTTTCGCGGACCTGGATGAAGTCTACGCCGAAGCTTGCCCACTGGGCAGCCTGATTCAGCAGATCGTCCAAAGATGGGAAGAGGGTGCGCCCGGTGATGGCGTAGAGCTGCATCTGTTTAAGTGTAGCTGTGAAACTTTTAATGAACCCATCGCTCCCCTAAAGGAAAGCAGGTTCTTCCCCTTCGTTCACTCAGGATCAGAATGACGACGTATTTTCCTGTTAATTTTCCCAGGAAAGTATCCAGCTGCTTTAGCAACAAATTTGGCGCCGGCATGCCAGGGATTCTTCCTCCCTTCATCATCCCATTACGTGAAAATCGCACGTGTGGGGACCCCGGTCCCGGTCGCCAGATTGCCCTGTTCAGCAGATTGCCATCCTTCTTTTGATCCTGGCCGCATTCTGATCGCGATGGCTCGATAGCCACTCTTCCTGTTCATGAAGCAGCCATACCGCGCGCGCAAAACGAACTCATCCACGCTTTGATAGGAACCGCGGGGACATCCTTCTGGATCAATTCTTCAAGTTCGGGCAAAGGTGGATCGCCATGATGCAAACAATTTATCTGCGGAAGCACCAACCAGGCTGAAAACAGGCCAATCTATCCAAAGATGGAGGTCTTGTATCGAAACCACAGAGCTGCAAATTGCTATACTGAGTAGGTACGTGGCGCTGCCACAACTTTGGAGGAAACCCATCGCACAATTAGATAAACGTTCTGCCAAGCAGTTTATTCGCATCAATGAAAGAATCCGCGCGCGCGAAGTGCGCGTGATCGACGACAAGGGTGAACAGCTCGGCATTATGGCGCCGTTTGACGCGCTGAAAATCGCCCGCGAGCGCGGACTTGATCTGGTAGAAGTATCACCCAACGCGGTCCCGCCGGTTTGCCGCATTCAGGATTATGGCAAATATCTCTACGAAAAAGACAAAAGCGAGCGCGCCGCCCGCAAGAAGCAGAAGGTCATCACCGTCAAGGAAGTGAAGTTCTCGGTAACGGTGGATGAGCATGATTACCAGACCAAGAAAAACCAGGCTGTTCGCTTTCTTAACGAAGGCGACAAGGTAAAGGCGTCGCTCCGCTTCAAAGGCCGCCAGATGGCCCATCGCGAGCTTGGCTACAACATCATCAATCGGCTGATTCAGGACATCGGCGACGCGGGCACGGTCGAGTTCATGCCGCGTATGGAAGGCACGACGTTGCACGCGATTCTTGCTCCCGGCAAGAAAGAAGTACCGAAGAAACCGGCCACGCCCAAGCCACCCATAGCGCAAACCGCGTCCCCCGCAGCGACTCCTGCGCAGTCATAAATCGCATAGGTTGTCATCCTGAGCGTAGCGCAAGCCTTTTGCTTTGCTCAGGATGATGTCGTTCACTCAGTGCGTGTAGTTCTGCGCATAGGTGTCTTTGGGCAGCCCCTCGGCAACTGCCTTCTCCCGTAAGCGGAATGCCGAGGTCTTGTCGGTGGCATCGCCCAGTGTCACCAGATACGGCGCGCCCCCCTTCGGCGAGAAAACGCCGGCCTTCAGGTCGGGATGCTTCTCGTTAATGGTCTGCGCCTTGTGCTCGGCCTGGTCCTGATGGTTATAGGTAAAGGCCACGACGCGCCATGCGCCAGCCGGCGAAGCGCCGGAAGACCGTGTCGCAGGTGGAG
>Ga0209581_1005150_pt1 | contig 10145 bp, 7 predicted proteins | sample Coa_R2_FD_187160 | JGI IMG/M metagenome (GOLD analysis project Ga0209581, IMG submission 187160) | Surface soil microbial communities from Centralia Pennsylvania, which are recovering from an underground coalmine fire - Coalmine... | ecosystem: Environmental > Terrestrial > Soil > Unclassified ...
ATGGCGGCGCTGGGGTCCTTACGTCAGCGAGCGGCAATGGGGCACGGTGCGCGAGGACTACAGCCCGCACGGCACCGCCTGGGACTATTTTCCGCACGACCATGCGCGCAGCCGCGCCTATCGCTGGGGCGAGGACGGGCTTGCCGGCTGGGGCGACGAGCACCTGTTCATCTGCCTCGGCCTTGCCCTGTGGAACGGGCGCGATCCGATCCTCAAGGAGCGGCTGTTCGGCCTGACCAATGCCGAGGGCAACCACGGCGAAGACGTCAAGGAGCTGTATTACTACCTCGACGGGCTGCCGACCCATTCCTACATGCGGATGCTCTACAAATACCCGCAGGCGGCCTATCCCTATACCTGGCTGGTCGAGGAGAACCGGCGGCGCGGCGCCGACGAACCGGAATTCGAGCTGATCGATACCGGGGTGTTCGAGGGCGACCGCTATTTCGACGTCACCGTCGAATACGCCAAGGGCGGCATCGACGACACGCTGATGCGCATCACCGTGGTCAATCGCGGACCCGAGGCGGCGCCGCTGCACGTGCTGCCGCAGCTCTGGGCGCGCAACATCTGGTCGTGGAACGCCGGGTCGGAAAAGCCGCAGCTGGCGGCGCAGGGGCCGCGCGCGGTGCGGGTGACGCACCCTTATCTGCCGGTGCTGCGGGCGGTGTTCGACGGCACCTGCGACTTGCTGTTCTGCGAGAACGAGACCAATCTGCGCCGCCTCTACGGGGTCGACGCGGCGGGATATTTCAAGGACGCGATCAACGATTTCGTCGTCGCGGGGGCGCGCGACGCGGTCAACCCCGACCAGGTCGGCACCAAGGTCGCGGCGCACTACCGGGCGGTCGTGCCTGCCGGCGGCGAGGCCGAGTTCCGCGTGCGGCTGTCGGCCGACGGCGGCGGCTTCGACGATTTCAACTGGATTTTCGAGCGGCGCGGCGCCGAGGCCGACGAGTTCTACGAGGCGGTGCAGCACGGCATCGCCGACGAGGACGCGCGCCGCGTCCAGCGCCAGGCCTTTGCCGGGATGCTGTGGTCGAAGCAGTATTACGGGCTCGACCAGCGCGTGTGGATGCGCGGCGACGATCTGCAGCCGCCGCCGCCCCCGGAGCGGCGCGGCGGGCGCAACGCCGACTGGGGCCATCTCTACAATTCCGACGTCATCGCGATGCCGGACAAGTGGGAGTACCCGTGGTACGCCGCCTGGGACCTGGCGTTTCACTGCGTCGTCCTGGCCCGGATCGACCCCGAATTCGCCAAGGACCAGCTCGTCCTGTTGACCCGCGAATGGTACATGCACCCGAACGGGCAGCTTCCCGCCTATGAATGGGCGTTCGGCGACGTCAACCCGCCGGTGCATGCCTGGGCCGCCTGGCGGGTCTACGAGATCGACCGGCGCGCCCGCGGCGGGCACGGCGACCGCGCCTTTCTCGAACGCGTCTTCCACAAGCTGATGATCAACTTCACCTGGTGGGTGAACCGCAAGGACGCCGACGGCCGCAACATCTTCCAGGGCGGGTTTCTCGGCCTCGACAATATCGGCATTTTCGACCGCAGCGCGCCGCTGCCGACCGGCGGTCACATCAACCAGTCCGACGGCACCGCCTGGATGGCGATGTATACGCTGAACCTGATGGCGATCGCGCTCGAACTGGCGGCGCGCGACCATGTCTACGAGGACATCGCCACCAAGTTCTTCGAGCATTTCCTGCTGATCGCCGAGGCGATGACCAATATCGGCGGCGAGGGCATCGGGCTGTGGGACGAGGAGGACGAGTTCTACTACGACGTGCTCGACCTGCCCGGCGGCCGGCGGGTGCCGCTCAAGGTGCGCTCGATGGTCGGGCTCATCCCGCTGTTCGCGGTCGAGGTGCTCGACGGGACGCTGGTCTCGCGCCTGCCGGAATTTTCCCGGCGGCTGCGCTGGTTTCTCGACCATCGGCCGGAGCTGGCCCGGCTGGTGTCGCGCTGGCTCGACCAGAGCGAGGAGGAGCGGCAGCTGCTGTCGCTGCTGCGCGGCCACCGCATGAAATGCCTGCTGCGCCGCATGCTCGACGAGACCGAGTTCCTGTCAAATTACGGCGTCCGCTCGATCTCCAAGTTCCACCAGCAGCACCCGTTCGTGTTCGAGCATGACGGGCACCGCTTCAGCATCGGCTACGTTCCGGGCGAATCGAATTCGGCCGTGTTCGGCGGCAACTCGAACTGGCGCGGGCCGATCTGGATGCCGGTCAATTTTCTCCTGATCGAGTCGCTGCGCCGCTTTCACCGCTACTACGGCGACGATTTCCGCGTCGAATGCCCGGTCGGCTCGGGCCGCATGCTGAGCCTCGCGGAAGTTGCCGACGAACTGGCGCGCCGCCTCGCCGCGATCTTCCTGCGCGACGCGTCCGGGCGGCGGCCGGTGTTCGGGGCCGACAGCCGCTTCGACCGGCCCGAATTCCGCGACAACATCCCGTTCTTCGAATATTTCCACGGCGACAGCGGGCACGGGCTGGGGGCGGCGCACCAGACCGGGTGGACCGGGCTGGTCGCCCTGCTGCTGTTCCCGGAGCGCGAGAGCCTGGCCAGCGCGGCGCTCGACGAGGCGCCGCCGCTTCCGGCGCCGCCGCCGCGCGCCCGCGCCAGGGCGGCGCAATAGGCCGGCCGTGCTCGCCATCGACGGTGCGGTCTGCCGCGACCTTGCCGCCGCCGAACGGCGCGAATGGTGGCTCGCCAACGGCCGCGGCGGCTATGCCGGCGGCACCCTGGCGCTGAGCCTGACGCGGCGCTACCACGGGCTGCTCGTCGCGCCGATCGACCCGCCGCTCGGCCGCGTGCTGGTGCTGGCCAAGGCCGATGCGACGCTGCACGCCGACGGCGCCGACTATCCGCTGTTCACCAACCGCTGGGGCAGCGGCGCGATCGTGCCCGAGGGCTACCGGCTGATCGACGGCTTCGCGCTCGACGGCAGCGTGCCGGTGTGGCGGTTCCGCTGCGGCGGCCGCGTCGTCGAGCACCGCATCTGGCTGGAGCCGGGGGCCGACACCGTCTGCCTCGCCTGGCGCCTGGTCGAGGGCGGGCCGGCGCGCCTGTCGGTGACCTTGCTGGCCAACGGCCGCGACCATCACGGCGACACCTGGCCCGACGGCTTCCGCCCTGCGGTCGCCGCCGACGGGGCGCGGCTCAGCGTCGCCGCCGCCAACCGCTTCACCCTGGCGATCGTCGCCACCGCCGGCGAGATGGCGCCCGGCGGCGAGTGGTACTGGGACTTCGACCTGCCGGTCGAGCGCGAGCGCGGGCTCGGCGACCGCGACGCGCATCTTCATGTCGGCGACGCGCGGCTGGACCTGATCCCGGGGGAGTGGGCCGGGCTGGCCGCCAGTCTCGCGCCCAATCCCGACCCCGATCTCGCCGCCGCGCTCGCCCGCCGCCAGGCCGCCGACCGCGCCGTTCTCGACCGCGCGCGCGATCTCGCGGCGGCGCCGGACTGGGTGCGGCGGCTGGCGCTGGCCAGCGACCTCTATCTCGTCGCCCGCCCGCTCGCCGATTTGCCGCACGGCCGGTCGGTCATCGCCGGCTATCCCTGGTTCGGCGACTGGGGCCGCGACACGATGATCGCGCTGCCCGGGCTGTGCCTCGCCACCGGCCGCTGCGACGAGGCGCGGACGATCCTCGAAACCTTTGCCCGCTTTGTCGATCGCGGCATGCTGCCCAACGTGTTTCCGGAATCGGGCGCGGCCGAATACAACACCGCCGACGCCACCCTGTGGTACCTCGAGGCGTGGCGCGCCTATGCCGCGGCGAGCGGCGACACGGCGGCGCTGAAGGCGGTGTTCCCGGTGCTCGCCGACATCGTCGCGTGGCACGAGAAGGGCACCCGCTACGGCATCGGCGTCGACCCGGGGGACGGGCTGCTGCGGGGCGGCGAGCCGGGGGTGCAGCTCACCTGGATGGATGCGCGGGTCGGCGACTGGGTGGTGACGCCGCGCATCGGCAAGCCGGTCGAGATCAACGCGCTGTGGTTCAACGCGCTGGCGGCGATGGCGGCGATGGCGGAGCGGATCGGCCGCGACGGCAGCCGCTACCGCGAGGCGGCGGCGCGGGCGCGGGCTGGCTTTGCGCGCTACCTGCGTCCGGACGGGGCGGGGCTGTACGACGTGCTCGACGGGCCGGACGGCGACGATGCCAGCCTGCGGCCGAACCAGATTTTCGCGGTCAGCCTGTGGGCGAGCCCGCTCGACGCGGCGGCCCAGCGGCGGGTGCTGGAGGCATGCAGCGGGGAATTGCTGACCCCGGTCGGTCTGCGCTCGCTGGCGCCGAGCATGCCGGGCTATCGCGGCCGGATCACCGGCGGCGTCGCCGAGCGCGACGGCGCCTACCACCAGGGCACGGTATGGGCGTGGCTGCTCGGGCCCTATGCGCTGGCGCATTACCGCGTGCACGGCGACGCCGCGGCGGCGCAGGCGGTGCTCGCCGGCATCGCGCCGCATCTCGCCGATGCCGGGCTCGGCCAGATCAGCGAGATTTTCGACGGCGATCCGCCGCACACGCCGCGCGGCTGCCCGGCCCAGGCGTGGTCGGTGGCCTGCGTGCTCGAAGCGTGGTGGCGGCTCGACCACGCCCGGCGCGACCCTGCCTCGCCGTTGGCGGCGTTGCGATAGCGCGCGTTCCGCCGCACAGTGGCGGGCGGCGACGGGCAGGAGGAGCCGATGGACACGCTGGCCGAGGACACGCGCCTACCCGCGGAGATCGATGCGCAGCCGGTGGTGCGGGCGGCGGCCGCGTTGCGGCCGGTGCTGCGCGACTATCACGTCGAGATCGAGCGCGAGCAGCGCCTGCCGCCGGCGCTGGTCGCCCGGCTCCACGCCGCCGGGTTCTACCGCATGGTGATCCCGCGCTCGCTCGGCGGGCTGCAGGTCGATCCGCTGACCTATCTGCGGGTTGTCGAGCTGCTCGCCGAGGGGGCCGGCTCGGTCGGCTGGAACCTCGCCAACAACAGCATCGGCCAACTCGTCACCCTCGGCCTGCCCGACGACGGCGTGCGCGAACTTTACGGCGCCGGCGCCGACACCGTCATCGCCGGCACCGCGGTGCAGGGCGGCGGACAGGCGGTGCCGGTCGAGGGCGGCTACCGCGTCAGCGGCCGCTGGAGCTTCGGCAGCGGCTGCCAGGAAAGCGCCTGGATGCTGGGCAGCTTCCAGATTCTCGACGACGGCAAGCCGCGGCTGAGCCCGGAGGGAAAGCCGCTCTACTGGCGCGGCGTGTTCGCCCGCGCCGAGGCCGAGATCGTGCCCGGGAGCTGGGACGTCGCCGGGCTGCGCGGCACCGGCAGCTTCGACTGGACGGTAAAGGACGTGTTTTTGCCGGAGCGGCGCACGATGGTGCATGCCGGGGTGCCGCTCGACAACCAGTGGGAGCGCTGGCCCGGCGTCACCTATGCGCTGCCGACCCAGTGCTGGGTCGGGCCGCATCACAGCGCCGTCATCACCGGCATCGCCCGCGCCGGCATCGACGCGCTGATCGAGCTGGCGGGCGGCAAGACGCCGCGCGGGCGCACCGGCCTCTTATGCGACAACCCGCAGGTGCAGGATGCGGTCGGCCGCGCCGACGCGATCCTCAACGCCGGGCGCGCCTACCGCAGCGCGATGATCGCCGAGCTGTGGAACACCGTCGCGTCGGGCCGGCCGACGACCCTCGAACAGCGCGCCCGCTGCCGCCTCGCCGCGGTCTACGCCGCCGACAGCGCCCGCCAGGCGATGGACCTGGTCTACCGGCACGGCGGCAGCACCTCGTTCATGCGCGAAAGCCGCCTTGCCGAATGCTGGCGCGACCTGCACGTCGTCGGCCAGACGGTGACGATCGCGCCGGAATGGTACCCGATCGGCGGCCGGGTCTATCTCGGCATCGACCCCGGCCCGCGGCTGCGATAGGGGCTGCTGCGCGGTCAGCCCGTCATCGACGACGCGGCCGGCGGCGGTCTAGGTGCCGTGGCTGTGCCGCTTTTTTGCCAGGCCCTTGTTGAGGTCGCGCTCGATCGCGCAGATGAAGCCGAGATCGTTCGAGAGATCGGAGATCTCGTCCTCCGAGCGCGCAGCCGACAGGCGGCGGCGCACGAGGCTCTCGAACTGGCCCAGTGCGGCCAATGCAACTTCCGCCGCCTCCACCGACAGCTGTTTCGTCGGATCGTGCGGCACCTGCGCCCAAACGGCCTTTTCCCTGGGCCCCATGTCGCGGATGGCGATGTCTACGAAGCGCATGGCTTTTGGCGAAAGCTTTGTCATGGCTGCACCGTCCCACAACGCCATAGAGTCAGCGAAACTTCCCGTTCACATCCCGAAGCGCCTGTCGGTAGTCGTCCAGCGGCATGTCGAGAAACTGGCGCACCGAATGATCGGCCGACGCCCCTCCTCAAGACTCGAGAAAGCGAGAGATGCCGATGTGCGCCACCGGGTCGGACCCGAAAATCTCGCTCAACGCGCGGCGGGACGAGCCGCCGATCACATCCTTGAACGGATTTTGGCGCTGCAGGGGCAAATTCCGGTCCGGATTAGCGACATCGACCCCGAGCGGGTCGACGATGAACATTCTGAGCGTTCCACCCTCGGCCGCCTTCAGGATCGTGTCGTTGATATGCGCGTCATTGAAGCCATAGCCGATCACCATGAGCCGTGTGTCACCCCGCAGCCTGCGCTCGAATTCGTTCTGATACCAAGCGAGCACGGGATGACCGTTGATCGTAAGCGCCTTGCTCGCTCCCATCACCATCAACCGTTGACCGGTGCCGTCATCCCAGCGCCACGAACCATGCAGCTTGAAATACGGCTGAAACCGCGCCTCGACTTTGAAATCGGCCTTCGGTAGAGGCATCCATCGCGATTTCCCAGGATCGTACGGGAAGGATTGATCGCGCTGCTCAAGCATCCCTGGCACGACCGCGCCGTTCCAGCGTTGACAAGATTCAAGCACGACGTTGTTGTTGAGGTAGAACCGCTCAAACAGCAGATCCTGGTTCAGCGAGAAGATGGCGTCGAATGTCACCAGGGTCCCGACCAACATCCGCTCTCGTTGATTTGTGAATTCCCAGGACGGTCGCGTCGCGAACCCCCGATCCATGTCGGCAAAGATCCGGTCGATGGCCGTCTGAAAGGCATCCAACCGGCGTTTGTAGTCGGGGACGGCCGGGTTGTTTCGATAATCCTGCTGCACCTGCGCCAAAGCGTTTTCGAATCCGCCGCCGTCCTTGTGCTGCCACAGCACATCTCGCAGCTGCTGATCGCCGCTGATCTCCGGCTGCTGCAACAGGTTGTCGAACATCTCCGATGCTAAAAGGCCGCCCCAGTTCCGGCTGAACCCGGCGCCCAGAAGAAGGATTCGGTTCACCACGCTTAGGCATCCTCAATTCGGCCGGGTCGCTGCGCCGACAGGGCATGGGGCCGGCCCGGCGGCGAGTTACTCCCTTATTCTATCAGCTCGGGCGCCCGCGCGGGTCATTCCCGCGCGCCGGGCTCTCGTGAACGAAGCCGCCTGGCGGCGTCTCGGCCTGCGGCGCCGATCCCTGGCGCAGCCCCCGCCTTTTGCGAAAGTTAAGCTACTTAAGCGTGAATGCCAATCGGCGAATACGACCTCCGTATACCTCTCTGGCACGGCCGGCTACTGCGCGGTCAGGCCGCCATCGACGACGAGGCCGGCGCCGGTCATAAACGCGGCGTCGTCGGAGGCGAGGAAGACGATGCCCTTGGCGATGTCGGTAGGGGTGCCGAGCCGGCCGATCGGGTGGGTCGACAGGGCAATGCGGCGCGCCGCCTCGACATCGTTGCTGCCGAGGTTGCGGGCGCGGGCGGTGAAGGTCTGCTCGCCCATATCGGTCTGGATCACCCCGGGGTGGATCGAGTTGACCCGGATGCGATAGCCCTTGCGGGCGAATTCGAGCGCCGCCGACTTGGTGAACAGGGTGACGCCGCCCTTGGTCATCGAGTAGAGCGGATCGAGCTGCGAGCCGACCAGGCCGGCGACCGAGGCGAGATTGACGATGGCGCTGCCGTGCTCGCTGGCGGCGCCGGCCTCGCGCAAGGCCGGCAGGCACAGCTTGGTGCCGAGAAATACGCCGGTCAGGTTGATCGCGGCGAGGCGGTGCCACTCGTCGATCTCGGCCTCCTCGATGCCCTTGCCGAGAAACATCCCGGCATTGTTGACGAGAATGTCGAGCCGGCCGAAGCGTGCCGTCGCCGCCGCGACCGCGTCGCGCCAGTCGGCTTCGAGGGTGACGTCGAGATGGCGGTAGAGTGCCGCGTCGCCGAGGGAGGCTGCCGTAGCGCGGCCGCGCTCGTCGAGCACGTCGCCGATCGCCACCCGGGCGCCGGCCTCGACCATCAGCCGCGCGGTCTCGGCGCCGATGCCGCGCGCCGCGCCGGAGATCAGCGCCACCTTGCCGTCGAGCCGGTTCATCGCATCCTCCCTTGCCGGACGGGCCAGTCTGGTTTGGCCGGGGCGGGCGTGGCAAGCTTCGCTTTTCGCCGTGCCGGGAGGCTCCCATGCAGATCGCCCGCCTCGACCATCTGGTGCTGACCGTCGCCGACATCGCCAAGACCTGCGAGTTCTACAGCAAGGTGCTGGGCATGGAGGTGGTGCAGTTCGGCGAAGGCCGCACCGCGCTCCGCTTCGGCCAGCAGAAGATCAACCTGCACCCGGCCGACAACATCCCCGGCCTCGTCGCCGACAAGCCGACCGCCGGCTCGGGCGATCTGTGCTTCATCACCGAGACCCCGCTCGCCGAAGTCGTCGCCCATCTCGGCCGCTGCGGCGTGCCGATCGTCGCCGGGCCAGGGCCGCGCGCCGGCGCGGTCGGGACGATCCAGTCGGTCTATATCCGCGACCCGGACCGCAACCTGGTCGAAATCTCGAACTACTGAGGCGGGCGATGAAAATCCGCGAGATCGAGGCGTTCCAGGTGAGCTGGGCGGCGGGCGACCGGCCGGAGCAGCGCAGCGCCTTTGTCCGGGTGCACAGCGACGACGGGCTCAGCGGCATCGGCGAGGCTTCGCCGATGCAGGGCGGCCTCGCCTCGCTCGGCATCGTCGTGCACAACCTCGCCCCCGCGCTCGTCGGCAAGGACCCGCTCGACCATGCGGTGCTGCTCGATACCGCCTTTCACACCCTCGCCAAGCTGGGGCCGGAAGGGGCGCTGAGCGGCGCGCTGGCCGCGCTCGACATCGCCTTGTGGGATTTGAAGGGCAGATATCTCGGCCAGCCGATCTACAAGCTGCTCGGCGGCGCCTGGCGCACCCGGCTGCCGTTCTACGCCTCGATCGGCGGCAACGGCGAGCGCTCGGTGGACGAGGTTCTGCGCGTCGTCGAGGCGCGGCTGAAGGACCGCCCGGCGGCGGTCAAAATCCGCTTCGACGCCGACCGCACCCGGCCCGATCTCGACATTCCCGGCGATATCGCCAAGGCCAAGGCGGTGCGCAAGCTGGTCGGCGACGGCTTCCCGCTCGCCTTCGACGCCAATAACGGCTATTCGACCGGCGGCGCGATCCGCGTCGGCCGCGCCCTCGAAGAGCTCGGCTACTGGTGGTTCGAGGAGCCGGTCCAGCACTATCACATCCGGGCGATGGGCGAGGTGGCGCAACGCCTCGACATCACCGTCTCGGCCGGCGAGCAGACCTATACGCTGGCCGGGCTCGCCGAGCTGATCGCGGCGGGCGTGCGGATGATCCAGCCCGATATCGTCAAGATGGGCGGCATCACCGGCCTCGCGCGCGCCGCCGCGCTGGCCCAGGCGCACGGGGTCGAGCTGGTGCCGCACCAGACCCAGCCGACGATCGGCCACACCGCCAGCCTGCACCTCGCCGCCAGCCAATTGCACGCGACCAAGCCGTGCGAGTGGAACGACCCGACGGCGCGCACCCACGCCGTCTTTGCCAATCCGCCCAGGCCGATCGACGGGCTGTTCCAACTGCCCGACGGACCCGGCCTCGGGCTCGAGGTCAACGAGGCGGAACTGGCCAGGCGGCGGGTGCCGCCCGGTTGACGGCGGTTTTGCGGTTGGGCCCGACGGCGGCTACAGTAGCGCGGTGATCGCCATCGACAAGCCCCAGGCCGAGGCGGTCGCCGCCGCCGTCCAGACGCCACCGAGAGCGCCGAGCTCGTCACCGAGCGCGACC
>Ga0209581_1005151_pt1 | contig 10141 bp, 11 predicted proteins | sample Coa_R2_FD_187160 | JGI IMG/M metagenome (GOLD analysis project Ga0209581, IMG submission 187160) | Surface soil microbial communities from Centralia Pennsylvania, which are recovering from an underground coalmine fire - Coalmine... | ecosystem: Environmental > Terrestrial > Soil > Unclassified ...
ACGTGCCATAATGCGCCGTACGTCTGCGAAACGCGCGCGCTCGACGTGCACGACGGCCGCACGCTCTGGACCAACCCGTACGGCGGAAGCGACTGCTCGCCGGCGATTGCCGACGGCATGCTGTTCGTCACGGCAAACCGCGACGATCCCAAGCACTTTCACACCGGCGGATACAACGTCACCGCAGCCATCGACGAACATACCGGGCGCACGATTTGGACGCACACGTCGGAGCCCGGTCCGTACACGTTCGTCGGCTCGAACGAACGGCAGATTGCCGGCACGGTCGTCGACGGCGTGCTGTACCAGCCGATCGGCAACGCGAGCAAGGTCATCGCATTCGACGCGCACACCGGCCGCGTGCTGTGGTCGGTGCGCACCTCCGCCAACGTCAAGATGAGCCCCGTCGTTAAAGACGACAGCGTCTACTTCGGGGACACGGGCGGCATTCTGTACCGCGTCGATCGCAAGAGCGGCCGCATTACGCGCACGTCGTCGTATCTTCAGCCTTTCGCCACCTCCCCGCCCGTCATTTTGGGCGAGACGATGTTCATTGCGGACGGTCAATACGTTGTGGCGTTCCCGCTCGATACGATGTAACTATGACGGGGCAGCACGGCATGAGCCCGCAGACGATTGCGAGGAGCGATCCAACCTTCGCCGCAGTTCATTAAAGATTCAATCGTTGTCTCAACGACGTAAAGCAGATGAGAATTAGCATAACGGCTGCTGTCAGAGTGATTGCAGCGCCTGCGACAAACGAGCGCGGCAAGTAGCTGAACGTGACGCGATGATCGCCGCGCGGTACGGCTACGCCTGGCAGCGCGTAGTCGGCGCGATACAGTGGTACGCGCTTACCGTCGACAAACGCGTGCCAACCGGGATAGAACAAATCGCCCGTAACAAGAAAGCACGCTGAGGCGCATGTGGCGTTCAGCGTCATCCGTGTGGCGGTCAAATCGTCTACGGTCACCGAATCCCGTTTCGTAGAAGCTCGCTCGATATAGGGGTTCCTGTTCGAGCCGCGATCGATGACGGCAGTCCTGTGGAAATCGAGCGTGCCGCTCCGAACAGCTGACAATGCGCTCGCGTTAGGCAATCGCACGACGTGATGGACTGTCCATGCACGCGGAAATGCTGCCCGATTCTGGAAGAGCACGTCCGGGTCGGTATTACTTACGCGTTACAATTGTCGATTTATCGCGAAAGTACGACGTGATTCCGGAGCGCCAGTCCGGCAGCGAGATTCCGAGCGCATGCAGCTTTGCGTTTTCGAGCGCGGAGTACTCGGGACGGCGCACGCGCGAATTCCAATCCTTGTACGAGATCGGTTCGATCGCATCTTCGACGCCGGCGCATCGCAACGCTTCGCGCGCGTAGTCGTACCACGTTACGGGGCCCTCGTTGACCGCGTGGTACACACCGGGCGCGGCCTCGGCTTCCAGCAGTTGCCAAACCGCGCGCGCCAAGTCCGCCGCGTAGGTGGGGGATACGGTTTGGTCCCGCACCACGCGAACCGTTTCGCCCGCTCGGGCTTGCACAACGATGCGGTCGATGAACGTGTAGCCTTTGGTCGGGCTCACGCGGGTTCCGTAGACACCGCACGTCCGTACGACGAGCGCGTCCGAGCGCAAGCGCTGCACCAGCAGCTCCCCGGCGTACTTGGAAGCGGCGTAGACGCTCAGCGGGTTAGGCACGTCGGCTTCGGTGTACGGCCGGCCCAGGGTGCCGTCGAAGACGTAATCCGTGCTAAACGTAACGAAGCGCACACCCGCGGCCGCGCAGCGTTCGGCCATTGCGTTCACGGCAAGCGTGTTCGCTCCGAACGCGTTCTCCGGTTCGGCTTCGCAGCGCTCGACGTTGTGGAAAGCCGCGCAGTTGACCAGCACGTCGGGGCCGGTCGCTTCGATAGCCCGGGCGACGGCTTGCGGGTCGGTGATGTCGACTTGTGCCCGTTCCGGCGCGCTTACCTGCGCCGCGCCCCAGAGCCGCCGAATCTCCGAGCCGAGCTGGCCGAAGCCGCCGAAGAGCAGGACGCGCGGGGGTGGGGGCACGGCTTTACAGTTGCCAAGTGCCGTAACAAAGGCCTCCCCTCGCGGTAGATGATTCCAGACATCCGAACCCCAAGCCCTAAGAGGAGTATGGCGATCGGAGAGCAGAGCGACGAGGCTCTGGTGCGGCGGGTCCGTAGCGGCGAGCGCGAGCTGTTCTCCGTCTTGGTCGACCGTTATAAACGTGGCATCGCAAGTTTCATCAGCGCCGCCGTCCGTACGCCTGCTGACGTCGCCGACCTCTCGCAGGAAACGTTTCTGCGCGCTTACGCGCATCTGGACACGTTTAATCCCGCGCTCGGCAAGTTCTCGACCTGGATCTACCAAATCGCGCGCAACGTCGTGCGGACGCACCTGGGCAAGGCGCAGCGCCGCGTTCCGACTCAAGAACTGCCTGAAGACCAAACGCTCGAAAACGCACTGCCCGACGTCTCACGCGACGCCGATCCGGCAGGCGGCGTCCTTCGCGAGGAAGCGGAACGCGAGCTGCGCGAGGCGCTGGCCGAACTTCCCGAACGGACGCGGACCGTGCTGACCCTGCGCTATTACAACAACATGGAGTACCACACCATCGCCAGCACGCTCGGGCTCTCGCTCGGCAACGTCAAGACGCTGATCCATCGCGGCAAGATCGCGCTCGCGCAAAAGATGCGCGAACTCGAAGAGCGCCGCGCCGGCACGCTTTCCGATCCGCTCGCTTCCAAAGGAGGTGCACGTGCGCTGCTCGTCTTATGAGCCGCTGCTCGATCGCTACATCGAGTGCACGCTTCCGCCGCGGCGGATGCAGCAAGTCGCCGCACATTTGAAGTCGTGCGACTCGTGCCGCGGACTGCTCGATGAACTGCGCGTTGTTGACGGCCTGCTGTTCACGACGACCGTGCCCGACCTTCCGCAAAACTTCACCTTCGCGGTGATGGCCGAAGTAAACTCGATGCCGGCGCCCAGAGCGCGCGAACATCCGGTCTGGAGTTTCCTTGCGCTGTATTCCGCCGCGGCCTGGGTTGCCGCCGTGCTCGGCATGGCCTTTACCGGCACCAGTCCGCACGCCGTGCTCGATGCCATCTGGAGCGGCCTGCAGTCTGCCGGGCGTTCCGCCGGAACGGTCGCCGCTTCGGTTTCGCACGGCATGGTTCACACGATGCCCGCCCTTGCCGCCTTCGGCATCGGTATGCTGCTGCTCGACATCGTCGTCGCAGCGGCGATCGCTCTGGTTTATCTCGTCATTCGCCCGCGGCTTGCCGCGCGTCTTGCTTCGGTCCCGGAGGCCTCGCTATGAAATATCTCGCTTTGGTTGCTATCGTCGCATTGTGCATCTTCGCCGGATCGCTCGGACGCGCGTCCGCCAGCGCACCCGAAACCATCGATCACGGCGGCACGTACTGGCAGAGCATCATCGTACGGCCGGATCAGGAGGTGCGGGGTGACATTACCGTCTTCAACGGCGACGCCGACATCGCGGGCACCGTCGACGGGGACGTCAACGTCTATGGCGGCACGATCACGCAAGAGCCCGGCTCGGTAATTACGGGACACACGAACGAGTACGGCGAGGCCTGGTCCAGCGCGCTTCCATGGCTGCCGGCGAATGCAACGATCGCGCACGAAAACGCCAAGATGATGTCGCTGCTCGCATACAGCGTCGTCGTCATGCTCGTGTTCTTGATCTTCCCGGTCCGCGTTCGCACCGCACTGGATCGCGTCGAGCATCATCCGGGACTCTCGGCAGCGGTGGGCGCGGTAGCGCTCATCGCGAGCGTCCCCATCGCAGTGCTGCTCTTCATCAGCTTCGTCGGCTGGCCGCTCATCCCGCTGGAGATCGTTGCGTACATCGCCGGCGTGCTCATCGGTCAGGCAGCGCTGGGCATTCTCATCGGACGCCGGCTGCTCGAACTTATGCATCCGCGTCATACGCCTTCACCGCTGATGGCGCTGGTCGCGGGACTGGTCGTCATCTGCGCGGCCGAGATTCTGCCGGTCGTGGGCTGGATGGTAACTGCGCTGGTATGCTTGGTCGGCTTGGGCGCCGCAATTCTGGCCTTCATCCGCGAGACCACGTTTATGAGCGCTGCAACGCCCGTTGCGGCAGGCGCCGGTCCGCGTCCGCCCATTGGCGGGCCGCCGATGCCTGCCTAGGTTTTAGGTCTTTCGTACCGTGCCGGCGAGGAAGGGCTAAGCGGGCGCTCTCCCCGATTTCGGGGAATACGCAAAGCCTATGGCCATCGTTTCGCGCACCGCCCGGTTCGCGGCGCGGACCGCCCGCATGCGCGCATCGACGATCCGCGAGATGCTCAAGGTCACGCAGCAGCCCGACGTCATCTCTTTCGGCGGCGGGCTTCCCGCTCCGGAACTCTTTCCGACCGAAGAGATCGCGCAGTGTACCGCTGAGGTCATGCGCGACGTCGGATCGCAGGCGCTGCAATACGGCGTTACCGACGGCATACCCGAGATGCGTTCGTGGGTCTCCGAACGCCTGTCGCGCTTGACGGGCACGACGTACGACCCCGAACACGTTCTCATCGTGAACGGATCGCAGCAAGGCCTGGATCTGCTCGCGAAGATCTTCGTCGATCCCGGCGATCACATCGTCCTGGAAAACCCGTCGTATTTGGGCGCAATACAAGCCTTCGACGCGTACCAAGCGCGGTATCTCACCGCCGAAACGGACGAGGACGGCGTTATTCCCGAATCTCTCGAACGCGTGCTCGCGCATGCCGAGCCGTTGCCCAAGTTCGTCTACTTGGTTCCGAACTTTCAAAATCCGACCGGCCGCACGCTCTCGGCGGAGCGCCGCGAACCCGTCGTGCGCATCTGCGAACATTTCGGCGTGCCGATCGTGGAAGACGACCCTTACGGCGAACTGCGTTTTCACGGGCACCACTTACCGTCGCTCTGTTCGTACGCGCGCGACGGCAGCGTCATCTACAGCGGAACCGGAAGCAAGATCATGGCCCCCGGCATGCGTATCGCCTGGCTGGCGACGCACGACTTGGAAGTACGCGAAAAGCTCGTCCTTGCAAAACAAGGCGCCGACCTGCAGAGCGGCACGCTCGCGCAATATGTCTTCGCGCGCTACGTCTCCAAAGCGGCGGATTTCGAGCGCCATCTGGCTGCGATCGTCCAGGTCTACGGCGAGCGGCGCGACGTGATGCACGAAGCGCTGGCCGAGTTCATGCCCTCCACAGTAGAGTTCAACAACCCCGAAGGCGGCATGTTTTTATGGGCGCGGGTGCGCGGCGTCGACACGACCGAACTGCTCAAAGTATCCGCCGCACAGAAGGTGGTCTTCGTTCCGGGCGTCTCGTTCTATCCGGCCGGGGACGTCACCGACGGCATGCGCCTGAACTTCTCCAACGCGGGCGCCGAGAAGATTCGCACCGGCATCCGGCGCCTTGCCGCCGCGGTGCGCTCGATGTCACAATAAGACGGAAGGGGGCGCTCTCACGCTGAGGAATCGCCGCCTTAACCGCCAAGAGGAGAACCATGGCCGAGCATCTGGTAACGGGCATTTCGCAGACGTCCGATCCCTCCCATCTGGAGGAAACGCTCTGCAATACAGAAGCGGTGAACTGCGACAAGATCGCGGTGATCACCAAAGATAATCCCACGGACGAACACCACGAGTCCGTGCTGACCTTCATGCACGTGGGCCAAGAGCATGCCACGAGCGACCTTTCGCACGAAGTCATCCTCGGCGGCGACGCCATTCTCACGAACATCAGCGGACCTCAAGTCCCCAACATCAGCGCGGACACGCGGTACGTCGGTTTCTTTGCCGAGCCGCACATCATCGATCATCTGGCCGATTATGCGATCCCGGAAGATCAAGTGCAGAATTACAACGACGCGATCGAAGCCGGACGCAGCGTCGTCATCTATAAAGCCGACAAGGCCGAAGCTCCCGGAGTCGAGCAAACGTTCAAAGACGCGGGGCTGAAGAACGTCAAGACGTTCCAGACGAAGTAACCTCATATCGAGCGGTGCCGGACCACGAATTCGACGATTCTGCGTCTCCCATTCAAAATTGGAACGACTACTGGTCTAAAATACCTGCGCTGTCATGCGCATCCCCTGTCGTTTCGCAGATAGCAGCGCACTTCCGAGGCAGTTTAGCCGGCAAAGCCATACTCGAGATAGGCGCGGGCTCTGGCCGCGATATTGTTGCCCTTGCAAAACTGGGCGCGAAGGCGCATGCGCTGGATAAATCGCCCGTTGCTCGAGAGCGCATCGCGGCGCTAGCTCAACAAGAGGGAGTTTCGATCGACTTATACGGTGATGACCTGCGCCGAACACCGTTCGCCGACGATAGCTTCGATGTCGTGTATTCGCAAGGCGTCGTCGAGCATTTCCGTGACATCGCACCCGTCATATGGGAGCAGCGTCGTATCGTGCGATCGGATGTGGGGCGCCTGATAATTGATGTCCCTCAGACGTACAATCCCTACACAATCGTCAAGCACGCACGCATGCTCTTAGGAACTTGGCCGCCGGGGTGGGAAACGCAATTTTCGCCGCGAGACTTACAGCGCATCGCAAAGACGTTTCATCTGCAGCTCCTTTCGACTTACGGGTGGGGTGAGCACGGACCCGTGTCGGGGAAACTACTTTCGATTCTTGATAAGAATCCGTGGACCGCAACTTGCATCGGCGCTATTTACGCCAAAAACGCGTAGAGGGTCGCTGCGGTGGCTTCCGCGCAGGTATCGCGACCGCAAGACGGTAACCGTAGGCTGTTCATGAGGGTGGGCATCATTACTTCGTACCCTGAGGACGGCGTCCGCAAGAGCGGCATTGCCGAATATTCGCGCGCCCTCATCGAACCGCTCGGTGAAGTTCCTGACGACATAACGATTTTCGCGGACCATCGCCCTGGCACTTCGTTTTTTGCTAAGAATACGGTCGAGCGCTTGGCTGCCAATATGTTGCTTATCCGGTGCTGGCGTTTTGGCGCACTCGCGCCGTTTATGCTTTATCGGACGCTGCGCCGTGCCAACCTCGACGCGCTGCACATTGAATACGATGTTTATCTGTATGGCGGCGTGATCGCAGCCCTTATCCTTCCGCTGCTTCTAAAACTGCTCGCTATTCGGCGAAAGACGCTCATCACTACGACGTTACACGGCGTCGTGCCGTTGAGCGCGATAAGCCGCGAAATGCTTCGCGAAAACGGATTTGTTCTTCCGTTTTCCCGGATTGGCAAGGCGGGCTTCAGACTCATCTATTGGCTTTTCCGTTTTTCGAGCGACCGATTCATTGCGCTCGAAGCGGAGCTGTCAAACGTGCTTTGCGAAGACTACGGCTATCCACGCCCTCATACGTTCACTGTTGAATGCCCAAATTTGATGGAAGAGCGCAAAGCGTCGGACTTGGCTCGAAATGTAAGCCCCCCGGTACGCAAGAAGAAGCGGCTCCTATACTTCGGCTACGCCTCGTCTTATAAGGGGCTGTCGATCTTGCTCGAAGCCTTTCGCATAGCCAGACGCAAGGATCCGGAAATCGAATTGAACCTCGTGGCAGGGCGCCATCCGCGCTTGGCTGGGCAACCGAAGTACGAAGCGTTTTACGGTGCACTTCGGGAGCTTGCCGCCGAGGTGGGCGCCAAGCACTACGATTTCTTGAAGGAACGCGATTTGGCACAATTGCTCGCCGACAGCGATGCGGTTATCCTGCCCTATACGAAGATGTACGGAGCCAGCGGTCCCCTCAATATTGCGATCGCTGCCCGCAAGCCGGTGTTAGTGTCGCGGGTCGTTTATTTCCACGGCGCTCGGCCGGGACAGGTCTTTGAGCCAACGGCCGAATCCTGTGCGGCAGCGATTTTACGATTCTTTTCCGGCATGCGGTTTGAAATCGAGAATGACCTCGAGGCGCTCGCGGCCAGCCGCGACAACCGCAAGATTGCCGCGATAAACCATCGTATCCGTTGCGGTGCAGATCCGATTACACTGCCGAGCATGGCGTCTGTAAGAGATAGCGATCGGGTGATGCGCGCTTAATGCGCGTTTTGATCTGGTCGGACTCCTATATCCCACTTCTCGGCGGCGGAGAGCTGTTCACTTTACGAACAAAACAAGCGCTGGACGCTGCTGGGTTCGATACGCACCTTGCGACCGTCAAAAATAACCGCATTCGTGCCGCTTGCGACGTAACAACGATCCCGATTTTGCGCATCAAGGGCGTCCCTCTTGCAAGCCCCTACTCCTTGCAATCGCTGATAGCCCGGTTTCAACCCCATGGTGCGCTGCTCATTGGACCGAGCATCAATAACGTAATCGTCGCGGCCCTATTGGGGGACCGACCGATTGTCACACACTACCTGGGCGACCTTGGGTGGAATTCCATTGCGGGTCGGATACTATGGCCGGCTTATTTTCGATGGTATTTACCGCGCTCGCGGTACGTGCTTACCATTTCAGACCGCGTTAGGGAGTCTCTAATCGCGCAAGGCGTACCCGCCTCTCGCGTCTCCTCTACGAAGGTTGGATCGGACGTACCTATGGTCCCGGATTTAGAACTTGAACGCGAAAACAAGATTGTTTTTATTGGCGGTCTGGGAAGAAGCCACGAGTACAAGCGCCCCGATCTGCTTCTGCGTGCCCTTCCCATATTAAGCGACAAAGACGTGTCGGTAGCGCTAATCGGCGGCGGCGACGCTGGCTGGCTCAGAGCCCTGGTGCAAGAACTCTCAATCGAGCACCGCGTTCGCTTCTTGGGCGTCGTTGATGACGAGGAGAGAGCTCGACAGATCCGCTCTGCGAGGGTGCTCGTGCTCCCTTCTCCTACTTCACAGGAGGGCTTCGGCATTGTCGTTCTCGAGGCAATGCGCCTCGGTACCCCGGCAGTCGTGGGTGCGCTGGCCGGCGCCTCGGAGCTCGTCGCCGCTACCGGATTTGGCGAGACTTGGCGCGGTACGAATGAAGCGGACCTCGCACGCGCGATCGACTTAGTGCTCTCCATGCCGCATAAATCGCTTCAACTGGCGTTCGAAAAGTTTGTGGCGATCTCAAACGACTATACGTGGGAAAGCGTCGCGGCACGAACGGTGGCGGTAACTTCGGCGGCATTTGCGTAATGAATTAGGGCGACTTCAGATCTTCTGCCAAACACCCCACACTTCGAAAGGGTCCTCCCGCGAGCGGAAGGTCGTCGAGTCCAACGCGTACAGACCAAGCAGCAATGGTACGCCCACTGCGCTGGCAATTCTTGCAAAGGTGCTCCCGGTTACGCGGCTCGATTGCACCTGCGCGGATTCCACGATTTTTGCGGATTGAGCGAAGCGGCGCGTTTTCCAATAAACGGTCATAAACGCCTTGGAACCATAGCAGTGAATGTTCCGCAGATGCAACCCGGAAAACAGCGCCTCGATCATTTCAGTCGTGTATAGGCGCTCGTGCAATGGATTTTCGCCCGAAGCCGGGCCAGGAACGCCGACGACCAGGTAGCCATTGGGTTTAATTAGCCTCTTTAGCTCCTTTGCCGCGGGTCGATCGTCGCGTAAGTGCTCCAGAGTGTGGGAGCAAAGGACGAGGTCGAAAGCCTCCGACTCGAACGGCGTCTCTTCCGCCGAGCCGGTTCGAAGATCCCACGCCGGGTGCCGTTCATTAAGCCTGCGTACTGCGTTGCGCGAACTTTCGATGCCCGCTAAGCGAGCAGCCGGAAATCGTTCTGCGAGTAACACTAGGAGTTCGCCCCCACCGAAGCCGACATCCACGATGCTGGGAGTGGCGCCATCTAAAACAATCCCCCGCAGCGCACGCGAAAGGCTTAGGCGCTTGCTGCGCACTTCAAATGAGGAAGGATCTGCGGACCCCTCGTATAGTGACTCGTAGTATTGACGATTCAAGTCGGTCTTCATTTGGCCTCGCCATGGCGGCGATTACGAGCTATAACTGCGGCTATTGCTGCCAAAATCGCAGCGATAACGCTCGCGAGAACTATGATTGACTTGACGGCTGCGTATTCCACCTCAGGTCGATACACGGCGATAAGATCGCCGGACGCGTCCGCACGAAGGTTCCATGCATTTGCGAACCCGTTGACCTCAAAATGCGCCATCGAGGCTTCCGGGCACCTTCGATCGAGTATACACAGCC
>Ga0209581_1005152_pt1 | contig 10140 bp, 7 predicted proteins | sample Coa_R2_FD_187160 | JGI IMG/M metagenome (GOLD analysis project Ga0209581, IMG submission 187160) | Surface soil microbial communities from Centralia Pennsylvania, which are recovering from an underground coalmine fire - Coalmine... | ecosystem: Environmental > Terrestrial > Soil > Unclassified ...
AGCTTCTGGCGGACTTGGCGCACATCCAGGGCGCTCGATCGGACGTATTTCTGGACGGTATTGCGCTCAAGCGCCTCGGTCGGATCAGGCCAGGTATAGAGGCCACGTGCGCGAGCCCAGGAATAGAAACTGCCGATAGCGGCGATCCGCTGATTGTAGGTTGCCGGTGCCACGTCGCCCTGGCGTTTGCTGCCGGGCGTGCGCAACACCGCCCAGGTTGCAATCTGTGGCGTGAGCAGGTGTGCTGGACTATCCAGATCCAGGTTCTGCACCTGCAAATAGCTGCGCAACGAGGTCAGGATCTTACGATAGATGGCCGGGGTGGCCTTCCCCGCCGTGGGCGGATAGCAATGCAGGAGCCAGTCCTCAAGCGCGCACTCGATCGCGTCTGCTTGAGGTCCCTTGTTGTCCGCTGGCGAAGATATCTGCGCGAAATCTTGCTGCTGAACGGATTCCGGACCTTTCCCAAACCATTGCAGCGAATGCTTCCTGGGTATTGATAGCATATTCGTTCTCTCGTTTCTTTCTGATCTTCTGTGACAGATATGTGTTCGTCATACAGCAGGGATATCTGTCCGCTCTGCGCCAGTCCCTATAGGCGTCGGGCGCGTCTCCACCTGTTACGACCCTCTCTTTGCCCTGCTTCATCCTCTGTTCAAAGCATATGCCGAGCACTTCCACAGCACCTTCGCAGTTGTTTCGCGGAACAAGTGCGAAACAACTGCGAAGATTTTGAGCCGGGAAATCCCCCTGCCGCAGACGGGGAGAGGAGGTGGTCACTCTCTGCGCTGTTTTGTATGCTTGCTTGTGTAAGAAGCAAATGCTGTACCCATTGAACTTGCGCTATGTATTGTGCAGGGAGGGGAACATGGCAAGGATATCTGAAAGAAGTCCACAGTTTGGCGAGAGGGACCGGGTTCATCCGCGAGAATATGAACATCAGGCAACCTATCGCGCCTATCTCTTCGGCCAATTCCGGCTCTTTTGCGGCTCACTGTCAATAGGTCAGTTGTTGCGCAGGCGCACGAAGGCGCGCCAGTTGCTGAAATGGTTTCTGCTCAATCCCGGCAAACTGTGCTCGGCTGATGAATTCATTGATCTGTTCTGGCCCGACATCTCTCCAGAGACGGCGCTGGGGAACTTTCATGTCACGATGCATTATCTGCGACGAGTGCTCGAACCTGCGCTGAATTCTCGCCAGGAGCCTACCTATATTCGCCGCAAGCCGAATAACTTCTACTGGTTCCAGATGGATGAGAGCTGGTGGATAGATGCGAGCGATCTCCAGATGCTTTTCGAGCGGGCGCGCAACTATGATTTGCTGGGAGATGAACAGAGGGCCGCGTTCTATTATCGCAAGATTGCCTGGTGCTGTAGCCAGGGCTTCCTGGCCGAGGATGAAGCCGAAAGCTGGCTGCTTCGCTATCGACGCCGCTACAACCATATGTATGCTCAATCGCTCGGACGCCTGGTCCAGATCTACACACGCGCCCAGGCGCTGGAAGAGGTTCTGGAGTATGCGTACCAGTTGCTTTTGATCGAACCCTGCCATGAGGAGGCCACGCGAGCAATCGTGGACGCTCACCTGCAACAGGGGAATGTTTCTATCGCCCAGCGTCGCCTGGATGCTTTCTACCAGGCCCTTCAGCGGGATCTGGGACTTCGTCCACCCAGGGATTTCTATCTGCTGCGCGAACGGGTGCGCGCGGCCAGCGGGTAAAGAGGCCGGAGCCGGTTCTCTCTTCCAGGTCATGTGAAGTTCGGCCAGGCCGTGACTCTGTGAGTGAAAAGGGTACGACTTGAGCGGGTTTCGTATCAGACCTCTGGCAGGATAACGACATGTGAACAGGAGCGAAATGTCTTCTGGAAAAGCAGAGAATGGAGGCAAAAGCGATGAATACATCGTGGAAGCATACGGCAGGCGTTCAGGAAAAGACGAACCACATTCTACAGGCACATGCCCGCTACAAAGCCTTCTTTTTTGGTCCGTTTCGTATCACGCGCGATGAGCAACCATTGGGAGAGCCAAACTGGCGTCGCAATAAGGCTCGCCAGTTGCTGAAATGGTTTTTGCTCAATCCCGGCGACCTGTTCTCGGTAGAACAATTGAGCCGGCTCTTCTGGCCAGAAATTTCCCCGAAGGTGGCCACCAGCAATCTCCACGTCACGCTCCATTACCTGCGTCGTGTGCTGGAGCCGGAGCTTGCGCATGGCGAGCCGTCGGCCTTTGTGCGACGCAACCGCCATAACTACTACTGGTTCGATCTCGGGGGCGTCTGGTGGAGCGATGTCAGCGAGGTCGAGTATCTCTCCGCCTGTGCAAAAGAGGCTGAGCGCAAAGGCGACCTCGCGCGAACGATCGCGTTCTCCAATGAACTGCTTACTTACTACAACCTGGGTTTCTTGCCGGAAGACATTTACGAGGATGTCTTCTCTCCCTATCGTCGCCAGCACGAATACGCCCATATTCGCCTGCTCGAACACCTTTTGCAATTGCATATCCGCGCAGAGCAGCAGGATGAAGCGCTCTCCTGCGCCCTGCATCTGCTCTCAGTCGATCCCTACAATGAAAACGCAGTGAAGGCGATGGTTCATATTTATCTGCGCCAGGGCAATATCACGGGCGCTCTGCGTCAGCTCGATGACTTCCAGCGTTCTCTCCAACAGGATCTTGGCGTCGAGCCGGAGGGAGAGGTTCTTACACTGCGCGAGACCATTCTGCGGGCACGCTAGGAGAGCGGTACCAGGGGCAGGTGCTCGTTGCCTGTGTTGTCCGCCTGCAAGGTTCCGAAAGCAGCGCGCAGGGCGGCGGCGGACTCGGCAAGCACCAGGTCGAGCTGATAGGGGACGATGAAACAGTGGATTGCTCCCGCGCGTCGCGAGATTGTGACCGGAACGCCCGCTTCCCTGAGCCGTTTTCCATACTCTTCGCCATCATCGCGCAGCGGATCATATTCAGCCGTGACAATTAATGCCGGCGGAAGCCCGGCAAGGGTCGGAGCCAGGTATGGAGAGGCCAGAGGATTGAGTCGGTCCGCTTCGTTCTCAAGACAATGGTTGATAAACCAGAAAATGTCCTCTCTGGTGAGCATATAGCCCTGCGCATATTCCACAAAGGAGGCCGTTTCGCGCAGACGAAAATCGGTCAAGGGAGCCAGCAGCAACTGAAAGACGAGCGTCGGGCCGCCTCGATCGCGAGCCATATGCGCGACGGAGGCGGCCAGGCTGGCCCCGGCGCTCAGGCCACCAAGCGCGATGTTTGTCGCTGTGCCATCGAAATCGACGGCATGCTCCGCTGCCCAGCAGGTTGCGGTGTAGCATTCTTCCTGGCCCACCGGAAATTTATACTCGGGCGCGAGACGATAGGCTACCGAAACCACAAGACATCCGACCTGGTTGGTCAGACGCCGACACAGACCATCCTCGCTATCCAGATCGCCGATCACCCCACCGCCACTGTGGAAGTAGAGCAATATGGGAAAAGGTCCGCTTTCCTGCGGACAATATATCCTGAGAGGGATGTTTCCCACCGGGCCGGGAATAGAGCGATGTTCGATGCGGGCAACTGGCTCTGCCTGCCGTGGCGCCGTGAATTGTGCCAGGGCGCGTTGCCTTGCGCGCACCTGCATAGGGGTCAGGTCGCGTGTCAGTCTGAAATCAATCGCTTTCAATCGCTCTAAAAGCGTTTGCGTCTGCGGGTCAAGAGGCATTGATTCTCTTCCTTATTTATTTCTGGGCAGACATGGCGCGCTTTTTACAACTGAGTCGTCGATGAGTGCCATCGGGCAAAGCTTTGCAGCGCGTCGGCGGCTTTTTGAGCGCCTCCCGCCTCATGCACGTGTTGCTGCATAGCCCGTGCGCGTTCATAGAAAGCCGGAGTGGAGTGAACGCGCTCAACAGCCGCCCGTAGAGTCTCTGCCGTCAGATCTTTTTGCTCAAGCGCAATGCCGAGCCCCAGCTCGGCCACGCGGCGCGCGGTCGCCTCTTGCTCTACACCTGGAGGAATCACCACCATCGGAACGCCATAATACAGGCTCTCCATCACGCTGCCCATCCCACCATGCGTGATAAAAACACTGGTGCGTGGCAGCACCTCATGCTGCTGCACATACGCAGCGATCTGGAAACCTTCAGGCGCGGAACCAATCGCGCGCTCATCGATGTGCGGCCCACGGGCCATTACTACCTGCCAGGGCAGTCCTCTAAAGGCGTCGAAGCAGAGGGTAAAGAACTCCGGTCTCTTGTTGAAGATGGTGCCGAGCGAAATGTACAGTCCAGGCTCGCGTTGAGGATCGGTGGACGCGTCGCGGCGGTGAAGCAGCGACGGGCCGACAAAGACAAAACGTTCGTCGAATGTGTCACTCGCCGGATGGAACGCGCGCGCAATGTAGACAATATGCAGTGGCTCGTCATACATGTAGAAGCTGCTCATGTCGAATGGCGGCAGATCATACTGGCGTCGCACTTCGTTGATCTCTGCCTGGATGTGTTCCATCACTTGTGGAGGGATGGGCATGACCAGGGTGTTGCGCCCGTTTTTATCTGCCAGATTGAGATGGCCCTTGAGGGGGTTGAAATGCTCGTTCGCCACGAACATGGGCCGCGAGAGAATGCCTGGCACGCGCAGCGCCTGCGCAATTGTGCGCGCCCACAGGTGCAGAGGATCATAGAAGATATAATCGGGCTGGTCTGCTCGCACTCGCTCCAGCATCTGGGCAATGCTCTCCTGACCCGCACGTGCCTTTGCCAGCGCGGTCATATCAGGCTTCCCCCCTGCCATATTGGGCGGCCCGCCAGGCGACGCCGGCCTGCTCATAAAGGATTGGTAGGGGCGAAAAGTTGCTCCCACTTCCTCAACCGCTGCTCGAAATTCTTCGGTGAGATAGTATACGACCTCGTTTCCTCGCTGGACGAGTTCCCGAACCACTGCGAGTGTTGGGTTGACGTGCCCATATGCCGGGATATTGATCACTACGTATCTTGCCATTGGCTGTTCTCTTTCTGCTCAAAGTCTATCAGGCCCCGAGCGGGGCGCTCACCGCTCAATCCAGTGCGCGCCTCCTCCGGTTAAATCAAGGCCGGGATGCTAATCTCTCTCCATCATCCCGCCGGCCCTTACCTACGAATTACCAGGCGCGCTCACTGTGAATGGAGGGAGGGATTCCCCTCCCCTTTTTTGCGGGGAAAACTGCTGCCTCCCTCTGCCCGATGTTCCCTATACTGGAAAAAGGCAGGTGTATAGCTCTAGAAGAGGTAAGAATATGGCTCAGACGCCAACGAAAGAAAGAGAGCAGATGCCCAGGGAAACCGATGAAGAGAGGTTGGATGAGAGAAAACTGGGTCCGAGAACTCTCGGTATGATGGGTTTGCTGATTGCAGCAGCCTGCGCGCTTATCCTGGTAAGCGTGCTCAAGCCCGGTTTTTTCCAGAATATTGCCGCCAGCGGAAGCGGCGCAAACCAGGTTGTGACACCTCTGCCGCCTCCGGCGATTCCGTCGGGTCCCGGCGTGCCCTCTGCTCTGAACATGGGGATGCCAGGCGCTCAGACATCCATCACAAGCCTGCAGGAGCCCCTGACCGCCGCTCATATCAGCCAGTTCACACTCGTCGCTCAGAATGCAGTGCTGACCATCGGGCCTGGCCTGCGCGTGCCCGCCTGGACCTTCAACGGGACCGCGCCCGGTCCGACTCTGCGTGTGCGGCAAGGGGATCTGGTGATTGTACATGTGGTGAATCATCTCTCATTCGGCATCACCATTCACTGGCATGGGATCGACGTTCCTAACTCCCAGGATGGGGTGGCCGGCCTGACTCAGAATGCTATTCGGCCAGGACAAACCTTTACCTACCGCTTCGTTGCTGACGAGCCTGGTACTTACTGGTATCACTCTCACCAGTTCAGCCAGGCCGAAACCGACGGCGGTCTGTTCGGAACGCTGATTGTGGAGCCCCGCACACCAACGATCTTTGCGAATGTCGATGATACGATCGCTTTGCACGAATGGAATGGGGCCGATAATCAGACATTCTTCACGATGAATACGACCACGCAGACGCTCAATGAGGCGGCGAAACCGGGTCAGTGGGTGCGTTTACGCCTTGTGGAGACCTCCAGCACCGCTGACACAACTCCACATCTGCTGACCCTGGTTGGAGCGCCTTTCAAAGTGATCTCGCTGGATGGCCACGATCTCAATGCACCTCAATGGCTGAACGAAACTCCGATCCCGATCGGTGCGGCTCAACGCTACGACCTGCTTTTCCAGATGCCCGCACATGGCTCGGTCGCACTGATAGCCGCGGACGAAAACGACGACCAGCACTATCTGCGCGCACCAGCCGCCGTTTTCGGCCAGGGAGAGGTCCCGGCGACGCTTCCCATCGTGAAGCCCTGGTTCGATCTTACAACCTATGGCGAACCGGCTCCCACTAGCATCACGCTGCGGAGCCACTTTGACGTTACTTCTACCCTCGTTCTGAATAACCAGATGGGGTCCTCGATGGGGCGCATGGGCATGACCTATACCATCGACGGCAAGGTTTTTCCCAACATCCCAATGATTATGGTAAAGGAGGGGCAACTGGTAGAGATCACTTTCGACAATCAGAGCGATCTTTTCCATCCAATGCATCTGCATGGACATTCCTTCTTCGTCCTGGCCCGCAATGGGAAGCCGCTGACCGGCAGCCCGGTTCGCCTGGATACTCTCCTGGTGCCGCCTCATACCACCTACACCATCGGCTTTCTAGCGAACAATCCCGGCCTCTGGATGCTCCATTGCCATAACCTGCTGCATGCTAACTGGGGGATGGATATGATGCTCATGTACTATGGCTATTCTACCCCCTATCGCGTGGGGACGGCCAGCGGAAACTTCCCCGACTAACCTACCTTGAAGCGCACTGACCGGGCCAGTAAGTCGGTGGACAGCAGAAGGAGGGAGAATTTGGCTGAAAGAAATATTGCTCCACTTAGAGAAAGGAAAGGAAATATGTTGAAAACGCAAGATCTGAAAGAGCCTCCAGCAGAAGCTAGTGGTACGCATGAGACGCAAGAAACGAAAAAAGGGCGAAAGCCGCGAGAGAAAAAAGGCTTTGTCGTTGCGCGCACAGCCTTCTGGGCCTCGCTGGTCACGGCCCTGATGTGCGTTGTAATTGCCGTTATCGTCAAAGTCCTGAGCGGAATTTTAAGCCCACAGCTTGTATTCCTGGCGGCCAGTTCGGTCATTGCTACCCTGCTCCTCGCGATCAGGAACCGCTGGACTGCCCTGGTGGCGACCCTGTTGAATGCGTACCTGTTCTACTTCATCTGGACGGAGCCGTTTGTGACCTCCAGCCTGAGCAATCCCAAAGGACCAAATGGAGGGCTGGGCCACTTCTACGGGGTTGTCCTGGTGATCTGCGCTTCCATCCTCGCCGTTGTGTGCAGCCTGGGGGCCACCGTCCAGTACTTTCGCGGCACCAGCCGGCAGACTCCGCGCTGGTACCCGGTGGTTATTGGGATAGTGATAGGAATGTACCTTGCCGGCATGCATCTGGGCGATGTGGCGCTGCCCTACTCTACGACGACCGGCCTGACCATTACCAATGGCGTAGCAACGCTCCATGTGGAGGCCAATGGTTTTCTCCAGTCGTCGATCACGCTTCCCAAAGGAGATAAGCTCGTCCTTGTCAGCGATTCAAGCGAGAAACACCGTTTTTACAACGGTATCTGGCAAAATGGCACGCCCATTATCCAGCAGGAACCGGGCGCTCCTCTGGTCAACGGAGTGGTCATGACTACCAACAACGTGACTATCGGTCCGTTTAACACAGCGGGGACATTCCACATTTTCTGCACGCTGCATAAGGGTATGGAGCTGACCATTACTGTCCAATGAACCGATGGGCAGAACGGGGAGAACGCACGATGAAAGAGACTCTCCTGGGGCTATTGAGCGATTTGCGTGCGGCAAGGGAACAGGGCGCTGCTGCGATTGAGCAGCGTCAGCGCGCCCGCCTTGCCCAACTGGTAGCCTATGCGCGGGCCAATTCACCCTACTACCGCGAGCTTTACCAGGGTCTGCCGGAGTACGTGGATGATCCCACGCAGCTCCCGGTCACGACCAAGAAGGGCCTGATGGCGCGCTTCGACGATTGGGTGACTGATCGCGAGGTAACGCTTGAGCAGGCGCGCGCGTTCGTTGAAGACCGGAACAATCTCGGCGAACTCTTTCTGGGGAAGTATCTGCTGGCCCTGGGTTCGGGCACCAGGGGATTTCGCGCCATCTACCTGATGATGGATGAATGGTCCGGCTCCATCTATTCCGCGCTGAGCGCCTATCAGGCGCTCGACTGGTTTCCAAACGGCGAGTTGCTCAGAGTGCTTACCCGCGATGGGGGCAAGGCTACGATGGTAGCAACAAGCTGCAACTTCCCTGGCTACTCCGGGGCGAGCGGACTGGCGAGGAAGAATCCGCGTGTGGCCAGCAAGAATCGGATTCTCTCGGTCCAGGTGCCTCTGGCGGAACTGGTTGCCCAGCTTAACGAGTTTCAGCCGGTCGTTCTTGAGGGCTACGCCAGTACGGTAGCGATGCTGGCCAGCGAACAGGAGGCCGGGCGCCTTCATATTCATCCAATGCTGGTGACTGTGGAGAGCGAAACGCTGCCCGCCAGCGAGTATGAGCGGATCGCGCGGGTTTTCAACGCCAAAGTTGGCAATATCTATGTCTGCTCCGAGTGTCCCAGCCTGGGCTACAGTTGCGATTATGGCTGGCTACATATTCACAGCGACTGGGTGATCTTCGAGCCGGTCGATGAGCACTTCCAGCCTACTCCTCCCGGCGAGATCTCGCATACCGTTCTGCTGAGTAATCTCTACAACCGGGCCCAGCCATTCCTGCGCTATGACCTGGGAGACAGTGTGATCCAGCGGCCCGATCCCTGCCCCTGCGGCAACCCGCTACCCGCCATCCAGGTGCTCGGACGCGCTGGCGACGAACTGATTTTCTCCACTCCCACTGGCGAGCAGGTCAAAGTCAATCTGATCTCAATCAGTATTGAGATCGACCGGGTAGCGGGGCTGGATCTGTTTCAGTTGGTGCAGACCTCGCCGACGGAGATGCGCGTGCGCCTGGTGCCGGCCGCCAGCAGCGATCCCGATCAGGTGTGGCAGGGAGTTGTCACCCAGATCCGCAAGGTGCTGGCCAACTACCGCCTGGAGCATGTGACCATCGTGCGCGCTCCCGAACCTCCAGAGCAAACCTCTGGTGGCAAATACAGCGTGGTTCTCTCGCGGATGTGAGCAGGGGAGCGCCCACGAAAATCAGAGGAAAAAGATGAAAAAGACGTTATTGGAATTGCTGAGCGACATCCGTGCAACGCGCGCGCAGGGCCTTGAGGCAGTGTTGCAAAAGCAACGAGAACGCTTTGTCGCGATGGTAGCCTATGCGCGGGCCAATTCGCCTTACTACCGCGAGCTTTACCAGGGCCTGCCAGAGTATGTGGACGATCCCACGCTGCTCCCGGCCACGGATAAGAAGACACTTATGGGGCACTTCGACGACTGGGTGACTGATCCTGAAGTGACCCTGAAAGAGGCCCGCGCCTTCGTCGAGAATACCGATCTGGCCGCCGAGATGTTCCTGGGGAAGTATCTCCTGGCCTTTGGCTCGGGCACCAGGGGATTTCGCGCGGTGTACGTGCTGGATAATGCACCCGGTCCCGTCTACTCTGCGCTGAATATCTACCAGGCCCAGGAATGGTTTCCAAACGGGGAACTTGCCAGAGTTCTTTCTTACAAGGGAGGCAAGGCGTCAATTGTTGCAACGAATTGCAACTATCCCATCTACGTCAACACGCTCAGGAAAAACAAGAACAATCCTCGCTTTGGTCAGAAGAATCGCATCTTTTCGGTCCATACGCCCATATCTGAACTGGTTGTCCAGCTCAACGAGTTTCAGCCGGCAGTGCTTGAGGGCTATACAAGCACGATGGGACTGCTGGCGAATGAGCAGGAGGCTGGGCGGCTGCATATCAATCCTTTCGCGATTATCGTCGGTGGGGAAAGGCTGACAATGGAGGAACGCAAGCGCATTGCCCAAGCCTTTAACACGAAAATCGCTGAGATCTACGGTTCCTCCGAGTGTCCCAATATCGCCT
>Ga0209581_1005153_pt1 | contig 10137 bp, 8 predicted proteins | sample Coa_R2_FD_187160 | JGI IMG/M metagenome (GOLD analysis project Ga0209581, IMG submission 187160) | Surface soil microbial communities from Centralia Pennsylvania, which are recovering from an underground coalmine fire - Coalmine... | ecosystem: Environmental > Terrestrial > Soil > Unclassified ...
GTGCTTCCGTCGAGGGAGTCGCCGCCGCGCTCGTCCACACCGCGATCATCGCAGCCCCTCGCGGCGCCTGCACCTGACCGCTCAGGCCACGGCCAGGGGTCTGACCCCTCTGGCCGGTCGGGACACGCCCTGGGGTCTGACCCCTCTGGCCGGTCGGGACACGCCCAGGGGTCTGACCCCTCTGGCTGCGGCAGCGTCAAGCGCCGACCGTCTCGGCGGGAAGCGGCGCGGGCGGCGGGTCGGGGCTACGCCGGCGCCGGCTCGACGTGCGGCTCGCCCGCCGGCAGCCGCACGACCTCGCGCCGCCCCACGGGCAGGAGGGTGACCGCCCCCAGGATCGCCGCGACTCCCAGCCACTGCGTCCAGCGAAGGTGCTGGTCGTAGGCGTAGATGCCGGCAATCACCGCCACCGCGGGGTAGGTCAGCTCGGCGAGGGAGGAGAGGACGGCCGGCGTCCGCTGCAGCCCGTAGTAGTAGAGCGTCAGCGCGAGCAACCCGGTCACGAGCGCCAGGTAGAGGATCAGGACGCTGTCGTGCCCGTTCGAGTAGGCTGGCGCGCCCATCAGCGGGAGGGCGAGCGCGCTCGCGAGCAGGCCGAAGAAGAAGCGCAGGGTCACGACGTGCTGGAAGGCGAGCGAGCGGGCGAGGTAGCGACCGAGCACCGTCCCCAGGCCCCAGAGCACGGCCGCCCCGGTCGCCTCGGCGATCACGACCGCTCCCTTCGCCGAGGGGTCGAGCGGGTGCGCCTGGTTGACGAGCCAGAAGCCGGCCAGGGCCGGCAGGAAGAACCAGGCGAAGCGCGGCCGCGGCCGCTCGCCGAGCAGGAGCGTGGCGCCGCCGACCGCGACGAACGGCTGCACCTTCTGGATCACGACCGGCGTGATGTAGTCGGCGTGCCCGATCAGCGCGTCCGTGAACAGGATCGTGGCGGCGGCGGAGGCGCCGGCGCCGACGACGACGGCAGCCGCCAGGGAGCGCCAGCCGGCCCGCACGACGGCGCGCAGCGCGGGCACGAGGAGCGGCAGCGTGATCAGGACGAGGATCACGTGCTCGCCGAAGACGATCGTCGTGGCCGAGGTCGAGCCGCTCATCGTCTTGCGGATGATCGGGTCGGTGCCCCACATCGCCGCCGCGAGCGCGACGAGCAGGACGCCCGGCAGGGTGACGAGTCGGCGCATCGGGGCGAGCCTATCGCGCGCCGGCTTGCAGCGGGCGGCCACCTGCCCGTACGCTCGCGGCGGTGAGCGCCGCGCCGCCTCCCGTCCGTTACGCCCGCTCGGGAGACGTCTTCGTCGCCTACCAGGTCCTCGGTCAGGGGCCGCCGGACGTCGTCTTTGTCGAGGGCGCGCTGACCAACCGGCACGTCCTCTGGGAGGAGCCGACGATCCGGCGCTTCTACGAGCGGCTCGCGTCGTTCTCGCGCCTGATCCTCTTCGACAAGCGGGGCATGGGTCTCTCCGACCGCGTCCAGGTCGGAACGCTCGAGGAGCGGATGGACGACGTACGGGCGGTGATGGACGCGGCGGGCTCGGAACGGGCGGCGATCCTCGGCGAGTCGGAGGGCGGCCCGCTCGCGATGCTCTTCGCGGCCGCCCATCCCGAGCGCACCGTCGCGCTCTGCCTGGCCGGCGCCGAGGTGAAGGAGGAGCGAACCGAGGACTGGCCCTGGGGAGAGGCGACCCGTGCGCAGTTCGAGGAGTCGATGCGGGGTCTCGCCGAACGCTGGAGCACGCCGGTCGCCCCCAGGGCGCTGATGCCGAGCCGGCCCCCCGACGGGGAGTGGTTCGCCCGCCTCAGGATGCAGTCGGCCTCGCCGGCCGCCGCCGAGACGTTCTTGCGCATGGCGTTCGGGATCGACGTCCGCAGCCTCGTACCCTCGATCCGCGTGCCGACGCTCGTCCTGCACAGCGTCGGCGACGCGGTCTGCCATGTCGAGAACGCGCGCTTCCTCGCCCGCACCATCCCGGACGCCCGCTACGTCGAGCTGCCCGGCGCCGACCACCTGATGTGCGCGGAGCTCGCGGACGCGGCGCTGGCCGAGATCCGCGAGTTCCTGACGGGCGTGCGCGAGGCGCCCGAGCCCGACCGCGTGCTGGCGACGGTCGTGTTCACCGATCTCGCCGGCTCGACGGAGCGGGCGCGCGAGCTCGGCGACCGGCGCTGGCGGGAGCTGCTCGAGCGCCACCACGCGGCGGTGCGGCGCGAGCTGGCCCGCTTCAGCGGCCGGGAGCTCGACACGGCGGGCGACGGCTTCCTCGCCGCCTTCGACGGACCGGCCCGCGCCATCCGCTGCGCCCGCTCGGTCGTCGCCGCCGTCGGCGAGCTCGGCCTGCAGGCGCGCGCCGGCGTCCACACCGGCGAGTGCGAGGTGCTCGGAGACAAGCTCGCCGGCGTCGCCGTGCACGTCGGGGCGCGGGTGGCGGCCCAGGCCCGACCGGGCGAGGTTCTCGTCTCGAGCACGGTGCGCGACCTGATCGCCGGCTCCGGGATCGAGCTCGAGGACCGGGGCCTCTTCGCGCTCAAGGGCCTCGAGGGCGAGCGGCGCCTCTACGCCGTCGTCTGAGACGGCGACATCGGAGCGGCGCCCTCAGACCTCGAAGCGGAGCAGGTCGGCGACGGTCTCCCGCCGGCGGATCAGGCGTGCGGCGCCGTCCGCCACCAGGACGGCTGCCGGCCGCGGCACGCCGTTGTACGTCGAGCCGAGGGCGAGGGTATAGGCGCCCGTGGCGGGCACGGCGAGCACGTCGCCCGGCCGCGGCTGCGGCAGCTCCGCCGCCTCGATCAGGACGTCACCCGACTCGCAGTGCTTGCCCGCGACCCGGTAGACGCCCGTCGCCGGCTCCGACGCCCGGTTCGCGAGCAGCGCCTCGTAGCGCGCCCCGTACAGCTGCGGACGCGGGTTGTCGGACATCCCGCCGTCGATCGCCGCGTACGTGACGCCGCCTGACGCCTTGATGCTGCCGACCCGGTAGAGCGTGACCCCGGCCCGTCCGACGAGCGAGCGGCCCGGCTCGAGGATCAGGCCGACCCCCGGCGGCACCCGCTCCACGAGCGGACGGACGAACTCCGCGACCGAGGGCACGACCTCAGCCCGGTTGTGGCGGATGCCGAGGCCGCCGCCGAGGTCGAGCAGGCGAGGCGTCCAGCCGAGCCGCTCGCCGAAGGCCAGGACGTCCTCGAGCGCCCGCAGGCTCTCCTCGACCCGGCTGAGCTGGGAGCCGACGTGGACGTGCAAGCCCTCGACCTCCAGCCCGAGCTCGCGGGCCCGCTCCACCTCCCGCTCGGCGGCCGGCGGCGCGAGCCCGAACTTCGACTCGGCGTGCGCGGTGCGGATCGCGCGGTGGGTGACCGCCTCGACGCCGGGCGTCAGCCGCACCAGCACGCGCCGTACCCCGGCCGCGGCTGCCGCCTCCGCCTCGCCCGGCGCGTCGAGGACGACGAGGGCGTCCGCCCGGGCGGCCGCCGCCAGCTCCTCGCCGGACTTGTTGTTGCCGTGGAAGACGATGCGCTCGCCGGGGACGCCGGCCGCACGCGCGAAGGCGAGCTCGCCGAGCGTGGAGACGTCGGCCCCGAGGCCCTCGCCGCCGAGCAGCCGCAGCAGGGCGACGTTCGCGAACGCCTTCGTCCCGTAGACGACGAGCGCGCCGGGCGCGGCGGCACGGTAGGCGCGCGCCTGGGCGCGGATCGTCTGCTCGCAGTAGACGACGAGCGGCGTGCCGTGCTCGGCCGCGAGCCGCGTCGCGGGAACGCCGCCCAGGGTCAGCTCGCCCGCCTCGACCCGGGCGCTCAGCGGCAGCAGCTCCAGCACCGTCCGAGTGTGCCCGACCGGCCGGCGCGGGCATCATTGGAGCGTGCGCACCGTAGGCCTGCTGGTCGCGACGGCGTTCGGCTCGTTCGCGGCCCTGCTTGCGCCCCCGAACCGGCTGCCTGCCCGGCTGCCGGAGCGGACGCTACGGGTGCCGATCCTGATGTACCACCGCGTCGGACGGCTGCCGACCAGGCCGGGGCTGTACGGCGTGGGCCTCACGGTCCAGCCGCGCGTCTTCGCCGCCCAGATGGAGTGGCTCGTCCGGCACGGGTTCCATGCGATCAGCATGCAGCAGCTGTTCGACGCGCTCGAATGGGGCCGGCCTGCGCTGCCGCCGCGGCCCGTGCTGATCACCTTCGACGACGGCTACACGGACGTGCTCTGGAACGCCGAGCCGGTCCTGCACCGCCTGCACATGCCGGCCACGGCGTTCGTGATCACCGACCGGATCGGCGGCCCCGACCACAGCTTCCTCTCCTGGCCGCAGCTCCGCGACCTCGAGGCCGACGGCTTCACGATCGGCTCCCACACCGTCCACCACCTCGACCTGACCCGGCTTTCGCCCGCGCAGGCCTGGCTGGAGCTGTCGCAGTCGCGCAGGACGCTGCAGCGGCACCTGGGGGTGCCCGTCGACTGGTTCGCCTACCCGGCAGGGGCGGAGGACCCCGCCGTCGTGCGGCTGGTGCGCCGCGCTGGCTACCTGCTGGCGGTCACCACCCAGCCCGGCTTCGTACAGTCGGCGCGCCAGCCGTTCCTCCTGCACAGGGACGAGATCGGCCGCAGCGCCGGCCTCGCCGGCTTCGCCGCCCTGCTACATTCCGCGGCGTGAAGCAGCTTCTTCCATAGGGCAGGGAGCTACGCGCGGCCGGGCCGCGCCGACCTCCCAAGAGCCTCTCCTCGGAGAGGCTTTTTCGTTCCAGAGGAGATTCGTGGCAGCGAGATACGACCCGCACGCGATCGAGGCGAAATGGCAGGGCGTCTGGGAGGCTGAACGGGCCTTCCACGTGCCCAACCCGGACCCGGGCCAGCCGCCGCCCGAGCGCCACTGGTACCAGCTCGAGATGCTCCCCTACCCGTCGGGCCCCAGCCTGCACATGGGCCACCTGCTCAACTACACGATGGGCGACGTGCAGACGCACGTCCGCCGCCGCAGCGGCTGGCACGTGCTGCGGCCGATGGGCTGGGACGCCTTCGGCCTGCCGGCGGAGAACGCCGCGATCCGCGAGGGCGGGCACCCGCGCGAGATCATCGAGCGCAACATCGCCAACTGCCGCGCCCAGATGAAGCGGCTCGGCTGGGCGATCGACTGGGACCGGGAGGTCTCCTCCCACGACCCCCGCTTCTACCGCTGGACGCAGTGGCTGTTCCTCAAGTTCTGGGAGCACGACCTCGCCTACCGCAAGGAGGCGCCCGTCAACTGGTGCCCGCAGGACCAGACCGTGGTCGCGAACGAGTACGTGGTGGACGGCCGGTGCGAGCGCTGCGGAACGCCCGTCGAGCTGCGGCAGATGACCCAGTGGTTCTTCCGCACCACCGCCTACGCCGACGAGCTGCTCGAGTACGACCTGCCCGAGGGCGGCTTCTGGCCCGAGCGGACGAAAGCCATCCAGCGGAACTGGATCGGTCGCTCCGAAGGCGCCGAGATCCGCTTCCAGGTCGCCGAGACCGGCGAGGATCTCGCGGTCTTCACCACCCGGGCCGACACGCTGTTCGGCGCGACGTTCTTCGTCGTCGCGCCCGAGCACCCCTTCGTCGAGGCCCAGGCGAGCGAGGAGGCGAAGGAGTACGCCCGCCACGCGGGCGCCCGGCCGGTCGAGGAACGGGCCGCCGGGCGGGAGAAGACCGGGGTGTTCAGCGGGCTGCACGCGGTCAACCCGATCAACGGGGAGCAGCTGCCGATCTGGGTCGCCGACTACGTGCTGATGGACTACGGGACGGGCGCGATCATGGCCGTCCCCGCCCACGACGAGCGCGACCTCGAGTTCGCGCAGACGTTCGCGCTGCCGGTGCGCGAGGTGATCGACGAGGACGGCCGCCTCGTCAACTCCGGCCGCTTCGACGGCCTGCCGGCGGAGGAAGGGGCTCGGGCGATCGTCGCCGAGCTCGAGCGGGCCGGCCGCGGCCGCCCCGCCGTCTCCTACCGGCTGCGGGACTGGAGCTTCTCCCGCCAGCGCTACTGGGGCTGCCCGATCCCCGCGATCCACTGCGGCCGCTGCGGGGTCGTGCCGGTGCCCGAGGAGGAGCTGCCCGTGCTGCTACCCGAGGTCGACGACTACGCCCCCAAGGGCAAGGCGCCCCTCGAGGGCAACGAGGAGTGGATGCGGGTGCGCTGCCCCCGCTGCGGCGGCGAGGCGCGGCGCGACCCCGACACGATGGATACCTTCGTCGACTCGTCCTGGTACTTCCTGCGCTACGTCGACCCGCACAACGAGCAGGCCCCGTTCGAGCGGGCGGTCGTCGACTACTGGCTGCCGGTCGACCAGTACATCGGCGGCGTCGACCACTCCACCGGGCACCTGCTCTACTCGCGCTTCTTCGTCAAGGCGCTGAACGACTGGGGGTTGCTCGGCTTCCGCGAGCCGTTCGCTCGCCTCTTCCACCAGGGCTGGGTGACGCTCGGCGGCTCGAAGATGTCGAAGACCCGCGGCAACGTCGAAGGCCCCGACGCGCTCGTCGACCGCTACGGCGCCGACGCCGTCCGCCTGTACATCCTGTTCATGGGCCCGGCCGACCAGGACCTGGAGTGGACGCCGGCCGGCGTCGAGGGGATCGTCCGCTTCCTGCGCCGCCTCTGGCGGGTCGTGCACGAGGTCGCCGAGCTGGCTCCGGCCCCCGGCGAGCGGACGGGGCCGCTGGCCCGCAAGGCGAACCAGACGATCGCCAAGGTGACCGACGACATCCTGCGCCGCTTCCAGTTCCACACGCCGATCGCCGCGGTGATGGAGCTCGTCAACGCCCTGAGCGGCTCGACCGACGCGCCGGACGCCCGCTTCGCCGCCGAGACCGCCGTCTCCCTGATCCAGCCCTACGCGCCCCACGTCGCGGAGGAGCTGTGGAGCGCGCTCGGCCACGAGCGGCTGTGGGAGACGCCCTGGCCCGAGGCCGACGAGTCGCAGCTCGAGCGCGAGACGTTCGAGCTCGTCGTGCAGGTCAACGGCAAGGTGCGGGACCGGCTCCAGGTCGACGCCTCCCTGAGCGAGGAGGAGCTCGTTGCGCGGGCGCGGGCGAGCGAGCGCGTGCGCAGCTACCTCGACGGCGGCGAGCCGCGGAAGACGATCGTCGTCCCGCGCAAGCTCGTCAACTTCGTCGTCTGAGCCGAGTCGCGCCCGGCCGCCGCGTGTCCGCTCAGGCGACCGCGAACGCCTCGACCTCGACCAGCATCCCCGGCAGGGCGAGCGCGCCGACCTGCACCGCGGTCGACGCGGGTTGCGGGCCGGGCAGGAGCTCGGCCTTGACCCGGGTGAAGTCGCGGAGCCTGCCGATGTCGGTGAGGTAGACGGTCAGCTTGACGATCGCGTCGAGCGACGCGCCCGCCTGCCCGAGCACGGTCGCGATGTTGGCGAACGTCTGGCGCACCTGCGCCTCGAAGTCGCCCGCGCCGACCAGCTCGCCCTCCGGCGAGATCGGTCCCTGGCCGGCCAGGTAGATCAGCGTGTCGGCGCGCTCGACGCGCCACGCCTGCGAGAAGCCCGCCCGCTCCTGCCAGCTCCAGGGGTTGATCTGCCGTCTCTCCATCACGCCTCCCTTCGCTCGTCGCCACGAGGGTCGTGCCGCCCCTCCTCGCGCCGAACGGTCGCAGATGGCGTGCGCGCGCGGCGAGCCGAAGCGTCGGACGGCGCTGCGCGGCGAGGAGCGACTGCTCGCTGACCCGCGCGGCACGGCTCGCCGAGCACGCGGCCGGGGAGGCGAATCGCGACGGTGGTCGCGAGGGAGAGGTCGTCCGCTGGCCGAGCGCGCCCAGATCGTCGCCCGGCCGGCCAGGCTGCGACGCTCCCGTCGGAAAGTCGCGACGGACACGTGACGAGTGGCGCGGCACGCTGCGCGCATGGAGGTCCGCGTCTCGGCGCTCTCGCGCCGCCAGCTCTACGCGGCTGCCGCGGCGGCGGCGATCCTGCTCGTGCTGCTCGTCCGCCACCTCGGCGGCGGCGGGGGAGCGACGGGTCGCGTCGTCGTACCGGTGCGGCCCGCGCCCAAGGCTGCGCGGCCGACGCTGCTCGTGGTGGACGTCGCCGGCGCCGTGCGGCACCCTGGCCTGTACCGGCTGGCGAGGGGCTCGCGGATCGACGACGCGATCGTCGCGGCAGGTGGCCCGACCGCGAAGGCCCAGCTCGATGCGGTCAACCTCGCGGCGCCGCTCGCGGACGGCGAGCAGATCGTCGTCCCGGTCCGCACCGCCGGTGGGGCGGCGGTCGTGCCATCGAGCTCCGGCTCGCCCGCCGGCCCCCTCGACCTGAACAGCGCGACCGCCGAGCAGCTCGAGGCGCTGCCGGGCATCGGGCCGGTCACCGCGCAGAAGATCCTCGACTACCGGCAAGCCCACGGGCCGTTTCACTCCCTGGCGGAGCTCGAGGCCGTTCCCGGCATCGGGCCAGGCCGGCTCGCACAGCTGAAGGGGCTCGTCATCCCGTGACGGTACGGGCTCCGCACGCCCTCGGCTGCGCGCTCTGCCTGGGGCTCGCGGCCGCGACCGGCCTGCGCGTCGCAGCCGTGCCTGCGGCGCTCGCGGCCGCCGGGCTCCTCGGGCTCTCGGCAGCAGCCGCCTCGCCGCGCTGCGGCCTCGCGCTCGCCGTCTGCGGCGTCGCCGTCGCAGGCTGGGCGTGGGGGAGCACCCGCCTCGGCGTCGTCGACCGAAGCGCGCTGGCGCCGCTCGCCGGCACCGCCGAACAGGCGCTGGTCGAGGTCGTCGAGCCACCCCGCCGTGCCTCGTTCGAGCTGCGGATGCGCGCAGACGTCCTGCGCTGGCGCAATCTGCGGCCGCACGAGCCGGTGCTGCTCGAGCTGCCGCTCGGCCGCGCTCCGCCCCAGGGGGCGCGCCTGGCGCTGATCGGCCGGCTGCGCGCTCCGCGCGGGCCGTCGCACGGCTTCGACGAACGCGCCTGGCTTCGCCGGCACGGGATCCACGTGGTCATGACCGCCCGCGCCTGGCGCATCGTCGGCCGCCGCGGCGGGCTCGGCGGGATCGCCGATCGGTTGCACGCGTGGCTCGCAGGCGCGTCGGCCCCCGGTCTGGGCGGCGTCCGCCGCGGCGTGATCGAAGGCGTCGTGCTCGGGGAAGACGAGGGCCTGCCCGAGAGCATGCGCCGCGACTTCCGGGCCAGCGGCCTCTACCACCTGCTCGCCGTCAGCGGCGGAAACGTGGCCGTCGTCGCGCTGGGCACGCTGTGGCTGGCGCTGCTGCTCGGCGTCCCGCGACTTCCTGCGGAGGTCGCCGTCCTCGCGTCGATCGGTGGCTACGTGCTCGCGGTCGGGCTGCAGCCGTCCGTCGTCCGCGCCGGCATCGCCGGAGCGCTCGGCTCGCTCGCCTGGCTGACCGGCCGGGAGCGCGACGCCCGCTACGCGCTCGTCGTCGCTGCGGTCGTCCTCCTCGCCTGGAACCCGTACACCGTGCTCGATCCCGGCTTCCAGCTCTCGTTCGCGGCCGTGCTCGCGATCTTCTTCCTGGCGCCCAGGTTCCGGACCCGGCTGGAGGGCTACCCGCTGCCGGCCGGTCTGCGTACGGCACTTGCGGTCTCCGCCGCCTGCGGGCTGGCCACCGCGCCGGTCTCCTGGTTCCAGTTCCACCAGATCCCGCTGCTGACCGTGCCCGCCAACGCGCTCGGGGGCTTCGTCGCCGCGCCGATGCTCGCGCTCGCGCTCGCCTCGGCGCTGCTGACCCCGCTCGCGCCGCCGCTCGCTGCTGGGCTCGCCTGGCTGAACGGCTGGCTCGCCGCCTACCTGGCCGGCTGCGCCCACCTGATCGGCAGCCTCCCGGGCGCGCAAATCCGGTCGGGCCGCGCCGCGGCCGTGCTGGCGCTGGGAGCGTGCGCGGCCGCCGCCTATGCTTGGCAGGGTGCCGAGCGAGCGCGCGCTGAAGCCCGTCTACCTCCTGACGGGAAGCGACCGGCCGAAGATCGCGCTGGCGCTGAGACGGCTGCGGGCGCGGGTCGGTGAGGAGGCGACCGAGCAGCTCCGGGCGGGCGAGGCGACTGGGGCCGAGGCCGTCGCGGCCTGCAACGCCCTCGGGCTCTTCGGCGGCGAGACACGCCTCGTCGTGGTCGAGGGCGTCGAGGCCTGGAAGGCGTCGGACATCGCCGAGATCGAGGCGTACCTGCGGTCGCCGTCCCCGACGA
>Ga0209581_1005155_pt1 | contig 10130 bp, 7 predicted proteins | sample Coa_R2_FD_187160 | JGI IMG/M metagenome (GOLD analysis project Ga0209581, IMG submission 187160) | Surface soil microbial communities from Centralia Pennsylvania, which are recovering from an underground coalmine fire - Coalmine... | ecosystem: Environmental > Terrestrial > Soil > Unclassified ...
TCTCCCGGCGCAGCTTGGCCTTCTATGATATCCCTTTGACTCTCCCCACTGGATATATTTCAGTGCCGCTGTTCCTTTGAGTTCTGTCTTGCTTTTGTGGCACATGAAGATTTTTGATTTGAGTGCGGCAGGATCAATTAAAATACTCCTGCATTCGCGTGGGCTTTTGATGGCTGGCTGCAAGAAATCTTCCTCTATGCCCCACTGCCGTATTTTTGCCTCATCCAGATAGAAAAATTCGTTTGCGCCGCTCTTAAGGCCAAAGCGTACCTGCGCTATATCACCCAGACGCACGAGTTTGCCCCGGCCTTTTTCGAGAATAGTCCAGTAGATGTCGGGGGCGCGCAGGTACTTGCCACCCCATTTGTTGCTGCTGTATTCGGCTTTCGCTTCCTTGATGAGGTGCTTTCTCGCGCCTTTCTGATCGCTCTCCTCGCTCTCTCCGGCTTCCTGTTGCGCATATCCCTCTTCCAGCAGCGTGCGCTGGCGAATCGGGTAGACACGGTATTCGGGGGTGGTTGTGCGTTCCTGCGCCTGCTCGATGCTGATGAAGGTCTCTGCCGTCAAAATCTGCTCGAAGCCAACTTTGAACATGACAAAACGAGCAATATGATGAAGCGCCTCTTCCGTCGGTTTCTCGGCTGGAGCGGAGAAGAGGGCGATAATGGTGTTGACATCGGCGGTGGCAAAGGAACGTTTCGCCTGATTGTCCAGAATCAGATTGATCTTGCAATACTTGAGCAGGAATTCCTGTAAATCCGCTCCGTAGCCTACATCCAGCCAGGAATTGGAGGTGATGAAGCAGAAGGAACCTCTGGTGTTGAGGAGTCGCAGGCCATGCAGGTAAAAATAGATATACAGGTCGCTTTTGGCATCAATGGGATGACCAACTTTGCCCACGCCCGGCTTGAACTGGAAGAAATCGGGAAAATCGTGATAGACGGTATCGGCCAGAAGCTTCTTATAGTCTTGTTTGTTTCCCCCTGTCACTTCATTGCGTGGCAGCAGGGGATTGGATATGTGTTCCTGCCGCACGTAGGGCGGGTTGCCAATGACGATATCGAAGCCTTCGTTGGTGCCGCTAAAAATCTCTACAAACGAGATATCCCAGACGAACGGTATCTGTTTCGGCGAGACAAGGGCATTGAGCGCATTATCCAGGTGTTGTAACTCGCGCTCTTTCTCCTCGATCTGTCTCTGCCGCTCAGCAGATTCGGCAACTTCCTTCGCAGTGGCAGTGTTTGCGAGCAGCGTTGTTTGCATGGGGCGGTTGCGCAGGCTCTGCAACTCCCTCTCTACGGCAAGTTTGCGCTCTCTCAGGATGTCGCGGAAAAGTTGCAACTCATCCTGCATTGCCGCGTCTCTCGTTTTGTAGCGGCATGATGGATCATGATCGTAAAATTTTCGTTTCTCCTCCTTCAGCGTCTCCAGGCGCCTCTTCAGCATGCCTGTAACACCCTTAGCCGTTTGTTTGTAGCCGAAGTTAATGCCACCTACTTCCTGAACCAGGCTATCGCCATAGCGGATCTTGAAGGTGAGATGGGGAAGCAATGGGTCTCTTCGGGCATGCAGTTCTTCAGGGGGAATGTCCACATCAATGACCAGCGCCAGCCAGAGCCGCAGTTCTGCTATGTGCGCTGCCCATTCCATCGCATCTACGCCGTAGAGGCTCTGGCCTATGATACGCTTTTTCCGTTCGTAGGGGCTTTCCCGGTCTGCCCCACCGTGATATCTTGCCGCTCGTTCTTGCAAATCGGTAAGTACCTGTAACATGCCAACCAGGAACGCGCCGGAACCGCAGGCGGGATCAACCACTGTAATCTGTTGTAGTGGGCCGTAAAGTTCATCCCACAGATGGTGAGCCTGTAAAGCTTCATCGGCCTGAGCTTTCTCCTCCGTCTCCAGAGCGAAGACCATATTGTAAAGCAACGCTTTATTCTGCTCGCCAACATAGTTTGCCAGGTAATCGACCAGCGATAAACGGCACATCAGGTCAATTTCGGTGCGCGGGGTATAGAAAATAGCGGCGTCGCCGCGTTCGTCCAGTTCGTTGGAGACATTCACCAGGCTTTCGTAGACGCGGCCAATCATTTCGGGATCAACCGCGACTTCCTGATCCAGCGGGCTATCCTCGGCAATCGTGAAGTTGTAGCTTTCCAGGAAACGGAATATCTGCTCGAGGCGAGCATCCGAGATAGTAAACTGGTTGCCTGATGCGTCCAGTTTGTTGCGAGAAAACAGGCCGCCATTGAGGTAGGGAGCCATTGCTAAGATATTGTGGATGTGTGGCGGGAAGTGTTTATGACCGCCGTGAAACTGGTTGTTGAAAGCCTCGAAGAACAGAATTTGTAGCCATTGCTCAAAGAACGTATTTTTCTCATGTTCGCTCTTCTGGTAGCTTTGCCAGAAAGTAGCCAGGAAATCTTTATCATTGCCCAGCCATCCCTTACGTTGGATGAAGTACAGGAACATGCAGCGATTGAGCAATTGCAGGGCATAGTCGTGCGCCCAGCGTTCATCATTCGTCTGCTGCCACAGGTCTTTCTGAAGAATTCTGAAGAGCGTTCTATAGTCATCAAAGAATTTTCTGGTGACCGCCTCAACATCAAAAGCTTTTTCGTGCTGTGCAAGAACTGCGGGAAGGCTGGCGGGCTGGATAGAGGCCAGATCGAGCAGGGCGATCCGCTCCGAAGCAGTGCGCAGGCGTTCTTCTGGCCCGATGGTAATACGCCGGAAGAGGCGGCGTTTCGCGTTTTTATCATCAGCTTTGACGTTAATGAGGTGCCATATGCTTTGTGACTGGTCCGAGAAAATAAACAGGCCATCCAGATAGCTCTTCATCAACTGGGTGACGACCAGACGCTCATCGCCTGTTCGCAGTTCGTTCGCGGCTAACCGACTATAGATGATAGGAAAATGATCGTACCCGGTAGCAAGCAGGAGTGGGTCTTCGGCCAGCAATCTGGCGGTCGCTTCAGGCCAGCGAGAGCGAGAGAGAGACTGATTTGCGCGCTCATAGTTTAGCTCCGACCAGAAGAGCCTTTTCAGTGGCTCAATACTGTGTTGCTGGCTCAGTGCTTTGAGCAGTTCATGTACGCTGGCAATCACGTCTCTGGTTGCGCCAGCCCGATATACATGCTGTTCATCCATATACTCTCTTCTTCCTCCCCCGCTCAAGTGTTCTCTCATTTATTTCCCGTTTGTCCGACTTATAGACCATTAGCTTATCAGCTAAAGGCAGTTTTTACAAGCCCTTTGACGCTCAATTTGAGGAAGCGGTATGATATCAGATACTATTGAGGATTTTGACTATGGGCATGAAGTCTATGACCTTGTCAGCGCCCAGTTTGCGTTGCCCTTTAATCTTCTTCCAATCTTTCTCATCTGTTCTTATCCTTTTTCTCATCCATTATTAACGGAATTTCTGCACCCTTTCCGTCTGCTTGCCCGTGTTTCTTAGAAGACGCGATTGACCCCATACAGGGAAACTGGTGTCAGAGGTGTGTAATGTTGGCGCTGGCCGGACTGTACTGGCCGGGCGAGTTGAGCTTGAAGGAGAGTGCAATGCTGTCATTACTTGGTGTATTAGCTGTTGTTGGTCTTTTGATAGCTCTGGGGCTGAGAATCTGTGTGTACCTGTATGGTGCCGGGGCGCTGGGACACCATTCTGTCAGTCGTTCCAGAAGCGTACAATCTCTGCCGCTTGACCCGGAAACCGAGGAAGCAATTGCTGAGGCAGAATACGTGACGAGCATGATACGCAGCCTGGAACGCTAAGTATGGTTTTCCTGGTCTGTCTCTAGTGGACACGGCTCAGCCAGTCACGAATGATATTGCCATGTTCCTGGTAGTGGCCGGCTCTCTATCCTTCAGGGGGAACCTGTAGGGACAGGCACAAGGCATCATCCCTACCGTTTCCTCCTGAAGGACGCAGACCCGGTGGCCGTAGGTATTGCCAACGATAAAGGGCCAGACAGGGTTGCCGCTTGTACTCCAGGGAAGAGGCGCATTCAACCATGTTAGTGAGCAGTGTATCCTTTGCTATTGTCTCTGCCATGAGAAGTATCTCCTTCTGCTAAACTGCTTACCTTAACTTCAAGTATACAGTCAAAAGCGGTTAAGATGAGTCCTGATTTAGAGTTAGCAGATACGGCAGTACGCCTTCATTCGTGAAAGAAACAGGTCATCTGTGCAATGTTTTGTGACACAGGAGCGTCTACTATAAAAGATGGAGGTGCAAATGGCCGGATATATTCTACTGGAAGGTGGCCTGGAATTTGGCGGCATGATGGCCGAACCCGACCGCGCAGCTATGAAACTGGCTGGCGGTGAGGATGCCGTTATCAGCATCATCCCGACGGCTGCCGCGCCGGATAAGAATGATCAGAACGCGGGCCGCAATGGCGTGCTGTGGTTTCGCAGCCTGGGGGCGCGCCACGTGGAATCGCTGCCCATTATCGACAGGCAAACGGCCAATGATCCCGACATTGCGGCGAAGCTGCGCCAGTCGAACCTGATCTATCTGCTCGGCGGCTTCCCCGGCTATCTGGCCGAGACATTGAAGGATACGTTATGCTGGCAGGCGGCGCTGGAGGCTTACGAGGTTGGGGCGGTGCTGGGCGGGAGCAGCGCCGGGGCGATGGTGCTGTGCCAGTATTACTATGACCCGCAGCAGTCGCAGGTTGCCGAGGGGCTGAACCTGCTGCCCAATACCTGCGTGCTGCCCCACTTTAACAACTTCGGCAAAGGCTGGGCAAAGCTGCTCTCAACCAAACTGCCAGCCGTTGTCCTGATCGGCATTGATGAGCAGACCGGCATGATCGATGATGCGCATGGCGGCTCAAAAGTCGGCTGGCGCGTCTACGGGGCTGGTTCCGTGACGCTCTATCACAACGGCCAACCAACCGAATACAAGGCTGGCGAGAGCTTCAAGGACGATTTTATTATGGATGTGTAGGTGTTTCAATCTCAGACGAGAGGCAGGTAAAGGGTCTGGTTCTTGCTGATTCTTCCCGGCTTCCACCTGGGAAGGGTATACAATCAAACCCCGAAAAGGTCAAATGTGAACATAGAAGACAAAAAGCGGTGCGTGTGTCATACTCAACAGGGTGTACTCACCGCTTTTTGTCTTCTATATTCGTGAATAGCAGGAGGATGCATGCCAGAACTGACGGCTGAAATGATCGTTGATCTGGCTACGCCGAAGCAGCCAGATATTTCACCGGATGGGCGCATGGTGGTCTACGCGCTTGCGCCGGATAGCAAGAAGGAAGAACATGGAACGAGCGCGCTCTGGCTGGTGCCGGTCGACGGCTCGCGCCCGGCCCGACAGTTTACGGCTGGCAGCGCCGAAGATCACAGCCCGCGCTGGTCGCCCGATGGCAGCCAGATTGCTTTCCTCTCCGATCGCGCTACGCGCGGCACCGCCCAGTTGTACATTATTGCCGCCGATGGAGGCGAGGCGCGGGCGCTGACGAACGTGAAGAATAAAAAGGCGGTCGAGCAGTTCGCCTGGTCCCCGCATGGCGGCCAGATTGCCTTCACCGGCGCCGATGAGCCGACGGAGGAGGATGAGCGGCGCGAGAAAGAGCGCGACGATGCCGATGTCTACGGCGAACGCTGGCCCTACGCCCGCCTGCGCCTGCTCTCCCTGGCGAGCGGCGAGGTCAGCACCCTCGTCTCCGGCGATTTCCACGTCGACAGTTTTGCCTGGTCTCCTGATGGCACCGAACTGGCCTATATTGTGCGTAAGGCTCCCAGCCTTGAGTATATGGCGCGGGATGTCTCTCTCTGGCGCGTGCCTGTCGCCGGTGGTGAGCCGCGTCAGGTCTGCCGTCTTTCTGCCTCGATGAATGCGCTTACCTGGTCAAAGGATGGGCAGACGCTGCTCTTTGGCGCGTCGGTCTCGCTCAAAAGCCAGTCTTCGCAGACGGTCTATGCCGTTCCGGCGCAGGGAGGCGAGCCGCGCAGGCTGGCACAGTACGATGACGGCTGTATCTTCAGCGTCACGCGCTCTCCCCACGCCCAACAGGCGGCGGTAATCGTCTGTGAAGGTTTAGAGAGCCGTATCTGCTGGCTGGACACGGAAACGGGCGCGCTGACTCCGCTCTCGGCTACAGAGCCAGAAGACCGGGCGAGCGATATGTTTGACTGGACGATGCGCGCTCTCAATGATGGCTCAACCGTACTGGCTGCCGTGCGCGAGTCCGCTGCTCAGCCGGGGGAAATCTGGGCCGGGCAGGCGGCAGCCGGTGAGGTTGTGAAGCTGCATCAACTCACACAGCATCAAAGCGCGCTGAGCGGTTTGACCTTCGGGCCGCAGGAGGCGTTCACCTGGACAGCGCCCGATGGCTGGCAGATGGATGGCATCCTTGTGCGCCCGCCCGATGCGTCGACAGATCGCCCGCTGCCTACGATTGTGCTGGTGCATGGTGGCCCCTATGGGCGCTGGGGTCACGGCTTCCATCTTAGCTGGGCCGACTGGGCGCAGTGGCTGGCGCTGGCTGGTTATGTCGTTCTCATGCCCAATCCGCGCGGCGGCTACGGGCATGGCGAACGCTTCGCAGGCGCGGCTCGCGGCGACGTGGGCGGTGCCGATTATGCTGATGTGATGTCGGCAGTAGACGCAGCTGTCGAGCGTGGCATCGCCGACCCGGAGCGGCTCGGCATTGGCGGTTGGAGCCAGGGCGGTTTCATGACTGCCTGGGCCGTCACGCAAACAAGACGTTTCAAAGCTGCCATCATGGGTGCGGGCGTCAGCGACTGGGGCATGATGGCCATGACCAGCGATATCCCCGATTTCGAGCGCGAACTGGGCGGCAGCGTCCCCTGGGACGGCCTGGCATACCAGAATCACCTGCGACTCAGCCCGATCTCCTTTGCCCGCGAGACGAAAACGCCCGTACTGATCCTGCACGGCGAGAAAGATGCGCGGGTGCCGCTTACCCAGGCCATCGGCTTTCATCGCGCCCTGCGCGAATACGGAGTTCCCACCGAACTGGTCGTCTATCCTCGTGAGGGGCATCCCATTCGCGAACGCATGCACCAGCTCGACCTGCTACGCCGCGTCCGCTCCTGGTACGACCGCTGGCTGCGCAGCTAATGCTGGATTGTACCGAAGTAATGCGGCCATGACCCCCGTAGGCGCCGATTGATCGCGCGCCTACGAAATTTATCAGAAAGTGTCAAAAATACACTTGCTTTTTCGCGCTTTTCTGGGTATACTTTCTGATAAAGGCTGTTAGTGTATGTTAGACACCAAGAGGTGGGGTACTTTCTACAGCTTTTCTTTTTATCGGCTCAGTAAGTGTAAAAAGTACACTTAGTCGGATGGCTCGTTTCCTTGAGGAGGAACAGAGGCTTCCGGTATGCTGGTTTACTGGCACGCCGGGGGTCGGAGACAAAGGAGAATTGCGATGAGCAAGGTTCGTTCGTTTGAGAATCCGGTAGAGGCAGGAAGTGGATCGGGCGGCGAGTATCGCGGACAGGTGTTAGCGGTTGAGCCGCATGGTATCGAGCAGGTCTCGGCCAGCGAGCGGCATGGCAGTCCTCGTACATTGTTTACGCTCTGGCTCTCTGCCAACATGGGTTTGCCTGTCTGGCTGGTCGGGGCGCTGGCGGTCGTCTTCGGGCTTGGTTTTGCCGATGGCGTGGCCGCTATTATCGTCGGCAATATCATCGGTTGCGCGCTGCTGGCCATCACAGCCAGTATGGGGCCGAAGATTGGCATGCCGCAGCTTTCGTTTACGCGCCACAGTTTCGGCGTGCGCGGCGCGTATCTGCCCGCCCTCTTGAACTGGGTCAGCGCCAGCGGGTGGTACGCAGTGAATAGTATCGTTGGGGCGCTGGCCATTGAGCGGTTGACGACGTTGCCGTTCTGGGTTTCATTGCTCATTTTGACGGTGGCGCAGATGCTGCTCGGCATCTACGGCTATAACCTCATCCACCGCTTTGAGGCCATCAGCGCGGCGCTGCTGGCGATCATCTTCCTGTTGATGTCGGTCATCGGCCTGCCGCAGGCGCACTTCGGCCTGGCCTCGAAACTCCCGCTTGCTGACCATATTGGCCTGTTTGTGCTGATGACCACCGCCGTTGCCTCTTACGTCTTTAGCTGGTCGCCCTACGCCTCGGACTACGCGCGTTACCTTCCGGCGGAGACGCCGGTCTGGCGCGTGTTCATTGCCGTGTTTCTCGGCTCCTTCATCGGCTGTGTCTGGTTGCAGGTGCTTGGAGCTGCCGTCGCCACCATTGGCCTCAACCTTGCCCCGATTGATCTGGTCGTCAAGGTGATGGGTCCCATCTGGATACCCGCGTTGATCGCCGTCATTCTCGGCACGATTGCCGCCAACGCCCTTAACATCTACACGGGCGCGCTCTCGCTGCTCACGCTGGACGTGCCGATCAAACGCTGGGTCTCGGTCATCGCCGTTGGTATCCTCGGCGGCGCGCTGGCCCTCTATGGTTCAAGCGGGCTTTCTGCCAAATATGAAAACTTCCTGCTGCTGATCTCCTACTGGATCGGCCCCTGGCTGGCCGTTGTCCTCGTCGACTTCTTCCTGCATCCCGGTCGCGCGACACGCTTTGAGCAGGGATGGCGTGCCACATTCAGCAGGGCAGTCGAATGGCCCGGCCTCGTTGCCTTCCTCGTTGGCCTTGCCGTTTCTGTGCCATTTATGAACTCCGCCCTCTATGTTGGCCCGATGGCGAACCTGCTGCACGGCGCGGATATCGCCTACTACGTTGGTATGGTGGTGGCCGGTGTTCTCTACTACGTCCTGCGTAGCGTTGAGAAGCCCCGTGCAGAGGCAGAGGAAGCGTAAGCAAGGGGAATAATATCCGAGGGTTGTCGTGGAGGCGGCTGTATAATCTGGCTTCATGACAACCTTCGGATCGCTTAGACCCTCTTCTCAAGCTGTTGGAGCCAGGAATGAGCAGGGTGGGCAATGGCAAGGGCCTGAGCTAACCACTGGTGACTCCGTTGATCCAGCAAGGGAAGTACCCTGGCGAAATCGGCCTCATCTTTAGAACGCGGTGACTTCGCTTTGTAGAGCAACTGAATTTCCGGGGCAAGATAGGGAATTCCATCGTTCGTCACTCGTCCCATTGTAGAGAGCGCGCCGCGAATCCGGGAATTGCGACGAAAGAGCCACTGATTATCTTGCGTATCTATGACCATCAGTTGGATGGCCCAGGGAGCGGTTTTCTCTGGACGGCACCAGATATCGTGGACTTCAGGAGGAAGGGGCATGCCCTGTTTCCATTCCTGGAACGGCCACGAATCTGGTAACAGTTCTGAATGCGCTTCTTGAAGGTCCCATCCCTGAAGCAGGCTACGAACCTCGCGCTGGTCGCGCCGGAGGAAGAGGACATCAATATCTTCATGCTCGCGCGTCTGTTCTCCGAGAAAGAGGTCAATGGCCCAGCCACCTGCAATCCACCAGGGGACTGGCAGTGCAGAGAAAAGCTGAGCGACCTTATGTGGTTGCCACGATTGCCATGCTCCAAACGGAGAGGTCTCTCTCATTTATCCCTTACTATCCTGTATTCGACGATCACAGTGAACCGGGCCAGCCAAGTCCCCAGTCTGTCCAGGGAAGGCCCTTGATGTACCAGTCGGTGGTAGTGAGTCCTTCCGGGTAGGTGACGGTGCGCTGCACGACGCCGGGCGGAACTTTGAAGTTGGTAGGCTGGCTGTTGTGTTCTTGCTCGGCCAGCAACATGCCTTCGTGCCAGATGGGGCCGGCGCCGGTCACGCCGATGACGTTAATCATCGGGGAGTTATTGTTGTTGCCGGCCCAGACGCCCATCACATAATCGGTGGTGTAGCCGATGGTCCAGTTGTCCGCGAAATTTTGCGACGTGCCGGTTTTGACGGCGGACGGGTAGACCGTGCCGGGGTTGCCCGCGTAGCACTGCGACTGCGTGTTGCTGAAGAGGTAGAGCATGCTGCACGCGCCGAACTCGAAGGTACGCGCCTTGTTGTCGCTCAGCACGTTAGTCATCAGGTAGGCTACCTGGGGACTGATGACGCGCCTGCCAGCGGAAGCGAACTGGTAGACCAGCTTGCCCTGCGTATTGTAGACGGTGCTGATGGAATGGGGCGGGACGCGCACGCCCCCGTTGGCAAAGAC
>Ga0209581_1005159_pt1 | contig 10126 bp, 7 predicted proteins | sample Coa_R2_FD_187160 | JGI IMG/M metagenome (GOLD analysis project Ga0209581, IMG submission 187160) | Surface soil microbial communities from Centralia Pennsylvania, which are recovering from an underground coalmine fire - Coalmine... | ecosystem: Environmental > Terrestrial > Soil > Unclassified ...
AAGGCCCCCTCGCGTGTCATGCTGAGCGGGAGCGAAGCATCTGGTCTCACCAGGCGGGCGGCGTGGCCCACCTCGGATTCTTCGCTGCGCTCAGAATGACATGTCCCGGTCACTTTTTCATGGCATGACATGGGGCTACCGGTTTCAGTGTCAAAGTTCATCGGGCAGCATAGCCACTCATCTGCTATAATGTGCTAGAGATACACTTCATAGTGTCTATCCTTTTCTGCATTCAGTAGAACGAGGAGAAACATGGTCAAAGTTGCACTCATCGGGGCCGGGAGTGGGACGTTTGCTCTGAATGTGATTACCGATATTCTGGCCATCGATGGGCTGGATGATGGCGCATTTGCCCTGGTTGACCTGGATACGCAGCGACTGGAATTGTCCCAGGCGGTGGCCGAACAGGTCATTCGGGCGGCGGGGAAACGCTGGACGGTGCAGGCGACAACCGACAGGCGCAGCATTCTCCCTGGCTGTGACTATGTGTTTAACATGATCGAGGTAGGAGGGCCGGAAAACACGCGGCTCGATTACGAGATTCCCCTGAAATATGGCGTCGAGCAGTGTATCGCCGATACCATCGGGCCGGGGGGCATTTTCAAGTACCTGCGCACAGCCCCGGCCTGGCTCGCCATCTGCCGCGACCTTGAGGAACTCTGCCCGCGGGCGCAGATCATCAACTATAGCAACCCGCTCTCCGCCATGACACTCACCGCCCTGCGCGCAACCTCGCTGGCGGTGGTCGGACTCTGCCAGTCCACCATCCTGACGGCATATCAACTGGCCGATTATGTGGACGTGCCGTTTGAGGAGATGCGCTATCGCTGCGCGGGTATTAATCACCTCTCCTGGTTTGTCACGCTTGAGCATGGTGGAGAGGACCTCTATCCCCGCCTGCGCAGAGCAGCCGAATCGGCGGATATATACGAACAGGAACCTGTGCGCTTCGACCTCATGCGCGCTTTCGGCTATTTCACGACCGAATCCAGCGGGCATACGTCCGAATATGTTCCCTATTTTCGCAAACGCAGGGATTTGATCGACCACTATGTCGGCATTCAGCCGGATTGCATAGGCGGCGCGCGGGCGAGAAACTGGCCACGCGAACGGGCCGCGCGCGAGGAGCGGCTGCGCGACTACCTGGAACGCGAGCGGCGGGGAGAGCGCGCCTTTTATCTGGAGCGCAGCCTGGATGCCGGTTCCTTCGTCGTCGAGGGCCACGCGCTGAACCGGCCCCACGTGTTTCACGGCAACGTGCGTAATAGCGGCCTGATCGAAAATCTCCCACGCGATGGCTGTGTGGAGGTAGCGTGCCTGGTGGACAGGAACGGCGTGCAGCCGCTCCATTTCGGCCCGCTGCCCGCGCCGCTCGCCGCCCTCGATGCCGCCCATATGGTCGTCCACGACCTGCTGGCGCAGGCCCTGCTCAACGAAGACCGTGAAGCGGCGGTACAGGCGCTGATGCTCGACCCGCTGACGGCGGCGGTCTGCTCCCTTTCTGAGATACGGCAGATGTTCGATGAAATGGCGGCGGCGCAGCAAGCCTATCTTCCGCACTTCATCAACCCGTAAGGAGGCGCTATGGTCGATATTGTTCCCTATCTTGAACGCATGCGCGCTCGCATCGAGCTACCCGCGATGCAACCATCCTTCCAGGGCTTTGCCAGAACCATCCAGCTGACGTTTCCTGATTTGCAGCGCACGTTTGTGCTGGGCATTGCCCAGGATGGCAGCGCATCGCTGGATGAGAAGAGCATTCCCAACCCCGATATCACCGTCACCACCGGCAGCGATATCCTGGCCGGTATTCTTGATCGCAAGACGAACCCGGAGGTCGCGTTCATTACGCGCAAGCTCAAAGTTTCCGGCAAAATGGAGGATCTCCTGCGGTTGCAGAAGTTGTTATGAAGGAGTGAATGATGGATTCACTCGCGCCCCTCAAGAAGCTCACCGTGCGCGATCAACTTATCCTGAGCGTCTTCTGGTTTTCGCTCAACGCGCAGAGCGCGGCGCTGTTCCCCATAGTTATACCGTTGCAAATCCTGCTTTTCGTGCCAGCCGGGCAGGTGGGCAACGCGCAGCAGGCGGTGCTGCTCGGCTGGATTTCGGCGGTGGGCGCGATTTTCTCGCTCGTCATGCCTCCGCTCATCGGCATGCTCTCCGACAACACGCCGGGCGCCTGGGGGCGGCGCCGCCCGTATATCGCCGCCGGGGCCGCTCTGCTGGTGCTGAGTGCGTTATTCCTGGCAACGGCTGATACTATCGCCGTCTTCGTCATGGCCTTAATTCTGAACCAGATTGGCAGCAACCTCGCCAACGCCACGTATCAGGCCCTCATCCCCGATCGCGTGCCGAAGGAACAGCGCGGCGCGGCCTCTGGCTACATGGGCTTGATGACCATTCTCGGCAACATTGGCTCGCTGGCGGTGGCCGGGCTGCTACTCGGCGGGGTCAGCCTGGCTTCCGTAGGCGCGGCAGCCATCCGGCGCGGCGCAACACTCTTCTATATGTTGACCGCCATTGCCCTGATCGCTGGTGCGCTGATTACCGTTCTTGGCGTGCATGAAACGCCATTTGTGCCTGCTGTGAGCAAACCGTTAGAAGAAGGGGAAAGCGCGTGGTCGCGTTTCCGGCGCTGGTTTGCCCTCAACTGGCTCGCGCCCTGGCGCGAATATAACTTTGTCCTTGTCTTCCTCACCCATTTTGCCGTCATGATGGGGCTGACCCTGTTTATGACTTTCATCGAATACTATTTTGCCAACGTTGCCCACATCAGCAATTTTGTGCAGTCTACCGCGCTGGTTGCCCTGCTGGCACTGGTCGGGGCCATTTGCAGCGCCTTTTTGCTCGGCGTTCTCTCAGACCGCACGAGGCGGACGCCGGTGGTCTGCTTCGCCACGCTCTGTATGGCGATGGCCTCCTTCGCCTTTGTCATCGCGCCGGGCAGTTTCCCGCTCTGGCTGCTGGGCATCCTCTTCGGCGTCGGTTACGGGGCCTATACCAGCGTCGACTGGGCCCTGGCCATCGACGCGCTGCCCTCCCTGAACAGCGTGGGCAAGGATTTCGCGCTGTGGGGGACTTCAGGCAGCCTGCCGTCCATTCTTGCGCCCGCGCTGGGCGGCTTCGTCATCTACCTTGTCAGCCTCGCGGCCAACACCGCCCTCGGCTACCGTGTGGTCTTCGCTGTTGCCACCGCCTTCCTGCTTGCCGGGGCCGTGTTTATCCTGAAAGTTCGTCTGTGAGGGGCATGATGGCAAAGACGCGCATACTCCGGTTCCCCACAGGTTTTCTCTGGGGGACGGCCACTTCTTCGCATCAGTATGAGGGGGACAATACGAACAACCAGTGGTATCGCTGGGAGCAGCAGGGGCGCATTCGCACGGGCGAGGTCAGCGGGAAAGCAGCAAACTGGTGGGAACGGGCCGAAGAAGATTTTGCCCGCGCCGAACAGATGGGGCATAACGCGCTGCGCCTCAGCCTGGAATGGAGCCGTATCGAACCGGCGGAAGGGCGTCGGGATGCGGCGGCAATTGATCGCTACAGGGCGATGCTGGCGGATTTACGGCAGCGCGGCCTCAAACCTATCGTCACCCTGCATCACTTTACCGAGCCGTTGTGGTTCGCCGACCGCGGCGGCTTTGAGAACGAGGAAAACGTGCGTTTCTTCGTGCGCTACGTCTCGCACGCAGTAGAGAACCTGCGCGACCTCTGTGATTTCTGGGTAACGATCAACGAACCAAACGTTTATGTCTCCGAGGGCTATGTGGTGGGCGCTTACCCGCCGGGGAAAAGCGACCTGCGCAGCGCGCGCCGCGTCCTGCACAACCTGATGCAGGCGCATGTCGAGGCATTCTGCGCCATTCGCCGCTTGCAGCCAGCAGCCTGGATCGGCTATTGCCAGGATTACCGGCTCTTTGATCCTGCTCTCCCCTTTTCGCCCCTGGATCGCGCCCTGTCCTGGCTTTACGAAACAGGCTTCACCTGGTCGCCCCTGCAACTCGTGGAGCGCGGTCGCTTCGCTTTCCCCCTGGCGCTGCTGATGCCGCCCATCTCGCGGGCAGGGGGCGCGCGTGACTATCACGGCATCAACTACTACACCCGTGAAATGCTCGGTTTCTCCGTCACATCCCATACTGAAGGATTTATCCGCCGTTTTCCTCATCCCGCTTCGGTTTATCACGATGGGCGCGCGAACCCGAACGATGTGGAGGAAATCTATCCAGAGGGCATCTATCGGGTGGTGAAGGCTATCCATCGGCGCACTCGCGGTAATAAGCCGCTCTACATCACCGAGAACGGCGTGCGCGACGCGGCAGACTCGCGTCGCCCGCAGGCCCTGCTGGAACACCTGGTCTGGCTCCATCGAGCCATCAGCGAGGGCGTCCCTGTGCGCGGCTATCTCCACTGGACGCTGCTCGACGATTTTGAATGGATGGATGGCTGGCACACCCATCTCGGCCTGTGCGCCATGGACCGTGCGACAGGGCAGCGCACGCCCCGTCCCAGCGCCTTGCTGCTGGCCGAAATTAGCCGCGCCAATGCTATCACCGCCGATATGGTCGAACGCTATTCACCCCGGCTGATGGAGAGAATCTTTTAGCCCCGGCACGGTCAAGATTCTCGACGAATGTCCGTAAATATGCGAAAATAACAGGAACCTGCAAACCTGTTGAGTGAAAGAGAGTGACGTTTTCTTATGTCCACAACACGAGATCGCCAACGCCCGCGAGAGGAACAGGCTGAGAGCGGCGCTGTTATCTCGACGGCTGGTCATTCGTTGCAGGGCTGGCTGTTGATTGTGCTGGTCTTTGTGGCGGGCGCGGCCTCGCTGGCCGTTGAGCTATCGGCCTCGCGCCTGCTCGCGCCATACTTCGGTACGTCTCTGTTCGTCTGGGCCAACCTTATCGGCCTGATCCTGCTCTACCTGACCATCGGCTACTATGTCGGCGGCCAGCTCGCCGACCGCAGGCCGCGACCCGCCTTCCTCTATACGCTGACCATCGTCGCGGCCTTCCTCATCGGCCTGATCCCGTTCATCTCGCGCCCGATTCTGGACTGGTCGCTGTCGGCCTTTGCCAGCGTCTCCATCAGCGTCTTCTACGGCTCGCTGGTCTCGGTGATTCTGCTTTTCGCGCTGCCGATGATCCTGCTGGGCTGTGTCTCGCCGTTTGCCATTCGCCTGCGCGTGGTGCAGGTGGGCCGGTCGGGCAGGATCGCCGGGCAGCTCTATGCCATCTCAACGGCGGGCAGCATCCTGGGGACGTTTCTGCCTGTCCTCTGGCTCATCCCCACCATCGGTACCTATCGCACCTTCTTCTGCTTCGCCGTCGCTCTGCTGCTCGTCTCCATCCTCGGACTGATCTGCTCGCGCTCGCCGGGCGACAAAGACGTGGGGCCAGGGAACAACAATAGCAGCAGGAATGGGCGGCTCAGAGGGCATTTCAATAAAAATCTGCTCTCCATCCTGCTGCTCATCCCCATGTGGCTGGCCATCACAGGCATTCAGGGGCCGATTCGCCCTGCCAACGGCAGTAACGGCGGTGGGACGCTGATCGCAGAACGCGAATCGGCCTACAACTACATTCAGGTGGTGAGAGTTGGCAGCCAGATACAACTGGTGCTGAACGAGGGCGTGGGCATCCACTCCATCTATGACCCCCATGCCATCCTCACCGGCGGCCCCTGGGACTATTTCATGGTCGCGCCGCTTTTCAACAACCCGCCCTTCTCGCCGCAGCAGGTGAAGCGTGTCGCCATTATCGGCCTCGGCGCAGGCACCATCGCCCGCGAAATGACGGCGGCTTACGGGCCAATCCCCATCGACGGCGTTGAGATCGACGGGGAAATTGTGCAGTTAGCGCGCCAGTATTTCGACATGAACGAACCGAACCTGCGCGTGATTGTGCAGGATGGTCGCTACTTCCTGCGCACAACCACGCAGCATTACGACGAAATTGCCGTTGATGCCTACCAGCAGCCCTACGTGCCGTTTCAACTGACAACGGTGGAGTTTTTTCGTGAAGTGCGGGCGCACCTGACCTCAAGAGGCGTGGCAGTCATCAATGCCGGGCGTACAGCTACAGATTTTCGTCTTGTCGATACCCTTGCCGAGACCATGCGCGCCGTCTTTCCCAACGTCTATATTATAGACACCGGCTTTTACCGGAATAGCCTGGTTATCGGCACCAATCAGCCGACCAGCCTGATTAACTTCTGGAGCAATAGTGGCGCTTTGAGCAATCCTTTGCTCAAGACCATGACCACCTTCAGCATTAAAACAGGCAATTTGCGCGAAGAGCAAACGGCCCACGTCTACTACACCGACGACCGCGCCCCCGTCGAGCAGTTGATCGACGAGATCATTTTCGACGCGGTGCAAAACGGCGGTGATAATCACTAACGTAAGGAGTTAAGAAACATGCAAACGATTGATTTGAGCCATATGCGTGTGATCGATCTGTCACAGAACTGGGATATGCACACGCCGGGTTTTGCCACCTATGAAGGCCCCACCATCAAGTGGATCAAGCGCGTGGCCTTCGACAAGGTGGGCGGGCAGCATATTTCGTCCACGCTGCACGTCGGCACGCACCTGGATGCGCCCCTGCACTTTCTGACCAACGGACAGGATATCGGCAGCATTCCTCTGAGCAAGCTGGTCGGGCCGGGGGTGGTGGTCGACCTGGAGGGCATGGGCATCGGCGATTACGATATCTATACCTCGCAGCACTTCGAGGACTGGGAGCGCAAGACGGGCCTGCGCATCGAGCCGGGCGATATCGTAGTGGTACATACCGGCTACCACAAATATTATCCGAGTAACTGGTATGGTGAATCGGAACCGGACGAGACGCGCTACTTCATCAAGCACCCGGGGCCGACGCGCGAATTTGTCAACTGGGTGCTGGAACGCAAAATTTCCTGGTTTGCCATCGATGCCGGTTCGATGGATCATCCCATGAACACGGTCATTCGTCAGGTGCGGCCCGATCTCGCGGCCAAAGCGGCGGCGAAGCTGGGCAAGCCCCTGGAAGAGATCTGGCCCGCCGATGATCTGCAACTCATGCACTACGATATGTTCCCGCATGGCGTCTTCCACGTGGAGAACGCGGGCGGCATGATCGATGAAGTGCTTGACCAGCGTATCTGGGTCGGCTGCTTCCCCTGGAAGTTCAACGGCGGTGAGGCCGCCTTCTGCCGCCTCGTCGCCTTTGTGGGAGAATAAAAACTCTCTTCTCTGCAAACATACAGAGCCGGTTTCCCCGTCCTCTACTTCCCTAATGGCGGAAGTGGCGTTTGCCGGTGAAGATCATGGCGACGCCGTAGCGGTTGGCCATGCGGATGGCTTCGTCGTCGCGGATAGAGCCGCCGGGCTGGATGATGGCGGTGACGCCTGCTCTGGCGGCGGTCTCCACGCCATCGGGGAAGGGGAAGTAGGCATCGGAGGCCAGCACAGAGCCGCGCGCCCGCGCGCCCGCTTTCTCCACCGCCAGTTGCACGCTGGCGACGCGGTTCATCTGCCCCGCGCCTACACCGACGACCGCCAGCTTGTGCGCCAGCACGATGGCGTTGGATTTGACGTGGCGCACCGCCTTCCATGCGAAGAGCAGATCGGTCATCTCCTCCAGCGTCGGTTTGCGCTCGCTCATCACGGTGTAGTCAATTTCGCCTGTGCCGACGGAATCTGGCGTCTGGACGAGCAGGCCGCCGCTCACGCTGCGCACCTCCGGGCGGTCCGAGGCCAGGGCCGACGTGCCGGGCTTCGGCTCGATAGGGCAATGCGTTGCCAGCAGGCGGAGATTCTTTTTCGCGCGCAGGATGTCCAGCGCCTCCTGCGTGAAGTTGGGGGCAATGATGGCCTCGTAAAAAAGCTGCGAGATTTCCCGCGCCGTCGCCTCGTCAACTTTGCGATTGCTGCCGATGATTCCCCCGTAGGCCGAAATGGGGTCGCCGGCGTGCGCCTTCCTGTAGGCTTCGGCCAGCACATCATCGCAGGCCAGGCCGCAGGGATTGGTGTGCTTGATGATGGCGACCGTCGGCGCGGTGAAGCTGGCGACCGTTTCCAGGGCCGCGGAGAGGTCAAGCAGGTTGTTGTAAGAAAGTTCTTTGCCGTGCAGCACCTCGGCCCCCGCAACGGTCGGCGTCGATTGCGGGGTTGGCACGCCTCCCCAGCGATAGAAAGCCGCCTTCTGGTGCGGATTCTCCCCGTAGCGCAGAGGCTGGATCAGTTGCAGAGGCAGGGTCAGTTCGTCGGGAAAAAGCGTGGAAGAGGGGCCGCGCAGGTATTCAGCGATGGTGCTGTCGTAGAGCGCGGTATGCTGGAAGGCGATGGCGGCCAGGCGGCGGCGCGTTTCCAGACTGACCTCGCCTTGCTGCTCCCACTCCTGCATCACCGGCCCGTAATCCTGCGGGCGCACCAGCACAATCACATCCTCGAAATTCTTGGCCGCCGCGCGAATCAACGTCACGCCGCCGATATCGATCTGCTCCAGCGCCTCGTTCAGCGTCGTCGTTGGCTGCGCGATGGTTTCCGCGAAGGGGTAGAGGTTGACGGCGACAATATCGATAGGCTGGATATCGTGGCTGGCCAGCTCGTTCATGTGTTCGGGCAGATGCCGACGCGCCAGAATGCCGCCATAGATCGCCGGGTGCAGGGTCTTGACACGCCCGTTGAGGATTTCTGGAAACTGTGTCACCTTGCTCACCGGCTCCACTGCAACCCCGGCCTCCTGCAAAGCATAGCCGGTACCACTGGTCGAAAAAAGGGTCACTCCACGGGCCTGCAGTCGCTGTGCCAGCTCTACCAGCCCCTCACGGTTGGCCGCGCTCAGAATTGCTCGCATAAACCATCCTCCTCTGCTGATTTCCTCTCCGAAGGCGCAAATACATGCTCAGATGGGAAAAATATTCCTCAACCAGTATAACCGCAATGACTCTCTAATCGCAAGCAAGAGAGCATCTCATCCTGAGCGAAGGCTCTGAGACGGTTGAGATTTCTTAACCACAGGCTGGTACTTTCCTGCTAGATGTACGCTCAGATATCTGAAAAAAGGGAAAAAGGTATGGTAATATCGCAACCAGCAAGTATATACAAACTTATATCAAAAAGCTTCATATCAGACCACAACATCTCATTGTGGCTGCTTCTCTTAGAGAGACAACGGACGCGTTGTCTGCGAATGAAAACTACCAGCGCCGGGGAAATGGCAACGCGCAGGAGCCGGTTCAGGACAGGCTGTTGCTATGATGACCGATAGTGCTGGCAGGCAGAAAACAGGGAACCGCCCGGCAGGCGCACAATCACTCGCGTGCCTGTGCGTTTCCTTACAGCGAGATGAGAAGAGCGAACAGGCGGAAACTGCGGGTTCGCTCACGAAGAGAAGGGGTGTATTGAGTATGCGCAAGCAAACACGTCGTTCGTTCAACTATGGTTACGGTGGGGGACGCAAGCGCCGTTTTTCACCGCTGGCGCTGGTTGGTATCTGTGTGCCGCTGGTGCTGGCGCTGATCGCGGGCATCGTTTTTGTGCTGCCGCATATAGGGTCGCACGCGGCAGCTGCCAACGGTAATTGTACGCTGATTGTCCCGGCCAACCCGCTCAGCGCGCAGGGGCTGGCAACCCCCTATCAACTGGTCGCCACCAATCAGAACAACGGGCCATGTAACGAGGCGAATGCGAATCAAAGCGCCTTTGTGCAGGCGGCTATCTTTGACCCGAACAGCAGCAGTATTTCCGTGTATAACCCGCTGGTGATTGATCGGGGAACAAAGCCGGCGATGGCTCCCGTCGTGCCAACGCTGGCGGCCAATGCCGTTGTCGGTATCTGGTTTGGCTTCAACGGCAACAATCTGACACTGCAAGGGACGAATGGCAGCCTGCAACAGGGCCGCTGCGTCAACGGCATTCAGGGGTCAATCTTTGGTCAGTTCGCGTACTGCAATGCGCCGGCCTTCTTCCGCGCCGCCAACGCTGCCATTGCCGCCGGACGCCTGACGCCGCCGCAGCTGGGGCGGGCAAAAGATGGCCTGATCTGCCCGACCGTGCGCGATTTCTCCGTCGTCGACCAGGATCAGAGCGATAATGTCACCGCCGCCTACCTGGCGAACGGCAACGGGCAAACGG
>Ga0209581_1005168_pt1 | contig 10109 bp, 5 predicted proteins | sample Coa_R2_FD_187160 | JGI IMG/M metagenome (GOLD analysis project Ga0209581, IMG submission 187160) | Surface soil microbial communities from Centralia Pennsylvania, which are recovering from an underground coalmine fire - Coalmine... | ecosystem: Environmental > Terrestrial > Soil > Unclassified ...
CGGAGTAGATGCGCTCGCGGCGCAGCCATCGCGGCGCGTACTCGGGCGCGTCCTTCTGGAAGAAGCTTTTGCCGTCGATGCCGTCGGGATAGCGCGTCAGCACCACCGGCCGATCCTTGAGATACGGCAGCATCCACGGAGCGATCGCCTCGTAGTAGCCGATCAGATCGCCCTTGGTATAACCCTCGGCGGGCCAGAAGATTTTCTCGCGATGCGTGATCTCGACCGCGTGCGGCGCCGGCTGCCGGAGCATCGCTGACCCGCGCGCGCGGGCATTCACGGCGGCCGTCCCGCCGCTTCGCGCGCTCCGCCGCTTCGCGCTCGCCGCGGATTCGCGCGCGGCGGAGGATTCGCTCGGCGCGGATTCGCTCGCCGAGGCCGCGCCGCCGGCGGCGGGCTCGTCCGCGCCCAGCAGCGGCGAGAATTCGACATCGCGCGGATCGGCGGCCGCCTCGGCCGCCGCCTCCGCTCCCGGTTCGCGATACCTGCATTCGATGGGATGCGCCTCGTCGATGAGGCCGAGAAAGCTCGGATTGCGCAGCACGCCGTCCTCGGTCCATTCGGTGAAGCGCACCTCGCACACCAGCTCGGGGCGACAGTAATGCGCGCCCGGCGGGATCGCGGGCTCGCCCTCGCGCCGGCGGCGAAACGGCGAGGCCGGCGCCGTGCGTTCCTCGAGCTTCGCCGCAATCGCGCGCAGGCGGTCGCCGTCAAAGCCGGTGCCGACGCGGCCGACGAAACGCAGCGCGCCTTGCGCTTCGTACTGGCCGACCAGCAGCGCGCCGAAGTGCGCGCGCGATCCGGCGGGCTCGGTCCATCCGCCGATGACGAAGCGCGAGATACGCGGGCATTTGATCTTGAGCCATCCGCCGCCGCGCCCCGCCTGATAGGGCAGATCGATGCGCTTGGCGACGATGCCTTCGAGGCCGAGCTCGGCAACCGCATCATAAAAGGCCTCGCCGCTGCCGGTGTGGAAGTCCGAATAACGCAGCAGGCCCTCGTCGCGGATGATTCTGCGCATCAGCGCCTTGCGCGTCTCGAGCGCCAGGCCGCGCACGTCGAAGCGATCGAACGCGAGCAGGTCGAAGACGTAGTAGGGCGCCGGATGCGCCAGCGCCATCGCCGCGATGCGGCCCGCGTCGCGTGCCTGGATGCGCCGCTGCAGGGCCTGGAAGCTCGGCCGCCCCGCGGGCGTGAAGGCGACGATTTCGCCGTCGAGCGCGAAGCGAGCGAACGGCAACCGGCCAAGTGCGAGCACGACCTCGGGGTAATTGGCCGTCGCTTCGATACCGCTGCGGCCGAACAGCCGCGCCGCGCCACCGTCGCGAATCGCGAGCGCGCGCACGCCGTCGTACTTGATTTCGTAGAGCCATCCCGCACCCTCGACCGGATGCTCGGCCAGGCGCGCGAGGGCGAACGGGAAATTTGCCGGGGCAAGCGGCGTCTTGAGCAACGGGGCGCGCAGCTTCTCGAGTTCGGCGACAATCGCCGCGCCCAGCCGCGGCGCATCGGCAAGCTCCTGCAGCGTGAGACCCGACAGCACCGAACGCGGCCGGCTCTCCTCGAGGTTGGTTTCGGGCTCGGCGAACCCGTCATGGCGCTTGATGAGCAGCCATTGCTCCTGCGTGCCGCCGCGGCGCGCGCGCGGCTTCTCCGCGCCCGCGCGCACCAGCGTATAACCGCCGCCGAGCTTGAAGCCGAACAGCTCGAAATCGAGCTTGCCCTCGCGCACGGCCGCGGCCGCGTCGCTCGGCGGATGCGCGACGCGATAGACGCCGCGGTCCCACACGATGACTTCGCCGGCGCCGTAGTTGCCCTCGGGAATGACGCCCTCGAAGTCGGCGTACTCGATCGGATGATCCTCGACCATCACGGCGAGCCGTTTGTCGGCGGGATCGAGCGAGGGTCCGCGCGGGACCGCCCATGAGCGCAACACGCCGTCCATCTCGAGCCGCAGGTCGTAGTGCATCCGCGTCGCCGCATGCTTGTGCACGACGAACATCCCGCCCGCGCGGCTGCCGATACGCCGCACGTCGCCGAAGGGTTCGGGGGTGCGGTCAGCGCTGCGCTTGCGCCGGTATTCGTCGAGGGGCATCTACGCGGTTTCGATCGATCTTCGCCGACGGTGTTTTAAATGAAATCGCTATAGCTTCGCCCGGGACGCTGCCGCTAAGCTACGAGTATCGGGAGGTCGTCACGATGGCATCACGTCCGGTCGGCAACGGCAACATCTCGTTCGGCCTGGTTTCGATACCTGTGCGCCTGTTCCCCGCGACGCGCTCGAAGTCGGTGAGCTTCAATCTGCTCCATGCCAAGGATCTGAGCCGAATTCAGCAGAAAATCTACTGCCCGGTTGACGATGCCATCATCGATCGCAGCGAGCTGGTGCGCGGCTACCAGGTGGCGAAGGATCGCTACGTCACCTTCAGCGATGAAGAACTGGAATCGCTCGAGGCGCGCGGCGGCGATCATTCGATCGAGATAACCGAGTTCGTTCCGCTCGCCCAGATCGATCCGCTCTACTTCGAAACCGCCTACTATCTCGGCGCCGAGCAGGCTTCGGCCAAGGCTTATCGGCTGCTCACCGACGCGATGACCAAGACGGGAAGGGTCGCGATCGGACGTTTCACCCTGCGCGGCAAGGAGCACGTGGTCGTGCTGCGGCCTTATGAAAAAGGCCTGATGATGCACACGATCTACTACGCCGACGAGGTGCGGCCGGTCGCAGAGATCGATCGCGCGGCCAATGAGTCGGCGAAAGAGAGCGAGATGGCCTTAGCCGAGCGGCTGATCGGCGAGCTGACGACAAAAAAGGTCGACCTCTCGAAGTATCACGATACGTTCCGCGAAAAGGTCGAAGCGGCGGCGCAGCGCAAAATCGCCGGCCAGGAAGTGACCGAGGTTCACGAGGAGCCGCGGCGCGGACAGGTGATCGATCTGATGGCGGCGCTCAAGGCCTCGCTCGAAAAGCGCGGCGCGGGCGCCGCCCCGCGCGAAGAGGCTGCGCAGGAAGCGCCAGCCGCACCGGCAAAGGCGACCGGCACCGGCGGCCGGGGGCATCCGCGCGCGCGCAGCGGCGCGCGCCGCCGCACCGCATCCGGGAAGTAAACTCCGCTCAGCGCTCGGGCGCGCGCATTATCGGGCTGCGCCGGTCGCGTCCTGCACGATCAGCGCGTGCAGCGCCTCGCGTTTGAAAATTCCCGCGACTGCGCGCGTCAGCGCCACCGACAGCACCTCGCCCGGATGATCGTAAATCGGAACGTCGTCGCCCATCCCGTTGCCGTTGTCGGCGGGCGGATCGTTGTAGGTCGCCGCGCTCTCGCCCTGCCAGAACGCGACGTTGAAGGGCGGCTTGTAGATGGTGACGTCGAGCGCCACGTCGGCGGTGGTGAACCATGCGGTCGAGCCGGGCGCGGCGTTGGGATCGGCGCCGGCGTGCTTGTTGACCCAGCAGCGCGCGATCCGGCTCTCGAGCACATAGTCCTCGCCGGTCTGCTTGAGCGCCGCCGCGAGCGTCTCATTGGAGGCGGTCGCCATCATCCCGGCCTCGTCCGCCGATCGCACGATCGCGCCCTGCACGATCGGCCCGAGCGGGGTGCTGTAGATATGCTGGACGAGCGCGCCGTCGGGACCGAGCAGCACGCCGGTTGCGGGATTGCCTTCGTACGGATCGTGGCTCTGCCCGTTGGCGTCCTTGAAGTCGCGCGCATCGACGGGCATCAGCACCAGGATGCGCCGGCGCGGGTAGCTGTTCTGATAGCCCTTAACCTGGAACGGATAATAGGCCAGGGTTTCGACCGCGACCGGCGGCTCCTGGGCGATTTCCTGCTGCACCGTGGTCGCGCACGCGGCAAGCACGAGCGCCGCGACGATTGCCAGCGCGGCGACGATCGGTTTCGGACCGGCTGCGCGCGAGGCCATGCGGCTGCTCAACTTTGCGCCTCAGCTCTGTGCGGCCTGCGCGCGTTCGCGGAAGATGAACAGCGTGCCGCCGACCTCGACCCGGTCGCCGCTGCGCAGCGGCTGACGGCCGGCGACCGGCCGCCGATTGATCAGCACCTGGCCGCCGCCCGCCGGGCTGACGACGAAATCGCGCCCCTCGCGCCGGATGATCGCGTGATGCGCGAGCACGCTCTGATCGCCGAACAGCCCGATATCGCTCTCCTCGGCGCGGCCGATGATCGTGACCGGCTTGGTCAGCGGATACTCGCGCCCCTCGCGCGCGTTGCGGCTCTGGCTGCGAATCACCATCAGCCAGCCGCGTTTGAGCAGCTCGGTCACCAGTCCGATGAAGAAGCCGATCAGCATGCCGAGCACGATGAAGCCGATCGCGCGGCCGAACGACTGCGGGAAATTGACCGTGAGCGCCTGGTAGATGAAGCCGCCGAGCGCGCCGCCGACGAGGCCGCCAAGCGCGCCGTTGCGCTTGCGCGCCGCCGACCCCGACGCCCATCCGGCGCCCAGTCCGACCAGGATGCCGAGCACGCCCCAGGCGACGGCGCGGCCGACGTAGCCGTGCAGGATGCGGAACAGGATCTCGGCGATCAGAAATCCGAACGCGCCGCCAATCGCACCGAATATCGCGCCGCTCTTGATCCCGCGCATCGCCTGGCGCCACTGGCTTACGCTCATCGCCTCGATCGAGGCGAGAAAGGCACAGATGAACAGTCCGACGATCAGCCCCTGCACCGCGTCGCGCAGATAGTAGTTGCTCAGCCCCGCGAACGATTCCTGGACGCCCCAGGCGGCAAATCCGCCGAGGCCGCCGGCAGCGGCATAGAACAGCAGTTTTTCGCGTGAGACGTTACTGGCCATCGGATTCCCGGGTAGAGAGCATTGCGCGCAAGCGGCTCATGGTTCAAGCGCGCCGCGCGATGTCTTCATCGCTATACGGCAAACCCCTGGTGCGCGAGCGCGGTTCCGCGATGCCGCGCTCAGTTGGTCGAGGTGTTCCAAGTGCCGCTCTCGCCGGTCGGCGTGGCGGAGAACGTGCCGCTTAGCTGGTCGGCATTGCGCCGGCCATCGAAGTACAGCGTCTTGGCTCCGTACGGCACCTGGAACTCGACGTGATTGCCGCGGATGAAGCCCTGGATCGGCGCGGCCTCGTAGCCCGCCTCGTGGATGACCATCTCGCCGTGCAGAAAGCCGTTGGGCTGCGGGCGCAGCCGTAACTCCAGCGGGATGTTGGTCGTGCCGGCGAGTCCGTCGATGCGGCCGGTCGCGAGCGTCGGCACGTCGATCGTGCCGCCTGCGCCGCCGCCCGCGGCGGGCATGCCCGAGCTGCTGCTGCCGAGCGAGGTCGGATAGGGCTGCGAGTTGTCGGCCAGCACGCGGAATTTCTTCTGCGCGATATACTGGCCGTTGAGATAGAAATTCACCGTGTACTGGCCGGGCAGGAACGCGCCGCCCGCCGAATTGCCGACCCGCCCGCTGAAGGTCGCGCTGCGCGCGGTCGGCGGCACGATTCGGATGTCGTCCACGCTGCCCAGCGTATGTCCGTCGGGCGCGATGTAGGCCGCGTCCACGCGGTATTGCCCGGTGTCGAGATTGAACAGACGGTTTTCGAACGTGATGCGCCAGTTGACGAACAGCACCTTGGAGGCGTCGAAGCTGCTGGTCGGCCCGGCCAGCGGCGTGCCCGACTTGGTGCTGTTGAGGAACTCGATGCCCGCGAGCTGCAGGGGCTTGCGCCGGCGTGCCTCGAGCATCGCCAGGCGTTCGGCTTCGTCGCGCTCCTTGGCCTTCTCCGCCAACTCGCGCTCCTTCTCGGCCGCGTTGTCGGCTTCCGCCCGCTTGAGCGCGTTGAGATCCTGCGTCACCGTGAAGGCCTGATCGGCGACCCTCCGCTCATTGACGTAAACTCCGACCTTGTAGGCACCGGCGGGCAGCGCGCCCAGATCGGGCATCAGCGCGACGCCGCTGAAGTCGGCGGTACTCTCGCCCGGACCGACGAAGCGGCTCGCGTTGCTCGACGCGATCTGCAGCCCGGAGGGACTGAAAAATCGCGCCTCGACCTTTTCGTCCTGCCCCTTGAGGCCGGCGAGGCGATTTGCGAACGAGGCGTTCCATTGCAGGTATTGATTGTTGGCCAGCTCGATGTTGGTGAAACTGGCGCGCGGCGCGCCGAGCGGCGCGCCCGAGCGGGTTGAAAGCTGCAAAGTCATGCGCCGGAAATCGAGCGGACGGCTTTCGGCGGCAGCCAGGCGCTCCTCGACTTTCCATGGCAGGCTGTCGATGAAGGACTTGACCCCGAGCTGCTGCTGGAGCTGCGGATTGTTGTACACGTAGGTCGCCGCGAACGCCCCGCCGGCGATGACCGCGAGAAAGGCCGCGGCGGCCACCGCGCGGCGCCTGCCGCTGCGCCGCCGGCGCGGACGCGGCGGCGCGGCCGACTCGGCCAGCTCCGGCGGCAATGCGAGGTCCGCGGTGCCGCCGCGCGAACTGACCGCGGCCGCAGCGCCGGGCGCGTCGTCGAGCCCGCGCCCGTAGAGCATCATCTCGCGAAAATCCTGGACCGTCGGCGGGCGCGCGTCGGCCTGATAGGCGAGCGCGTGATCGATCGCGCCGGCGAGATTGGTCGAGACCTCGGGCCGCAGGTCGCGCACGGGCGGGAAGCTGAACGGGGGAAATTTCTCCGGGTCGCGCCCGGTCAGCACGTAGTGCAGGGTCGCGCCGAGCGAATAGATGTCGCTGCGCGGATCGACCGCGCCCTGGTACTGCTCGGGCGGGGCGAAGCCGAGCGTGCCGATCATCGTGCCCTTGCGCGCGCTCTTGAACAGGCGCGCGATGCCGAAGTCGATCAGCACCACGCGGCCCTTGGGGGTGAGCATCACGTTGGACGGCTTCATGTCGCGATACACGATGGGCGGGACCGAGCCGTGCAGGTACGCGAGCACGTCGCACAACTGGCGCGCGATATCGATGATCAGGCCCTCGGGCAGCGGACCGCCGCGCGCCGCAAGCTCCTCCTCGAGGTTGCGGCCCTCGACGTACTCCATCACCAGGTAGTGGCGATTCTGATCGTCGAAGCGGTCGGTAATCGCGGGGATGGCGGAATGCTTGAGCTGGGCGAGCGTGTCGGCTTCGCGTGCGAAGTATTCGTTGGCCTCGATGCGCTGCTGCGGATCGATGAAATGGTCGACCATTTCCTTGACCGCGCACAGGCGATTGGCCAGCCGCTGATCGCGCGCCAGGTAAACCATGCCCATCCCGCCGCCGCCGAGCAGGCGATCGATGGCATAGCGGTTCTGCAGAACCGTTCCCGCCGCGAGCGGTTCGTTGTTGAGCGCGCCGGATGTGCCCGTACTGGCCATCAGTCAGCAAATATAACGATCACCGAGACGTTGTCCGTGCCACCCCCGGCATTTGCCGCAACCACCAATTCGCGAGTCGCCGCACAGGGATCGTCATGGCGGCGCAAAACCTCGCCGATCGTGCGGTCATCCACGTGCGCGGTCAACCCGTCGCTGCACAGCAGCAGGCGGTCGCCGCGTTTGAGCCTGACCGTGAGCCCCTCGGCGCCGGCCGGACCGCTCTGGCGCGCGCCAAGCGAGCGCGTGATCACATTCTTGTGTTCGTGATGGCGCGCTTCCTCGGGCGTGATCTGACCGATTTCAATCAGCCGCTGCACGAGCGAATGGTCCCGCGTAAGCTGACGCAGCCCGGCCGCGTCGCTCAGGTAGGCCCGGCTGTCGCCGACCCACGCCACCGCGGCCTCGGGCGGCACAGCCAGCACGCTCACCGCGGTCGATCCCATGCCGCGGGATTCCGGATGCGCCGCCTGGTATTCGATGATTTTGCGGTTGGCCTCCTCCAGCGCCGCGATCAGCAATTGGGTCGGAGTGGTTTGGGCCGCGCCGGGTCCGCGTTCAACATAGTCACGGATCGCCTCGACGGCAATTGCGCTTGCGACTTCGCCCGCTTCCGCGCCGCCCATGCCGTCGGCGACGACGTAGAGATAGCGCGCCGCCGGGTCGACCAGACTCTGGCGCACGCACTCGACCGCCAGCACGGCGTCCTCATTGTGCTCGCGCACCATCCCGACATCGGTCATCGCGGCGGCGCGGATGCGCAGGTTGGAATTGACCTTCACCAGTTCGTTTTTGAACGCGTCCACCGACGGCCAGCGCGCCGCCGGATCGAACAGCAGCGCGCGGCGCACGGCCTGCTCGAGCCCGGGCGTGACCACGTGCGGCGGATAGAAGCGCACCGGGCCCGCCTCCTCGCGCCAGCTCTCGGACTCCAGGCGCTCGCCGGTCAGGCAACTGTAGAGCAGCGCGCCGATCGAGAAGACGTCGGCGCGCTTGTCCACGCGCTTGCCGCGATAGATTTCGGGCGCCGTGTAGCCGTCGTTGGGAATCGGATCGCCCTGCAGCTCGTTGTCGTTGCTGACGTAGTCGAGCCCGAGCAGCCTGACCCGGCCGTCGCGACCGAACGCCACCGACTGCGGACAGATGTCGTTGAGGCGCAGGCCGCGGCGGTTGAGAAACGCGACCGCCTGGCAGATCTGGATCGCGACCCCTACCGCCTCGGCCTCGCTCATCTTGAGCCCGCCGCGGCGCTCGGCGAGCAGCGTCAGCGGCTCGTCCGGGTAGACCAGGTAAACGCGTCCGTCTTGCGCAAAACCTTCGCGCGCGCGCGCAAAGGCCGGATGGTCGACCGTCAGCGAAAGCGCGAGAACGCGTCCGAACAGGTCGCCGAGGTCCGCCTGCGCGGCGTTATCGGCCGCATCGTCGCTCGTCCCGCCGGCCACTGCCGAAGGGTCACGCCCGTTGGCTTCCGCAGCGGATTGGGTGGCCGCCGCGCCGGCCGCGACGCCCGGCGCGGTCTCGGCGCCGCCGGCCTCATCGAGGCTGAGCGGCTCGGTCGTTCCCGCTCTGGAAGGAGGCGGCGCGCTCTCCTCGCTCGCGCGCGCCGGGCGCTCGACGCCCGGATGCGACGCCGTCGCGGCCGCGCTCTCGAGCGCCGCCCGCGCGTCGCCGGCCTCGCGCGAAGCGGCGGGCGCGGGACGCTTCAGTTCGGCGGTTTTGGCATGCGGCCCGGTCGGATCCTCGGGCGGCGCGGGAGTGGGCTCCGGCGCCCGAGCGTCCTCCGCCGGATGCGCGGCCGCGCCCGGGGCAGGACGCTCGCGCAACTGCACATGCTCGGGCGCGCTGCCGTTGCGCGCGCGCTCGGCGCGATAGCGATTTTCCGCGACCGAGCGGCCGATCACTTCGACGATGCGAAATTCGCCGCGCACCATCGTCCCGGGCTCCAGCGCCGCAATCGCGGACTCGACCCTGAGCGCCGCGGACTTCGCCAGGCCCTGCCCGCAGCGATCGCAGAATTTGGCGTCGTCGGGAGCCGCCTGACCGCACTCGGGACAGGTAATCATCGCGCCTCGCCGTTGGGGGCATCAGCCCTTTCTGAATTCAAGTTTAGCACTGCCGAACACGATCTGATCACGGTCTTTAAGCTTGTAGAGCTGATCGCGGCCGAGCCGGCCGCGACCGGTGATGTAGGTGCCGTTGAGACTGCCGAGATCGCGGATAAAGTAGTCGATGCCGTTTTTGATGATCTCGGCGTGGCGGCGCGACACGCGCTCGGCGGCGCCGGCAAGTCCTCCAAGATCGATATCCGGCGCCTGAGCGCCGCCCAGCGCGCGGCCGACGATGGTGCGGCCCTGCACCAGGCCGAAGCGCGGCCCGTTGCCGGACCCCACCAGCCATGCCCCCGCGCTCTCGCTCATTGCCGGCGTGATGTGTCCCGCGATCGCGCCGTTGGAGGGGCTCTGCCCGCCGGCCGCCGACGATCGCAAAGAGGCCGCGCCCGAGGCTGACGACGCAGGCGCGCGCGAGGCCGGCGCCTTGCCGGCGGCGCCAGGTTTTCCGGAAATCTCTTCGCTCGGCGACTGAGCCGCGACTGGCGCGGCCCGCGCGGCCGCTTTCGCCCTGGCGCTTAAATCCCGGGTCTTGGCCGTCGAGGAAACCTGCGCGCCCGCGGGCGACGCCTTGGGAAACAGCGACTGCTGCTGTGCTTCGATTCTGGCCGCCGCGCGCCGGGCGATCGCGCGCGCCGAGCGCGCCAGCGATTTCATCTTCTCCATCCCGGCCGCGGTGCCGGCCGCGAGT
>Ga0209581_1005169_pt1 | contig 10107 bp, 9 predicted proteins | sample Coa_R2_FD_187160 | JGI IMG/M metagenome (GOLD analysis project Ga0209581, IMG submission 187160) | Surface soil microbial communities from Centralia Pennsylvania, which are recovering from an underground coalmine fire - Coalmine... | ecosystem: Environmental > Terrestrial > Soil > Unclassified ...
CATTCTCACATGCGGCTGTGCGCCAGGCTGCGCGAAAACGAGATCGGCCCGCGCTTCACCGCCCGGCGGCTGCGGCACCAGAAAGCGGCGGAGATCGTCCGGCTCGGCAACGGTTGCCGACAATCCCACGGTCGTCAGCTGCGGCGCCAACGCAAACAGGCGCGCAAGTCCGAGCGAGAGCAGATCGCCGCGCTTGGAGGTGGTGAGCGAGTGCAATTCGTCGAGCACGACGCGGCGCAGCGTGCCGAAGAGATGAGGGGCGTCGGCCGAGGCGATGAGCAGCGCCAGTTGCTCCGGCGTGGTGAGCAGGATGTCCGGCGGGTAGCGGCGCTGGCGCTGCCGCCGCGAGGCCGGCGTGTCGCCGGTGCGCGTCTCGAGCTTCGCGGCGAGGCCCATCTCGCGCACCGGAATCTCCAGGTTACGAGCGATATCGACCGCCAGCGCCTTCAGCGGCGAAATATAAAGTGTGTGCAGTCCCGCCGAGCGGCTGAGATTGCGGCCTGTTGAAACGAGTTTCCCGCTTGCACGCGTGGCCCCCTGCTGCAATTCCACCAGCGTCGGTAGGAAGCCGGCCAGCGTCTTGCCGCCGCCGGTGGGCGCGATCAGCAGCACGGAGCGGCCAGCCTTCGCTTTGGCAAGCAGCTCGAGTTGATGGGCGCGCGGCGTCCAGCCGCGGCGCGCAAACCAGCGGGCAAAAACGTCCGGTAGCAGCGACGTCGCAATGGGCTCGGCAATCGACAACAGGACGATCTCTCTGGAACTCTCGCATCCAGAGTTTCGCATAATTAAGTGAAAAGCGATGCGCCCCGAAGACATCCTCGCCCTGACCCCGTCCGGCATCTGCTGCAAGCGCGGCGGCTTTCACATCGATCCGACGCGACCGGTCGAGCGGGCGCTGATCACGCATGCCCATTCCGACCATGCGCGCGCCGGCCACGGCAGCGTGCTGGCGACGCAAGAAACGCTCGATATCATGCGCTTGCGGTACGGCGACGGCTTTGCCGGACGGGCGCAAGCCATCGGCTATGGCGAGACGCTGACGCTCGATGGCGCGCGCGTGAGCTTCCATCCGGCGGGCCACGTGCTCGGCTCCGCGCAGATCAAGGTCGAAGCGGAAGGGCTCACCGTCGTCGCCTCCGGCGACTACAAGGACCTGCCCGACCCAACCTGTGCGCCGTTCGAGCCGATCGCGTGCGACGTCTTCATCACCGAGGCCACGTTTGGGCTGCCGGTATTCCGGCATCACGATCCGCGGGGCGAAATCGACAAGCTGTTGCACTCGGTTGCGCTGTTTCCCGATCGAGCGCATCTCGTCGGCGCCTATTCGCTGGGCAAGGCGCAGCGCCTCATCGCCATGCTGCGAGCCGCCGGCTATGGCGCGCCGGTCTATCTGCACGGCGCCATGGAGAAGATCACGCGCTATTACCAATCGCGCGGCATCGATCTCGGCGAAGTCAGGCTGGTACGCGGCGCCGGCAAAAGCGAGCTTGGCGGCAGCATCGTTATCTGTCCGCCGACGGCGCTCGGCGACCTGTGGTCGCGGCGCTTTCCCGACCCGGTGCCGGCGTTCGCCTCCGGCTGGATGCGCGTGCGGGCGCGCGCACGCCAGCGCGGCGTCGTGCTGCCGCTGGTGATTTCCGACCACGCCGACTGGGACGGGCTGACCGCAACCATCCGGGCAACGGGCGCCGGCGAAATCTGGGTCACGCACGGGCAAGAGGATGCGCTGGTGCATTGGTGCCGGTCGCACGGTCTGCAGGCGCGGCCGCTCGACATCGCCGGCTATGGCGACGAAGAAGAAGCAGAGGCCGGCGAGGCCGAGGCATGAACCGATTCGCCGAACTGCTCGATCGCCTCGCTTACGAACCCGGCCGCAATGCCAAGCTGCGGCTGATCGAGGCCTATTTGCGCGAGGCACCCGACCCCGATCGCGGCTGGGCGCTGGCGGCGCTGACCGGCGCGCTCAGCTTTCGCCATGCCAAGGCCGGCACCATCCGCGCCCTCATCGCCGAGCGCACCGATCCGACGCTCTTCGCCCTCTCTTACGATTACGTCGGCGACCTGTCGGAGACGGTCGCCTTGATGTGGCCGACCGATCCGCACCACCGTCCCAATTCTCCACCGACCTTGTCCGAGGTCGTCGACACGCTCTCGACCCTCGGCAAGGCGCAATTGCCCGGGCAGATTGCACGCTGGCTCGATGGCCTCAACGAGACCGGGCGCTGGGCACTGCTCAAGCTCGTCACTGGCGGGCTGCGCATCGGCGTGTCGGCGCGGCTCGCCAAAACGGCGGTCGCCAATATCGGCGGCAGGGAGCCGGACGAGATCGAAATTCTGTGGCCCGCTCTCAAGCCGCCGTACACCGAGCTGTTCGCCTGGCTCGAAGGCCGCGCCGACAAGCCGGCGAGCCGCGATCCCACGCCTTTCCGCCCGGTGATGCTGGCGCACGCGCTAGAAGACACCGACCTGACCGGCCTCGACGCAAAGCATTTCATGGCGGAATGGAAATGGGACGGCATCCGCGTGCAGGCGGTGAGCGGCAGGAACGAGGCGGGCGATACGGTCGCGCGGCTTTACTCGCGCACCGGCGAGGACATTTCCCGCGCCTTTCCCGATCTGATCGAGGCGCTGCGGCTGCCGGCGGCGATCGACGGCGAGCTATTGATCATGCGCGATGGCCGCGTGCAGCCGTTCAACGTGTTGCAGCAGCGGCTGAACCGAAAGACGGTGACACCGAAGCTGCTCGACGAATTCCCCGCGCATCTGCGCGCCTACGACCTATTGGCCGAGGGCAACGAGGACTTACGCGCCCTGCCCTTCTCCGCGCGGCGGCAAAGGCTGCAAGCGTTCATCGCCAAGCTCGGCGATCTGCGGCTCGATATATCCCCGCTTGTCGCCTTCGACAGTTGGGCCGCGCTGACGGCGGCACGTGCCGATCCGGCCAAAGCCGGCGCGGGTCAAGACGCCGACGCCGTCGAAGGGGTCATGCTCAAGCGCGCCGACGCGCCCTATGTCCCCGGCCGGCCCAAGGGCCCGTGGTGGAAATGGAAACGCGATCCGTTGATGGTCGATGCCGTGCTGATGTATGCGCAGCGCGGCCACGGCAAACGCTCGTCTTATTATTCCGACTACACGTTCGGGGTGTGGAAGGATGACGGCGAGCTGGTGCCGGTCGGCAAGGCCTATTTCGGCTTCACCGACGAGGAGCTGCTGCAAATCGACCGCTTCGTCCGCCGCAACACCGTCGATCGCTTCGGCCCCGTGCGCGAGGTCGCGCACGAAAAGGACCAGGGCCTGGTCCTGGAGGTGGCGTTCGAGGGCCTGCAGCGTTCGAGCCGCCATAAATCCGGCATCGCCATGCGCTTTCCTCGCATCAACCGCCTGCGCTGGGACAAGCCGCCCGGCGAAGCCGACCGGCTGGAAACGCTGGAAAAGATGCTGGCCAATATCGAAAATAGGCAGGCGTGATATAGTGGAGTTGCCGCGATGGAGAGCAAGCCGATGGAGTCGAGAGTGAGCAGCGATGCGACAACGCGAATTTTCGGCGGCTCACCGGTCGCCGTGCTCGCCCGGCTCATTCTGGTGTCGATCCTGGTCGGCGTCATCCTTTCGGTGCTCGGGCTCGACCCCTTCGACATCATTCACAGCGTCGAGCGGCTGATCCGCAACATCTGGAACATGGGTTTCGACGCCGTGCGCTGGCTGTGGCGCTACTTCCTGCTCGGCGCCGTCATCGTGATCCCGATCTGGATCATCATGCGCCTGGTCAACGCCCCACGCGGGAAATAGATTTCTTCCGCTTATCGCGCAAAAAAACGGCTCCAACCGACAGCCCGGAGCATGACCTGCTTAGGCTGAAGCACATTCCGTTCATTCCCGCGAAAGCGGGAATCCAGCGGGTTTGAAACACTGACCACTTTTGCCCTGGGTCCCCGCTTGCGCGGGAACGAACGGAGTGTGCAGCGACTCAAGGCGAGCGAATCACGAATCAGCTCGGCCAGCTCTCCGCCGTAATCTCCGCGGCGTCGGAGCCGACCATGGCAGCGAGCGAATCGCGGTGGCCGCGCTTGAGCGCCGCGGCAAGATCGGTCTTGATCTCGCTGAGCAAACCGACGCCGCGGAACACCAGGCCGGTATAGAGCTGCAGCAGCGTCGCGCCGGCCTTGATCTTGGCAATGGCGGTCGGGCCGGAATCGATGCCGCCGGCGCCGATCAGCGGGAAGGCGCCTTCGGCGCGCACGAACGTCTCCGCCAGCATGCGCGTCGACAATTTGAACAGCGGCCGGCCGGAGAGACCGCCCTGCTCTTTCGCCCGCGCGCGGTCGCGCAACGAGGCCGGCCGCGACACGGTGGTGTTGCCGACGATGATGCCGTCGACGCGGTGCTTGCGGGCAAGGCCGACCACGTCGTCGAGCGCGGCAAGGGTGAGGTCAGGCGCAATCTTGAGCAGCACCGGCGTCGGCCCCGAGCGCGGCCGCACCGCCTCGCGGGCCGCCACCACGCGGGCCAGCAGATCGTCGAGCGCGTCCGCCTGCTGCAGGTCGCGCAGGCCGGGCGTGTTCGGCGAGGATACGTTGATGGTGAAATAGCCGGCGACGGGGGCGAAGGTCTCGATCAGCCGCACGTAATCCTCGGCCCGGTCGTCCGAATCGCGATTGGCGCCGATGTTGACGCCGACGATGCCGCCCTCGCGGGCGCGCGCGGCAAGCCGCGCCAATATCACCGGCGCGCCGTCGTTGTTGAAGCCGAGCCGGTTGATCACGCCGGTGTCGGTTTCCAGCCGGAACAGCCGCGGGCGCGGATTGCCGGCCTGCGCGCGCGGCGTCACCGTGCCGACCTCGACAAAGCCGAAGCCGAGCCGCAACAGCGCATCCGGTACCTGCGCGTTCTTGTCGAAGCCGGCGGCAAGTCCGACCGGATTGGGAAAATTCAGCCCAAAGGCCCGTACAGCGAGCTCTGGAGCATCCGGTGCCCCCTTGGCCACGGGCATGTAGCGCAGAGCTTTGACGGCCAGAGCGTGCGCGCCTTCCGGGTCGAGCGCCCGCAACAACGGTCGGGACAAACGGTCGAAAAGTTCAATCACGCGAGGCCCACTCCGGGATATAGTCGCGCCCGCAAACTATCGAGGCCGGCAAAGGCTGTCCAAATTTTTACAGAAGCCCTTGCCGACAGGGGTCCTTTCAAGGTTATCATTCCTATATAGCGGGGAGCTAAGCCGTGACGATTCGGGGCGTCGGAAAACCCATGCTGACCCACAGCCAAATTTGGGGAGCGCTCGACCGCTTGGCCGCGCGCGCCAAGCTCACGCCGTCCGGCCTCGCCAAAAAGGCCGGGCTTGACCCGACGACCTTCAACAAGTCCAAGCGCATCACCCCGGAAGGCCGCCCGCGCTGGCCTTCGACCGAGTCGGTGGCCAAGGCGCTCGCCGCGACCAACACCAAGGTCGAGACCTTCATGGGCCTGCTCACCGACGGCGGCAAAGCGGTGGTCAGCAACGTGCCGCTGATCGGCTTTGCGCAAGCCGGCGCCGGCGGCTATTTCGACGACGGCGGATTTCCCGTCGGCAAAGGCTGGGAGGAGGTCGCGTTCCCCGCCGTCACCGACGAGCATGCTTATGCGCTGGAGATTTCCGGCGACTCGATGAAGCCCGCCTACCGCAATGGCGACATCATCGTCGTCTCGCCCGGCGCACCGGTGCGCAAGGGCGACCGGGTCGTGGTCAAGACCCGGGATGGCGAGGTGATGGTGAAGGAGCTCAAGCGCAAGAATGCCAAGGCGGTAGAGCTCAAGTCGCTTAACGCCGAACATCGCGACCGCACGCTGCCGATGTCGGACGTCTTGTGGATCGCGCGCATTATGTGGGCGAGTCAGTAAATCGCTTGCGTTCGCTCCCGCTTGCGCGGGAACGAACGGATAAATCGGCTCCGACGCGGGAGCCGTCCTAGCTGGTGTGATCCGATTCATTCTCAAGCGGAGGCGACAATGAGCATCCTCCATCCGCCGGTCTGCCGCTGCTGCACCGACATTCTTCGCGCCCGCTTCGACCGCAGGCGCTTTCTGCACGTGAGTGCAACGGCCGGCCTGATCGCCGCGCTTCCCTCTCTCGCGCTCGGCGCCGAAGGGCACTATGAGGCGATGCTGCTGACCTGCATCGATCCTCGCTTTCCCGAACCGACCATCAAGTACATGCACAAGCGGCATATGGTCGGCAAATACAGCCAGTTCTCCATCGCCGGCGCATCCATCGGCGTGGTTGCGCCGGCGTTCAAGACCTGGGCGCCGGCATTCTGGGACAATCTCGCCGCCACGATCCAGCTGCACAATGTCCCGAAGGTGATCGCGATGAACCATCGCGACTGCGGCGCCGCCAAGATCGCCTACGGCGCCGATGCGGTGAAAGACAAAGCCGCCGAGACGGCGACGCACAAAGCCGCGCTGCTCGAGTTCAAGAAGCAGGTCGGCGAGCGTCAGTCGAAATTGCAGGTCGAGCTCGGCTTGATGGCGCTCGACGGCAAGGTGGAGATGTTTTCGTAGCTCTTCATCCCTCGGCAACGGGGAGGGATTATGCCGAGCGCGCCAGCGCGCCGTCGATCATGTCGACGGTGTTCTGCAGGCCGTAGACGGCGACGAAGGAGCCGAAGCGCGGGCCCTTCTCCTGGCCGAGCAGCACTTGGTAAAGCATGTTGAACCATTCGAGCGACACGCCGGGCTTGCCGTCTTTGGCTTTCTTCTTGTGGTCGAGGAACGGCTCGCGGCGGCCGACTTCGTAAACGACGTTCTGAATGTCCTCGGCCGAGGCGCCTCCCTCCAATTGCGCCAGCGCGTCGCGCAGGTCGATCAGCGCCGCGCGCTCGCTGTCGGTTGGGTCGCGGAATTGCTTCTGCGGCTGCACGAAGTCGCGGAAGTAGTGAATCGCGTACTCGACCTGCTCATTGAGCTTCGGATGGGTCTGCGGCGTCACGCCCGGCCGATAGCGGCCGATGAACCCCCATAATGTCTCGGCATTCTCGGCGTTCGACGACGATACCAGGGTGAGCAGCATCGAGAACGATACCGGCATCTCGACCTTGGGCGGCCTGCCGGAGTGGATGTGCCAGACGGGATTCGACAGCCGCTGGCGCGGGTCCTGGCGCTCGTAACCATCGAGGAACTGGTAGTACTCGTCGACGGTGCGCGGAATGACGTCGAAGTAGAGGCGCTTGGCCGCCTTCGGCTCGCGATACATGAACAACGAGAGGCTTTCCGGCGCGGCGTAGCGCAGCCATTCCTCGATCGTGAGCCCGTTGCCTCTGGACTTGGAAATCTTCTGCCCATGCTCGTCGAGGAAGAGCTCGTAGTTGAAGCCTTCCGGCGGCGTCCCGCCGAGCGCGCGGCAGATTTCGCCGGAGAGCTTCACCGAATCGATCAGGTCTTTGCCGGCCATCTCGTAATCGACGCCGAGCGCGACCCAGCGCATCGCCCAGTCCGGCTTCCACTGCAGCTTGCAGCGGCCCCCGGTCACCGGCGTCGTGACCGGCTGTTTCGTCTCGGGGTGCTCGTAGGTGATGGTGCCGGCTTTTGCGTCGTGCGCGGTGACCGGCACCTGCAGCACGATGCCGCTGTCAGGATCGATCGGCAGGAACGGCGAATAGGTGGCGGCGCGCTCCTCGCGCAAACTCGGCAGCATGATCGCCATGACGCGATCGAACGCCGCGAGCACTTTGAGCAGCGCATCGTCGAACCGTCCCGACGTGTAGCAGGCCGTCGACGACATGAATTCGTAGTCGAAGCCGAAATGATCGAGGAAGGCGCGCAGCCGCGCATTGTTGTGCTCGCCGAAGCTCGCATGCGTGCCGAACGGGTCCGGCACTTTGGTGAGCGGTTTGCCGAGATGCTTTTCCAGCATCTCCTTGTTCGGCACGTTGTCCGGCACCTTGCGCAGGCCGTCCATGTCATCGGAGAACGCAATCAGCCGCGTCTTCATTTTGTCGCCGGTGAGCACGCCGAAGGCGTGGCGTACCATGGTCGTGCGCGCGACCTCGCCGAACGTGCCGATGTGCGGCAAACCAGACGGTCCGTAGCCGGTTTCAAAAATGATCTCGTCCTTCGGCTTCTTCTTGAGTCGCGCAACGATCTTGCGCGCCTCCTCGAATGGCCAGGCGTTCGACTGTTCGGCAATCTCGCGCAAGCTTGCGGCGGTTTCGGCGACGGACATCGTCTTCTCCAGCGCCGACACTATGAATGCCGCGCATGCGCGTCAAATACGCGCGTTCAAAACGGGCTGATCGGAAAATAGCGCAGCCACAGATCGGTGAAGCGGCCTTTCTCCCACAGCCGGAACAGGCCCCAGTTGAAAGCCTGGCGCAGCAGGTCGTTGCCTTTCTTCACCGCGATGCCGACGCCCTCGCCGAAATATTTGCTCTCCAGGAAGGGGCCGCCGCGGAACACGCAGCAATTCGCCGAATCGGTGCCATTGAGCCAGAAGGCGAGCGAGATGCCGTCGCCGAACAGCAGATCGACTTCGCCGCGCTTGAGCGCGAAGCGTGCCGCTTCGTCGCTCGGATAGGGATGCAACTCCGCTTCGGTGAACAACGCCTTCAAATAGGCTTCGTGCGCGGTGCCGGCGACGACGGCGATCTTGCGGCCTTCCAGCGCCTGCGGGCGGACATCCTCGATATCGACGTCGCGGCGCGACACAAACCGCGCCGGCGTCCGGTAGTAAGGATCGCTGAAATCGACCTGTTGGCGCATCTGCGGCGTCTCGGCGAGCGACGCGATAATCGCGTCGCCTTCATTCTTGTTGAGCGCCGCAATGAGCGTGTCGAAGCGCCGCTGCTGCACCGTGCACGGCACCTTCATCTCCTCGCAGAGCAGGCGGGCGAGATCGACGTTGAAGCCGGCCGGCGTGCCGTCGGGCCCCGCGTAGTTGAAGGGCGGGTAGTCGGTCTCGGTGAGGAAACGGATGATACTGATGCGCGACAGATCCGGCCGCTCCGGCCGGTGCCGCGGATCCCAAAAACCGGGCACCGCCAGCGGATCGCTCATCTTGCCTTGCGGCTCCGGCGGCTCGGTCGGCACTTTCAGCGGCGGATTGAGCAGCGGATTCTGCGGCGCAGGCTGCTTCTGCTGCGCCATGGCGGCAGCCGCGGCCAGCATCAGCAGCGCGGCCAATGCGCAGGTTCGTAAACGCAAGGACATCCGGGACCCTCGACGGCCGGGGACCATAGCACCGCAAATACGGCGGGCTAGCCTTATTCCGGCCGTTCGCTGCGCGCGCTCAAGTGCCTTTCGATCTCATGCACCGGCATTTTCACCAAATCCTTATCGATCTCCGCGCGAATGGCGCCCCTGAGTGCATTTGAATAGGCCGGGCGCAGCATGCCCAATGCGCGCGGCGGCGCCACCATCACAAGCGATTTCGTTTGCCCGGCGGCCAGCGATCTGTCGAGGAATTCCGCCAGATGCGTGAGGAAGGTGTGCTCGGCTTGATCGTGCCAATCGGTCTGCCCGACAGAGCTGCGCGGACCGCTGCCCACGGCCTGGGCGCGGCCGGGACGGTCGGTGCCGAGCTCATGCGTCGCCATGTCCTTCTGTTCGATCACCTTCACCGTCTTGAAGTTCAGCAACTGGGCATCGCCGTCGTTCTGCAACACCAGCGCTTTCTTGCCGTCGCAGACTACAATCCATTCGCCGTTGCGGATCGTCAACGCAGACATGCCAACCTCCTGCCCTCGCGAACTTAAGGCCGCGGCTTGCGGGCGACCTCGTTCTAAAGCAAACGCGGAAATGGCCGTATTTGTTGCTCAGTTGCTGCCGTCCAGCAGCCGGCGCGCGATCACCTGCGCCTGAATCTCCGCGGCGCCTTCGAAGATATTGAGGATGCGCGCATCGCAAAGGATGCGCGAGACGGGAAATTCCAGCGCAAAACCGTTGCCGCCGTGAATCTGCACGGCGTTGTCGGCATTGGCCCAGGCTATGCGGGCGGCGATCAGCTTCGCCATGCCCGCTTCGAGATCGCAGCGGCGGCCGGAATCTTTTTGCCGCGCCGCGTAATAAGTCAGTTGCCGCGCTACCATGATCTCCGCCGCCATCATCGCGATTTTGTCGGCCACCCGCGGGAAAGTAACG
>Ga0209581_1005173_pt1 | contig 10097 bp, 7 predicted proteins | sample Coa_R2_FD_187160 | JGI IMG/M metagenome (GOLD analysis project Ga0209581, IMG submission 187160) | Surface soil microbial communities from Centralia Pennsylvania, which are recovering from an underground coalmine fire - Coalmine... | ecosystem: Environmental > Terrestrial > Soil > Unclassified ...
CCGGCCCGCACCAGCGCCTGATCGTCGGCGATCACCACGCGCAGGCCGCATGCGCTCATGGGCCGAGCCCATCCAGCGGCAGCCAGGCGCGCACTGCATAGCCGCGCTCCAGCCGCGGCCCCGCCTCCAGCGTCCCGCCGTACAGGGCGAGCCGTTCGCGCATCCCCACCAGGCCATGGCCGGCGCCCGTGCCCGCGGCGGCCGATCTGCCGGGACCGTCGTCGAGGACCTCGATCTTCAGCTCGTCCTCGCGATAGTCGAGGATGACGTCGGTGCGCGCCAGGCCGGCGTACTTCAGAGCATTGGTCAGGGCCTCCTGGACGACGCGGTAGGCGGCCAGGTCCAGCCCCGGCGGGAGAGGACGCGTCCGCCCCTCCACGTGCAGCGTGACGGGCAGGCCGGCCTCGCCGACGCGCCGCACCAGCGAGTCGAGCTGATCCAGACCCGGCTGGGGCGCCAGGGCGACCTGGTCGTCGTCCTGGTTCAGCAGGCCCAGCAGATGCCGTAGCTCGGCCATCGCCTCGCGCCCGCTGCTCTCGACCGCGCGCAACGCCTCATCGGCCTGTTGCGGGGACTTACTCAGGATGTGCCGGGCGGCACCGGCCTGCACGACCATCACGCTGACGCTGTGCGCCACCACGTCGTGCAGCTCGCGGGCGATGCGCGCATGCTCTGCCGCGACGGCCTCGCGCGTGGCCTGCTCCCGCTCGCGCTCCAGGCGTGTGGCCCTGTCCGCGAAGGCATCGGCCCGCAATTGCCTGGAGCGGATGGCGTTGCCCACCAGCCACATGGACAGCGCGATGACATAGGGCGCCGAGGCGTCGGGCAGCGGCGGCCACCCGGCGTGAAAGACGGTGGCGATGACCGTGGCGGTGGCGATAATGACGCCCAACGACAGCAGCCGGTGACGGCTGTAGGTGCCGACCGAGTATGCCGCGATCATGACGGCGGTGAGGCCGGCGTAGGGCGCCTGCTGAAAGACGCCCACCGCGGCCGCGGCGATCGCCAGGAAAACGGCCAGCGGCTGGCGCCGGCGCCAGGCCAGGGGCAGCGTCATCAGCAGGACAGCCGGACTGCTCCACTGCCCCGAGATGGTCTCGAGCACGGCCACGATACTCAGCGCGAGAGCCAGCGCCACGTCGGCAACGGGCGGCCGCAGCCCATACCGGCCGCGCCAGATCGTACCAATCGACGACACCATAACAGCACCCCTGCCACCTATCGCGCGATCAGAGGACCGATCTTGCAGTGCTGCCCTGGGACCGCCGGGGCCGGCAGGGATGCCGGCGCTCCCAGGAACATCGCGCCACTACAAAGAAACCCCTCTGAATCAACGCCATGAACCCGTGCTCATCTTAGCGCATCGGCGCCGCCGGCACATCACCCTACAGATTGACAAGGCCTACATCGCAAGGATGACGATGCCACACGATCATCCCGGTGATGTAGGGCAATTGCATCCGGCAGCGGATGAGCGGCCGGGCGCATCTGCCCTATGCTGGCCTGGTGGTTGGCAACGTATAGGCCAGGTGTTGGCAATGTATAGGAAGGACAGATGAACGCGAACACCCTCGTCGAGCTTATCGACGTCACCAAGATCTACGACGCCGCGAGTTCCCAACGGGCCCTCGACGGCGTCTCGCTGCGCATCGCCGCCGGCAAGATAACGGCGGTGATGGGCCCCTCGGGCAGCGGTAAGTCGACGCTGCTGAACCTGGTGGCCGGCATCGACCGTGCCACCGGCGGCAGAATCGTGGTGGACGGCCTGGAGATCACGCGCCTCGGCGAGACGGCGCTGGCGCGCTATCGCCGCGCCAAGGTCGGCCTGGTCTTCCAGTTCTTCAACCTGCTGAACAACCTGACCGTGCTGGACAACGTGCTCATCCCGGCGCAACTGGCCGGGGTCGCCGCGCCCGAAGCGGGCCGGCGGGCGGGAGAGCTACTGGAGCAGCTCGGCATCGCCGACCAGGCGCGCAAGTACCCGGCCCGCCTGAGCGGCGGACAGCGGCAGCGCGTGGCCGTCGCCCGCGCCCTGGTCAACCGTCCCGTGCTGCTGCTGGCCGATGAGCCGACCGGCGCGCTCGACACGCATAGCGGTGAGCAGGTGCTCGACCTGTTCCGCGACCTCAATAGCGCCGGCCAGACCATCGTGCTCGTCACGCACGATCCGCGCCTGGCGGAACGCTACGCCGATCGCATCGTCACGCTGGTGGACGGCGCGGTGGCCACGAATGCGCCGGTACTGGAGGCCGTACGATGAAAGCGGTGCGCACCAAGAGTTGGGCCGACATGCGCCGCCGCAAACTGCAAACCTTCGTCATCGCGCTGGTCATCCTGCTCTCCAGCGGCGCGGCGACGCTGGCCCTGAGCCTGCTCGTGGAGACCGATGCCCCCTACGACCATGCCTTCGCCCAGGCTAACGGGGCGCATCTGGTCCTGACCTTCGCATCGGACAAGGTGAGCCCGGCGCAACTCCGCCCCACCGCCTCTGCCCATGGCGTGACGGCCGCCTCCGGCCCCTGGCCCGAGACCAACGTAGCGGTCAGTGCGGAGAGCCCCGCCGCCCAGGGTGGGGGCAAATACGGCGGTGGACAGGGCCAATCTTGGATGTTCGCCGTGGTGGGCCGCGTCCGGCCGGACGCGGCGGTGGACCGCTTGACCATCGAGAACGGACGCTGGGTGCGGGCGCCGGGCGAAATCGTCCTGTCGCAGCGCGTGGCCGATCACTCGGGCCTGCAGGTCGGCGATCGCATGGCCACCGACAGCACGGGCCATCCTTCTTTGCTGGTGGTCGGGATCGCCGCCTCCATCAGTCCCGACGTGGACGCCTGGGTCGTCCCACAACAGGCACGCGCCCTGGCCGGCGCTGTGTCGCCGCTCGTCTACCAGATGCTCTACCGCGTCAGCCCTGCCGGCACGGCCGCGGAGTTGCGCACGGCCGAGCAGTCCATCACGGCCCACCTGCCGGTGGGCGCCGTGCTCAACACCAGCAACTACCTCGACGTGAAGCTCAACGCCGACCGCCTGACCGCGGTGATGGTCCCCTTCCTGCTGGCCTTCAGCGTCTTCGCCCTGCTGGCCGCGGCCCTGATCATCGGCAACGTGGTCACCGGCGTGGTCATCGCCAGCTACCGGGATATCGGCGTCATGAAGTCCATCGGCTTCACGCCGGGTCAGGTGGTGCTGGTGCTGCTGGGGCAGATCCTGGTGCCGGCCGCCGCGGGCTGCCTGCTGGGCGTGCCGCTGGGCACGCTGGCCAGCCAGCCCTTCCTGCAGGACACCGCGCACGCGCTGAACCTGCCGGCGCCCTTCACGGCCGCCATCACGGTCGATCTGCTCGTCCTGGCCGGCGTGCTGGCCATCGCGGTGCTGGCCGCGATCGTCCCGGCCTGGCGGGCGGGACGGTTGAGCGCCGTCGGGGCCATCACCATGGGCACCGCGCCGGCCGTGGGCCGCGGCGCGGAGGGCGGCCAATCGTTGTCGCGATTGCCGCTGCCCCGTCCGATTAGCCTGGGACTTGGCGATGCCCTGGCCCGGCCGCTGCGCTCGAGCATGACCATGGGCGCGATCCTGATCGGCGTGGCCACGGTGGTCTTCGCGCTGAGCCTGCACCTCTCGCTCGGCCAGGTAGCGGCGCACCTGATCCGCGACCGGTACGTGCAGGTGGACATCGGGCGCGCCGTGCCCGGCCCCCGCAAGGGTCAGGGCCCCCTCAAGATGAGGCCGCAGCAGGGACCAGGCAATACCCCGGCTACGGCGCCCACCGACCGGCAGGTGACTATGCTGCTCCGGTCGGACCCCAACACCGCGCGCTTCGTGGCCGAGACCCGGGACCAGGTGGTGGTGCCGGGCATCGCCGAGCCGATCCCCTACTTCGCCTACCGCGGCGACTCGTCCTGGATCGGTTACGCGCTGATCGCGGGACGTTGGTTCTCCGCTCCCGGCGAGGTGGTGGCCCCGACCAAGCTGCTGGCGCAGGCGCACCTCAAAGCCGGCGACACCTTCACGGCGCATATGCACGGGCAGGCGGTACGCCTCAAGCTGGTTGGCGAGATACTGGATCAGCAGGACGACGATCTGCTGTTGCGCGGCGGCTGGGCCACGCTGGCGGCAGTCTCGCCGGGCGTCGCGGCGGATACCTATGAGGTACAGCTCAAGCCCGGCACCGATCCCGAGACCTATGCCCGCAACCTGGGGAACCAGGCGCCGCTGGGGCTGTCGGCGGACGTCATCGAGAACTCGAGTGAAGATACGTCCTTCCTATTGCTGAACACGGTGATCGCCGGACTGGCGCTGATCCTGACGGCCATCGCCGTGGCCGGCGTCTTCAACACGGTGCTGCTGACCACGCGCGAGAAGGTGCGCGATCTGGCGATCCTCAAGGCGGTGGGCATGGCGCCGGCCCAGGTGGTGACCATGGTGGTGGCCTCGGTGGCGCTGCTGGGCCTGGTCGCCGGTGGCCTGGGCATCCCGGTCGGCCTGCTCCTGCACCGCGCGATCCTCCAGTTCATGGGGCAAATCGCTACCGGGACCAATATACCGCCCGCCTTCTTCGACCTGATCAGCCACGCCGTCTTGCCGCTGCTGGCCCTGACCGGGGTGGCTGTCGCGGCGTTGGGCGCCTGGCTACCCGCCCAGTGGGCTGCTTCCGGCGGTGTCGCCGAGGTGCTGCAATCGGAGTGAGCGCTCGTACGGTGCGCGCCTTCGCGAGGAGGCGCGCACAATCAGTTGCGGCGCCAGCACGATCTCCTGGCGCGTCAGCGGCTCGCCGTGCTCCATACGCTGGAAGAGGCGCATGGCCGCCGTGCTGCCCAACTCATAGATGGGTTGCACCACCGTGGTCAGCGAGACGGCGCTGATTTCCGACCACGGCATGCCGTCGTAGGCCACCAGGCCGAGGTCATCCGGGGCGCGCAGGCCGGCAGCGTGCAGGGCCTCCAGCGCGCCGAGCGTGGAGAGGTTATTGGCCACGAACAGCGCGTCGATGGGATTGCGCAGCGCCAGCAGCTCGCGGGTAAGCTGTAGCCCGCTCTCCTCGGTAAAGGTGCCGCAACGCTCAAGCTCGGGGTCGCGCGACAGCCCGGCGTCTTGCAAGGCGAGGCGATATCCGAGTAAGCGCTCACGGCCGGTGGTCACGCTCTGCAGACCGGTGACGATGCCGATGCGGCGGTAGCCGTTGTCGATCAGGTGGGCCACTGCCTCGCGGGCGCCGCGCACGTTGTCGCCCAGGATCGCGTCGATGTCGCTATCGCGCACGCGCCTGTCCACGGCCACGACGGGAATCCCTTGCTCATGCAGCAAGCCCAGACCGGTCTGCCGTTCGCGCGTCGGCATGATGATTGCGCCGGCCACCTGTTCGGCGCACAGCACCTCGATGTAGCGGCGCTCGCGCTGCGGATCCTCACCGGAGTTGCACAGGATCAGGCTGTAGCCGTTACGCTGCGCCACGTCCTCGACGGCCTGCACCAGTGTGGTGGCGAATGGATTGCGGATGTCGGCGACCAGCAGGCCGATGATCCGGGAGCGGTTGGCGCGCAGGTTGCGCGCGGCCCGGCTTGGCCGGTACTGCAGCGCCTGCATGGAGGCGCGCACGCGCTCGGCGGTGGCCGCATTGACGATTGCCGTGCCGTTCAGGACGCGGGAGACCGTGGCGATGGAGACACCGGCGTGCCTGGCCACGTCCTGGATTGTCGCCATCGTCCGGCGCATCTCTCTCCCAATCAACTCAACGCCCGCCCGGGATCCGCCCGCTGGATGGCGATTGTGGACAATCGCACATGAAAACCTTTACAGCGCAACCGCATCACACGCCGTGGATGGGACCGCCCACAATGGAGTGTAGTAAGCTGGCACCCCCGCCGTCAACCGCAATACACCGACCGTAAGGCACGGTCTTGTGCCCGCTTTCGGCGCCGTGAAGCCGGTATCCACCCGTTCCGGCTTGACGGGTCGGTGACGCGCGGTGTATGATCGTTGTGGACTTGGAGGCTGAAATCATTTTCAGCCAGAGCCCTGCTATGTCTGACGAAGTGAAAGGAGAAACGGCTATTCAGCGAGTCAGCGGGAGACCTCGGACCGGGTGTGGGGTACCTGTTGCCTGGAGATTGGCAAGTAGGGAGACCACCGACATCACTGTTCGTTCAAAAGCGTATTAGTAGAGGTCATCAACGACATGGAACGACGCAGCTTCATCAATAGCGCGGCATTGGCCGGCGCGGGCGCCGCGGCAGCGGCCAGCGGGCTAGGTCTGACCGGACTCACCGAGGTGGCGCAGGCCATGGGCAAGAACCTCGGGTCGCTCCGCTTCGAGTGCATCGTCAAGACGATCAACTCGCCGTACTGGACGATCGTGCTGGCCGCGGCCAAGAAAGCCGCCAAAGACCTGGGCGTGCAGGGCCTGTCCTACACGGGCGGACCATCCGAGGCCGATATCAACGCCGAGGTGAACCTGCTGGAGAATGCGATCGCCAAGAAGGTCGACTTCATCGTATGTGCCCCCACCGACAAGACCGCTCTCAATGCCACGATCGACAAGGCCTATAACTCCGGCATCAAGGTCATCCTGATCGACTCGGCCGCGACGACCAAGAACTATCACGCCTTCCTCTCCACGGACAACGTAGCCGGTGGCATGGCCTGCGCCGATGCGCTGGCCGCGTCGATCAAGGCCAAGACCGGTTCGATCTCGGGCCAGATCGCCTACGCCACGTTCCAGTCCAACGTGGGATCGCTCGGCGCGAGGGACCAGGGCTTTTTGCAGGGTATCAAGAAGTATCCGGGCCTGAAGATCGTGGCGCACAAGGACGCGGGCGGCGACCCGAGCTACGTCAAGGAAGCGAGCATCGCCGCGGATACGATCACCGCCTTCCCCAATTTGGTGGGCTATTGGGGCGACAATCTGCAATGCGTGGAAGGCGCCGCGACGGCATTCAAGGAGAAGGGCGTCAGCCAGAAGAAGGTTTCTCTTGGCGGGTTCGACAGCGATGCCACGTTGATCTCCGAGCTCAAGTCGGGCCGGGTTGACTTCCTGCTGCTGCAAAATCCCTACATGATGGGCTACGGCGGCGTCTGCTACGGCATCCTGGCGGCACTGGGCGTGCAGGTACCGGTCTTCCTGAATACGGGAGACACGGTGGCCACCACGGCAAATGTGAATTCGCCCATGATCCAGGGATTGCTCGATCCCCTCGGCAAGCCGGGAGAGCACCTGGGCTTCTAACCACCTGCGCCCCTCCAAGCACGTGCGCCGGAAGGGTTCGCACGCCGGGGTCACGGAGTCCTCGTCTGCCCCTGGTAGCGGTGGCGGACGAGGGCGTCCGGCGCTCCAGTACATGACCCGTACCGCTTAGTGATGCCTTTACAGGCGCCTGCTAAGTCGCGTATACTTCACGCACACGCATGCGAAGGCCGGGACAGAGTCTGTATGCTCCGGTCTTCGCCACCGACCGGTGAAGGGCTGATCTGTGGCTGATTCCTTATTACCCGTCGTTCCCGCCGCTGCCGAACCTCCAGCCCAGGAGGCGGCACGCGGCAAGGGAGGTCTGTCATCCTGGCTCCTTGGGCGGGTCGACCTGCTGCTGCGGCTCGGCTTGCTGATCATCATCATCATCGCCGGCGTCTTCTTTACGCTCGCCACGATCCCGCAGGGCGAGAACATCACGCAGGCCACCTATATCAGCGCCGGCAACCTGCAGGACATCGCCCGCCAGATGGCCGTGATCGGCGTGATCGCCATCGGCGAGACGTTTGTGATCATCACGGCGGGCATCGACCTGTCGGTCGGCTCGCTGCTGGGCATGTGCGGCATCATGTTCGCCCTGATGTCTGTGGCCGGGTGGCCTATCGTACTCGCGTTGCTCGGCGTGCTCGCCTTTGCCCTGTTGATCGGGCTGATCAACGGTTTGTTGGTCAGCACGGCCGGGGTGCCGCCGTTTATCGTCACGCTCGGCTTCCTGGGCATCTTGCGCGGCGGAGCCTATCTGTTGAGCGGCGGGACGAACTCGGCCCTGACGCCGGATGCCTCGACTCCGCCGCTGGCACAGTGGGCCGAGGGCACCTACCTGGGTATCCCGACGCTCTTCCTGATACTGGCGGCGGTGGCTATCGTGTCCTATATCTTCCTGCGCTTTACCCGCCGTGGACGCTACATCTACGCCCAGGGCAGCAACCCCGAATCGGCGCGCCTGGCCGGCATAAACGTGCGGGCCACTCTGCTGACCGTGTATGCGATCAGCGGCCTGCTGGCCGGGGTCGCCGGCGTGATGCTGACGCTGCGCCTGAATGGCGCTAACCCCAACAACGGCTTGAGCTATGAGCTCGACGCCATCGCCGCCGCCGTGCTCGGCGGTGCTAGCCTGTTCGGCGCCAAGGGTACCATCCTCGGTACCTTCCTGGGCGTTCTGTTGGTCAACATGCTGGCCATCGGCATCGACCTGGTCAACGTGGATCCCCACTTGCAGCAAGTGATCGAGGGCGCGCTGTTGATCGTGATCGTCTGGCTCGATCAGTGGCGCAAGCGGCGTCTCATCAGTGCCGTCTAGCGCGGGAGAGATAGTCAATGGAACGCAACGCCGCGTCAGAGCAACGCACGCCAATCATGGAGGCTCGCGGCATATCCAAACACTTCGGCAGCGTCATCGCCCTCGAAAACGCGGATTTCGAGGTCTATCCGGGCGAGATTGTGGCCCTGATCGGGGACAACGGCGCCGGCAAATCTACCCTGATCAAGATCCTGTCCGGCGCCATGCGCCCCGATACGGGTACGATCACCTTTCGCGGCCGGCCGGTCGACTTCCACAGCCCGCGCGATGCCCGCGCCGCCGGCATCGAAACGGTGTACCAGGACCTGGCGCTGGCGCCCGACCTCGACGTGGCCGCCAATCTCTTCCTGGGCCGGGAGATCAAGCAGCCGGGCCTGCTGGGCCGGCTCGACTTCTACAATCAACGCGCGATGCGCGAGCGCGCGGCAGAACACCTGCGCGAGCTGAAGGTGAACCTGCGCTCGATCCGCCAGACGGTCGACACGCTCTCCGGCGGCCAGCGCCAATCGGTTGCCGTGGCGCGTGCCGTGTTCTGGGGCAAAGATCTGATCATCCTGGACGAGCCGACAGCGGCTCTCGGCGTGGCACAGTCTGGCATGGTGCTGCAACTGATGCGCCGCATCCGCGACGCCGGTACGGCCGTGATCTTCATCAGCCACAACATGCCCCACGTGTGGGAGGTGGCCGACCGCATGATCGTGCTGCGGCGTGGCCGCCGCGTCGGCACGCTGTACCCCCAGGAGCACACCATGGATCAGGCCGTCAGCCTGATGACGGGAGCGATCACCATGGAGGAGGCCGGGGCCCCGGCCTGAGCGCGGCGTAATGGATGCGCCGATGTCGTGCTTGTCGCACAGCCGTGGGATAGTGTGCTGGGACCGATGATGAGGTGCGTCGCTCTCGCCGGCGAGGGCACAGCCGGCCGCCGCACGCGGCCACCGGCGCGGAGCGCACCAGCGCTACTGCGGCTCCGCGCGCACCCAGCGCTCGAGCACCGCCGCCAGGCGCTCCCGCGTCACCGGCTTGGCCAGGTGGTCGTCCATCCCCGCGGCCAGGCTCTTCTCCGCGTCCCCCGCCAGCGCGTCCGCCGTCAGCGCCACGATGGGTGTGTGCCGCCCCTCCGTCCGCTCCCGCTCCCGGATGGCGGCGGTGGCGGCGAAGCCGTCCAGCTCGGGCATGTGCAGGTCCATCAGCACCAGGTCGTAGTGATCGCGCTCCACGGCCTCCATCGCCTGCCGCCCGTCTTCCGCCGTCTCGACCGTGTAGCCCAGGCTCTGGAGCAGGCCCGCCGCCACCAGCCGGTTGATCGCGTTGTCCTCCGCCACCAGGATGCGCCCACGCCGCCCCTGTGGCCCCACGCCCGCCGGCCCGAGCGATGCCGGCGCGACGATGACGTCTCCCGCAACCCCGCTGCGGGCCAGGCGTAGCGTCAGCCAGAAGGTGCTGCCCTGCCCCGGCGTGCTCTCCACCCCGATCTGGCCGCCCATCGCCTCCACCAGCCGCTTGGCGATGGCCAGCCCCAGCCCGGTGCCCCCGTAGCGCCGCGTGGTCGAGGCG
>Ga0209581_1005178_pt1 | contig 10080 bp, 9 predicted proteins | sample Coa_R2_FD_187160 | JGI IMG/M metagenome (GOLD analysis project Ga0209581, IMG submission 187160) | Surface soil microbial communities from Centralia Pennsylvania, which are recovering from an underground coalmine fire - Coalmine... | ecosystem: Environmental > Terrestrial > Soil > Unclassified ...
TGCGCTGGCGGTGCGGGAATCGGCCGCCGCCGGGCGCCGCGTCGGCGTGGCCTATCCACCGCGGGAAGGCCGGTAGACATGGCACGCGCGAAGGTGGTGACGTCCGCCGAAGCGGCGGCCCTGATCTTTAGCGGGGCCGTGGTGACAGTCAGCTCATCCAGCGGCCTGGGCTGCCCGGACGCGGTGCTGCGCGCCATCGGCGAGCGCTTCCTGGCGACGGGCGAGCCGCGCTCCCTGACCACCATCCATCCGATCGCCGCGGGCGACATGTACGGCATCGCCGGCATCGACCACCTGGCCCACGATGGCCTGCTAAAGCGCGTCATCGCCGGGTCCTATCCCAGCGGCCCCTCCTCGCTGCCATCGCCGCGCATCTGGCAGATGATCCACGAGAATCGCGTCGAGGCCTACAATCTGCCCAGCGGCATCATTTTCCACATGCACCGCGAGGCCGCGGCCGGGCGACCGGGCGTGCTGACCACCGTCGGGATGGACACGGTGATGGACCCGCGCCGCGAGGGCGGCCGCATGAACGAGGCCACGACCGAGGACATCGTGCAACTGGTGGAATTCGACGGGCGCCAGTGGCTCTACCTGCGCTCCATGCCCACCGACGTGGCCATCATCCGTGGCACCACGGCGGACGAGCGCGGCAACATCGCCATGGAGCATGAAGGGGCCTACCTCGGCGCGCTCGACCAGGCTTTGGCGGCGCGCAACAACGGCGGCCTCGTCATCGCCCAGGTCAAGCGCCTGGCCGCCGCCGGCACCTTGCCCGCGCAGTCGGTGCGCGTACCGGGCGTGCTGGTCGACTACGTCGTGGTCGCGCCGGATCAGATGCAAACGACGCAGACCGTTTACGACCCGGCCATCAGCGGCGAGCTGCACGTGGCCTATTCGACCTTCGAGCCGGTGGAATGGGGGGCGGACAAGGTGATCGCGCGCCGCGCGGCGATGGAACTGCGCGACGGCGACGCCATCAACCTCGGCTTCGGCATCTCGGCCTTGGTGCCGCGCATCCTGCTGGAAGAGGGGCTGCACGGCGCCGTGACCTGGGTGATCGAGCAGGGAGCGGTGGGCGGCCTGCCGCTGCTGGGCTTCCAGTTCGGTTGCGCCGCCAACGCGGAGGCCATCATGTCCTCGCCCGACCAGTTCACCTACTTCCAGGGCGGCGGCTTCGACGGCTCGCTGCTCTCGTTCATGCAGGTCGACGCCGACGGCAGCGTCAACGTCTCGCGCCTGGCCGCGCGCCCGCACGTCACCGCGGGCATCGGCGGCTTCATCGACATCATCGCCCGCGCCCGCCGCATCGTCTTCAGCGGCTACTTCACAGCCGGCGGCCTCAAGCTGGAGCTGCGCGACGGCCGGCTGCACATCGTGGCGGAAGGTCGTTCGCGCAAGTTCGTGCCCGAGGTCGAGCACGTCACCTTCAGCGGACGCCGCGCCGGCGAGCAGGGCCAGCACGTGACCTACGTCACCGAGCGCTGCGTGATCCGGCTGCGGCCGGAGGGCCTGACCGTGGAGGAGATCGCGCCGGGCGTCGACCTGGAGCGCGATGTGTTGGGGCAGGCCGAAATCCCGCTGCGCGTCAGCCCCGACTTGCGACCGATGGATGGCCGGTTGTTCAGGCCCGAGCCGATGGGCCTGCGGCTGGCATAGACCGGCGGTCGGGATAAGCGTCATCCGTCCACGGGCCCACGGTGGACCGCGGCGGCCCACCCGCGCCGGGCAGGCGGTCCGGCGCGGGCTCAATGCGCGGTGCCCGGCGCACCAGAAGGTGCCAACAAACCCGCGGGCAGGCTCAGGCTGACCGTAAAGCGATGCCACACGGGCGCAGCGCCGCGGCGCTCGATATGGACCGTCAGTTGCCAGGTGCCAAACATGGGCAACTGGGCCGAGGCCAGGTACCCGCCGGGCCGAATGGGGTGTGCGGCGATCACGATCGGGCGCATCGACATGCCGGGCATGGTGGCCACGATGTCCACGCGCGCCCCGGCAAGCGGCGCCGCGCCATCCAGGATGCTAACGGCCAGGCGATTTGACCCCGGTATGAGCGGGCTGGCTGCCAACCGCGCCTGAAGGTGCCCCACGATCGCGCCCTGGACGACCGTTCGCGGCCGCAAGATCAACCGTGTGTCGACGGCGGAATCGGGCCGGCTCTTGCCCTGGGCCGGCGGAGCCGTCACGGCGCGCACCGCGCCGAGCACCACGACCGCCGCGGTGGTGACCGCCAGCACGCAAGAGATAGTTCTGCGCCCGCGCACCACGAGCCGGGTACGTTTGCGCGTTCCCGGCATACCCATGCTTACTGTCCGCGGTATCGTGCTCATCTCGCTCCCTTTCCTTCCGAGGTGCCTCACGCGGCGGGCCGCGCCGGGCGCGGCCCGCCGCCACGACGACGGGCGCCTACGAGGCGCCGGCCGCCACCACGCGGATCACGCCCGCCATGCCCGGGTGTATGAGACAGTAGTATCGGTAGACGCCGGGCTTGGAGAAGGTCAGGACGAACGGCGCCTTGATAAACGTCTGGCCCGGCAGCGCCGCGTAGTTGCCGGTCAGCCCCACGCCCGAATTGGCCACACCGCCGGTATAGACGCCGCCCGCCGGGATCACCGGTGTGGTGATGGCCGGGTTGACCTCCAGGATGGGTGCGCCATGCGCGTCTTTGCCCACCGGGATGGCGAGAGGGATCTTGCGCGGATCGAGGCCGAAGCTCACCGTGTGGAAGAGCACGCCGCCGGACTTCCAGGACACGCTGTCCCCGGCCCTGATGGTCAGGTCGGGCGGGAAGAACCCGTTATTGGCATCGGTAGCGGTGCCGGTCCCCGCCCAGACGGTCCAGGTCTTGTTCTGGGGTGCCGGCCGCGGCAGCACCACGATCTTCCCATCCATGTCCGCGTTGCCGGGTATCCCCGAATGCAGCAGACAGTCATACGAGTACGTGCCCGGGTTGGGGAAGGTGACGGTGCACGATTGGGCGCCGGGGGCGCCGACCGGTCCGATCAGCCCGCAATTCAAGACGGTCTTGGCGGAGTCGGCGTCGGTCTCGACCAGCGGCCCGGGCGCCGACGGCAGGAAGACGGCGGGGCTGAGCGTCAGGATCTGCTTGCCGCTCACGGCCTGAGGCACGATCTGGTTCTGCGGGTTTTCGAGCTTGCGCAGCAGTGGATCGGGGCCGAAGGTCACGGTGTGGGCTTCGCTGGTTGAGTTGTCGGTCCAGGTCACGGAGTCGCCTGCGTAGATGGTCCGCACCCGCGGGTAGAATTGATTGACCGCTTCGGTGTTGCCATTCTTGCCGGGCAGCACCTGGGTGAAGCCGGCGATGACGCGCCAGTTGCGCGGCGCGGAGTTGAGCATCGCGGCAGGTCGCGCAGAGTGCTGCGCTCCCGCCAGGGCCGCACCTGAACCGGCGCTGACCGCCAGGATGAGGCCGGCGGCAACCAGACCGCCAACCAAACGGGGATGTGCCGACATGAGCGTCTCCTTCTCTTTGTGCTCTTTGTGCTATATGTGCCACGCGGCGCGTGACCGCCGTGTGGCGAACGTCTGATCGGGCCACCTCTTCAAGGCGGGCGTCGGTGCCGGTGGCCGGAACGCAGCATGACCATGTAGAGGCGTGCGCAGCAGGCGGCTCGGGTCGCTGCGCTCAGAGGCCCTCGCCGGTGGCCAGCCAGCGGGCGCACTCCGCGCCTAGCTCCCGCTCGGCGCGCGCCTCGTATGCTGCCGACTCCTCCGCCGTGAGCGTCTCCTTCCAACGCCCGTTCACGCCGCGATGGATGAAGACCTCGGCCCCCGCGTCCCAGAACGCCCCGCCCAGGGGCACGCTCTTGCCCGCGTTCATCTTCATCCACTCAAAGGAGCAGTGCTCCACCATCGCCTCCCAGCTCCCCTCATCGATGGGGATCTCCAGGAACGCGGCGATGCGGCGCATCTCCGCCGGCAGATCGCGCTTCAGATTGGCGAAGTGGACGAAGAGCACGTTGGGCAGGTCTCGAATCGCCCACCACGTGCGCACGTTCTCCCAGAACGACCAGAACGGATATCCGTCCTGCTCCAACCACTGATGCCAGTACTGGCGGATGTCGGCCGGGGGCGGCCCGATGGGCGGACCCACGCGCCCGGGGGTGTCGTTGAGGGCCTCGTACCACAGGTGATTGGCGTTGGCGTGATGATTGTGTAGGCTCCAGACGACGTCGCGCCCATCGCGCCCGATGTAGAGGTACTTCGCCCGGGGCGAAAAGACGAGCGCATCCACCGGCAGGTGGGTCTTGAGGAAGCGCCGGTGGGTTTGAGCCTCAACCAGGGGCAACTTCACGACCTTGGGAGGCACCCGCAGGTCCAGCCACGGCGACATCTCGGCCACGGTGAGATCGGGATCGCCCCGGAAGAGCAACTGGGCCACGATCTGTTGCATCCAGGTGGTGCCCGACTTGGCGTAGGTGGCGATGATGATGTCGTCGTCGCGGAACTGGAAGTCGTCCCAGATGGTCGAGTCGAAATGGTGGTTATGTAGATCTCTGGTCTTGGTCGGCCAGGCTATGGCGGTGGTCATGGGGGTATCCTCCTTCCTAACGCCCACGATAGGCGTCGGCCACCGCCGCGGTGTCTTCGTAGCTCTGATGGCGCGCCACCTTGCCGTCGCGCACGGTCCACACGTGGACCTCGGTGCCGGCGACGTCTCGGCCAGTGCGCGGGAAGACTATTTCCGAGTACACCAGCACCACCACCTTGTCGCCCTGCGCAATGAATTCGCGCGGCTCAAACACGCGGAACTGCATGGTCTCCATCACCTTGCCCAGCCACTCCTGCAGTCCCGCTTTGCCGCGAAAGGTCCCGGCGATGGGGAGGTCGGAGGGACCGGGGATCACCCATTCGATATCGTCCGTGACGGCATCCAGGCACGCCGCCATATCCCCGCGCCCATACGCCGCGTAGATGCCCTCGACCACTTGCACGTTCTGCTGCTCGGCCATTCTTCGTCCTTTCTACATCACCTCGAGATGTCGATGGTGTGCCCCTCGCATCTGAGGATGCGACGGTGGCACCTTGTGTTAGAACGTTACCTCGTCCACCACGTCGAGATCGATGAACTCCGGAGGGCCTTCAAGCACGTCTGCCATTCTGGCCTGCAGTTCTCGCAGTCCCTCCCGGCGTGGATCCCGCTCGCGCGCCCGCGCCTTCTCCTCACTCTCGACCATGATCATCATGTAGAGCGTGTGCGGGTCTTTCTGGTCCCGCATCATACTGCTGCGCAGCAGGCCGGAATCCGGCTGCTCGATGGCCCGTATCTGCTCCAAGATGCGCCGCAGATCCTGCTCCTTGCCCGGCTTAACGCGCACCTTGATGATTTGTGCCCACATGGCACCATCCCCCTTTCGCCGTTCGAATGGACGCCTACATAGGGTTTCCAACAGACAAGCCCCGGTGCCACTGATTCATGAGGGCGACGATCACAGGAGCAGGGCCCCCGTGACCGCGCCTGGTGCCTCACACCTCCCTACACGCTCTTGCCGATCGTGCCGCATCCCGGCAGCCTCACGATCCTAGTCTGCGCGATTGGCCGCCCGCGGACCATGAACAGACGCCGCACACTTACCGCACTCTTGGCACCGGACGCTGGTGTCTGGCGCTGCCTCCCCAAGTGGCCCCCGAGGCCACGGGACGTGCCCGGACCATGTCGATACGCCTGGTGGTGTATACTACAAGCCAATTGCCACGGACCGGCTGCTCCAGCCCGGCCAGGTCGTGTCACGGCAGACAGAGCAGGACAACACATGCACCAACCGCCGCCAGGGGCGCAGCGCACGGTGGGGGAGCTGATCCGGCGCTATCGGGAGCTTGCCGGCCTTTCGCAGGAGGCGCTGGCCGAGCGCGCGACCATGAGCCCGCGCGGCTTGCTCTACCTGGAGCGCGGTCTGCGCCGGCCCTACCCGGCCACCCTGCGCCGCCTGGCCGACGCGCTCGGTCTCACCGACCAGGAGCGCGAGGCCCTGATGCTGGCGGCCCGGCAGGGCGCCGCGGCAGAGCCGCCCACCGTGCGCACCGAGATAGACGCCCCCGAGCCGCGCGCCGCGTATAGCACGACCGGCACCCCACCCGATCGCCCGGCCGCGGAGACGGCCGAGGCACCGCCCGGAGGCCCACGGCACAACCTACCCGTCTCCCTGTCCAGCTTCATCGGGCGCGAGCAGGCCCAGGCCCGCGTGCACGACTTGCTCGCGTCGCACCGCCTGGTGACGCTGGTCGGCGCCGGCGGCGTGGGCAAGACCCGCCTCGCCCTGGCCGTGGCCGAAGGCGTCGTCGACGCCTATCCCGATGGCGTCTGGCTGGTGGAATTGGCACCTCTCGCCGACCCCGCGCTGCTGCCGGGGACGGTGGCCCGGACCCTGGGCCTGCGCGAGGAACCCGGCCGCCCGCCACTGGAAATGCTGCGCGACTACTGCCGTGGGAGGAGCCTGGTGCTGCTGCTGGATAACTGCGAGCACCTGCTGCCGGCCTGCACGGCGCTGGCCGGTGCGCTGCTGCGCGCGGCGCCCGAGCTGCGCATCCTGGCCACCAGCCGGGAGGCCCTGGGCGTGGCCGGCGAGCGCCGCTACCGTGTTCCCCCACTCAGCGTCCCCGATCCCGAGCATCTGCCCTCGCCCGAGCTGGCCGGCAGCTACGAGGCGGTGCGCCTGTTCGTGGCGCGCGCCCAGGAGCGGCGCGACAGCTTCGCCCTGACCGATGGCAATGCCCGGGCGGTGGCCGAGATCTGCGCGCGGCTGGACGGTTTGCCGCTGGCCATCGAGCTGGCCGCGGCGCGGGTCAGCAGCATGAGCGTGGAGATGATCGCCGCCCACCTCCACGACCGCTTCCGGCTGCTGACCACCGGCTCGGAGGACCTCCCGACGCGGCAGCGGACCTTGCGGGCGGCGCTGGATTGGAGCTGGGATCTGCTCGGCGCGCGGGAGCGCACGCTGCTCGGCCGGTTCTCGGTCTTCGCGGGCGGCTGGACGCTGGAGGCGGCGACCGGCATCTGCGGGGACCGGGAGCTGGACTACTGGGCGGTGGTGGACGGGCTGGACACGCTGGTGAACCGCTCCCTGGCCCACATGGACGAGTCCCCGGCCGGGACGGTGCGCTACCGGCTGCTGGAGTCGGTGCGCCAGCATGCCGCGGAACAGCTTGCCGCGGCGCGTGAGGAGGCCACGACCCGCGACAGCCACCTCTCCTACTTCCTCTCCCTGGCGGAGCAAGCGGTGCAGGCGTTCCGCGGGGCGGAGATGGGTCCATGGCTGGTCCGGCTGGAGCAGGAGCATGACAACCTGCGGGCGGCGTTGAGCTGGGCGCGGGAGCGGGAGAAGGGGGAGGAGGCGCTGCAACTGGCGGCGGCGCTCGCGCCCTTCTGGGAGTTCCGGGGCCATATTGCCGAGGGGCGACGCCGGCTGGAGGAATTGCTCGCCGCCTTCCAGGGCTCGCCCGGCGCCCGTGCCCGCGCGCTGAACGCGGCAGGCTTCCTGACGGTGCGCGCGGGCGATTGCCGGGCGGCGCTGGCCCTGTACGAGGAGTCACTGGCGCTGCGGCGCGCGCTTGGCGACAGGTTGGGCATGGCCGTCGCGCTGAACAACCTGGCGAATGCGCACATTGATCTGGGTGAGTACGCGCAGGCCGAGTCCGCGTATGGCGAGACGCTGGAGCTCTTTCGGGCGGTGGGAGACCAATGGGGCGTCGCCACGGCCGTCAACAATCTCTCGGTGGCGGCGCGTGAGCTGGGCCAGCACGAGCGGGCGGAAGCCCTGGCCAAGGAAAGCCTTGCGCTGCGGCGCGCGCAGGACGACCCGCGCGGTGTCGCCGAAGCCACCAACAACCTGGCAGTGGTGGCGCTCGTGCAGGGCCGGCACGAGCAGGCGGCGGCGCTGTTCAAGGAGGGCCTGCTGCTGAGCAAGGACGTCGGGGACGTGCTGCGGATACTCGAGGCGCTGGAGGGCCTGTCCTGGGCCGCCGCGCCGCTGGGGCAGCCGCAACGGGCCGCGCGGCTGGGCGCGGCAGCCGGGGCGGAGCGCGAGAGGCTTGGGCTGTCCCTGGGCACCCCGGATCGTACCTATCGCGACAGGGCTATCCTGGCCACGCGCACGGCGCTGGGCGAGGAGGCGTTCGCCGCGGCCTGGGCCGAGGGGCGGGACGTGACGCTGTCCGAGGCCATCGCGCTGGCGCTCGCGGCCGGCTGACTCATGGGGTCCACCAGGCGGATCGACGCGACGGACGGGTTGGCGCTACCTCGGTGCCATCGGGATTCTGACGGCCACATCTTCGAGGTCGCCCGGGTTCGAACGCGGCCTCGCCCGTTCGAATACCGGCGCCCCTGCAACGGCGCTCACACGGCCACCTTCAGGTTCTCGAAATCGGACATCTGTGCTCTGCTGATAACCGCATCCAGGCGAACCGGCGCGGAGACATCCGGCACACACCCCAGTTCCGGCGCGAGCGCGCCCACCTCCTCGAGTTGGCGTACCTGACGATCCAGGTGCGCAATCCAGCGGGCCAGAAGATTACACGCCTGCTTGGTGACGTTGTTAAAGCGCAGGTGAATGAGCTGCATGGCCCCACTATCGTCCCCGCGTCGGGCGATCACGGCGGCCCGGTACTCACAGGGATAGCCGGCAATCCCGACCCGCAGCGCGCACAGGCAGGCCCCGTTCTCCTGCAGCCTGTGCGCCTCCGCGGCCGGGAGGGCTATACAGCAACCGCCGAGAGAGATGTCGACAAGGTGAGCCATCAGCACTTCATCCGTGATGGCGGTGCGCACGCTCGTGGTGAGATTGAGCAAGGCAATATTGAGGCGGGGATGCCGCCGGCGCTCGCTCCACGAATGGGAATGCTTGTATGCTTGTTCCATCATGTGTTTGTCTCAACCTTTCCAGCGAGAACGAAACGAACAAAGGCCACATACTCGTGTCAAATCGACCAGAGCTTGTGGCCTCAGAGGGGCTTCGACTTCGGTAACCGGGCTAACTCAGAGAGTCCCCAAGCTTTGCGCCCCCGCCTCACGACGGGTTTGCCGTTGTCGATCGATTTGCGCTGTATTGAGTTGCATGGAGAGGAGTTGTTGGCCTATCCGTTGCACACTATAGTGCGCCGGTCCATCCGGCGGCAATGCACGGTCTCGTGAAAGTGCCATCTACCTATATGGGGTACTGTCGTGTCCGAATGGGTAATCGGGTTGGCCAGCCGGCCTGTGCAGGGCATGCCGGGTCGCCCGCCACGGCGACTGTGAGGGAGCTGTAAGGTTCGACATTGATGGATTAGTTTACAGCCGGTATCACGCCATGCTATGATGGCCCCATGGTCATTGGGCCATCGCCAAGAAACGGCGTCTCCCCGGTTAGTTCAGGAGGAAGTCTGGCATGCTTGATAAGTTGGAGCAATTCGTGCGGCGCCTGGTGCAGGACGAGGCATTTCGCGTGCTCGCGCAACGCGATCCCGCCAAGGCCGTGGCGACATTTGGCCTCGCCGGCCCCGAGCGCAGCGGCGCGCTGAAGCTCTGCACCCAGATGGCCGCGGGCCGGCCGGTCGAGACTGAGTCGTATTGGTCCTGAAACCCGGCGCCCGGATGGCCGCTGCGAGGCGGTTGATCGTGGACGCGACAACGAGCGACCTCTAAGTAGGCGCCGGGACGTTCGTGCACGGGTCGGCATACCTGCCGGCCCCCAGTTGCCAGCATAGCGTGCCGCGCTCAGCGTGCATCATGCAGGCTAGTTACTCCGAACACTGTAAGGACGCGATGGACGCCACGTACGCCTTGCCCGAGGTGCAACACGCCCTGCGCGCGTCCATTGAGTCCGCGCCCTGGCGCGATACCCTGAAAGGCGTCGTGAACGATCTGCTCGCGGCGCCCGGTCGCGTGCTCGGCGGCCATCTGACTAAATGGGCACTGGTTCCCCTCTGCTGCTGCGCGGCCGCCCGCGGCGACTGGCACCCGGCTTTACCGGCCGCGGCGTCCATGGAAATGTGCAGCGTGGCCACCGACCTGATCGACGACGTGGAGGACGACGATCTGTCGTCCGCGATCGAGCGCCACGGCATGCCGATCGTGCTCAACGC
>Ga0209581_1005180_pt1 | contig 10077 bp, 7 predicted proteins | sample Coa_R2_FD_187160 | JGI IMG/M metagenome (GOLD analysis project Ga0209581, IMG submission 187160) | Surface soil microbial communities from Centralia Pennsylvania, which are recovering from an underground coalmine fire - Coalmine... | ecosystem: Environmental > Terrestrial > Soil > Unclassified ...
CGTTCGTCAGGATCGCCCCCCGCAGGTCGGCGTTGTCGAGGTCGGCGCCCGCCAGGTTCGCCTGGGCGAGTTTGATGCCTATCATTGGGGCGCCTGCCAGGTGCGGCCGCTCGCCGCTGTCGCCGATGTAAATCTGAACGCGGTTTGCGGTTACATTTTCGAAGTTGGCGTCCGTGAGATTGGCGCCGACGAGATAGGCGTCGCTGAGGTCGGCATACTTCACGTCCGGCGGGATGGCGGGATCTGCTTTCGGACAACCGTGAGCGCCGAACTGCGCTCCGCTGAGCTCAGCATCCCCGAACTGCGTGCCCTGGAGGCCCGCGCCCTTGAACCAGGCGTTGTCGAATCTCGATGGTGTCTTTACGCCGTCGATGGTGGCGGGGTTAAAATTGGCGTTCGACAGGTCGACGCCATCCAGCAGAGCATCGCGCGCGTCCATGCCGGTCAGATCCGTTTTCTCCAGGTTCCGGATGGTCGCACAGGTGAGATCGAGCGCAGTCCAGCGCTTTCCGAACAGGCTCGCCTGAAATGTGGCGCCGCGCATTTGCGTGCGGTTTTCCGGATCGGTCGATGCGATCAACGGCCTTGCGGCGATGGCGCGAGAAAGGTCGCAACCGCAGAGGTCGGCGCCGGTGACGTTGGCGCCGCTCAGGTCCGCACCATCGAACTTCACGCCTTTTAATATGCTTCCGGTGAAATTGGCGTTGGTCAGATTGCGGTTGCGCAGGTCGAGGCCAGTCAGCACCGAGTACATCGCCTGAAGACCGGAGAGGTCCGTGGGGAGTTCGGTGAATTCCGCACCGGTGAGATCCAACAGGCTCCAGTCGCGGCCAAGCAGGTGGAACGGGATTTTCGCGTTGACAAAGCTGGTCTTGCGGAGGCCCGGCCGTGGGCTGTCGCCGGTATAGAACCTCAACTCCAATCCGGGCCCGCGAGCTACCCCGCGGAGGTCTGCGCCGTCGAAAACGGCGCCATCGGCCCTCGTCCTGAAAAAGCGGCTGTCACTGAAGTTGACGCTGCGGAACTTCGTGCCGTCCAGGACCAGGTCCAGTAGCCTCGCGCCCGCCATCTGCGCGCGGTCGAACGTGGCATTCTTGAGACTGGCTGTGCCAATCGTATCCGGAAAGAACAGGGTATTCCGGCAATCCGCGCCGGTGAGATTGGCCTCCGTGAGATCCGCTATGTACTTGCCGTTCGACAGGTTGGCTCCGGCAAGGTTGGCGCCGCGCAAAACGATCGTCTCCCGCGCTTGGTTCCTCAAGTCCGCAGATCGCAAGTCCACGCCTGCCAATTGAGGCCGGCGGGCCGCGATCGCGACTTCCCACTTCACACGTGGGGTCGGCGACAGCCACAGCCTCCACCTGCCCCCCCAAATATGATTTCCCACCTCCAGCCAATACGTGACCTTCCCGCCCGCTTCCCCCGGCAACGAGTAATCCAGTCGGATAGAGATTCCCAGCGGCCCCGGAGCGATTTCGCCGGAGAACCGCATCGGCGTGCCCTGCCCGACTGGAGCAAGATGTCCCCATACCGCTTCGCCGGACCGGTTCGGCGCGGGGCCTGCGCTCACATTAATTTCCCGCTCTTCCGGCCAGGTCCTGAGAACTGCGGTGCGCCGCTCGGGATCATTGAGCACCAGGTATAAACGGAAGATCGCGAACTGGCTGGCCGGGGAAATGGCGGCCGCTCCTTCCCTCCAGCACGGTTCGCCACCCTCCACGGCGAGGAAGCCGCTCCTTCCTTGATGATTGAGGCGAAAGCTGACGTTGCCGAGGTATTCGTAGTCCATGGCGGCTGCTCCTTACCGCCTGGAACGTGATGTTTTCCGCGGTGCTGATTTCTTCTTTACCGGCGCCTTCTTTTTTGCTGGCGCCTTCTTTTTTGCTGGCGCCTTCCTCTTTGCCGCCGCCTTGGCCTGCGGAGCGCTCTTCGGTTCGGACGGGGCCCATTGACTCACCGACGGTTCGGGTCGCCCGCCCGGCCCCAGCAATCGCTCGTAGTTGAGGGTGTGGAGGGTCCGCCAGTGGTCCACCGTAATCTTCGCCGCGTTGACGCCCGGTTCGCCCGCGCGGCGGGGTGTGCGCGCCAGCCACGAGCCGTCCGGACTGTAGATGTCGAGCCGGTAATCTGCCGCCGTAGCTCCCGGCCGCACATACGACAGGACGTAGACGAATCCCTCGGGCTCGGCCGCGATGTCGAGATACTCGATGTTGGCCGAAGGCGGGTCGTGCAGCGTCATGGTGGCGATCAACTGCCGTACGTTGAGCGAGCCGTCGTCGTTTTTTTGGATGCGGAGCGTCTGGACGTTGGTCGAATCGCGAACGATCCACTGAGTTCCCGCCGCCCGAATCTCGACGGTATAGGCCGGCGCGGTTCGCACGGCAATCTCATTTCCTTCCATGCGCGCATCGTATGCGAGGGATTGTGCGCGATCTTCGATCCGCCAGATCGCGCCTTCGCGGATCGGCGTGACTGCCGAGTCGCCGGACAGGGCGATGCCGCGCCTCTTGAAACCGTCAACGACGGCTGCCGAAACACTCCCTCCGCGATCGAGGTCGCTTTTGACGGCCGGATCCAGGTAAACGCGCGGCGCGATACCCGGAGGAACGGCAGCCTGCAGCGCCGCCGCCAGCTCCGGCGTCACCTGGCGGCCGTCCAGGCCGGCCGCGAATTTGGCCGCCACCTGGAACGTGAGACTGCCGGCGAATGCCTGTGCCGCGTTGCCGTGAATGTCGAATGCCTGCACGCGCGCGTTTCCCTGCTCCAGAACCAGGATTCGGCCATCGGCGGTGACCGTCATCGCCTTCGGGCCATTCATCAGACTTTCCTCGATGCCCGGTCCGCTGCGCAGTATCGCCACCGGCGCTTCCGCATCCGGAACGGCGGAGGCGGGGAGCTCGAGGACTTCCATTTTGTGATTCTGATAGCTCACCCCGATGGCGTAGCCGCGCGGATGGATCACAACCGCGTCCAAATTCGGCTGGTTGAACACGCCGTAGCATTTTCCGGTTGCGTAGTCGAAGGTTCCGGACCCCTGGGAGAAATCGACATAGCGCAGGTACGCGCGTCCCGGCTGGCGAGGATCCAGGTAGAAGTTGCGGGGGCTGTATTCAGGGCTCGGATAGGGATACGCCGCGATCCGCGATGGCTGGCGCTTCAAAACGTAGAGCATCGTTTGGCCAGACCCGAGCTGCCATTCGACGCCCTTGGTCACGATCCTCCTGCTGTCCGGGGCGGTCCGCTGTGCCGCGAGGAACGGCTGCCGCATGTCCGCCGTTACGGAGGCGCCTGGGCCATCGAGCGCGGACTGCAGGGAGAGCGGGAATGTGGCGATGGGCACGGGTCCGAACTGATCGAACGCGAGATACGGCTGGCTCGAAAACACCCGCGATGGCTGCTTCATTCCCGCTTCAGGGTCCAGCCCCGTGTTGATCACCTGGAACGCGTAGGCTTGTCCGTTGGTCTTCTCGGAGCCGAAATCCATCGGAAGGTTCTGGCCCGAAGCCATCCACGTATAGCCGACGCGGAACGCCTGGTTGTTACTGGTGATGTTCACCAGGCGGCTGATGCTGTGGCTCGCATCGATGGCGCTTCCGGCGCTGCCAACATCCGGCGGCGCCGTCGGCGTTTCGGTCCAGAGGTGTTTCCCACCGGAGTAGGACAGCTTGCGTTTGTGCGCGTAAACGGTATTCGCGTCCAGCGGGACCAGCTTTTCCACAATTGACCCGCTGACCGAGAGCGTGGCCGTGCCGCTCGCTCCCACCGCCGCGACCCAGTCGCCGGTCCAGACGCCGCAGAGCCAGCCGGTTTCCGAGTACAGGTTCGCGGTCACTTGAATCTGCACCTCGGCGCCGGCGGGCACGCCCGTGAATGTGTACTCGATCGGCGCGCCGGCTGCGGGCCTGGCCAGTGCCCGCTGCGCGATGCTGACGCCTGTCGAGTGGGTCACGATCAGGTCGTAGCGCGCGAAGTTTTCCGGCCACCGCCCGTTGCGTGTCGGATCGGGCGTCACCGTGATTTTCACGTCGATGGCGCGCGAGAGTTCCAGCGTGTATACCCGGGGAGATTGCAGCACCGCAACGGTAGTGGAAATCAGGTTGCCGCCCGCGGCGGTCAACGCCAGCACCCGATACACCCATCCGGCGATCGGTATCGACTGTGCCACCTGCTGTCCCACAACACGCTCGGCAATCTTCTGCGCCACAAGAGTGAGGCCTTTAGCGAAAATGACCGCTCCGATGGTGGCAGCAGCCTTCTTGAGCAGAAACTCGGGGGTCATGCTGCGCCGCCACTCCGTGCCCAACTCGCCCGCGGCGACGCTCAGCAGCGTCTCCAGAAGGAGGGGGTTTGTGAAGAGGCCGAAATACCACGCGGTGGAATCCAGACCTACTCCGAACGCGATCATCAACGAGGGGATTCCGTAATTCAGCACAGACGTGCTGATCAGCCCCACTCTAGCCACGTCCGGCTCATCGGCCCCGATGCCCAGGCCTCCCAGGTAGATTTTCGCCTTGACCGCGCCATCGGGAAACGGAAACGAGAGTGTCAAACGGTCGGCGGGCAGGGGAATGCCCATCACGGTTCCAACAGGCCGGATGAAGTTGATATAACGGATCGTCGGCGCCGGGGGGAACGACCGCTCGATTCCACGCTGCTCCCATTCGGGCGTTGCGATCGCTGTGCCTTTCTCATCGAAATACTGAACATAAGCCCCCAGGCAGCGGTTCGCCGTGTTTTTCAGGTATAGGTGCGCGCCGCTTGTGTCGTAGGCGACATTGTCCGACACCTCGATTCCGTACCCTGACCCCATATTCGCGAGCGTCCAGTTGAACGTCTCTCCGGCCTTCAACCCACCGCCGGATTTCCGCAACACCGGAGCCTCGGTCTGCTGTTTATCGTGTGTGACGGGGATTCCCAGGTTGCGCTGCCAGACCGCTCCGTGCAACGCGGGGTCGTTCTTGGTTGCGTTCAGGATGTACTGGAGCGAGGGCCGCGCGGCCTCCAGCACTCCCTCGCTCAGGTTGGATTGCGGAATGCGGCGGTTGCCGCTCGCATCTTTCGGCCACTCGATCGGGTCGCCTTTGCCATTGCGGAGATCGTCGGGCGGCTCGACGGGGCGGCCGTCGGCGTGCATCGCGAACCCGCTGGTTTGCCATGGCTGCCGGGATTTCGGCCCGTGAGTCGAGATGTAGCGCCAGAGCTCGGGATGGAGCATTAGCGACTGCTCGATGTAGTTGTCGAGCATCTCGGCGGCGATCTCGGCATTCAGGGACGCGATCTCCGGATGTTGGAACAGGATCGATTTCGCCGTCGCGCCGGGAGTCAGAATCTGTTCGCTGGCCTGAATGATCTCGGCCGGCGCCGCGTTCGCGGATCGGAGCCGTCCCCCGCCGGCGCCGAGTTGCCGCAGAGTGTGTGTCAGAACGGATTGGGAAGCGGCGGCGCGGGGGCGACGCATGCGGCGCTCGGCGGCGCGGCGGCGCGCCGCAGGCGGCACATGGATGGCGGAGACCAGCATGTCGCCCATGATGCTTCCCGCCGGCCCGGGGACGGTGGCGTAGAAGAACGTCACCGCATCGTCGGGGAGCTCCACATGGGGGGCGAAATGCGTCAGCAGGGACAGGTTTTCCTCTGGAACCATGCCCAACGCGGCATTGTCGGCGCGGTGCGCACGCAGGCCTTTCGCGGTGTGCGCCTCCATTTCGTAAGTCTTTCCCATGGCGTGAATCGTGATGGGAGCGGTCGAGAGATCGCCCGTGTCTGTGAGGGCGAGATGGAGCGTGGGGCGGTGCGGCATGGGGTCCTCCGAATGCGAGAGAATTGGCACACCGGTGTGCCTGCCGAGGGGAGGGTAAACCGATGTGAGCTTACAACATTTGCGGCGGATTGTATTGTTTTTACCGTTATGATCGGCAAATTACCCGCAGTTACGGTGTGATTGCGCGCAATTTCACCTTATTCGCATGGCTCGCCGGCTATCGATTGTTAGCAACCGGCATCGCGCTGGAGCACCGGGTGCTCGCCACCAAGCCATTCGGCACAGACGCGAACGCCGCATCGACATCCCCGAGGCGAGCGCTACGGCCGCAGTTACCACCTCCGGTAATTTTTCCCACAACAATGAATGAATGTTCCTGGCCGACAATTTGGCTTGTAGCAAATTCCGGGCGTAAGCGCGGCTTTTGTGAATGGATGAACAGTTGGCGGCTGCGGGATGGAGGTCTAGAACTTGCGGTTCAGTACCCATCGGCACTTTCATTTAGGTGAGTTGACCTACACCGCGCGTATAATATCTTCAGCCTGGCGGCGGCATTCCGGGTTAACTGCCTGCGAATAACCAAAGACAAGCTTGAGGGAATCGGTATCGCAGTGTACGTTTCGAGAGTGAGGTGTGAGGTGAACGAGACCAGCGAAGAGAAGTTCCTTTCCCACGGCGAACGGGAACGCCGCTCGAAGAAGCGCTTCGTGATCGAGCAGGATGTCCGCTACAAGATGCTGTACGGGCAGCGAATCGCTGAGACGGGCGTCGGACGCACCGTCAACATCTCAAGCGGCGGTGTTTGGCTCACCACGGAAAATCCTCTCACGGCCGGCATGCCGGTCGAGCTGGCGATGAATTGGCCGGTGCTGCTGCACGATTCCTGTCCGATGAAGCTTATGATTTACGGCTGTGTGATTCGCAGCTCGGAAAAGGGCGCCGCGGTTTCCATCGAGCGGTACGAGTTCCGCACGCAAGGCCGGGCATTCCAGCAGCCGGCGGCTCAGTCCGCGGTGGAATACCGGGTCCAGAATTAGCTTCGGCGCATTTTCCAACGGCTCTCGCCCACGTTGGCAAGCGAACTGCTCTTCCGGATTGCGGGGGAGTAGCGAAGCGATGCTTTGGACGCTATTCGTAATTTTACTGATTCTCTGGTTGTTGGGACTGATCACGGCCTACACGCTCGGTGGGTTCATCCACATTCTTCTGGTGGTCGCGATCGCCGTGCTGCTGATTCAATTGATGGCCGGCCGCCACGCGGTTTAGACTACCGCCCGAATGGCCCGCACCGGCAGCGTGACGATCGCCCAGACCAGTCCGAGCACGCCTTCCACCGCGATTCCAACCACTCGAAACGGAAGCAGCAGCAGCCACACGATCGGATAGAGCACCAGCGCCGCCAGCGCCAGCGGCCAGCAGAGCACCAGCAGGATACACCAGAGCAGGAATTTGAGCATCGAGGGTGGATACGCAAGTTCCGCGCGGTTGGTTCGTTGCGGATCCGCCGCATTTTGTTACGATAGAAATCTCATTGAAAATGTTGCGATTTGAGACCGCCGGCGAGTCCCATGGCGAGTGTCTGGTGGCCACCGTAGCCGGCCTGCCCGCGGGTGTGCCCGTGTCGCTCGATGCCGTCAACCGGGAATTGTGGCGACGCCAGCAGGGATACGGACGCGGCGGACGCATGAAAATCGAAACGGACCGCGCCGAAATTGTCGCCGGCGTGCGCCACTCGAAGACCATCGGCTCGCCGGTGGCCATTCTGATCCGCAATAAGGACTGGCAGAACTGGACGGAAGCGCTGCCGGTTGAAGATATCGCGGGAGGCGAGGACAAGCGCAAGAAGGTGACGCGTCCGCGGCCGGGCCACGCGGATCTGGCCGGCGCCATCAAGTACGACTTCGCCGACGCGCGCTACATCCTGGAGCGGGCCAGCGCGCGCGAGACAGCCGCGCGGGTGGCTGTCGGGGCGATGGCCAAATCGCTGCTGGCCGGGTTCGGTATCCACGTGCTGAGCCATGTGATCGCCGTCGGTCCGGCGCGGCTGGAACGCGAGGCGAGTTGGGAAGAAATCGTCGAGTTGAGCCGGCGCGATGAAGTCCTGCTCGGCTGCGTGGATCCGGAAGTGGAAGCGCGGATGAAAGCCGTGGTGGACGAGGCCTACCGCACCGGCGACACGGTGGGCGGAGAGTTCGAGGTCGTGGCCCGCGGTCTGCCGCCCGGTCTGGGGTCGCACACCACGTGGGATTCGCGGCTGGATGGACGGCTGGCGCAGGCGGTGGTTTCGATTCAGGCCGTGAAAGGCGTGGAGGTCGGCTACGCGCGCACCGCGGCGGCAGCGTTCGGCTCCCGCGTTCAGGACACGATTCATTACGACCGCGAAGGCCGCCGCTTCACCCGCGGCGCCAACCGGGCGGGCGGCCTGGAGGGCGGGATCACCAACGGGCAGGACGTGCTCGTTCGCGGGCTGCTGAAGCCGATTTCGACGCTGCGGCGGCCGCTCGAGTCGGTGGATCTCGAGACCAGGGAGCCGGCGCTCGCGGCCTATGAGCGGTCCGATGTCGCCGTCGTTCCGGCGGCCGGGGTGATCGGCGAGGCCATGGTGGCGATTGTGCTCGCGCAGGCGTTCCTCGAAAAATTCGGCGGCGATTCCATGGGCGAGATCCGGCGCAATTACGAAGGTTATCTGGAGCAGGTGAGGAGGTTCTAGGGCCGCGCCGTTCGCGGCTCATCTTGCGACTATGGTTTATCCGATTGTGAAATTCGGCAATCCGGTGCTCGAAACAGAGGCCGCCGATGTGACGGAATTCGATACTCCGGAGCTGCATCAGTTCCTGGAGGATATGTTCGAATCCATGTATGCGGCCAAGGGCGTGGGGCTCGCAGCGCCGCAGATCGGCGTGGCGAAAAAGATCGCGGTGATCGATTGCTCCAACCAGGAGAGGCCAGAAGACAAGATCGTCATCATCAACCCCAAGATCGTGCATACGGAAGGCAAGCAGGTAGGCGAGGAAGGCTGCCTGAGCATTCCCGGCTTCCGCGAACAGGTGCGCCGCGCCAAACGGGTGACGGTCCGGGCGCAGAACGCCAAGGGCGAGGAGTTTGAAATGACCGGCGAGGATCTGCTGGCCCGCGCGTTTCTGCACGAGACGGAGCACCTCTATGGACGCCTGTACATCAGCCACATCAGCGCGCTCAAGCGCGACCTGATGAAGCGCAAGATCAAGAAGCTGCAGAGGGCGGGGGAGTGGGGGTAGCGGCGGGGCCCGGGAAGGCGCGCCGCCCGGCCGCTGCCCGGTCTATCGGGAGGGGAGCGAGGTGAGGCTGGCCTTTCTCGGAACCCCGCAATTCGCTGTGCCTACCCTCGAGCGAACCGTCGCGGCGGGCCATGAAGTGCTGGCGGTCATCACACAGCCGGACCGGCCGCGGGGACGGGGGCAGGTTCCGGCGGCGCCGCCGGTCAAAGAAGCGGCGTTGCGGCTGGGATTGCCCGTCTACCAGCCCGAGCGCATCCGGCGGCCGGAAGCCGTCGAATTGCTGAGCGGGCTGAACCTGGATGCGATGGTGGCCGTGGGATACGGGCAGATCATCCCGCAGAGCATCATTGATCTCGTGCCGCTCGGCATCATCAACGTGCACGCATCGCTGCTGCCGAAATATCGCGGCGCGGGGCCGATCCAGTGGGCGATCCTCAATGGCGAAACGCGCACCGGCGTAACGACCATGCGGATCGATGCCGGGCTGGATACGGGCGATATGCTGCTGAAAGCGGAGACGGAGATCGGCGCGGAGGAAACGGCGGTCGAGTTGGGCCGGAGGCTGGCCGGGATGGGCGCGGATCTGCTGGTCGAAACGCTGGCCGGTTTGGCGGCGGGGACCATCGTGCCGGAAAAGCAGGACCCGGCGCAGGCGACGTATGCGCCGCTGCTCAAGAAGGAAGACGGGCGGATCGAGTGGTCGCGGCCGGCGGCGGCGATCCACAATCAGGTGCGCGGTTTGCAGCCGTGGCCGGGGGCTTACACGGCGTTTCGCGGCCACACGCTTCATGTGTGGCGGGCCAAGGTCAGGGGCCTGGGATCAGGGGTCTGGGAGCCCGGACGAGTGGTGGGATTGCGGCCTTTGGTCATTGCGTGCGGAGAGGGCGAATTGGAGCTGATTGAGGTGCAAATGGAGGGCCGAAAGCGGATTTCGGCGGCCGATTTCGTCAACGGCCAGCGGATCGAGGAAGGGGAGCAGCTCGGATGAACCTGCCTCTGGGCTATCAATATTCGGCGGTGTATGCCGGCATCCGCGCGGCGCAGAAGGATGACCTGGCGCTC
>Ga0209581_1005193_pt1 | contig 10060 bp, 8 predicted proteins | sample Coa_R2_FD_187160 | JGI IMG/M metagenome (GOLD analysis project Ga0209581, IMG submission 187160) | Surface soil microbial communities from Centralia Pennsylvania, which are recovering from an underground coalmine fire - Coalmine... | ecosystem: Environmental > Terrestrial > Soil > Unclassified ...
TATATCACGCTTTTGCCCGTCGCATGCCATGAAAAATGTCCCCTGGCATGCCATTGAAAAAAAGCGACCAGAACGTGTCATGCTGAGCGCGAGCGAAGCATCTGTGGTCTCCTCCCGAACAGCGTAGCCCACCAGAGATGCTTCGCTGCACTCCCCATGACGCAAAATTTATTGGCATTATGCCAGTAGTGGAGTATAGTATAATAGAGAAGAGGAGGAGCAAAGATGGTTGGCGTCACAGATTCCAGCTGAATCGTAAACCATATAATATTTCTGAGGAAAGAGACAGTGGACTGGCAGTTTACCCCCTACCTGCTACCCGTAATTGCCTCTGCCGTATCGGCTGCGCTTGCGTTTGTCACCTGGCAGCGCCGCCATGCGCCAGGCGCCGTACCCTTTTGTTTCTTGATGATTGCGGTAGCCGGGTGGTCGCTGGCGTATACGCTTGAACTGGCCGCTCCCAACCTGCCAACCGCCGTCTTCTGGGATAACGTCGCGTGGCTGGGAGCCGCCAGCGCCCCCACACTCTGGCTCGCCTTCGCCTTTGAGTATACCGGTCGAGTGAAAAAGTTTCGTCGGCGTACCGTCTTTTTGCTGTGCATTGAGCCGCTCATCACCGTATTGCTGGTCTGGACCAACCAGTTTCATGGCCTGATGGGGACGGACACGCTCCTGAAAACCCACCTGCCCTTTTCTGTGCTGAATGTCAGATATGGCTTCTGGTACTGGATCAATATTGCCTACGATTATCTGCTGCTCTTCATCGGAGCCTTCCTGATCTGCTCGTGCATCCAGAAGTTGAGAAGGTCGGCCCACCTGTATCTCGGCCAGGCGCTCACCCTGCTGGTAGCCGTACTGGCCCCCTGGGCTGGCAATGTCCTCACGCTGCTTGGTTTTAGTCCTTTTCACATGGACCTGACGGCGCTGTCCCTGACCATTACCGGGCTGGCAATGGCCTGGAATCTCGTCCACCTGCACCTGCTCGACATCGTCCCCATCGCGCGCGAGGTAGTGATAGAAAGTATGCGCGATGCCGTCATTATTCTAGATGAGCAACAACGCATTGTAGATATGAATCCGGCGGCGCAGCGACTGGTGCAAAACGCTAACGCGGTCGGCCTGCCCTTTCAGGAGGTGTTCTCGGCCTGGGCCGAACTGGTTGCCCGCTATCTGAGCCTCCATGAAGGCGAGACCGAGGTGGTGACAGGTGAGGGTGGGGCCACACGCTATTTCGATCTGCGCGTCTCTCCCCTCTATCGCTCCAACGGGCGCAGAAACCATCCGGCCATCGGCGGCCACCTGATTGTGTTAAATGACATCACGGATCGCAAGCAGAGCGAGATGGCGCTCAAGGAGAGCGAAGCGCGTTTCCGCGATATTTTTTCCTCGGCCCCTATCGGCATGGCCCTCACCGATCTGCAAGGCGTCATCTTGCAGGTCAACAAAGCCTTCTATGAGATGCTGGCCTACTCCGAAGAGGAACTGCCGGGCAAGAATATCGCGGCAATTACCCATCCAGACGACGTCGGGAAAGGCCAGTGGCTGGCCCGGCAGGCGCTGACAGGCACGATCAGCAGCTATCAGGTGGAGAAACGCTTCCTGAGAAAGGATGGCGAAATCTTCTGGGCCAACCTCACGGGGACGCCGTTGCGCAATCAGCAGGGCCAGGCGCTCTATGGCCTGCTCATGCTGGAGAATATCGGCGAACGCAAACGGGCCAGATTGCTGGAAGAGGAACGGCACCACGTTGCCTACGAACTGCACGACGGGCTGGCGCAGGTGACGGCCAGCGTTCATCAACACCTGCAGGCCTTCGCCGGTCATTATCGCCCGCGCGCACCGCAGGCGCGCCAGGAGCTTGAGCGCGCCTTAGAGCTGGCGCAGCACTCGGTCAGGGAGGCGCGCCGCCTCATCGCCGGGCTGCGCCCGACCGCGCTGGATGACTTCGGGCTGGCAACGGCCCTGCGCCTGCAGGTCGAGGCGCTGCGCAACGACGGCTGGACGGTCACCTACGAAGAGACGCTGGGATCAGAGCGTCTGCCCGCAATGATCGAAACGACACTCTACAGGGTCGCGCAGGAGGCGCTGACCAACATGCGCAAACATGCCCACACAGAGGAGGCCCGCATCACTCTGCACCGCAAGGTAGCGCGACTGCGCATGGAAATACAGGACTGGGGATGCGGCTTCGACGTCGAAGCCGCGCTCAGTGGAGAACACCTGCCCGGTGAACATGTCGGGCTGCGCGAAATGCGCGAGCGCGTCGAGCTTATCGGCGGCCAGTTAGAGATTCGCAGCCAGCCCTGCGCTGGCACCCTCATCGCCGCCGATGTCCCATTACCCCCATCTAACAGAAAGGACTCTGTTGCATGAACAATGTTCATCTTTCACATGCCCACCAACCGCTCAACGCCCGGCTCATCATTGCCGATGATCACGAGCTTTCCAGGGCCGGTCTGCGTACCATGCTGATGGGCCAGCGTGGGCTGGAACTGGTGGGGGAGGCCAGCAACGGCCACGAGGCATTAGAGCTTTGCCGCCGCCTGCAGCCCGATCTGGCCCTGCTCGATGTGCGCATGCCGCAGCTCGATGGGCTGGCCACATGCCGCGCGATCAAACGCGGCAGCCCCGGCACCAGCATTATCCTCATCACCATGCACGAAAACCCGGAATACCTGCTGGAAGCCCTCAAGGCCGGAGCCGCTGGCTACATCCTTAAAGACATCACGCAGCGCGAACTGCTCAACGCCGTGCGTCGCGTTCTGCAAGGCGACTCGATTCTGGATAGTGAGACCGTAATGCGCGTGCTGGATCGCCTGACCGCCAACGCCAACCTGCCGCCTGCGCAGGCACCCTCCCAGGTAGGGCTGACGCCGCGTGAGATCGAGGTATTACAGTTGCTGGCACAGGGCCAGACTAATCGTGCAATCGCCGACAAACTTACTCTGAGCGTAAGTACCGTCAAAATTCACGTCGAGCATATTCTCGAAAAGCTCAGCGTTTCCGACCGTACTCAGGCCGCCGTCCGCGCCATCCAGCTTGGCCTGATTCGCAACAGGGATAACGAATTGTAACTTTTGTCAGAAATAGGCCATGTGGCCTATATCAATCGGCCATATAGCACTTGCCCTTGGCCTCTGCTTCCGTCTATACTTATTTTAGTAGCTATCTGTACAAACTACCTGTATAGCTGTGTTTGGAGCAATATGGACGGCACACATTCTTTCGTCATAGAAGCTTCCGGCCCCGATGCCGAAGTCGGCGCAGTCGTCACATCCGGGCTAGACATGCTCGCAGAGGCGCAATGCGACGAGGTAAGCGACGAGCAACTGCTACACGCGCTGGCGGATAAAGCAGACCGGGCGATGAACCTGCTCTACCAACGCTATAGCGGCCAGCTGTACTCGCTGGCATATCGTATGGTCGGCAACCACACGGCTGCTGAGGATCTGCTACAGGAAGTCTTCCTCTCCATCTGGCGTAACGCCACGTCCTATACCCCACATTGCGGCAGCGTGCGCAACTGGCTGCTCTCCATCATGCATCACCGTGCCGTCGATTATCTGCGCCACAAACGCCGCCACAGCCCGACCCACGAGACACTGCTGGAAGAGGTTGACCTCAACGAGGACAGTGCTATCCCCGACGTCTGGGATGATACCTGGCGCACCATCCAGGCGTCTATCATCCGCGAATGCCTGGCCTGGCTGCCCCGCGAGCAGTGCGCCACCATCGAACTCGTCTACTTCCACGGCTGGACGCAGGCCCAGATCGCCGCTACCTTCTCCATCCCTCTCGGCACCGTCAAAAGCCGCTTGCGACTCGGCCTCCTCCACCTGCGCAAAGAACTGGAAAAGAGAGGCATTCTCAGCACGTGAATGCCTCTCTGGAGAATACCAGACCACCCATAGCAGGCCAGCCACCCGCAAGGGCCAGCCACCGGCAAGGGGCAATACAGTTCAAATAAGAAGAACGACAAAATCGAGAAAGCGATCGTTAGGATCGAAAGGAGGAACAGGGACAGCATCACGAGGCTTGCGCTTGTACTTGCGATAGAGCTTTTTCAGGACGCGTGGATTGCTCCGTAAGCGCCGCGGGGGCAAGGGATCAGCGGCTAAACGCGAGAGCAAATGCGCTCGCAAGTCCACTTGCTCGTCGGCCTGCACCTGGGCCAATTCGCGCGTGGTCTCCGTGACAACAAAGATGGCATCAGTGAAACTGAGGCGATCAGGGTCCAGTTGAGCCTGCTGGGCCGCTTGCAGCATAAGGGTACGCACGGCATAATGGGCCAGCAGCAGTGCATAGACCTCTTGCACCACTCCCTCGGGAGGACGCGAGCGCAAGACGGGCTACTGCAAGCGTTGAGGCGTTTTGATCTCATCCAACTCGATTTCCACCTCCCAGCGTTGATGATACGCATCGATGAGTTCGAGGGCGGGGGCCGTGCGCGGGTTGAGCCAGGTAGTAGCTAGCCGATAGACTTTGCCCGGCTCGCCGAGGCGTTCATCGCGGATCTGATATTCGATGACCCGTACCAGCAAAGGCGAGAGGCCCTCGCGTTGCTGGACACTGCTGGGGGTGTAGGCCGCCAGATAGCTGCCATCGCTGAGCGAGCGCAGGTAAGAGCCGAGATGGTGCTGGGGAACTGGCCCCAGCACATGCGCTCCTCGCGCACGGATCGCTTGCCAGAACTGCAGACCAGGGAATTGAGCATCATGCAGGACGAGCATATCTGCCTCGAGCAAGGGTAACAAGGAGGAGGCCATCGTCACCTCTGCCTGCTGACTGCTCTGCACACAGGCCCCAAAGCTGGCATGACTGCCACACTCGCTGAGGAAGAGCAAGCGGATTTGTGGAAACGGACCTGGGCCATACTGATTACCGGGTCGCTGGAAAGCGGCGGCATTGGCTGCTGTATCGGCCACATCTTGTCGGCTGCCATCGATGGCTACCAGTCGTCGTCCAAAGCGGTAGGCCCCTGGCGTCTGGGGGGTGCAAAGGGGTCGGCAGCAGCGGGCAAACAAGCCTTGCAACAGCGCCACCCCCAACTGCTGGCGGCGGTAGCTGATGGCCGAGTCGACCACCCGCAGGCTCGAAAGCGGCAGACCCAGGACATGCAAAGGGCGTGCGAGCTTCTCCAGCACGCGGGGCAAGGCCAGTCGCGTCCAGAGGGCGGCGGCCAACAAGAGGTAGATGAGCACTACCATATTCAGAGAGCGTTCGCGCTCTTCCCAGCCATGATGGACGCTCAGTTGCTCGCAGATAATTGCCCGTGGGTAAATCGGTTCAAAGACGTCCAGACTGACCTGCTGACACATCTTGTCATCCAGTTCGATCTGGCGTAGTCTATACGACATGAGATGATCCTTTCTGACTCTTGGACGAGGTTTCTACTCCAGGTTTGTCAGAAAGGCTTCTTCTTTGCAATCCCTGAGGACTTTCTTCTTATTTGAACTGTATTGCCCCTTGCGGGTGGCCTGCGGGGGTGGTCGGGTGTCCTGCGTCGCGCTGGCACGGGCTTAAGTTACCGCTTCTGGGGGTGGCCCTACTCTATACGTCATACGTCACGTCCGCCTGCTGGTCGTCGTATAGAGTAGGGCCACCCCTTGCGGGTGGCCTGTTTGCTCGCTGGCCTGTTGCTGGTGGCCTGTTGCTGGTGGCCTGTTGCCGCTGGCCGGTGGTCTGCCGCTGGCCGCTGACCTGTTACCGGTGGCCTGTTGCCGCTGGCCGGTGGCCTGTTGCCGCTGGCCTGTTTGCTCGCTGGCCTGTGGCCGGTGGCCGCTGGTCTGTGGCCGGTGGCCGCTGGTCTGTGGCGGGTGGGCTGTTGTATCCTGTGAGCCTCTTGTACCCTGTGAGTTATCCTGGACTTTGCGCCTGTCGGCAAATCAAAACGGAATACACGCCGGGAGCATAATATACTTGTTAGCATGGCTTTTCAGGCCCTATAATGAGAATAGTCTATTTCTCTCAAAAAGGGGGTGAATGCAATAGCAGACCGACATCATCTCAATCTCCTGAAAAAAGGGGTCAGTGCATGGAATGACTGGCGAGAAAAGCACCGCGACGTGCAACCGCAACTGAACGGCGCAGACCTGCGGCGGGCGCAACTGGCCGGGGCGCAACTTAGCCAGGCTAATCTGTATGGCGCGAATCTGAGCGGGGCCGACCTGAGCGGCGCGAACCTGCAACATGCGACGCTGAACGGCGCAACGCTGCATGCGGCCAGCCTGCACGAGGCCAATCTGTCCCAGGCCACATTAAGCGGCGCTGACCTCAAAGAAGCTCGCTTCGATGGCACGGACTTGCGCGAGGCGCGCCTGAACTGGGCGAATCTTTACGGCACAAATCTGAGCAGAGCGAATCTGAACGGCGCGGACCTACGCGAGGCTCACCTGTACGATGTTGACCTGAGCGGCGCGAACCTCAGTTATGCCAGCCTGAGCGGCGCCGATTTAGGGGCCACCAATCTCTATACGGCACGCCTGATCGGAGCCGATCTCACAGGCGCGAGCCTGGCGAATGTCAACCTGAGTGAGACAGACCTGCGACAGGCGCGCTTGATCGGCGCGAATATGGAGCAGGCGCAACTCAACCGCGCACGCCTGGACGGGTTGCCGCTGGCGGGGGCGCATTTACGCGAGGCGCGGCTGGATGGAGCGCACCTGCGTGGCGCGAACCTGCGCAGCGCACACCTGGATGACGCCAATCTCACAGGCGCTGACCTGCGTGAAGCGAATCTGAGCGAGGCCAGCCTGAGCGGCGCCAGCCTGAGCGGGGCCAATCTGAATGGGGCCGATCTGAGCAATGCAGACCTGAGCGATGCCGATTTAGAGGGGGCCAGCCTGTGGGGCGCGAATCTGAGCGGCGCACACCTGCAGGGCGCGCGCTTCTCCGGCGCTATTCTGAGCGGCGCGCGACTGGGCGGCGTGCATCTTGGCGAACTCGACCTGCGCAACGTGAACCTGAGCGGCGCCGATCTGAGCGAGAGCGACCTGAGCGGCGTCGATTTTCATAATATCACCTTGAGTCGCGCGAACCTGCATGCTATTTGTCTGCGCGGCATGCAACTCGCAGACATGAACCTGAGCGGTGCCGATTTAAGCGAGGCCGACCTGAGCGACTCAGACCTGCGTGAAGCGAATCTGGGTGGCGCGAACCTGAGCGGCGCCACCTTGCAGCGCGCCAATCTCACACGCGCGAACCTGAGCGGCGCGCAACTCAATGCAGCCGATCTTACAGAGGCTCAGATCGGCAAAGCCTACCTGATAAGAGCCGATGCGAGCGGGGCCAACCTCAGCGCGGCAAATCTGAGCGGGGCTGATCTGCGCGAGGCGGCGCTGCTGGAAGCCAACCTGAGCCACACAGACCTGAGCCGCGCCAATCTCTCGCAAGCCGATCTGCGCAAGGCGAAGCTGAACGGGGCCGATCTCTACATGGCCGATGTGAGCGAGGCCAACCTCACCGGCGCCGATCTAAGCGGCGCTGACCTGCGTGGCGCAGACTTCAATCACGCCGATCTGCGCGGCACCCACCTCGATGCCGCCCGTCTCGCCGGCGCCCGACTCACCGGCCCGCTTCCCCTGCCAGATGAAGCGTCCACAGGCTCCAATGACTTCCCGTCAATCGATGGTGAGGTTCCAGTGAACACTATGGGCATCCCGTAGCGGGCAGCGGTGTGTCGCGTAGATATGGACTCCGTAGGTGCCGATTGATCGTGAGGCCCGGTAGAGAGGGGCTAACGACCCCTGGATACCGCCAGTTATGAACTGTGAACCGAATGAGGTAGACGCTGCAGGGACAGTGCCTGTCCCCTTGCTAGCCACTGACACGGCACTCTGGCATGTCGGAAAGGCACTGTCCCTGCAGCGTCTACCTTCAATACCTGTTCCACTTTTTCACGGATACTGTATAATGGAGAAGTAGACTTTTGCATGGCTGTAGGCCAGAAAGAAAGAGAGCATAACGATATGGACTTTTCGCTCAATGAGGAGCAGTTGGCAATTAAACATACAGCCCGCGACTTTGCGGAACAGGAGATCAAGCCGCTGGCGGAGGAGATGGATCGCACAGGGGCCTTTCCCTATGAGCTGGTGCGAAAAATGGGGGCCATTGGCCTGATGGGGCTGCCCTTCCCCGAAGAATATGGCGGTGCGGGCGCGGATTTCCTCTCCTATTGTCTGGCCCTCGAGGAGATTTCGCGCGCCGATGTCTCGGTGGGCATTACCATGGAGGCCCATACCTCGCTTGGCGCCAGCCCCTTTTTCCTCTTCGGCAGCAAAGAGCAGAAGGAACGTTACCTGCCCCCGCTGGCGCGCGGCGAGCAGCTCTGGGCCTTTGGCCTGACCGAACCAGAGGCAGGCTCCGATTCCGGGGGTACGAAGACGCGCGCCACCCTGCGCGACGGCTACTGGCATATCAACGGCTCCAAATGCTTCATTACCAATGCCGGTACCGAGATGACCGGCGGCGTCACAATTACCGCCGTGACCGGTAAACTCCCCAACGGGCGCAACGAGATCACCAACATCATTGTGCCCAAAGGCACCCCCGGCTATATTATCGGCAACGCCTACAAGAAAATGGGCTGGAAAGCCTCTGATACGCGCCCGCTTACCTTTGAAGATTGTGTCGTGCCGGAAGAGGATATCCTGGGGCGGCGCGGCGACGGCTTCAAACAGTTCATGCAGATCCTCGACGCGGGCCGCGTTGCCATTGCCGCCCTCTCCGTTGGTCTCGCCCAGGCCTGTCTGGATGAAGCCCTTAGCTATGCGAAGCAGCGCCAGCAATTCGGCCAGCCCATCAGCAAATTCCAGGCCATCCAGTTCAAACTCGCTGACATGGAGACAGAAATCGAACTCGCGCGTTTAATGTATTATAAAGCCGCGTGGTTGCATATGCAGGGGCAGCCGTATACGAAAGAGGCTTCTATGGCGAAGCTCTTTGCCTCTGAAACGGCCAAACGCGCCGCCGATCAGGCTGTCCAGATTCACGGCGGCTACGGCTTCATGGACGAATATCCTGTCTCGCGCTACTGGCGTAGCGTCAAGATCAACGAAATCGGGGAGGGTACCAGTGAAGTGCAGCGCATGATTATCGCCAAACAGCTTGGCTGCTAACCTGCTGGCTTTGCCCTGTCGGCCCCAATCTCGAAAAGCGCACAAAAAGGAGAGATCGACTGATGGACATCACACCAGCAGAGGGGCAAGTTGTGCCTCACCACCCTTCATCCGGCCACCTGGACGCCTACAGGCACTGGCTTGAGGGCATGCATCTCAAATTCCCCACCTTCAAACACGACCACCCCCCGGTCGTCGATGTGAACCAGGTCGCCGACGAACAGCTGACCATCGGGCAGAGGATTGCCGATAAAGTCGCTGCCACTGTTGGTAGCTGGCCTTTTATCATCACACAGAGCATCATTCTGGCTGTATGGTTGGTTTTGAACAGTATAGCGATTATAAGACACTGGGATCCATACCCGTTTATACTCCTCAACTTAATGTTGAGCTTCCAGGCCGCATACGCTGCACCATTTGTGATGATGTCTCAGAATAGACAGGCTGAGAAAGACAGAATCACTGCACAAAATGATTATGTCACCGATTGCAAAGGCGAAGAAGAGGTTCGTCACATCATGGACCACCTCGATCATCAGGATGCTTTGATTCTTCAGATTGTGAAGCGGCTTGAAGAGCAGCATATGGAGATGAAGGAGCAGATTGCTCGACTGGACCCTGAGCTGGTGAAACGAATTGCGATGGATGCTCAGCAGGTAGCTAAGGAGCAGGCAGAGCAAAATTAACCTGTTCCCTTTCCCTGCGTTCCTTCTTTCTCATAGCGCGGCACTGCCGGACGCTGGCCTTCATAGTGGTGCGCGGTCTCCGTGTGGTATTCGCCGTTGGGGCCGTAGGGGTCGGTGTGGATGATGGCTTCGGAGAGGCCCTTGATGTTGTGGAAGAGGTGGTGACGCACCTCTTCGGCGATGGTGTGCGCCTGCGCCAGCGTGATGTCGGGGTTGACCTCGATATTGAGTGAGGTGTGCAGCGTGTGGCCGACCCAG
>Ga0209581_1005198_pt1 | contig 10047 bp, 2 predicted proteins | sample Coa_R2_FD_187160 | JGI IMG/M metagenome (GOLD analysis project Ga0209581, IMG submission 187160) | Surface soil microbial communities from Centralia Pennsylvania, which are recovering from an underground coalmine fire - Coalmine... | ecosystem: Environmental > Terrestrial > Soil > Unclassified ...
AATGGTTTGTTTATAAAGAATTCTTTTAGAGTAATACCATAAAGATGCAGTATACGGCATTGACTTTTCACTACTCTTCATTAAATCATGTAAGAACCTTTCTTTATTTACTTCTCCATTGTTTGTATATTTTTCTCGAATAATTCTATTATAATCAAGTTGCGCATGGTTAATAATGCGAGAAACATCCATAAGTCTAACGTCACTACAATCAATATTTAATTTAGAAATTTCTGCAGAAAATAATCTACGAAAACCTGGACCTAAAATATGCTTTCTGTCGGTCGCGAATCTACGTCTATCATCTTTGTAAAGTATCCAGATATATAAAGATACCATTCTTGAAATAAATAAGTTATTAATAACAATGTCTTCATTAAGATCGAAAAGATTAGGACATAGCAATTGATATAATTTAGGAGCCAAAAACTTTGGCTTTCGAATTCCTTTATCATATTTAAAATCTTCATCTGCTAGTTCCCTTTCTTTCTTTAGCGCTAAAACTCTACGTTCCCTTTCTTCGCTAGTTTCTTGAGATCTGAGTTCTCGGTCCTTTTTAATCCTTTGTTCTCTTTCCATCTTTCTAGCCTCTTTTTGTTGTTTTTCAAGTTGCCCTTCAGGTGTTTTCTCATATTCCTTTTTAAATTTCTTCGATTTTCTTTCACGACATTTTACGGTATGCAAATAATAGGCGTCTTCTTTAGAAGTCTGACAACATTTTATATTATTACAATACCATCTAAATTTCAATTCAGCATTGTGATAAAAATATCCCTTTCTTTTTAATTGATGAACATCATCATATCTTTTGATATCGCAGTTATTACAAGTGAAACATTTAGTACATCTTTTATTTCCTTTATCGTCTGTCTTAACATTCATTTTAATACGCGGTAAAATAATTATTTTACCATCCTTAATGGTTTTAGTATCTTTCATCTCTGCAGGAAATTTAATATTACAAATAGTACATAGACATTCACAAGAGGTTTGACATTTATGACAATGAGCTTTCATAACTTCAAGTTTTTAAATTATTTTCGAAAATAATTTATTTCATTTTTCCATTCGTATAGCGTTTATACGAATTTTTATTTTTACTTTTTTATTTACTTATAAACGGTTAATTATTCTTTTCATTGTTCATTGTCGAAGAATCCTTTGTTGTAGATTTTCTCGATTTGAGCTCGAAGTTCATGTAGATCTTTCAACCATAAGTCTTCAGGAAATACTTGTTTGTAATACTCTATTTCTTTCTGAAGGTTTCCTAATTCCTTTTCCAGTTTTCTTAGGCGCTCCGTTGTTAAAGTTTTTAAAGGCATCATAGTAAAGTCGTCGCCGTCACCTCCTTTTTCTACTGGCCGTTTATCACAAGGATATCCTCTAGCTTTCATCTCCGGCTTGTATTCTTCTTTTCTCCTCTTTTCTAGAACAAGTCTTTTGTTAAGAATATCGTCAATAAACATATATCTTAGAGAGGCTTTCTTAAAATCTTTTTCCAATTCTCCTATTTTGTACTGCCTTCTCCTTTCATAGATTTCTAATCTATCGGGACACCAGCTACACAGAATTTCAAAAATGTAATCATATTTTGTAGGAATTCCTTTATTATCGATCAATGTCATGTTAGAAAGATTTATAGTTCTACATAATTTTAATTTCTCAACAGTAGGCGCATGCATTCCATAAATTCTAAAATCAACAATAGAACCTACGGTAGGATTCTCAAATGTTCTTAAAATAGCTTTGTCTGGACTTTCTTCATAAAGTTCTTCTTGTTTGGTAAGCCATTGTTTGTACGCCTCAATAGAAGTTTCTACTGGAAGTTCAGTTACAAAAGTTACATGTAACTGCTCCGTAAATGTTCCTAGATTAAGAAATTTCTCATGAGGTTTATTAGCGATTCTTCTAATTTCTCCATTATAACCTTTCCACCACGGAACAAGTTCGGGTTTACTAGCAACATCAATAAGAAGATCAGTTATAGGAATGTCTCTTTTAGCTTTCTTTTCATTTACCCATGCGATAATCCAATCGCAAACAGTAATAGGATTATGAGGAGGAATTTTAGTACTCCAACCAGTTCCAATACCTTCAGTTTTATTAACAATACACATAGGAATAACAGGATACATCATTTCTGGTTCAATAGCTTCACCTTCATCGTAAAGGATCTTCATTAAAGGCCAATCTTCCTTGCGATAAATATAATATGCTATAGGATGAAGAGCTAACTTCAAATATCTTGGAGGAGATGCGTCTTTCCCTCTTAATCTTCTATCTCCGAAATTTCCTTCTCCATCTATTAAAGGAAGATTATTGGGACCAGTTAAATAATTTTGCCCCATTCCAACAATACTGTCATACAAAGCGATATCTCCAAAATGATAACCAGCTTTTTCCATAACGTAACCGGCAAATTGGATAAGTTTAATCTTCTTTTTCTTAGATTCTGCAGAATTGAATTTCATAAAAAGAGCATACAAAACTTTTCTATGAACCGGTTTCATACCATCCATTAATCTAGGAATTGCTCTAATAACTGAAGCTTTACTAAATGCTCTATATTCTTCTTGGAAAAAATCTGTGATAGGACGAGGAGTAATATAATTAGCTTGAGAATCGGGATCAAATGCAGAAATCCATTGCTTCCTTTCATCTGTCATTTTTATGTCAAAAGCTAATTTTAGCATATCATCGGTTTGAGGATCTACAGCATAAGTAATAATAACTGGATTTGCAAATAGAGATTTTAGAATTTTATCGTCATTAGCAGTCCATGAACCTAATCCCTTTTTATAATCCATTTCCCAGTCATTAAGATTTCCTACATTCTTCTGCCAGATAAGAAACTGTTTGTGATAGTAAAATTTCATAATCTGTTTAGTACGCTTATTGATCGCGACTACTACAGGAGTAAGCAAAGCTAAAGTGAAAGAAAAGGGAGCGATAGATCTCAGATAAGTAAAAATAAATTTAATACCCAATCCCGTAATATGTTGACCATCATCATCGGCATCAGTCATGAACATAATTTTTCCATATCTAAGTTTATTGAAATTTTCAGTAAGGCTATAATCTACATCTTTTTCTGCTTTAAGAATTTCCATAATATCGCTAAGCTCTTGATTTTTATTTACTTTCTCTTCGTTATGACGATCAACATTGATAATTTTTCCTCTTAAGGGATATACACCATTATATTGAACTCCTCCAGGAAGATATTTTCTACCATTAAGTGCCAAAGTACAACCGGTTTCACCCTCGGTAAGAATAAGAGCGCATTTCCAAGATTCTCCAGCGATTCCAGCTTGTAGAGCATCTTCAAGTTTTTGAACTCTTGCTTTTTGTTTCTTTTTCTGTGCTTGAGCTTTAGTCTTCATATTAAACATTTTTCTTAATTCTTCATCGAGTTCCCATTTAAGAACATCCTTTTGTAGTTTCTTCGGCAATTGTACTTTAGGTTTAGGCTTAACTAATTTCTTCTTGATTTGGGAGTCGAAAGCCGGCTTATCTAATTTACAACGAAGAATAAGAGAAACATGTTTCTTAAGATGAATAACGGTAACTTTCTTCTTATGTTCTTTTTCAAATTTATCGCACAATTCTTCGAATATAACTCTAAGATATTCATTAATATGCTCACCTTGAGGAACAGGAACACCATTAACATAACCTAGTTGAAATCCTTTTCCTGGAGTATCGGCAACAACAAATTCATCGTTACCATCGGCACTTCTCCAATGAATTTGTTTACGAAGAGGATTTTTAGTTTCCATATGAGCTTCGAAGAAGGTTTCTGCAGAGCGGTAATCTAATTCTATTCCGTTGAATCTGGTAATAATTTGAGCTGAAAAAGACATTGACATAGTTCTAGCTAAATAATACCCTTGCATCGATTCTAAAAATGCAGGTGGTGTATTAGATTCACCATAAAGTCTAGGAAAATCTGGAACAAAAGTGATTTCAGTAAATCCTGGACCATCATACGGCTCTATTATCGGCTCAGAAACGTGTCCCATGTTATTCTGCCATACTTGAGTATATTTCAATTTCTGTTCTGGATCTCCAATAGTAAGCTTAAAAATAATGCTAAAAATATTGGTGAGTTTAATACCGTAACCATTTCTACCAATTTTATAACGAGCCATAGAATCCGAATCATTATAGTTATCAGAAGTAAGCAATTCTCCAAAAATAAGTTGAGGAACCCAAATCTTTTCTTTGTGATGAATGACAATAGGAATATGTTTCCCATAATTTCTTATAGTTAAAGAATTTTGAGTCATTTCTACATCAATAGTACCTGGATCAATTCCTATTTCTCTGGATCGTTGAACATTATCTGATGCGTTATCAAAAGCTTCCTTGGATATTCCAGAAATAGAAGAAGAAGTGGGACTGGCTGTTAAAGTTATTCTGATAGGTACGAAATCTAATGTTTGATTTTGTGAAATCTGAGCTAACCAAACGGTATCATTTGTTATTCCCGCAGGAGACCCAATATACATGTCTGGACGCAATAAAATTTGATTACGATGTGTTAATCTTTCATATTGTTCGCCTCCGAACTTAGGAGCTACCCCAGCTAGCGGATTAGTTATTACGTTTTCTTCCATCTCGTTTCCTCTTTATTGTTTTCCCTGCTCTAAAAATCTTGTTTTTCTTCTCATTCAAATAAAGAAAAAATATCACTTTTTTCTTTAAAATTCAAAAATTTTTCCACGTCTTCAGTAGAATAATTTCTAACAATTTTGTGCTGTAACTTTATATACTAAAAAGATTATAAAATTTAAGGAGGAAGAAAATCGAAAAATAAAATTTATGAAAATGAAAATAAAAACTTAGACAATTATCAAAGATATGGAAGAATATGGAAATCCTCTTACAGATAACGATATAAATGAAATTTTGAAACAGGTCAGAGAGATAAGACCGGCAGATCTCGATGAAAAACTGTTCAATTCAACCCTGGACAACATCGTTTCTAAAAGAATCGTTGAAATTAGAGGAGTAGAAGATAGACCTCAAGTGAAGGCATGGTTACAAAAACGAGAATTTGACGAAACTACTCAAGCGGCACGTTTGAAAATTAAAATACCTTTCGCTGAGCAACAAGAAAAATTCTTTCCTTCAGCTTACAATGATGCTTTGCCAAAATTCTATACTGATGTCGAAAGGAAAGATGCTATTCAGACGTGGATTAAAATTTTACAATCAGAAATGATTGCTATTTTCGAAATCGAAGGAGTGAAAACTGAAGAACCTTCTGGAGCTATTATTCCAAAAGAGACGATTGAAGATGATAGCAAACTTAAAGAACTTCCTCTAACTGAAGAGCAAATTCAAAAAGCTTTGGACGTGTTGGATTATTCTCTATTTTATCGTGGTGATAGAGAGAATGTTAAAATCGATTACAATGTCTCTATGGTTGCAAATCGTGCTCTTAAAAGAGTTTATGAAAATAGATTAAGGGCGATTAGAATAAGACCTACGAGAGCTGAAAAATATATTGAAATGTTTCAGTTGAGATTCATGCGATCTTTAGCTATTCCCGGTAAATTTGCAGGAAACATTGCTGCATCGAGTTTCGGTCAATCGGCTACTCAGCAGAGTTTAAATACTTTCCACTTTGCAGGAGATAAGAATGCAAGAAAACAAGTTGCCGGATTTGCTAAATTTGAGTCTATAATTGCAGCAAGTGACAGTGCTCAAACTATAGCTACTATATTCTTAAAACCGATCAAAAGATTTTATAACGGCGAATTACTTACTGAAATTTTGAATGGCGAACAGATGCGAATGAGAATTCCAGAATTTCAAATGACAACACTTTCAGATATAATAGAAGATTATAGAATTTTGGGAGATGTTCATGGATTACCAAAAGCTCCAAGATGGGAGCTAGTTAATGATGCTGTTAAAGGTATTGATTACTATAAACAATATGGGCCTAATGATAGATTTAGAATTCATAGATACAATTCATCATTTAATCAAAGACAGGAAAACGGTAAAGGACCTAGAATCTTAGAGATTAAATTTAAAATCGAGGAATTATATTTTCGAAGAATTTCTCTTGGACAAATAGCTGATGCAATTGAAGAAATAAGTAGTAAAGTTAGAGTTGTTACTTCTAGTTTGGATATAGGTTTAATTTATGTTTTCTATGAGTTTACGAGCATTTCCCAAGAAGTAAGAAAAGAGGCGGAAACTCTACCGGAACAAGCATTCGAAGATCCTTTCACTTTCTTTCTGAAAAAGGTTTATTATCCAAGCATCCAATCGCTACAGATTGGAGGGATTTATGGTATAGACTATTTAGCTGTCAAGAATTTTTCCATTCCCAAAGCTTTGGACGATTTCAATTCTATTTTCAATAGTGGAACTAAGAGAATGTATCTCAAATTTAAGAATAATGATGTTTATTACTGGGGTCTTACACCCGAAGTAATAGAAAATTTTATTACAATTAAATTAAGAAGATTCATGCCTCCTGGATTTAATTTAAATCTTGCGAGAGATGAAGATGAAGTTATTTATAGTTTTAATACTGAAGGGTTGGAATGGTATGACTATACAGATAATACTGTAAAACCTTTATATCGCAAAGAAATTTGGGATGAATTACAGAATAAGACACGAATTCCAATTTATGAACTTTTAAAACATCCTCCCGGTGCTCGTTATAAAATAGGATCTGGAACTAAAGGCGAAGGTATTTATGATGATTTAGTAATTATTCATAATAGTAGCAATCTTACTCAATACACAAATCCTTTGAATGTGATTGTACAACAGCCTGTTCAACCAATAGTCGAACAAGAATCTTCGAAATTAGGATTACTTCCTCTGAATCAAATAAACTTGTTTACAGGATTTTCAGCAATGGCTTTGAATGGAAATGATGTTTTAAAATCCACTATCACACAAGTAGAAAAGAATACAATAGTTTTAGAATTCGACGAGGATAAAATGGATGATTTAGGATTCGATTTGCAAAGTGTTGCTAAAGTTCTTGAAGGAGTATTTTCTTTCGCAAATACACAGTCAATTCAGACTAGTGTAGACGATAAGAACAATAAAATATTATTGAGAGGAATCGATCCTGGAGATATGAGTTTAGAAGCTTTTGTAGAACAACAATTGAAAGAATGCTATGACGTTTCCGATGTTATAGATGAATGTACTTTACGATGGTATTTCGAAGCCGAAGGACAGAATTTAGCAAAAATTCTCGCTCATCCTGATGTCGACGCTAAATATACGAGAAGTGATAATCCTGTGGAAATGTTTCAAGTTCTTGGAGTCGAAGCTTGTCGATCAAGTTTAATTAAAGAAATTGCAGAAAATGTAAAGCAAGATTTGAATCCTGTCCATATTGAACTTCTAGCTGATTCTATGACTTTTAGAACTCCTGGAGATAAACCTCTGGCTCAAAACAGAAACGGATTAAATAAACGCCATGCGCAATTTATAAGTCGTGCTTTCGAAAAAACTGTCAGCGTTTTTATGGAAGCAGGATTAGGAGAAGTTGATAATTTAAGAAGTTTTCCTGCAAAAATTATGTGGGGAGTTTTGAAAGATAATGGAGTATTAGCAGAAGATGCAAGAATAAGAGACTTACAAAAAGGTATTCCTCTAGCATCTATATATGAAAATCAAAGCATTTTTAAATATGATTTCCCACCAGAACCGAAACCTCAACCATCTACTAAAGAAACAGAGATTATAAAAGCCGTTTCTATTCAAGAAGAATTGGAACAAAGGTATGAAACAGAAAATATTGCTGATGAAGTGGTGCCAGCTCCCGAACCTACCGTTAGAACCGGAGGAATAGGTAAGAAGAAAGAAAGACCTAAAATTAGTAGACGGCCTAAACTTAAAAAGAAATAAATAAACAATGAGAAAATTTCTCACGGGAATTTGTGTTGAATGAAAAATAGCCGGACTAATCGTATTCGAATACGATTAGTAATGATAAATTTCGTATTTTTTATTTGTCGAAAATGGTAGAAATAAATATTTAAACAAATAAAAATTCAAATTAAAACATGAAAAAGGTAAATGGAGCGCGTGGTTCTATTAAGCCTTATACGCCTATGAAAGCTATACCAGTAAGAGATACAAGTTATAAACCAGATAGTGCAGGAATATATAGACCTAAAGTTCATGCTGATGCTGCTATGAAAGCTGGTGATAAACCCGAAAATTACATAACTGCAGTACCTTGGGGAGGAGATCCTTTTGCTGGAGATCAGATAGCAGCACAAAAAACAATAATATTCAGACCAACTAAACAACAATTAGATATGACTACAGCTCCAAAGAAAACACCAGTAAATATGAAATCTGGTATCTCAGGTATAGGATCTGTCCAACCTGATAAAAATAATTTGAAATTTATGGCTAAAAATGTAGATAGAGTTCCGATTAGTGCTATTGCTACTGCAGATATTAAAACTCAACATAGCATTCCTATATTACCGAAAAATGCAGAACGCGACAATATCGAAAAACAAGCAGGCTTAGAGCATAGTTATATGGAAAAAATAGAACCAGATCAATCTCAAATTAATAATTATAAACAAACGCAGGAATACGTTCCTGCATGGGCAGAGGCTTTTCCTGAACAACAAGATTTCACTCCTGTTTATCCAGAAGAATATTATCCCAGTAGAAAAGTAACGGTCGAACCTGATGATTATGATGCTGGATATGTCTACGAGACCGATACCAAAATAGAGTATCACGAGCAATCTAGAGCAAAAAATAATATAGGAGTAGAAGTATACGCGCAACAGAATTATGAAGATGGTTACTTAGAAGACGGTAACGTACAATACGATCGTAATCAAGTGCAAAATAAGAAAAATCAGAATAGAGTAGAAAATCTTAATGCCGATGCGCAATATGATGACGGTTATGTAGAATATGAACAACCGAGACAGAATAGAAGATATCAAGCTAGTGTAGATAATTTGCAAGCTAATGCTGAACAAGAAGTTTATGACAACGAATATGTAGTAGAAAATCAAAATAGGAGAAGACAAGTAGAAGTAGAAAATTTAAGAGCAGATGGTGAGTATTATATCGATGACAATGAATACTATTCTGTAAAACAAAATAAAAAGCATCAAGTAGAAATGCAAAATAGACGTGCTGATAAGAATAATTATAACACTAATGATAACGAATATGAAATTGAAGAGCAAAATAGAGCCTATCAAGCTGAAATGTCTTCTCAACAAGCAGAAAAGGATCTACAAGTTAACAATTATGAAAGAAATTATCAGAAAAATCAAACACCTAAATATAATTCAACTGTTAATAATCTTAAAGCGGAAAGACAGCATGAAGATGTAGAACAAGATCGTCCTGCACAAACAAGGCAAATTAAGAAGACTCAAAATAACGTAAACCAATTGAAGGCAGAAATAGAAATCGGTAGAGCTGAAGTCGAAAAGAAAGAAGGAAAAAATAATAGAAAATATCAAGCTAATTTAAATGCTGCAAGATCTGTACCTAAAACTGAAGACATGGCATCTAACGTTTCAGAAATAAAGGAAGTTAAACAAACTAAGAAACAACAAGGAGAAAAAGAAGCTCACATGGCTCAACCTGAACATGACGTTAGAATTGCGATTCCTAATATGAGATTTACTAAAAAACAGGAAACAGATACTAATAGACCTATAATTAATACAAGAATAATGGACGGTGATAGTAAAGTTAGAATACAAGTAGCTTTAGAAAAATCAAGAAAGCAGCAATCAGCACAACCTAATGAAGAGCATTCTAATATTCAAGTAAGTCAGAATGGAAAACTTGAGCAAGAAGTAGAAAGACAAAATGTTTCCCATTCTGCTAAACCTGATTCTAGCACTGCTCAAATTACTACAAATACTGTCGAACCTCGTATAGAACAAGTAGATTCTCAAAGAAGACAATATTCTGCTAAGCCTGAAACACAAGAATCTAATGTTAAATTTTACGATAACAATAAAATTGAAGAACATGATGCCACATCAATAACAGAATTAAAAG
>Ga0209581_1005201_pt1 | contig 10043 bp, 9 predicted proteins | sample Coa_R2_FD_187160 | JGI IMG/M metagenome (GOLD analysis project Ga0209581, IMG submission 187160) | Surface soil microbial communities from Centralia Pennsylvania, which are recovering from an underground coalmine fire - Coalmine... | ecosystem: Environmental > Terrestrial > Soil > Unclassified ...
TGAGGCGCCGGCAACCGCGCAGCGCCCGCTAGGAGCGGCCGGGACGCTGTTTCGCCACGAAGTTACACGGCGCACCCTATAATTCTTGTATAGGCCCATGCGACGCCGCCTCCTCTATGCGCTCGGCCTGTTCGCGCTCACTATTCTGGTGACGCTGGTCGTGTGGCAAGGCTCGTTCACCTTCGGCGCCTACGGGCCGGCCAGTCCTACCCAGACGTTTCTGTTCTGGGCCATTTCGACGCTGATCGCGCTGCTCACCGTAATCGTGGGGTTCATGCTGTTTCGAACCGCTGTCAAGCTGTACATCGAGCGGCAGAGCAACCGCGAAGGATCGCGCATCCGCTCCAAGTTGATCTTTGGCGCACTGGCTCTCAGCTTCGTTCCGGTGATTTTCCTGCTGTTTTTGGGCTACGGGATTATGAACCGGAACCTGGCGAAGTGGTTCAGCCGCCCCGCGGTCGGAATTGAGAAGGAGCTCATTGACACGGCCGAAGCAATGAACAGCGAGTTCAGAGCAAGGGTCGCCGCTCAGGCGCGCTGGCTGGCCGCGCTGCCTCAGACTGCCTCCGCGTTGGAAAGCGGCGACGGGCAGCGCGCCTTTTTCGAGCACAAGTGCGTGGAACAGGCGCTCTCGCGAGTGGCGGTCCTCTCCGCCGGGGGACGCGAAATCGAGTTGTGCCGTGAACCGGTTCGGAAGCACACGACGCCAGCCTTTACCGCTCGCGTTCCTGTCCATGGCCTCGCGCAAACCTCGCTTGTGGTCACGGCCTTCATGCCCGCAGACCTCGCCGCACGGCAGGCTGAAATCGACCGGCATGTCCGCGAATACGATCAGATCGCAGCCAACCAGAAGGAGATCCGCAATCTGTACATGCTGTACATGGTGCTGATCGCCATGTTTGTCCTGTTCGTGGCCACGTGGATCGCCCGGATTCTGGCAGACCAGATCAGTAATCCGATTTCATCGTTGCTCCAGGCCGCTGGCGAGGTGCGCAAGGGCAATCTGTCGGTCCGATTGAATATCAAGGCCATTGACGAACTTGCCACGCTGGTGCACGCCTTCAACGAGATGGTCAAGGCGCTCGAGACCAACCGCCAGGAACTCGAAGCGCGGCGGCGATTCACGGAAGCGATTCTCGAAAGTATTCCCACGGGCGTCATTTCGGCATCTGCCGACGGAACGATCCAGCGCACGAACCGGGCGCTGCGCGGAATCTTCCCGGAAGACATGGTGGGACGCGCGGTAAGCGTCCGCGACCTGTTCGCGCCCGATGACGCCGCTGAGCTGCGGTACCTGTTCAAACGCGCCCGCCGCACCGGGGTCGCGGGCAGTCAGCTCGAGTTCAAATCCAATGGCCAGAGCATGAACCTTGCCGTCACGGTTTCAGCCCTCGACGATAGGGTCAACTCCGGATTCGTCGTGGTTATCGAAGACACCAGCGAGCTGCTGCGCGCGCAAAAAGCGGCCGCCTGGCAGGAAGTTGCCCGCCGCGTGGCGCACGAGTTGAAAAACCCGCTGACGCCGATCGGCTTGAGCGCGGAGCGGATTGCCCGCCAGATTGAGCGCGGCCTCAGCGCCCCCGGCGCTCAGAAGATCGTGCATGATTGCTCGGTGATTATCGCGCGCGAGGTGGAGACGGTCAAAACCCTGGTCGACGAATTTTCGCAATTCGCGCGCTTTCCAGCCGCCCGACCGGTGCGGTGCGATCTGAACGAAGTCGTCCGCAAGGCGATGGATGTGTTTGCTGGAAGGCTGGACGGCATCGCCGTCCATATGTCATTGCAACCGGATCTGCCGGACGTCAATATCGATCCGGAGCAGTTCAAGCGCGTCGTCATTAACCTGGTGGATAACGCCGCCGAGGCCATGTACGAGTCGCTGGTGCGGAATCTGTTTATCGCCACCCACTCAACCGGCGAAACGGTGGAGTTGATCGTCACCGATACCGGCTGCGGCGTTTCGGCCGAAACCAAGGAGAAATTGTTTTTGCCCTATTTCTCGACGAAGAGACGCGGAACAGGACTGGGTCTGGCGATCGTCAGCCGCATCGTCGCCGAGCATAATGCCACCATTCGGGTTGAGGAAAATAAGCCGGCGGGTGCGCGGTTCATCGTGGAGATTCCCGCGATGACCGCAGCGGAACCCGAATCTCCGGCGCTGGTAACCGCCGGCTGATGAAGCGGACGCGCATTCTGGTAGTCGATGACGAACCGGGCATTCGCGAATCGCTCGCCGGCGTGCTGGAGGATGAAGGGTACATTTGCTCCGCTGTTGCGAGCGGCGAAGAGTGCCTCGACGAGCTGGCGCGCCAACCCTATGATCTCGTCCTGCTTGATGTCTGGCTGCCCGGAATGGACGGCCTCGAAACGCTGGAGCGCATCCAGGAGATTCCCTTCCCGGACCGCCCCGAAGTGGTCATCATCTCCGGCCACGGCACAATTGAAACAGCGGTAAAGGCTACCAAGACCGGCGCGTTCGATTTCATCGAAAAGCCGCTCACGATTGAGAAGGTCGCGGTTGTTGTGAAAAACGCCGTCGAGCAGCGACGCCTTCAGGCGGAGCTGCATCGGCTAAAAGAGAATACCGGCAATCTGCCCCGCATCATCGGCGCAAGCGTGCCCATGAAGGCGCTCCGGCAGCAGCTTGCGCTCATGGCCGCCACCAATGGGCGCGTGCTCATCTTCGGCGAAAGCGGAACCGGCAAGGAGCTGATCGCGAAGGCAATTCACGCCATGAGCCCCCGCGCGAGCGAGGCCTTTGTCGAGGTGAACTGCGCCGCCATTCCCGAGGACCTTATTGAGAGCGAACTCTTCGGCCACCGCAAGGGCAGCTTCACCGGCGCCCAGGAAGACAAGATGGGCAAGTTTCAGAAGGCGGACGGCGGCACGCTCTTTCTGGACGAGGTGGGCGATATGAGCCTGAGGACGCAGGCCAAGGTGCTGAGAGCGCTCGAAGAGCAGCGCTTTGAGCCTGTCGGCGGCTCGGAATCGCTCCAGGTGGATGTGCGGGTGGTCGCAGCGACCAACAAGAACCTCGAGCAGGAGATTGAGCGCGGCAACTTTCGGGAAGACCTGTTTTATCGGTTGAACGTAATTCCTTTCTACGTGCCGCCGCTGCGCGAGCGCGTCGAGGACATCCCGCTGCTTGCAGATTATTTCTTGAAGGAGTTCACCACAGCATACGGCCGTAAGGCGAAGGAATTGACGCGGGAGGCTTATCAGGTTTTGTGCGAATATTCGTGGCCGGGCAATGTGCGCGAACTGAAAAACCTGATGGAGCGGATCGTCATCATGAACCCCCAGGTGCGCATCGATGCGCGTCATATCCCGCTCAATCCGGCGCGGCGAGCCGTGTTTGAGCGCCCCCTCGATCACTTCGGGAGCCTTCAGGAGGTGCGCGAAGCGGCGGAACGGGAATACATTCTCAAGAAGCTCGATGAGGCGAAGGGCAACGTGACGCGCACAGCGGAACTGCTGGGCCTCGAACGCAGCAATCTGTACCGCAAGATGAAGGCGCTGGGGATCGGCCCGAAGGAGTAGGCGCGCGCCGCCGAGCAACGCGGACACGACCCGTCGCGGCGATCTATCGCGGCTGAGCGCTTTGCGCTTGCGCGCGGCGATAGGCTTCCACCGCGCGTTGCTGCGAGGCATAATCCGACGAAAAGACGTGCGCGCCGGATCCATCGCCCTTGGCGACGAAGTAGAGGTAAGGGGTGTCGGCCGGCGCGAGCGCCGCTTTGAGCGACGCCGCGCCCGGATTGGCAATCGGACCGGGCGGCAGGCCGGCGTGCATGTAGGTGTTGTAGGCGCTGCGACTCTCCAGATCGGAGCGGTAGATGGTTCCGCGGTATCTGTTTTCAAGCAACGCAGCGTAAATCGTCGTAGGATCGCAATCCAGCTTCATGCCAAGGCGCAGCCGGTTGCGGTAGACCGACGCCACCAGCGGCCGCTCGGCTGCAACGGCGGTTTCCTTCTCCACCATCGAAGCGAGCGTGACGATCTCATGGACATTGGCCGGCGGCGGACTCATGTCTGCGGTGAGCGCCTTCCATTCGCGCCGGAACTCGTTCACCATGGCGCTCGCCAATTGCTTCGGCGTCGTGGAACGCGTCAAGCGATAGGTGGACGGGAACAAGTAGCCTTCCAGCGTGAGAGCGCCCGGCGCGAGGTCGCGGATCAAAGCGGCGTCATGGGCGGCGCTCAGAAAATCCGGGGCCCTGATGACGCCGAGCGACTCAACCAGACTGGCGATATCGAACATGTTGCTGCCCTCCGGCACGGTCAGGACGTAATAAAAGATGTCGCCGCGCGCGATACGGTCTAGCACTTCCGCGGGCGAGGCAGCGTTTTTGAACTGATATTCGCCTGCCTGGAGCACGGCGCGCGGACGGAGAGCGCGCGCCAAAACAAATTGCCACCCGAAGCGGACGACGCCGGCCTGCGCCAGGCGCCGCGCGATGCCGCGCGTCGAAGAGCCGCGGGGAATGTCGACGAACACCGGGGTGCTGAAGCCGCGGTATGGAAGAAGCACGGATCCCACGGCAATCGCCGCCGCCAGCGCGCACAGCAGAACAATGACCAGGCAGCCTTTTATCAGGGCGCCTCCTCCCGGCGCTGTGCGTACGCGAACGAGTCCAAATAGCTTTGAAGCAGGATCACGGCAGCTAGGCGGTCCACGGCGCGAGCGCGCTTCTCGGCGCTGATGCCGCTCTCTTTCAGCAGGCGTTCCGCCTGCACGCTGGTCCAGCGTTCGTCCCAGAATTCCACAGCGGCCCCGGTGCGCGCCCCCAGCTTCTCTGCGAACTCGCGGGCGTAGGCCGCCTGGCGGCTATCGGCGCCGCTCATGTGAATAGGGTCGCCGATCAAAACCCGGATCACCCTCCAGTCGGCGATGATTCGCGCGAGGGCTTCCAAATCGTCGCGTATTCGGGTTCGCCTCAGCGTGGGCAGTCCCTGCGCAGTGATGCCGAGTTCGTCGCTGACAGCCAAGCCGATCCGCCGCTTCCCGAGATCCAGAGCCAGTATGCGTCCATTGCCAAAGTTCATGGAGCTGCTACGGGACTGTCTCGGTGTGCGCCGCCTGTTTCAAATGCGCGTAGAAACCGAGATCCTCAGAGGTGAGGAGCTTGGTGGCGAAAATAATTTGTCCGGCATGTTGGGAAAAATGCTCGACTACGTGATAAATGGCCTCCAGGCGCGTCACTTGATAGTTTTGAATGCGAGTGATCTCTTCAAGCCGCTCCGGCGGGAGCTTGCGAATCTGCTCCGCGGCCGCCTCAATGGTCCTGCGCAGCCGCTCCTTCAGCTCCCCGCAGCCGTATCCGCCGCGCGCCGCGAATTCGCGATCGCGCTCGCGAATGTCGGGCAGTCCCGCCACGCCGGTCCCGATCCACTGCCTCACGTTGCCGCAAAGGTGCAGCACCAGGTTGCCGATGGCGTTTTCATTATCGCTGTGCCGCGCCCAGATTTGACCGTCGGAGAGCTTATCCAGACACGTCCCGATGCGGCTGGCAAGCTGCAACAGCTTGTCCGCGGAAAAGTTCAGGAAGATCTGTTCCGCCGCCATCCCTAGTCCCAATCAATGTCGCGCCGGGGCGGAGGCTCATCCGGGTTTTCGCGAGCGGTCTTGAGCAACTCTTCAAACTTGCGGTCCAGCACTTCGCGATGCTTCTTATGTTCCTCGACCGACTTGCGAAAGGCGTCCTCCCGCCGGTCCGCTGCTCCCTTAAAATGCGCCATGGCCGTTTCGAGATCGGCGATGGCCCGAGGCTTCTCATGTTCCTTGTGGCTGATGATCGCCTGAGTGACGGGATCGATCCGCAGCTCCGCCTGGCAACAAGGACACGTGACCAGGAACGCTGCGGCCTGCTTCTTCGCCATATCGGCATTGTACGGCGCCCGCGGCGCCGGCGCAGCTTCAAAACACGTACAGAATTGCATATAGCAGAGCCGCGCAGAATAAAAGCGTGAACACGATGATTCCCACCCAGACCAACACAAACGCGCGCTCGTTTTCACCAGGCGCGGGGGCGGTGGCGCCTACGATCCAATGCAAGCCGCGAAAGAGTCGCGCGAGAAGTCCGATCATGGTCGCCCGAAAAATCACAATAGCGCACGGCCGCGCTGGTGGTGATAGGATGGCGTCGCAATGTTGCCTGACTACATCGCCAAAGCCAGTCCCAACCCGCCGTCGCAGCGGTCGCCCTGGTACACCAATACGGCGCCTTCCTACGCCGGCGTGTTTCTCTGGGTCGCCTTCTATCAATCCCTCGCTGTGGGCGCAATCGATCGCGCCGGCTTGGGCCTGTGCGTGCTTGCGCTGCTGATCGCAGGAGTGTTGAGCTACAAGCTGTACTACTATGCGCCGGCCATGCTCGGCATGAAGACCGGACTGCCGCTCTATGTCGTCGGCAGTTCCACATTCGGCGCCCTCGGCGGCTACTTGATGCCGGGTCTATTGATGGGCGCGCTGCAAATCGGCTGGTTCGCTGTGGGCGCGTTCTTCGCAACCAAGTTCATCCTCACCGGCCTGGGCCTGAATGCCGCCCCGGCGACATTCGCCTTTGCGGTGGTCGCCATCCTGTGGGGGTACAGTATGGCGTACATCGGCGCGATGGGGATTCAATATGTGTCCAAGGTTGCGCTGTATCTGAACGGAATCGCGTTCCTGATGGTGCTTGTTGTATTTCTGAAAACCGCCGGCGGGCTCAGCCAGCACACGGTCAATGTCGAGAAAGCGGCGCCGTTCGCTGCGTTTACGCTGCTGATCCAGGCCGTAGTGGGATTCTTCGCCACCGCCGGCGCCGCCGGCGCCGATTTCGGCATGAACAGCCGCAATCAACGCGATGTGCGGCTCGGCGGCCTGGTGGGCATTACGCTCGCGATCCTGTACGCCGGAACGCTTCCGGTTCTGTCCGTCGCGGGCGCGCGGGCCACGAATCCGCAATTGACCGGGCTGACGTACGACGCCGCGATTGCATCTGTTGGCGGCGTGCTCGCCTCGGCCATGTTCCTCCTGTTCGCGGTTACGTCGATCCCATCGGCGTGCTTCTGCGCTTTCATCGCGGGCAACAGTTTTTCGACGATGATCCCGGGTGTAAAGCGTATTGCGTCCATGATGGCCGCGGTGACGGTTGCGATCGCGCTCGCCATCACCGGCGTCGCCGAAAATCTGATCGGGTTCTTCACGATCGTTGGAGCGTCATTTGGCCCGATTTGCGGCGCTATTGCCGCGGATTATCTGCTCTCCGGAAGACAATGGGCCGGACCGCGCCAGGGCGTCAATATCGCCGGATACGGCGCATGGGCGCTCGGCTTCATTGTCGGCATTCTGCCCTTCCTGCCCGTGCCGGAGGCGATCAGGAGCGCCGCTCAGCCCGCCGTCGTGTACAGCTTTTTTACAGGCTTTGTCGTCTACGCTGTGCTGGCGAAACTCGGCCTGGAGCCCGCTCCGGCGGATACGGCCCAGCTTTGGCCAGCGCAAAAGGCGAGCGCGTAGCAGCCCGGGCAAATTCCACCCGCGCAATTGCGCCAGGAGCGATCGCGGCATTTTTGGCCGCCAGCGCCACTCAGCAGCTTTGCTCCTGATAAAATTCATCCAGGCAGTTACATTTCTACTTTTTCAATTTACTGGAGAAAAGAATGACGCTCGGAGAAATGCTGACGAGCGGGCTGTTTCTGCAGTCGATTGGGATCGTAGGCCTGATCTTCTCCAAAAAGGCCGCCCCCGCAGAGCCCGCCTTATCATCCCCCGCTGAGCAGAAGTCGCCCGAAGATCTGAGGCGTGAAGAATTGCGGAACCGCCACGGAGTCCGGCTCATCGGTCACGAGGACGAAGGATTGGGCATTCACCACGCTCCCGCGGGCAGCTATGGCTGGACGTGCGCGCCGCTTACGGAGTCGCCGCTGTTTGCGAAGCGAATATTTCAGAGCTTCGAGGTGCACAAGACGGTTGACGGCGCCGAGTATGTCCTCGGGTTTGTGACCCGCGCTGAGGCCGCCGCCATTGAATCTGGCGCTGTCGGGCTGGAGATTAAGCTATATCCCGAATCGAACGGCGACGCGACCGAGCTGATCTCGCTGCCCTTCGATCGAGTGCACGCCAAGACGCGGCAGCCCAGCCGGTCCGGAGGAAACTGGATTGGCGTAATCATCGAGGCCGCGTAATCGCGCCCAGACCCGGTGGCGCGGCTGTGAGAGGTGCGATACAGTTGCGAAAATGACGAAGCAGGAAAAATTCGTACATTTCGCAGAAGCAGCCGCGATCATCGGAGCCTGCGCCCGGTCCGGCGCCATCGCCACTCAAATGACGAATCTGTTGAGCGCCGCGCTCGCCACGCCCGAAGAATCCGTACCGGACGACTGGCGCAGCGCGGTGGAAGAGCTCATGGCCTACGTGCGCGGCAAGACGCCGAGACCGGCTTGGGCGCCGGAAGTACCCTCGCGACCCGGGGGAAAAAGCGCAGCTCGAAAGGCGGGACGGTAGCGTAGACGCCACGTCCGGGTCCGGATCTCCGGGGGCGGACCCTCGGCCGCCTTCACTTCGTCGGCGCCCACGCGCCAGGCCGGCGCCGTCGTTGCCGCAACCCCTTGCTCGCAATTTCCCGACGCGCCCGCCGCGTCCTACTCCGATCCCCCTTTGACACCGGCGGCCGCGGGCCGGATGTTCTGGTTCACGCTGAAGAAATTGTCTGGATCGTATTTCGCCTTTACCACGGCCAGCCGCTGGTAATTGTCGCGATAGGTCGCTCGGATGCTTCCCTCGCCTTCGTCCATCATAAAGTTGATGTATCCGCCGCCCAAGCCGAACGGATGCAGATCGCTCCAGTAAGCCCGGGCCCATTCAACGATCTTGTCCCGGTTCGCGGGATCGGGATCAACCCCGACGATCACCTGGCTCCAGACCGCATCGCGATAACTCCAGGCCGTGTCGCGGCTCGCGGTTCTGTGCGCTGCTCCATTTACCGGGTAAACATGTACGGTGGAGTGCAGCGTTGGCAAGTGTGCGGCATGCTTCACATGAGAAGCAATAGCTTCGTCGCTGATTTCCTTGAAGAATTCGGTTTTCCAGTACCAATGCAAGCCCGTCGGATACAGCCCGTCGAACAGGCTCTGCAACATCGGATACGGCATTGGCGCGAAGTGCTCAAAGACCGGAGGGCGATAGCTGCGGACGGGGTTCAGTATTTCGTTCGCTTTATCGAGCGGGCCGTCATAGCACCACACGATGGCACACATCTTTCTGAAGTGGAGCTCGTCTGGAAAATGCGGGCCTGGAGGAACCGTCATGAATGCGAAAAAGCCATTCATGTCCACCGGCGCCCGAACGATGAACTCGCGATACCATCGCATCACATCGGGCGTCTGATCCAGCTCCCAGAGCATCGGTCCTGCGCAGACCGTGCTTACAGGGTGCGCCTGGAACAGGAATGAGGTGACGATTCCAAAATTCCCTCCGCCGCCGCGAATCGCCCAGAACAGGTCGGTGTTTTCGTCCGCGCTGGCGGTGACGAACGATCCGTCCGCCAGCACCAGATCTGCGGAAATCAGGTTGTCAATGGTAAGGCCGTACTTGCGCGTCAGGTGGCCGAGCCCCCCGCCCAGCGTCAATCCGCCCACGCCCGTGGTAGAAAGTATTCCCGCCGGCACAGCGAGTCCGAAGGCGTGCGTGGCGTGATCCATAGCGCCCAAAGTCGCCCCGCCGCCGGTGCGAACCTGACGAGAGGAAGGGTCCACGTGCACAAACGAAATCCTGGACAGGTCGATCACCAGTCCGTCGTCGCAGACTCCCAATCCGGCCGCATTATGGCCGCCCCCCCCGCACCGCGACGCGGAGCGAATGCTCGCGCGCGAACCGGACGGCGGCGATGACGTCAGCCGGATCGGCGCAGCGGACGATCGCCGCCGGTTTGCGGTTAATCATTGCGTTATACACCTTGCGGCCGTCTTCGTACCCTGCATCTTCGGGCGTGAGCACGTCGCCACGGAGCCGGCCGCGAAAATTGTCGATTATTTCCGGTTTCAGCATGATCTGACTTTGCCAT
>Ga0209581_1005202_pt1 | contig 10043 bp, 11 predicted proteins | sample Coa_R2_FD_187160 | JGI IMG/M metagenome (GOLD analysis project Ga0209581, IMG submission 187160) | Surface soil microbial communities from Centralia Pennsylvania, which are recovering from an underground coalmine fire - Coalmine... | ecosystem: Environmental > Terrestrial > Soil > Unclassified ...
TTTGGCGCCTAGACTCGGCTCGAACTGCTCCAGGCTTTGCAGGCGCGCGAGCGCCGCGTGGAGGAGGGTGGTATCCGTTGAATAGACGCGGAAATCGTTGGAGCGTCCGGCCAGGAGATACTCGCGGTGCTCAAGTTCCGTGTCCATCAACAGCAGGTTCAGGTGTTCGAGCTGCGTCTGGATAGTCTGGGCGTGCATCACGCCCATATCCCGAGCCCGGTCGATCTGCAGGCACCGGCCGACCACAACCGCATTCAGGAAGATGAGGATCACGACGAGGCTAAGCGCACCCGCGAGCAACCGCGGCGACAATGCTCGTTTCACTGGCTTCCGTCCAGACGCTCCACGTTTAATGCGGGCATGGCAGCGCCCTCCCTCGCCATTCTATCGCCGCCGGCATCACGCACAGGCGAGCACCGCTCCGCGCGCCTATGACCGCGTACGCTGGCATCGAGTTGCCCCGGCCACGCCAAACGGCCCCACCTCAGAGCGGTACCCGCGGCATCCTGGTCCCCTTACTCCGCCCGGAGAGGGTGTCCGGGTCTGGGTCACCGATGCCGAAGCATGCCCGTATTGACGGTAACGCTGCCGTCGCGGCGCGCCTTCCAGCCGCCCTGGGCCTGCCTGTCGCAGTCCCCGCCGTGTCAACACCGCTGGGGCTCAAGCGTGGGGCGGCGGGCGGGTGAGAGTCGCTGGGCCGCGATCCTCCACGCCTTGCGTCATCTCCGCGATTGAGGGCTCTCGCCGAACCGGTCCAGGCGGATGGCCCATTCACGCAGCCGGTCGTGATAGCCTGGATTATTCATGGGCGTCTGATAGGGCGGGACGACCCGGCCTGGCGGCGGCCTGCGGGCCGACGCCGCCGGCATCCTTGCCGGCAAGGATGCCGGCGGTCCCAGGAACGGTGCCCCGCGGTCCTCGTGAATAATGCAGGATAGGGCTGCCACGCCTGCCAGACAGATTGCGCCCAGCCGCGGACGACGTCTTTGAACGCGGCAGGGGCGTCTGCATTGCGCACGTCGAGGATGGTCACCGGGCCAAGCGACGGCGGTGGGTCGAGCCAGACAAACTCCGTTTTGTACCGTATCGCCTGCACCAGCGCCTCACGCGCCTGGTCTGAGGTGTAGCCGTGCTCGAGTTGGAGGCACAGGCTAATCAAGTGCACCGTCACAGACTGGATTGGCGTAACGGATTTCATTGTTGCTGCCTCATCCCTAACAGGCCGCGGCAAATCGCTGTCCCGTGAACAACCAGTAGTCCGACCTCTTACATGGCTGGGGACGGGGCGTCGAGGAACGGCGGGATCACCTGAAGCAGCCACGCGGTGCGCTCCAGCAGCCCCACGTACGTGGTGCCGGGGAAGATGGCCAGCTGCGCCGCGGGCAGCCCGACCACGCCGCCGAACACCCCACCGCCACGCAGCCGGAACATCTCCACCGCGTGCTCCGGGCACGTCCCATCGGCGTCCCCGATGATGATCAAGGTCGGCGCGTTGAGCGCCGCGATGGCCGCGGCCGGCCTGATCCCGCTGCCGGCGAACAGCCCAGATACAGGGGAGGCCGGGCAGCACATCCGCTACCCGGCCTCTGTAGTCGTTGGGCGAACGAAGCTAAACGGCGGGTTCTTTGGCGCGCTCCCAGCGCACCGAAGTGTCGGCATCGCAGTGCTCGCAGTAAATGCGCGGCTCGCCCATCTTGTGGACGTGGCGGCGCATCTCGCGCAATGACGCTTTGATGGTGAACTTCTTCAGGCGGTGGCCCTGGGCGGTGCAGACGCCCCGCCAGTGGGTCGTGCGATCGGTCGAATGCATCGGTCGTGTCTCCGGTAGAGAAATACTCACTAACGAACGCTCAGGAATGGTGATAATGGCGCTATCGCGCGGTCATGCACACAAACGTCCGCAGTATATCCCATTTGAGTCCCGGTGACACTAACCCGGTTGGGCTACGGCCCGAACGATCTTCGGTCCTGTGCGTTCAGACGGCGGCAGGGGCCGGCAGCAGTCCGAGTTGAGCCATGAAGGAAAGCTGGTTGTAGTAGGCGTGCCAGGATGCGAACTTGCCGTCCACCACCTTGATGAAGTCGACCGACTCCAGATTCAGGCTCCGGCCTGTTGGCGGTATCGGGCCGTTGGGTGTGGGCAGGGTGCCGGTCATCGAAGTCCGCTATTCCCGCGGTGGCGCGTCCAGGCCGTAGAGCGCGGCCTTGAAGACCTTGAGCGAGAGCAGCGCGCATTTGAGGCGCGTCGGGCTGAGCGTGATGCCCAATTCGTCGAGCAGTTGCTCTTTGGTAAAGTCCCTGGCTTCGGCGACGGTCTTGCCCTCAACCATCTCGGTAAGCAGGGAGGCGGTTGCCTGGCTGATAGCGCACCCGGTGCCGCTGAAGCGTACCTCCGCGATGCGGCGCTGCTCCGGCGCCGTGTCCCCGTTCAGGGGCGGTTCGTAGCGCAGGTCCATGCGGATCGTGTCGCCGCAGAGAGGGTTCTGGTCCTCGTAGCTCGCGTCCGGGGCGTCCAGACGGCCCCTGTTGCGCGGGTTGCGGTAGTGATCCATGATCTGGTCTTGATAGATGTCGTACATGGATTATGCGACTCCGAGGACGCGCTTGACCGTCGCCAGCCCCGCGATGAGCCGATCGATGTCATCAGTCGTCGTATACAGGCCCACGCTGGCACGGGAGGTGGCGGCCACGCCCAGGCGCTCTATCAGCGGCTGCGCGCAGTGATGTCCGGCGCGGATGGCGATACCCTCGCCGTCGAGCACGGACGCCACGTCATGGGGGTGCACGTCGCCCACGTTGAAGCTGATCGCCCCGCCGTGCTCGGCCACCTCGGGCGGGCCATAGACCCTCACGCCGTCGATCTCGGCCAGGCGTCCCATGGCGTATTCGACCAGGGCGCGTTCGTGGGACCAGACCCGATCCAGGCCGGCCGCGAGCAGGAAGTCGGCGGCGGCGCCCAGGCCGATGGCCTCGGCGATCGCCGGCGTACCGGCCTCGAACTTCCAGGGCAGGTCATTCCAGGTCGAGGCGCGCAGGCCGACGCGGCGGATCATGTCTCCGCCACCCAGCACGGGCGGCATCTCTTCCAGCAGCGAGCGGCGGCCATACAGCACGCCGATGCCGGTGGGGCCGTACATCTTGTGGCCGGAGAAGGCCAGCCAATCGACATCCAGGGCCGCCACGTCGACCGGCTGGTGCGGTATGCTCTGCGCGGCGTCGAGCAGCACGCGGGCGCCGGCATCGTGTGCTTTGCGGATGATGGAGGCGACGGGATTGATGGTCCCCAGGACGTTGGACACGGCGGTTATGGCTACCAGGCGCGGCCCCTGGCCGAGCAGATCATCCAGCACCTCCAGGCGCAGATGGCCCGCGTCGTCGATCGGCACGAACTCCAGGCGAGCGCCGGTGGCCCCGGCCAGCATCTGCCAGGGGACCAGATTGCTGTGATGCTCCATCTCGCTGCAGACGATCAGATCGCCGTCGCGCAGATTGGAGCGGCCCCAGGAGAGCGCGACGAGGTTGATGGCCTCGGTGGTGTTGCGGGTGTAGATGATTTGCTCGGAGGAGGGCGCATTGACCAGGGCCGCCACGCGCTCGCGCGCACCTTCGTACAGCTCGGTCGCCTCTTCGGCCAGGGTGTAGACGCCGCGGTGGACGTTGGCCGTGGCCGTGCGGTTATATCTGTCCAGGGCATCCAGCACGGAGCGCGGCTTCAGGGTCGTCGCGGCGCTGTCGAGGTAGGCCAGCGGATGCCCGTTGATCCGGCGCTCCAGCACCGGGAACTCCGCGCGCAGAGCGGCTACGTCAATGGGGGCCGCTGGATGCGTCGATGTCGCCACGAAAAAGCTCTCCCCCTCGTCAAACCTGCTATCGTAGGAACTATCCTCTCATTGCAGCATAGCACGTTGGTCGCTTAACGATGGTTTGTCAGGCGCTTACGCCTGGTCGCCGCGTAGGCGGCGCAACTCCGCTTCCAGTTCCACCACTTGTTGTTGGAGAGCCCGGCGCGCTGCTTCCTCAACTTCGGCGCGCTGGCGCTCGGCTTCGGCGCGCTGGCGCTCGGCTTCGGCCCATTGGCGCTCGAGGCGCAGTTGCCGCTCGCGCTCCGCCAGTAGCGCCCGCCTCTCGCTATATGACGTCATCAGCTCGCCCTTCCGGTCGTACACCCGCAACAGCGCACCCTCGATCTTGAAGCTCACCCCAAGCACGCTCTCGTAGCGCCCGCTCGCCCCCGGCTCCCAGGCCACGATCTGCCCGCCCACATTCTTCCACGCCCGCACCTGCCCCGGCACAAACTCCCCCAGCGGGTCGAAGGTCAGGTACTCCGGCACACCCCACACAGCCAGGTACCCCCACGCCTTGGCCCGTGGCCGCCCCGCCCGCGGCTCCAAAGCCAGGTCGATCTGCCAGGTCGTCTTGCTGAGCACCTCGATCAGCAGCGTGGGCAGGCCTTCCGTCCGCAGGTCGATCTCGGCCCGTTGGTGCGGCCCGGCGGTGGGATGCACCGAGGTGTCCGGCTCGGGGCGCCAGGGGGTGCCGTCGGGGCGCGGTCCCACCAAGGGCAGTTGATCGCCCACGTGCCAGGGTAGGCCGTCGACCTCCGCCACGTCGCGCAGGCCGTAGACGAGGGTGCGGATCGCGTCCTGATGCCAATCGGCGCCCACCACACTCTCCTCGGTGTCGTCGGGCAGCAGCCAGTCGGGTTCAATCAGTGGTACGTCGTGTCGGGCCATGGCTGCCTATCCTGCATATTGGTTGATGTGCTTGCTCTCAGTGTAGCACAGGCGTACATGCCACTCTGAGCGTCTATCCCGCGGCGCGGCGGTAGGCTTCCAGGATGATGCGGGCCGTGGCTTCCCAGGAGAACGCCGCTGCGCGCCGCAGGCCGCGCTCACGGAGTCGCGCGCGCAGGGCGGGATCGTGCAGGACGCGGGCCATGGCCCCAGCCAGAGCGGACACGTCGAGCGGATCGACGGTCAGCGCCGCGTCGCCGACCACCTCGGGAAACGAGGAGGTGCTGGAGCTCACAACCGGCGTCCCGCAGGCCATGGCCTCCAGCGGCGGGAGGCCGAAGCCCTCGAAGATCGAGGGGTAGACGAAGAGGTCGGCCGCATTATACAGGGCCACTACGTCTTCGCGCGGCAGGTAGCCGGTGAAGACCAGGTCGCCGGCGAAACCGGAGTCGCGTGCCGCCGCAAAGATCTCGTCGTAGAGCCAGGCCTTGCGCCCGACCAGCACCAGCTTGTGGCGCGTCTCTCCGGCCGTGCGCAGCGCCACGTAGGCCGCGATCAGGGTCTTGAGGTTCTTGCGCGGCTGCAGATTGCCCACGCACAGGATGTACGGGCCGTCGATGCCGTGACGCTCTTTTATCGCCACCAGTTGCGCCGGGTCGTCTATCTTGCGAAAGGCCGGGTCGGCGGCGCACGGCGCCACCACGACCTTCTCGGGTGGGGTGCGATAGCGCCGCAGGATATCCCGGCGCGAGAACTCGGAGAGGGTCAGCACGACGGCGGCCTGGCGAATGGCCAGAGGCACCAGCACCCTGAACCGCGTGACCTCGCGCGGGGTGAAGAAGTGCGGGTAGCGTTCATAGGCGATGTCATGCACGCTGACCACCAGGCGTGCCGGGCAGAGCGGTGGCGCGAAATACTGCACGTGCACCACATCCGCCCCCGCCCGCGCCAGCGCCAGGGGAAAGCTCAGCGGGATGCGCACCAGGGGTGAATGCGGATGCACCACGACGCGCCTCATGTGCTCGGCCCCCGCTATCTCGTCACCGGAACGTGGGCCGAGGAACAGCGTGTAGTCGCCGTCCGGGTCGATGGCGGCCAGGGCGCGGATGACGTTGCGGATGTAGGTTTCGTTACCGCCCAGTCCGCTGCCCAGGGCATGGGCATCGATGGCTACCTTCATCGTGCCTCAAGCCGCCGGGCCTGCTGCATCGCGGCGGCGCCCAAGGCCAGCAGCGCCCAACTGTAGCCCAGCGTCAGACCCGGCGTCAACTGGAAACAGATCAGCAGCGCGGCGATCGCGGCCGTCAGCCCCGCCAGCGCGGTGCGCACGCGTCCCGGCGGCGCCCGGCGCAGCGCGCGCAGCGCGGCTAGGAAGAAGGCCGCGAAGATCCAGACGAGGGCCAGCAGCCCCAGGATGCCCGTGTCGTGCAGGACCTGGAGCGTCAGGTTGGGTAGCCAGGCCGGGCCGGGCGAGGTATCTCCGGGCAGGCGGTACGAGTAGCTGCCCGGACCCAGCCCGAGCAAGGGCCGCCCGCTCCACTCCGCCAGCGCCTCTTTGTACAGCAGGACGCGCCCGTACCCCGAACCACTACCGAAGTTGAGCAGGCCCCTGGCCCGCGCGCCAAGCGCCCCCGTGACGCCCGGCGGCGCCACGAGCAGCCCGATCCCGACCACCAGGCCGACGGCGACCAGACCAGCGGCGATGCGCATCAGACGGCGCGCGCGCGGCCCCGTCCGGCCCAGGCGCAGCAATAGCAGCAGCAAGACCACGCCGGTGGCGGCGCTGCCCCAGGCCGAGCGCGTGGCGCTCAGGAGCAGGCCGACTGCTGTCATCATACAGGCCAGGTAGAGCGCTCCCTTATGCCGCGTGGACTCGTCGGCTACCATGGCCAGGCCCAGCAGGAACGAGGCGCACATGAAGCTGCCGAAGATATTTGCCTCGTACATCGTGCCGTAGACCATCGGCGCGCCGGTGACCAGTTCCAGTTGCACGCCCGGTACGGCGGTCTGGGCTCGCAGGTACAGGGCGAAGGCCACGGCACCGGCCAGCGCCTCCGCCGTGGCAACGCCCAGCCATAGCCTCACCGACCAGAGCAGTCGCTCCGGGCCCGACAGATACCAGACCAAGGCCGCGTACAACACGATCAGGTCGAGCGTGATGAGGTCGAGGCTGAAGCCGCGCGCAACGTCTCCGCCCGCCGCCACGGTGGCGAGCACGTTGACGAGCCAATAGGCCAGCATCGGCAGCAGCAGCGGGATGCGCGGGACGGCGGTGCGCGACGACCAGGCGCGCACCGCCAGGGCGCCGGCCAGGGCCACGGCCACCGCTTCATCCGGCCGTACGTTGGGGCCGCCGACTCCGACTGCTACGCGGTCGAGGGCGCAGGCGCCGATCAGGGCGGCGGCGCCCGCGGCCGGCCAGACCACCACGGCCAGGGCGAAGAGCGGCGCCAGTAAGGCCAGCGACCAGGTGCCCCAGATCGCCGCCGCGAGCCCCAGCAGCGGGGCCAGCGCCAGCGCCGGGGCCACCCGCGTCAGGCGGGGCAATGGTTGTGCGTTTAGGCGAATTGACATAATTGACACTCCCGCGGCTAAAGCCCGCGGGATTCTTGTTTCAACCGGGACTGCCGGCGCACGCCGGTCTTACGTCCCGTCCACAAGCGTTTTGACTCTCCGGGTATCCCACGGCGAGTAGCCGCAGCCCCTCGTCTCGGATGTTGAGGGCCGCGTTGTGGTCACGGTCATGCCGCACACCGCAGGCCGGGCACACCCAGGTCCGCTCGGCCAGCCTCAGGGCCTCATTCTTGAACCCGCAGTCATGGCACAACTGGGTCGAGGGGTAGAAGCGGTCCACGGCCACCACGTGCGTGCCGTACCACCGCCCCTTGTACGCCAGTTGCCACAGCAAGGTACCCATGCCGGCATCCTGGACGCTCTTGGCCAGCTTGGTTCTCGCAAGGCCCTTCACGCTCAGGTCTTCGGTGCAGATGGCGGCGTGCTCTTTGACCAACTTGGTCGTGAGCTTGTGCAAGAAGTCGGTCCGTTGGTTGGCCACATGTTGATGCACACGCGCCAGCCAGATACGAGCCTTGGCCCGATTACGGCTACCCTTCTTGCGGCGCGACATGACACGCTGGGCCCGGCGCAGCTTCCGCTCGGCCTGGCGATAGAAGCGCGGGGCCGGCTCCCGCTGGCCATCGCTGCACACCACGATGTCCTTCAGGCCCAGATCGACGCCGAGGGTCTGCCTCACCTCCGGCAGCGGCGGCGTCACGGCCGTCACCACTCTGTCGGACACCAGCGTGACGTGCCAATGGCCGCAGGCGTCCCGCTTGAAGGTGGCGCTCTTGGTGGGGCCCACGATGGGCCGCGACAGGCGCAGGCGCACGCGGCCGACCTTGGGCACCTGCACACGGTTGCCGACCACCTTGACACGTTGGGGAATGCGAAAGCGCGCTAGCTCCGCCTTCTTGCTCTTGAAGCGCGGATAGCCGGCACGACGGGCAAAGAAGTTGCTGAAGGCCCGTTGCAGGTCGGCAAGCGCCTGCTGTAAGAGTTGAGCGTCCATGTCGCGCAGCCACGCGGTGTCCGGCTGGTCTTTGAGCGCGGTCAAGCGCGCCGACAGCTCTTTGGGCGGCACGGTCTTGCCGGTCTGGCGATAGTAGTCTCGCCGCTGCTGCAAGGCCCAGTTCCAGACAAAGCGACGTGCCCCGGCGAACTGACGCAGCTTCTGTTCCTGTTCAGTCGTGGGGTCAAGTCGGTATCTGAAAGCTTTATGCACGCTCACATTCTATCACCGGCAGAGGTCGTGCCGATTGCGTCTCTCCGCGGGCTGAAGCCGCTCAAGCGTGTGAAGCCCTTATATCCCAGGGCTAAACCACCCGGGCTTTACGGGTTATCCTTGTAACTGATGGCCTAGCGGTCGGTTACCGCTTCATCATAGCAGCGCAGCGTCTGCAGGGCCGCCTGATCCCAGGTGAACAGGGCGGCGTGCCTGCGCCCGCGCTCGGCCAGGTCGGCGCGCAGCTCGGGCGAGGAGAGCACCCTGTCCATGGTGCCCGCCAGCGCCGCGGTATCGTACGGATTGACCAACAGGGCGGCATCGCCGGCCACCTCCGGCATCGAGGAGATGGCCGAGGTGATCACCGGGCAGCCGCAGGCCATGGCCTCGACGATGGGCAGGCCGAAGCCCTCGGCCAGCGATGGAAAGACCAGCGCAACCGCGGTGTGATACAGGGCGCGCAGCGCGACGTCGTCCAGGCGGCCGGCGAGAGTCACGCGCCCGGCGAGGCCCAGGCGGCCGATGAGTGGTCGGAGTACCTCGTTCGCATAGCCACCCGCCTCGGGGCCTACCATGACCAGTCCCAGGTCGGGCTCTCCGATCGTGGCGAAGGCCCGCAGCAGGCGCTCCAGATTCTTCTGCGGGGCGAGCACGCCGACGGACAGCAGGAAGCGACCCCGGCAGCCGAGCCGCGTTTGCAGTTCGTCCGGGGCGGGGGGCTGGAAGAACAGGCGTCGCGGCGCCCCGGGGATGACCGTTATCTTGCGCCGCGGCACGCGCAGCAGGCGCGCCAGGTCGTCGGCGGACGCCTGTGAGAGCGTGATGATGCGCCCGGCCTGGCGGGCGGCCAGCGGCGCTTGCAGGGCCAGCGACAGGTAAGCGCGCCGGCGACCCGGCTGCCAGTTCTCGCGCAGCCGCAGGAAGTTGAGGTCGAACATGCTGACCACCGAGGGGCCGCGCCAGGCCAGCGGCAGGAAGAAAGCCGGCGAGTGATACAGGTCGAGGTGCCGGCGGCGCAGGGCCAGCGGCAGCGTTACCTGCTGGCGCAGGTTGGTCAGCGGTGCATCGACGACGGCGCGACTCACGTTGCGGGCCGCGACCTCGGGCAGAGCCCGCCCGCGTCCGGCTGATTGGCCGCGCTCGAAGAGGATCCATTCGTGCTGCGTGCCGAGCCGCACCAGGGCCTCAACCAGTCCCTGGATGTAGGTCGCCGTGCCGCTGGGCGGGCCCTGCGCCCAACTGACGTCGATGCCGATCCTCATGCCATTGCCTCTCGTAACGCGATGGTAGGGCGCTCGTCGCGCTCCAGCTCCATGTCGATGCCGATCCTCATGCCATTGCCTCTCGTAACGCGATGGTAGGGCGCTCATCGCGTTCCGGTCGCCCGTCGATGTCGATCCTCATGCCATTGTCTCCCGTGCCGGCGAAGCGCTACGGCAGCAGCTCACGGTACACCTGCAGCGTGAGTTCCGCCGTGCGTTGCCAGGTGAACTGCGCGGCCCGTTGCAGGCCGCGCGCGGCCAGATCCC
>Ga0209581_1005203_pt1 | contig 10040 bp, 9 predicted proteins | sample Coa_R2_FD_187160 | JGI IMG/M metagenome (GOLD analysis project Ga0209581, IMG submission 187160) | Surface soil microbial communities from Centralia Pennsylvania, which are recovering from an underground coalmine fire - Coalmine... | ecosystem: Environmental > Terrestrial > Soil > Unclassified ...
CGCCGGATCTGGAGTTGCGGCCCCGCCGGTGCGCGCGTGCCGATGCTGGTCTATCGCGACGGGCGGACGCTATCGATTGACGTGCGCTCCGCCGACCGCACGAGCTTCCTCAAGGCTCCAAGCGTGCATTAGGCGGATCAGGCGACGGGGCGCTTCTCGCCCGAAGGCACGCCGCGCGCGTCGCCGAGCGCCGCCCCGTCGAAGCTCGCGCCGTCGGAGAGCGCCTCGCTGAGATTGGCGCCATTGAGATCGGCCTCGCTCAAGTCGGCGTGATCGAGATTGGAGCGCGAGAGGTCGGCGCCGGCGAGCTTCGCCTGGCGCAGCCGCGCCGCCTCGAGATTGGCGCCGCTGAGCTTCGCGCCTTCGAGATTGGCGGGGAAGTCGAGCTTGCCGTCGCCAACGCCGTCGAGCGGCGCGAGATTGGCGCGCACCAGCGACGCGCCGCCGAGATGCGCACGCACGAGCTTCGCCCCACGCAGATCGGCCCGGTCGAGATGCGCGTCGCGCAGGTCGGCGAGCGAGAGATCGCACATCGCGAGCGACGCGCGCGTGAGGTCGGCTCCGCGCAGCACGGTGCGCGCGAGGTTCGCGAGCGAGAGGTTGGCGGCGCGGAAGTCGCGGCCGCTCAAATCGCATTCGCACAGCACCGCGCGCTGGCCCTCGCTGCCCTTGCTGTCGAGCCAGAGCGCGTGCAGCCTGAGGATCTCCTCGAGCTCCTCGAGCGACACCGGCTTCACCTCGCCGCCCTTGAGGTGCAGCGTCTTGGCTTCCTGGAGCCGCTTCGGGTCGATGATCGCCCCGCTGATGTCGACGTCCTTGAGCTCGGCGCCGGCGAGCTTCGCGTCGGTCAGCACCGCGCCGCGCAGCGTCGCGCCATTCAGGTTGGCGCTCGACAGGTCGGCGCGCTCCAGCACCGCCCCGGTGATGTCGGCGTTGCGCAGGTCCGCGCCGCAGAGATCGGTGTCGCGCAGGATGGCGTCGGTGAGGTTGGCGCGCACGATCGAGGCCTCGCTCAGCCGCGCGCCGGAAAGATCGGCGTCGCGCGCCTCGACCGAGGTGAGGTCGGTGCGCGAATCCTCCGTCCGCGTGCCGTCCGCGTCCGTGCCCTTGAGCCGCACGACGACGCCGCGGCGCAGGTCGGCGCGCGGCAGCTTCGCGCGATTGAGCTGCGCGCCGCGCAGGCACGATCCGCGCAGATCGGCCCCGGCGAGATCGGCGCCGTTCAGATTGGCGACCCGGAGATCGGCAGCGAACAGGTTCGCGTTCTGCAGCCGCGCGCCGGTCAGGATCGTGCGGTGCAGTCGAGCGCCCGTGAGATCCGCCTTCGACAGGTCCTGGCCGCTGAGGTCGGCGGAGGAGAGATCGTAATAGGCGAGCACCGCCCGGCGCCCGTCCTGGCGATGCGCGAGGAAGCGTTGGTGAAGCTGCAAGACCTGGCGCAGTTCCTGCGCACTGAGCTGCCGCATTTCTCGATCGGTTTCGGGGGCGCCATGCCCGTCCATTGGTGATTTATGGCCGGGACGGGTTACCAAACTCCTAACCCTCGACCCTCAGGGCCGGCGCGCGGCGGGCGCCGATGCGGATCGTTAAACCCGGCTTTCCCCGCGCCCCCTCCGATGCTCTATGATGCCGCCCCATGGAGAGCGCGTGGCAGGACGATGCGGCGGACGCGATGGCCGCCCACTACGCCAGGGCCGGGATCGGCCGCGATCTCGCGTTGCGCGTCTACAGCTCGCGGCTGCTCGGCCGGGAGCCGCGGCTGGTGCTGCACGGCGGCGGCAATACCTCGCTCAAGACCAGCCTGCCCGATCTCACCGGTGCGGAGACGGAGGTGCTGTGCGTCAAGGGCAGCGGCTGGGACCTGGCGGCGATCGAGCCTGCGGGTCTGCCGGCGGTCAGGCTCGCTCCCATCCTCACGCTGCGCGCGCGCGAGTCGCTGAGCGACGAGGAGATGGTGCGCGTGCAGCGCGCCAATCTGCTCGATCCGGGCGCGCCCAACCCGTCGGTCGAGACTCTGCTGCACGCCTTCCTGCCGCACCGCTATGTCGATCACACGCATGCGACGGCGGTGCTGAGCATCGCCGACCAGTCGGATGGGGCCGAGCGCTGCGCCGATCTCTATGGCGGACGCATCGGCATCGTGCCGTACATCATGCCGGGCTTCGCGCTCGCGAAGAAGGCGGCGGAGATCTACGAGGCCGATCCCGCGGTCGAGGGACTGGTGCTGCTGAAGCACGGCATCTTCACCTTCGGCGAGGATGCGCGCCAATCCTACGAGCGCATGATCGACGCGGTGACGCGCGCCGAGGCACGGCTCGCGCGGCGCCGCAACGTCGTGTTCGTGCCGCGTGCGCTGCCGGCGCGGGTCGCGCCCGTGGCCGCAGTGGCCCCCATCCTGCGCGGCGCGTGCAGCGAGAAGGACGAAAAGCGCGAAGGCGCCTGGCTGCGCCTCGTGATGGAGTTCCGCGGCGGGCCGCAGGTGCTCGAGTACGTCAATGGCGCGGAGCTCGCGCGCTATGCCAATGAGGGCGTGGTGACGCCCGACCACACGATCCGCACCAAGAACTACCCGCTGATCGTGCCGCCGCCCGAGGATGGCCGGATCGAGGAGTTCGCGCTGGCCGCGCGCTCGGCTGCGGAGCGCTTTGTCGCCGACTACAAAGCCTATTTCGCGAAGCACAACGCCTGCCGCGTGCCGCCGAAGCGCATGCTCGACCCGCTGCCGCGCGTGGTCCTGGTGCCGGGGCTCGGCCTCTTCGGCCTGGGCCGGACCAAGAAGGACGCGGCGATCGCCGCCGACATTGCCGAGAATGCGATCGAGACGATCGCGGGCGCCGAGGCGGTCGGCCGCTTCGAATCGCTCCCCGCCGCCGAGCTCTTCGAGATGGAATACTGGTCGCTCGAGCAGGCGAAGCTCGGCAGCGCGCCGGTCCCGCCGCTCCAGGGCCAGGTCGCGGTGATCACCGGCGGCGCCGGCGCGATCGGCGCGGCGACGGCGCGACGCTTCAAGGCGGCGGGCGCTGAGGTGGCTTTGCTCGACATCGACGGCGACAAGGCGCGCGCCGCCGCGGCCGCGCTGGGCGGCGCGGCGCAGGGCCTCGCCTGCGACCTGACGGACGACGCCTCGACCGAGGCCGCCTTCGCGCGCGTCGTCGAGACGTTTGGCGGCGTCGACATCCTGGTCTCGAACGCCGGTGCGGCGTGGCAGGGGCGGATCGGCGAGGTCGAGGACGCGGTGCTGCGGCGGAGCTTCGAGATCAACTTTTTCGCGCATCAGCGCGCCGCGAAGAACGCGGTGCGGGTGATGCTGGCGCAGCGCACCGGCGGCGCGCTACTCTTCAACGTGTCGAAGCAGGCGGTCAATCCGGGCCCCGAATTCGGCCCCTATGGGCTGCCGAAGGCGGCGACGCTCTTCCTGCTGCGGCAATATGCGCTCGATTACGGGCGCGACGGCATCCGCGCCAACGGCGTCAACGCCGACCGCGTGCGCAGCGGGCTGCTCGACGAAGCGATGATCGCCGCGCGCGCCAAGGCGCGGGGCGTGAGCGAGCACGATTACATGCGCGGCAATCTTCTGGGGCGCGAGGTCACGCCCGAGGACGTGGCGGAGGCCTTCCTCCACCACGCTCTCGCGCTCAAGACCACGGGCGATGTCACCACGGTCGATGGCGGCAACATCGCCGCGGCGCTGCGCTAAGCCCTCGCCCCGTGTCCCGAATCGGTGCGCGTCTGACGCTGGCGGCAAGCACGCTCGCCGGCCTCGGCCTCGCCGTCTTTCTCGTCGGCTGGTACGGGTTCGGCGCGGTCGGGCGCGCGGTCCTCGCCTTGGGCTGGGGCGGGCTCGCCGCGCTCGTCGTGCTGCATCTCGTGCTGATGGCCTTCTGTGGCGTCGCCTGGCGCGCGGTGATGGAGCCGGGGCGGCGCATCGGCGTGTTCGGAGCGACGGCGGCGCGGCTGCTGCGCGACGCGGGCTCCGAGCTGCTGCCGATCTCGCCGGCGGGCGGCGCGGTGCTGGGGGCGCGCGCGCTGATGCTGGGGCGCATGGCGACCGCGCCGTCCTTCGCTTCGGTGGTCGTCGATCTCACGCTCGAGCTTTTCGGGCAGATCGCCTTCACCGCGCTCGGGGTTCTGGTGCTGCTGCGTGGCGGCTGGGCGCCCGAGCTCGCCCCGCCGGCGCTGGTCGGGGTCGCCGTCGCGGCGGTGCTGGCGGCAGGGTTCGTGCTGGCGCAGCGCGCCGGCATGTTCCGCATGCTCGAGGGCTTCACCCGCCGCTTCATGGTGCGGCGCGAGGCGCCGGCGGCGGTGCGCCCGGACGGCGTCCACGAGGCGATCCGCGAGACCTATCGCCGCCGTGCCGGGATCCTGGTGGGACTCGGCGTCCATTTCGTCGCCTGGCTCGCGACCGCGATCGAGGCGTGGCTCGCGCTGCATTTCCTCGGCGCGCCATTGCCGATCGCGGCCGTGTTCGCGCTCGAGAGCTTCACCTACGCGCTGCGCAGCGCGGCGTTTTTCGTGCCGAGCGGGCTCGGGGTGCAGGAAGGCGGCTATGTCTTCCTGGGCGCGCTGCTGGGCCTCGGGCCGGAGGCCGCGCTCGCGCTGTCACTGGTGAAGCGCGCGCGCGAGGTCACGATCGGCGTGCCGGTGCTCCTCGCCTGGCAGGCGATGGAGACGCGGCTGCTGCGCGCCGCGTCGCGGCGCTAGCTGCCTCAGCCCTTGAGCCGCAGCATGCGCTGCGCGTTGGCGTGGTAGATCTTGTCGAGCACCGGCTGCGGCAGCTTCAGCGTGTCGATCGCCTTGATGATCTCGCGGATGAAGAGCGGGCCGCCCTGCGGATCGAACGGGCAGTCGGTGCCGAACAGCACGTGCTCGTCGCCGAAGAACTCGAGGCCGCAGCGGATGCCCGGCGCCCAGCCGTTGATCGCGGTGTCGCCGTAGAACATCTTGAAATAGTCGACCGGCCCGCGTCCCTTGGCCTTCATGTCGGCGACGAGCTTCGGGTAGTGCGGCTCGGCCGCCTCGCGCGTGCCGAGCTGCTCGAGCCCCAGCCGGATGCGCGCCTCGAGGAACGGCGCCATCGCGCCCAGATGGTGCGTGATGATCTTGAGGTTGGGCCAGCGATCGAAGAAGCCCGAGAACACCATGCGCGCCATCGCCGCACTCGTCTCGTAGGGCCAGCCGAACACCCACCAGATGTCGTATTTCGACGTCTTCTCGGTCGGGTAGTCGGCGTGGCCCGCGGGCCGCGTCGGGTGCATCCAGATCGGCAGGTCGTAGCCGTGCATCTTCTCGAAGATCGGCGCGAATTCCGGATCGTCGAGCGGCCGGCCGTTGACATTGGTGAAGATCTGGATGCCGCGCGCGCCGAGCTTCTCCACCGCGCGCGTGATCTCCTCGAGCGTGGCCTTGACGTTGTTCATCGGCACCGAGGCGACAAAGGCGGGAAAGCGCTGCGGGTGCTTCGCGACGATCTCGGCCATGCCGTCATTGGCGATGCGCGCGAGCTCCGGCGAGCGCTCGGCCGGCGCCACGAACTCGATCGCCGGCATCGACAGGGTGAGGATCTGCTGATAGTCGGGGCCGAACTCCTCCATCATCTTGAGCCGCGCCTCGAGGTCGTAGAGCACCGGGATCGCCGTCCAGCGCCGCACGGTGGCCTTGTTCGGAATGACCTCGACCATCTTGTCGAAATAGGCTTTGGGAAAGATGTGGGGGAAGATGTCGACTTTCCGCATGGCGTCCTCGGGGCTTGTTCGCGGCAACCTTCCACGGCGGAAGCGCGTCTGTCAAAGGGGTTGCCCGCAGCCTATGATCCGCGCAATCGAGGAGACCGGGGGCGACGCCATGCCGCAATCGGCCGCGCAGGCGGCGCTCGAGCGCGTGTTCGCGGAAGCGCGGGCCTGCACGGTGTGTGCGGCCAAGCTGCCGCTGGGGCCGCGGCCGGTGGTGCGCGGGCACGCGACGGCGCGGCTCCTGGTGCTGAGCCAGGCGCCGGGCACGCGCGTGCACGAGACCGGGCTCTCCTTCAACGACCGCAGCGGCGACCGGCTCCGCGCGTGGATGGCGATCGAGCGCGATGCGTTTTACGACGAGGCGCGCGTCGCGATCCTGCCGATGGGGTTCTGCTATCCCGGCCGGTATGAGCGCGGCGGCGACCTTCCGCCGCGGCCGGAATGCGCGCCGCTCTGGCATGCGCGCATCCTGGCGGCGCTGCCGCGGATCGAGCTCACGCTGCTGGTCGGATCCTATGCGATCGACTACTACCTCAAGCCGCGCGGCAGCATGACCGAGACGGTCGCGCGCTGGCGCGATTTCCTGCCGCGCTTTCTGCCGCTGCCGCATCCGAGCTGGCGCACCACGGCGTGGGAGCGGCGCAACCCGTGGTTCGAGGCGGAGCTTCTGCCCGAGCTCCGGCGCCGCGTGGCGGCGCTCCTCACTCCCGCTCGATCCGCTCCATGTCGTCGTCGCTGAAGCCGAAATGGTGGCCGATCTCGTGGATCAGCACGTGCCGCACGATGCGGTCGAGCGGCTCGCCCGTCTCGCACCAGTAATCGAGGATCGGCCGGCGGTAGAGGAAGATCATGTCGATCTGCGGCCGCGGGTCGCTCGGCGCCTTGTGCGGGAGCGCGGTGCCGCGATAGAGCCCCAATATGTCGAACGGGCTCTCGAGCGCCATCTCCTCTTCCGTCTCCTCGTCGGGGAATTCGTCGACCCGGATCACCACGGGGCCGAGATGCCGCTGCAATTCCGCCGGGATGGCGCCGAGCGCGGCGTGGGCGAGCGCTTCGAGATCGGCGAGCGTCGGCGGCACGACCGGCGCGCTCATGGCTTGAAGTTCCGCGCGGGATCGGCCACTTCTGGCCGAGCAATCCGCGGCACGGGAGGCACGGCATGGTCGAGAGGCTCGCAGGCGCGGCGCGCCGGGAGGCATTGAAGGAGTTGCACGGCTGGGCCGAGGTCGAGGACCGCGACGCCATTCGCAAGGTCTATCACTTCGGCACCTTCATGGAGGCCTGGGGGTTCATGAGCCAGGTCGCGCTGCTCGCCGAGAAGATGGACCACCATCCCGAATGGTTCAACGTCTACAACCGCGTCGAGATCATCCTCTCGACCCACGATGTCGAGGGCCTGAGCCCGCGCGACGTGAAGCTCGCCCACGCGATCGACGAGATCGCCCCCGGCCGCGACAAGCGCGCCGGGCCTTAGGCGGGGCGCCGCTGGCGCGCCGCGATCAGCGCCAGAAAGAGCAGCGCGATTAGGCTCGCGGCAGCGCCCGTTCGCTCCACGCCGAGACGGACCCAAGTGACGGCGATGCTGTGTCGGCCGGGTGGAACGGCAACGAGAATTAGGCCGGTCGACGGGTCCACGCTGCTCGATGCATCAAGTCCGTCGCGTGTGACGCGCCATGCCGAAAAGGCGAAAACCGGCAGCCGGATCAGCGCTTGGCGGTCCCCGCTGATCTGCCAGGCCTGCCGGTTGCTGCTCGCGTCAAGTTGCTGGCATGTGAGGCTGTGCGCGCGGCACTCTGCATCGAAGCCGCCACGGCCCTCATAGCGGTTCCAATCCGGCCCCCTCGTCCGCAGCCGGTACTCGGCGAGGCCTGAGAAGGGCCCGTTTTCGTCAATCTCGAGCGCGAGCGGCTTACCGTCCAGGATTAGTTTCGCCGAGAGCGCCGTCGTCAAGCCAAGGCCGAGGAGTAGCGGCGCGATTCCGACGAGCGCAAGGGTTCCTACCCCACGGCTGCGCAGGATTTCCTTTACGCATAGCAAATCTGCGATTAATCCGGTCGCCGACGTGATGTAGATGAAGCGGTGCGGAAATTGCACGTCCCGCAATGGCGAGGGGATGAGCCACAGCGGATAGGACAACTCACTCGCCAGAAAGATGGAAACCCACGAGATGACCAACAGGAGCCGTAGCGCCCTGCCGAACGCATCTTGGCTGTCTTCGCGTCGCCACGCATAAACCGTGGCGAACAGAACCGCGAGCAACGCGACAAGCGGGACCGGCCATTGAAACGTGAACCATCGAAAGCCGAAGGCGAAAGCCGTGATTGTTGGAAATGCGAAGGCGTTCCAGGGCGTATAGTCTCTCGTCCATACCTCGGGAGAGATCTCGTGCATCAGCGCGAGCGCGGGCAAGAGATAGACCATAGCAAGGGCGAGACCACAACCGACCGAAACTAACCAGGACGCGACTCCGCGGTCGACCGCCCAGCCAGCCGTGGTGCGGCGCACATGGCAAAGGCACACTGCGCTGAAGCAGATGAGTGCCATAAGCGCGGCGACCACGTGGGTAAGCACCAGAGCGGCGATCGAGAAAGCGACCCGCACGTCCACCCGATGTTGTAAAGCGTCGGACCTCAACATGGCACAAGCGAGCATAACGAGCGCCGCGAAGCTCGACGCCCAGGGAAAGCCATTGAAGTAATAGAACAGCATGAAGACCATCGGTGCCGCCTGCAATAAAGCCGCGCCGCAGAGCGCACACCATTCTCCCGTGAACGGTCGGAGCGTGCGCCAGCTAATGACGCCCGTGAGAAGCGTCGAGGCGACAAAGACGATTCGCATCGCTGCCCAGGTATTGTTCGTCAACAGGCGCACAAACGCCGTCAGGTAGTAGAACAAAGGGGAGTAGAAAAGTAAGGACGGTTCTCCCGAGCCAAAATCGTCACGCCACATCCAGCGTGGATATGGGTCGCCATGTCTCAGCCCCTCGGCGAACTGGACGGCCCAATGATAGTGCGCGTTAAAATCCAGATTCCGGACCCCGACATCGCAGAGACTCGGAGCGTGCACCAATAGTGCGACTGTCGCGATGACCGCAAGTCCTCGAATGCCGGTCCATGGCTCGGTCGCAAGTGCAGCGTGTCTCAAGGTACGCATTCGCTCCATCGAAGCCGAGAAAGCGTCGATCCGAACCGTATCCTGGTTTTACCAGCAAAAGGTTGATCGACGCTATTCTGGCCATGCCGGCTAGCGCGGTGCCATGCGCAGCGCGCCGTCGAGGCGGATGGTCGTGCCGTTCAGCATCGGATTGCCGATGATGTCGAGCGCGAGGCGCGCATATTCCTCGGGCCGGCCGAGCCGCGCCGGGAACGGCACGCTGGCGCCGAGGCTCGCCTGCGCCTCCTTCGGCAGCCCCGCCATCATCGGCGTCTCGAACACGCCCGGCGCGATCGCGTTGACGCGGATGCCGGCGCGGGCGAACTCGCGCGCCGCGGGCAGCGTGAGCGCCACCACCCCGCCCTTCGAGGCGGCGTAGGCGGCCTGGCCGATCTGCCCCTCGAAGGCCGCGACCGACGCGGTCAGGAGAATGACGCCGCGCTCGCCGTCCTCGAGCGGATCGAGCGCCGCCATGTCGGCGGCGGCGAGCCGCATCAGGTTGAAGGTTCCGACCAGGTTGATGTCGATCACGCGCTTGAAGTCGGCGAGCGGCATCGGCCCGTCGCGGCCGACGATGCGCTGCGCCACGCCGATGCCGGCGCAATTGACCAGGATGCGCGCCGGTCCCAGCGCCGCGCGCGCCGCCGCGACCGCGGCCTCGGCGCTCGCCGCGTCCGCCACGTCGCAGCGCGCCGCCATGCCGCCGAGCTCGGCCGCGACCGATTTCGCCGCGGCTTCGTTGATGTCGAGAATCGCCACCCGGGCGCCGGCCTCGGCGAGCGCGCGCGCCGTGGCCGCGCCGAGCCCCGACCCGCCGCCCGTGACCAGCGCCGCGTGTCCCGCGATGCGCATGATGCCCTCCTACCGCTGTTGCCGAGGCGCGCTTTAGCAGATGGCGCGGGGGCTCGCGAGGGAACCGGCTGCGCCGGCGCCGTCCGTTCTGGCACTCGGCCGCCGATCCGTGCTATTCCGGCTGGCGGAGGTTCGGGCGATGGCGAACAAGGTCTATTCCGATGCCGACGCGGCCCTGGCCGGCCTGCTCCGCGACGGCATGCTCATCATGGCCGGCGGCTTCGGGCTGTGCGGCATCCCCGATGCGCTCATCAATGCCATTCGCGACTCCGGCATCACCAACCTGACGGTCGTCTCGAACAATGC
>Ga0209581_1005208_pt1 | contig 10027 bp, 9 predicted proteins | sample Coa_R2_FD_187160 | JGI IMG/M metagenome (GOLD analysis project Ga0209581, IMG submission 187160) | Surface soil microbial communities from Centralia Pennsylvania, which are recovering from an underground coalmine fire - Coalmine... | ecosystem: Environmental > Terrestrial > Soil > Unclassified ...
CTGATTTTTCATGCAATTTGCTTTCTGATCCAATTATATTGAGAATGTTATTTTTTACGAAAACGGTTGGGAATTCAACGGCATTCCCCCCGCGGACCGTTTCAATGAAATTGGGATCAAAACAAATGATGATTGTATTATCTGGTATTCGTCCGTTATAAAAAGGCAACGCAGCCTCTTTAATGATCCATTTGTAGGTGGTTTGCTCATTACGGTTATTAGCAGTATCAAATATCTCGGGAACTATCTCCTTGAGAATGAGCACATAGAACTTATAGGGGTGCTTAGGATTCAATTTTAGGTATTTAACAGTATTTTCTTGTAATTCAAAGAATATTGAATCTGCTATGAGTAAGGTAAATTCTGTTAAACTGCGATCTTCACATATACTAAAAAGGATTCTTTTAGATTCTTTGTCTGTTTCGCATTTTATCTTATTGCCAGAACAATAAACACGAACGTCGGGTATATTTTTTACGGTCTCAGGAAATTGAATAGCGCCGGAAAAAAGCATAGGGTTGCGGGGTCTAAATTCTGCTGCCTGAAGCATACAGCAGAGAAAAGAGAGGATCATTAGTTTTTTATATTTCATTTGCTCATCCTAGCAATTAGGGCTATACAACAAGATGGTATCCCGGTACTCTAAATACTGAAATATTGATTAAATAATACCCGAAAACAAAAGAGTTTCAAACCTTGCTTCTAGTGAGAAAACGAGAAAAATGACTTTAAGTCACAAAATCCGTCAGTTTCTGATCTCCTTGGTTCTTAAAGAACGGTCAAGTACTAAGCTGGCATTTTCTTTTTGTATAGGGGTTTATATAGCTTTTTCTCCTTTTGTAGGTTTCCATACTCTTGGGACTATTTTGGCTATATGGGCTTTAAATCTTAATGCTGCAGTAACTTTTGCTGCTTCTTGTCTTATTCATAATCCATGGACCACAATTCCAGTTTACGGTATTGATTATATTTTTGGTGACTGGCTTCTAACGGATGTTTTTGGCCTTGATGCAGTGAGCATGAATCCTGCCTGGATGAGCTTTATTAATGATCCTTTACAAACCTATTTGGGATTATCCAATGTATCATTTTGGTCATTTATGGTAGGAGGTAATGTTCTAGGGTTATTTTTTAGTATTGGTTTGTATCCTTTTATGAAGAACCTATTTGCTCGTATGATTGATCAAGTGCATGGTGGTGAAATAAGTGCCACACGGGTACCAGAGCTTGAAGTGTAAGGATTACAATGAAACCTATTGCTCAGAATCGTAAAGCTTTTTTTGAATATGAGGTGCTTGATAAAATAGAAGCGGGCATTGTGTTAACTGGAGATGAGGTAAAATCTTTGCGAGCTGGACAAGTATCATTGGCTGGTTCATTTGCTGTGGTCAAAGATGGGGAGCTTTTTCTGATTAATGCCAATATTTCTATTTATAAGCAGGCCTATCAAAAAAAAGAAGAGCTTTCAACGCGTAGCAGAAAGTTATTACTCCACAAACGAGAATTGGCGCGTCTGATTGGTGATATCTCACGCAAGGGAGTCACACTTGTTCCTCTGAGCATCTACTTTAATGACCGCAATAAGGTTAAAGTTGAGATTGGCATCTGTAAATCCAAAAAAGCAGCTGGTAAAAAGCAGGCAATCAAAGAACGAGATATTGAGCGCCAAACGCGGCGAGAGCTGAAGGATGTGTATAAATATTAAAGGTATTTGCACCTGATATGAAAAGAGTAGTAATAAGTGTCCTTTTCCTCCTGAATAATTATGTAATTGCTAATACCACTTCTGCGGTATATAACTTACGGATTGCAGAAACTACCAAACGAGTAATATTCAAGAATCGACCCATAGGACATCCTTATGTGGCAGATGCCGTGGTGCTCGGTACTTGGCGCAAGGATTATAGCGGCTCTACCGATGCTGTGGCAGCTGGATTGGGTAGCTTTGTGTATACGCCGCCATCGTATTACCTGCGATTAGATTTTGCCGCAGGGCATGCGCATGAAAAATCAGTATTATTGGGTACATCTACGCGCAATCAGATGGATGATATTGTAATCACAGGCGGGTATAGCAAATTTATTCATGAGCATAGCGGAGTTACTTTTTCTGGCTTGATTGGAATTCCAACCCATAAAGATAAAGCATTTACGGGGGCTCAATTTGGCGTGGGGCATCCAGCACTTGGTGTGCAAATCGATGGCGCACATATGCATTATGGAAGGCATGGCCATTTTGTTACTGGGGCAGCTCGCTTTATTCACTTTTTTCCTCGCTCCGTTCCTGTTCCATTGCCTACCGGAACTGAATGTTTTAAATTCACGCCAGGCAATCTTGTTGACCTGTATATTGCCTATATGATTGATGATAAAAAGGAAGGTTTTGAGGTGGGTTATAACCCCTCTTTCCTATTTGATGCTCGATTATGCCCTGAATTAGATGTTGTCAGCAGGCAAGTAAATTACATTCGCAGTAGTTTCTATGGAGCATATAAGCGACTTATTATGGTGCACGATCTTTTTAGCGCAATCACCTTAGCTGCCTCGTATGGCTTTGATCATCGCCCTAAAGATGTGGGTAATAAGCACATTGTGACGGTTTGGGCAGCGTGGGGTATTAAGTTTTAGATATAGCCCTTAACATTTGGCTACTCTTTGTTATTCTGGTTATATCATATCTTTGAAATTGTCTGGGGGCGCACTTGGTTTCGACGTGTTATTGAGGGCGTTGAGAGCATGCCGAGCGTTTATCAGGTGCTCGTTAAACAATTGGTTAAAAATGTAAGTGCAGAAGATAACTCTTCTGATTTTTCTTTCTTAGCGAACGATCTCAGATCATTCGGTGCTGGCGTTCACGCAGTAGCGTAAGCGTAGTATAAAGACTGAAAATTCTTGTTGGCAAGACGTGCCTATCAGTTGAGCCAACTCGTATAATACAAGATTAGGACTATCAAATAAGAATTTTTAGTTGTGTAGTTTGATAGTATCACTCAACTGGCTTATCCATAATATTCTGTCTGTGAGGTGTGGATGAGTAAATTCAGAGACTAAGCATGTAGTGCTTGATGTTTGATGTAGTGCGGACATGGGTTCGATTCCCATCGCCTCCACCAATCTTTTACCCAACCTCGCAAGGCTGCGGTTGGGCCCATAACAAAATTTGGGTAAAAGATTGTCCGTCGAAGCTGAATACTTCCTGAGGAATTACTTCGAAGTAGGAGCGTAGACTGGACAGCTATTGAATGTAAATGAACTTCATACGCTTATCCGCGCCTTCCGGCTCGGCAAGCTACGATTGGCTTCGCCAGTAAAGGTGATAAACCATAATAATATAAGTGTAGATTGTCTTGACTCAATTTTCGAAAAGCTTCAATTGGGGCCCATAACAAAATTTGGGTAAAAGATTGTCCACCAATCCGGCCTTCATACTGCGCATGAAATTTATTTCGAGCTTTTTGGAGCTAACTCAGTTGTTTCAAAAAAAGGACAATACAAACTTGATCCATGAAAAAATATTGTTGTAAGAATTATTGCGTAAAGATATACTGTTGCGCGGTCTTTTATTCATATAGATAATTTAATTCATGATGCTTAACATTATTTTTTATGAGGTCCAGATGAAGAAGTTGTTGTTTGCGCTGTGTGTAGTATTTGCTGGCATTCATATCACTGCAGCAGATAAAAATGCTGATCAATCAAAATTGAGCACTCCAAAAAAGGGAGTCAAAGATTCGCACTTAAGTTCTCCTGGTAAAGCTGATAACTATTCACCATACACAAATGCGAAAAGCAGAGGCGAAAGAAAATTTAACGCTAAGAAAAATACGAAACATCCTCAATTGCCTAGTGCCGCTTACAGAAAATTAGGCTATTAATATTAGTTATCGCCCAAGTATTTAAAAGAGTCGCTTAAATGCGGCTCTTTTTTTGTTTTGTCTTAGGGTGACTTCCCCCGCCATTTGCGCCGGTTTGATATCCTGATACACTTACTGCCATAAAAGATGTTTTTGTGCTTACATAAAGGGAATCATGATAATTCGCCTTATGCGATTCGCAATAATATATTGCATGGTTGCTTTGTTATGTTTTGAAACATTCTATGCGCAAGGTCAAGAGCATTCATTGTACCGCATGGTCGAGCACCAATCATTATCTTCCGTTCCTTGGCAGGAAGAGGAATGGCCAACTGAACAGCTTTATGAATTCTTAACGCGCTGTATGCGGTATCAGCGCCACCCGCAAAAAGCAAGAAAGCGCCGCGCTACCTTTCAGATCATTTGCCCAAGTTTGGAACAAGATGGGTGCATGCAAAGTAAAGTGCTTGATGATCCCAAAACATGGAACGACTTATGTCTGTTTTGTGGGAAAGAAGATCTAGACTGTTGTTTGATTAATAATATTGCACAAACGCGAACTGAATTAGGCCGCACTCGTCTTGCCTGTTTGCTTGTTCAACCGACTGATAATATAAACGAACTTAAGCGACGGCAGCATATTATCAAAGAACTTGTAGATAATCCTCAATTGCTTGAATCATTAGATCGTGCACTTTCTTTATTTGCAAGTTCTGAAAATCTACTAATCTCTTTTTGGATGCAAGATTTACTCCAACATCAGGCGAAACGCCACTATTTCAATGTGCCCCGCTTTGAAGATTTGGAGCGATCATTGAATAATAACGAAGTTGCTCTTGATATCAAAACCGTATTAGATCGAACGCGTCTTGGTTTTAATACACTAAGCACTGCCGCTGCATGTATTGTATTACCAATTTATGCCTTAACACGGTTTAATGCCTTTGATGCCACAAAAGATTTAAACAGTGCGGCGCGCCGTCTTATGAGTACTGGTGGCGCTCAATTTGGACTCATTACTTCATATCTCAGAAATAAGTTTGCTGATGGTATCGCTGCAATACTGGTGAGCAGCTACTGCGGTTTGTCTGTAAAAGAAAATTTTGAATGGACGCGTGATAATATTATTCTTGATCAGTATGTTCAAGAAAAAATGATTGCGGTAGCAAATGCTTACCGTGCTATTAAAAACATGACTGAGGCACTTGCGGTAGCAGAAAATGAAATGCTCCATTTGCCTTGTGCAAAAGCAATATATGATTTTATTTATATTTTACCCCATGAATCTGATGATCTGAAAAAATTATTTGAGCTTCTGGCAACGCCAACGTTCAAAGGACAAGTATCCTTTTTCTCACGCACTGGCCGCGTATTGACCGCTTACGCATTGATGCATAAAGAAAAACAATATTGGGTGAATGTGCTTGCCGCAATAGCAGAAATTGATGCATATGTTTCGATAGCAAAATTATATAAAGAATATCATAATCAGGAGCATGGCTATTGTTTTGCTCAATTTATTGAATCGGATAAACCGAGCATATCGATCACTGATTTTTGGAACCCATTAATTAAAAGTTCATGTAACGTTGCCAATTCAATTAATATTGGTGGAAGTTATCGATCAAATGTAATTTTGACAGGACCTAACGCGGGTGGCAAATCTACCATTTTACGTGCACTCGCAATTAATATTATTCTTGCGCAAAGCTTTGGTATTGCCCCAGCAAAAGAGATTACCATTACTCCATTCAGTTCTATTGCAACCTATCTAGATATTACTGACGATATTACTGCGGGAAATTCTTTATTCAAAGCCGAGGTATTAAGAGCGCATTACCTTATTGAAAAAGTAAGTAGCCTAGCTAAAAATCAATTTAGTTTTATTGTTATCGATGAAATGTTTAATGGCACTTCGCCACGTGAAGGAGAAGCTGCTTCATTTAGCATAGCCAAACATTTGGGTACTTTTGAAAATAGCATTTGCATTGTTGCAACTCATTTTCCATTAATGACTACATTGCATGATCTAACAACAACATTTGATAATTACAAAGTATCTGTTGCCATTAATGATCATGGCGTCATTACCTATCCATTCAAACTTGAACATGGCATATCAGATCAAAATATTGCAATCGATATGCTTGCTGCACAAGGATTTACGAGTGATATTTTAGAAGATGCACGATCAATAATAAAAGTAACTACAACGAATAAATCGTAAACAAGCTCGAGATTTCTTTGAAGCTTGCAAGTTGTGCGCGTGCATGCAATGATTTTTGTCGTAGTATTTGATCAGTAGCCCATTGTGGAATTAGGCGTTGTGCGTATTCCATAAAGCAATCGAGGCTGATGCAATTTCCTTGTTCTCCCGCTTTGTTAGTTGTTAACTCTGGAAATGCAATCCCAATGCCAAATAGGCGTGGAGCAATAAATCCATTAGTTTCATTATAAGATGTTATTGCGGCTGTACCATTGATTGCGGGTAGTTCATTGCGTTCGAAGCCGATGGCATAGATCACCTTAGTGCATCTACGCAACATTTTCTGTAGGGTAGCATCATCACTACTTTGAATACGCGTTAAATTGGCCGGTGGATTTTTTTCTAATACATTTTTTGCCCAATCGGCAGTTATTCCCTTAAGGCCGGTAAATCCATGCAATGACCAATCACCCATATCAATAGCATATTGCAAAGGATTTTTATAAAAATTATAAATATGTCTGACCTTCATTTCTGATAAAAATTTAAGAAGTAAAATTGCTGAATGCGAGCTTCCAACAACGCCGACAATATCTCTTGAAGTGATTAAGTTTGCTAAATTGTTTGGGTCTAACGCCATATCAAGAGGAAGAATTTTATTTTTTTCAAAATTCAATGTTTTGGGGTGACTGCCGGTTGCTAAAATAACATGATTAGCAGAGATTGATTGACCAGCTCTGGTTCCTACTATCCATACATCATTGTTAAAATTTAATGATGCCAAATAGTCTTGTATTGAGTTTACTTTCGTGCGTAAATGGTTGGTTACTGTTTGCAATGGTTTTACAATTGCCTGCAATTCATACCCACGATAATTTGGATCCAATGTTTTTAAATAATCAAATTCTGGTCCAGAACATTCCTTGAAAGCATTGCATGCGTTAATAAAATCAACAAATTCTCTTGCCTTGCTGTTTCCTGGAACATTTCCATAGAATGCACCCATGCGGCCTACATTGAATTCTGGATCAATCCAACTTATTCTATCTTGGCTGATTCCAATATCTAACAACACTCCTAATGTTGCTATGCCTGCGGGACCAGCGCCAACTATGAGCCAATCGGCATCAGCTGTTTGGTGCAATTTATAGGTTACATGACCATCAGTAGCAAAGATTAGGGGAGTGATTAAAAACGATGCCACAAGTAGGGCTATTTGTTTTATCTGCTTCATTTGCAAGCTCCTAACTTAAAATAAATCCTTTTTTGGCTATCCTAACCCTGGCAAAGAGCGTTTGTAAAGCTTTCAAGGTATTAGCAGGCTCTTCAGGTTTATTGGGGGGCTTTTGATTCATATAGAAAGAATTGATATGCTTAATATACCAGTAAAAATACACTGGAATCCTGAAAAGGGGGGTTAACAGAGGTTAATGGAAGGTGATCCGACGCCATCACTCAAGCTGGTGGATAACGGATCTCATGGAGGATCATGAAGAAGAATCTATTTATTAATACCTTATTATGTTTTTTGTTGGCAAGTTCTGGCAGTTGTCAGTTGATGGCTATGGATCGTCAATCAGGTGATCGTGAGCGAAAAGAAGCATATGCGCATGCTATGTGTGGCAATTGCAATAAAAAGATTACTGATACGATTTCAGAACGGCTATCTTGCGGTCATCATTTTCACATTTCTTGTACATTAGCTGATGGTGAGCCTTGTTCAGCATGTTTAAAGGCTGATCAAGAGCGCAATAGACGTATGGAAGCGTTAAGACAAGAAAGAAATAAGCGGGCTGCTGAGCAACAGATTACTACCAAAGGTGATGAGGTTACGGGTGGATATACAACGGGATTTGCAGAGTCTGAATTTAATGCAAAAGCGCTCGTGCCAGCAGTTCCATATTCTCGCATTGCATCATTAGGAGCTTTGTTGGGATCATTTGTATTTATAGATAAAAAATTAGGTCAGTTATGGCCTACGTGGGCTAATGTTTACAAGCAATATACTAAAGAATTTAGATCAGCAGCTGGCATTATTGCATTGATAGCATTATATCGAACTTTTAAACGTTAATTATTTTAAATCGAGGTTATAAAAATGAAGAAACAATTATTATTTATTTCATTAATTATGGTAAGTGGATCATTGTTTGCTGCTGAGCGTGCAAAAGGCGCTGGAGCAGGAAAATTAACTAAAGCAGTTGCTGGATTAGCAAAAGTTTCTGCCGCAAAAGCAAAACCGGTAAAAGAAGATATTTCTCAAGTTGTAGTAGCAATGTGTCCTGGCTGTGATAAAGGTATTTCAGTTGAGCAAACAGCAACAGCACAAACATTGCCATGTCAGCATATGTATCACTTCAATTGTGCTGAAACAGCAAAAGCATTAAATGGTTGCTTTGCATGTGAAGATACTAAAAAAGACAGAAGAGATGAAGTAAAAGCAGCGCCAGCAGTTCCAGCAAAAAAAGTAGTGGCACCAAAACAAGCAGCAAAGCGTGAAGCACCTAAAAAAGAGATTGCAAAACAAAAAGCAGCTCCTAAAAAAGAAGCAGAAAAACAATCTTGCCCTATTTGTTTAGAAGATAAATTAACTAATCCTAAGGCATTAACCTGTGGTCACGTTTTTTGCACGAAGTGTATTGATGAGGCGTTGAGTAAAGTGTCTGATCGTCAAGGCAATTTAAAAATTGAATGCCCTGTTTGCAAAAAACCAGCATATGCTGGTGCAAAACCAGTACGCGTGGCTGAAGGAGCTGGTGAGGCGACAGAAGAAGATATGGCTGCGATTATACAAGCATTACAACAACAAGGTGGCATAGTAGCCTTTGGCGGTGGTGCAGAATATGTACAAAGAACTTGTACTTTGTGTGCAGGCGCGATTGCTCGTGGTCAAGAACAGCAACGAGCTGGTCAATGGTACCATGCTGATTGCTTAGCATTATTAAGCTAAATTTAAAATGAGAGGTTATATTATGAAGAAACTTATATTATTTATTTCATTAGTTTTATTGGGTGGCACAATCGGCGCGGCTGAAATCTTGCCAGATGATGTAATGACCATTGAAATTGGTAAATGTTCTGAATGTGGTGATTCTATTACTGCAGCTCAAACAGACACCTATAAAATGGCAGATTGTGGTCATATGTACCACGCAGCGTGTTATCAAACAGCGCAATTTATAGAGCATTGTTTAACGTGTGGATTGCCGCTCAAATTTAAAGATAAGAAAGCAGAAGCTAAACGAGCACAACCTAAAGCTGAAGCTCCAAAATTTGATACGGAAGATGAAGAGTTGGCTTTGGCAAAGGCTTTAAGTTTATCAGAACCGCGTGGTGCAGCTCCTGCGGGAGCAGGGCTCAGAGGCCGTGCAGCATCTCGTGTTGCTGATGTTCATGCAAAAATAGTTAAATCCGGTGTGAATCCTGAATTAGCACAGCTTATGGCACAGGCTAAGGCATTGCGTGCAGTTGGATCTGGAGCAGGAAAAGTTGATCCCAAACAGTGTGCGCATTGCAATAAAGCCCTTGCTCATGATATTCAATTTTTGAATGGCAAGAGATATCATGCAGCGTGCAAAAAGACAGTCCAAAACACAACGTGGCTTAAAAGCTAAGGGCTCCATGATGCTTTCTTATTGCAATAATAAGGGTTGTAATAGGGGATTGGGCTGTTGCAAATAGAATTATATGGGCTAAAATAAGAGGTAGAAAGCCTGAAAAGGCTGAAAAATGGAGTTTATTAAAAACCAAATGGGAGGTTCAAATGAATCTATCTAAATTAGTTAAACTTATGCTTTGTTTGGCGCTTTTTGGAGCATCTGCTTCAGTGCAGGCAGCTGATAGGCATAGAAAAACTGCTACAAAATCAAGCAGATCAAGAGTATCGAGCCGTAAAAGTGTTCCTACAAAAGAGGAAACTCAGGTAAAAGCGGATAAAGCTACTCTTGAACAGTTAAAAGAACTAAAA
>Ga0209581_1005212_pt1 | contig 10025 bp, 9 predicted proteins | sample Coa_R2_FD_187160 | JGI IMG/M metagenome (GOLD analysis project Ga0209581, IMG submission 187160) | Surface soil microbial communities from Centralia Pennsylvania, which are recovering from an underground coalmine fire - Coalmine... | ecosystem: Environmental > Terrestrial > Soil > Unclassified ...
TGATCCAGCGCGCGGTGTCGCCGGCGGCGATCGGGCCGGCGCCGGTCAGGCTTTCGCCGGGCTCCAGCGCGATATCGGTGATCTGCCCCGGCGCGGTATAGACCTGATAGAGCGCGCCCTCCGACCACGGATAAATCTGGATGGCGTTGTAATAGCCCTCGCGGCGCGGCTCGACGCGGGCGGCGGCATTGGCGTTCGCCACGCGCGCCGTCGGGGAATTGGCAACCGCCCCGCCATGGCTGGGAGTCCAGGCGGGCGGAATGTGCAGCGGTCGTGGCCGGTCGGTGAGCGCGGCCGGGACGGGCGGCAGCGGCGGAACGTCGGAGTCGTAGCTGATCTGCGGCGGCCGCTGTGTGGCGCATGCGCTGAGCAGTGTGGCCGACAGAAGCGCGGCCGGGATTGCGGATTTACGGAAAGCCGCATTTGCGGCGCGGACGTTCGTTCGGCTCATTGCCCCAGCTCCCGCGACCAGTTGATCGCATTGACGTAGATGCCGAGCGGATTGGCGCGGAGCCGCTCGGCGTCACGCGGCGGCTGCACGACGATGGTGAGGATGGCGGTCCAGCGCTCGGTCGATGCGAGCTGGCCGTTCTCGTAGCGCCGCTCGGTCCAGGCCACGCGGAAGCTGTCGGGCGAGGCCCGGATGACGCTCGAGACGTCCACCGCGACCTGCTGCTTGCCGACCTTGGTGAAGGGGTCGTTGGCGCGCGCGTAGTCGTTCAAGGCGGCGGCGCCGCGGTCGGTGGTGAAGTCGTAGGCGCGAAGCCAGTTCTGCCGGACGACGATCGGATCAGCCGGGATGGAGCGGACCTGCTCGATGAAGCGCGCAAGATGGAACGCGACCTGGGGATCGGTCGGGCGATAGTCGGCAACCGCGGGCGCGACCGCTTGCGCCTGGCCGAGATTGTCGACCTGCACCACCCAGGGCACGACGGTGCCGCGCGCCGACTGCCAGACGAGAGCTGCGGCGAAGCCGGCGGACAGGAACAGGCAGCCGAACGCCATGAGGCGCCAGTTCCTCGCCTGCACGCGCGCCGAGCCGATGCGCTCGTCCCATATCTGCGCTGCGCGCTGATAGGGCGTCTCGGGTGCGGGAGTCTTGCCGTAGTGTGTGGAAGGTCGCTTGAACATCATTGATCTCGTTGGGAGAGATTGACGGAGGCGCCGCCGCCATGGCTGTCGCCGCTGCGGATCGCGTGCGCGGCGGCCATGACGCCGTGATGGAGCTGCTGCGAGCGCTTCATGCGCCGGGCCCAGGCGGGGGGACCGTCAGACGCGGAAGCTCCTGACGCATCGACTGCGCCGCCGCCGATCGTGCCCATGGTCGAGGCGCCGCCGGTCGCCTCGAAAGCAGACTGGGCGCCTCGCGCGTAGCTGGAGTGCAAGCTGTCGGCCGCCCGCGCGACCGCGCGGCGAAGCGGCGAGACGGCCGCGCCCCCCGCGGCGCGGGCGACGCCTGAGGCGACGCCAGCCGCGCCGGATTGCCCGGCCGCCCCGAGGCTGTAGGCCGTCGCCGCGCCTCCCGCGAGGGTCGCGGCTCCGCGCGCTGCCGCGGCGGTGCCTGAGATCGCGGCCGCGCCGCCGCGCAAAGCGAGACCGCCGGCTGCACCCGCTGCGACCGCCGCGCCGCCGGCGGCAAGGCCGGTGCCCACGGCCGCGCCGGCGCTGAGCTGCGGGCCGCCGCTGACCAGGCCATTGGCGATGCCGGGTCCGAAGATCCCGAGGCCGAGAAGCGAGAGCGCCGCCAGCACGATCGCCATGGCCTGATCGATGGTGGGGCTAGCGCCACCGAAACCGGCGGTGAACTCGGAGAACAGCGTCGAGCCGATGCCGATGATGACGGCGAGCACGAGCACCTTGATGCCGGAACTGATGACGTTGCCCAGCACACGCTCGGCCATGAAGGCGCTCTGCCCGAACAGCCCGAACGGGATGAGGACGAAGCCCGCGAGCGTCGACAGTTTGAATTCGATCAGCGTGACGAAGAGCTGGACGGCGAGGATGAAGAACGCGAGCAGGACGAGCGCCCAGGCAAGGAAGAGGCAGGCGATCTGAATGAAGTTTTCGAAGAACGACCAGTAGCCCATGAGGCCCGAGATCGAGTCGAGCAGCGGCCGGCCGGCGTCGAGGCCCGTCTGCGCGACGCGGCCCGGGCGGAGCAGATCGGCCGTCGTGAAGCCGGTTCCGCTCGCCTTCAGTCCGAGGCCGGCGAAGGACTCGAAGACGATCTGCGCGAGGTTGTTCCAGTTGCCGATGAGATAGGCGAACACGCCGACGAACAGCGTCTTCTTGATGAGGCGGGCGAGGATGTCGTCATCGGCGCCCCAGCTCCAGAACAGAGCGGCGAGCGTGACGTCGATCACGATCAGCGTGGTCGCAACGAAAGCGACCTCGCCGCCAAGGAGGCCAAATCCGCTGTCGATGTAGCGGGTGAAGACCTCGAGGAAATGGTCGATGACGCCGGTGCCGCCCATGATGCTACTCGCCGCCTGGCGCGGCGCCGCGGCTGTGGCTCTCAGTGCTGGAGCCCGGCAATCCGGACCCGGTCTGCAGGCCTGTCGTGCCCGGCGTCAGGAAGCGCCGGCGGCTCTCCGCCCAGGCGCGCAGGCATGCGGGGTCGCGCGGGCCGGCCTCGCCAAGGCTCTGACAACGGAACAGCTCATCTCGGAGCGGGTCCGCCGCACCCGTCTGTGCCGGTCGCGGCATCGCTGCCTCCGGCCGCTCCTCCTTCCGGGTCAGCTCGATTACCGTGGCCGTGATCGCGACGGCGACAAATGCGACCGCTCCGATCCGGGCGAGGAGTTTGGAATCCACCGCCGCGCCCCATCAGTTGCCGCTGCTCGGGAACATGCTGGCATTGCCGGGCTGATAGCCGGCGCCGGGGGTGAGGAAGCGCCGGCGCTGCTCGCGGCCCTGTTCCGCCGCGGCCGCGCGTTCGGCGTCGGCAAGAGCACGTGCGCGTCCATCGGCCGCCACGACGGCGGTGAGGTCGGCGAGTTGCTGGGCCTGGAGCGCGAGGATCTGGTTGCCGGCCTGGGTCGCCTGCAGCGCGCCGGTCGCGCCCTGGCTCTGGCCGACCAGCGCCGACATCTCCGTCCGATTGGTGTCGAGATTGCCGACGACGGTCGCCTGGACGCGCATCGCGTCCTGCAAGCCGCCGACCGTGTTCTGCCAGCGCGTGCGCGCATCGGCGATCAATTGCTGGTCGGACGCGGACAGCGAGGCATTGCCGTAGGTCGTCTGAAACGCCTGGTCGATCTGCTGAACGTCGAATGCGATGTTCTGCGCCTGACCGAGAAGCTGCTGGGTGCGCTGGATGGACTGCTGCAGACGCTGCAAGGACGAATACGGCAGGCTCGCGAGATTGCGGGCCTGGTTGATCAGCATCTGCGCCTCGTTCTGAAGCGAGGTGATCTGGTTGTTGATCTGCTCCAGCGCGCGAGCCGCCTGCAGCACGTTCTGTGCGTAGTTGGTCGGATCGTAGACGATCCACTGGGCCGAGGCGGGGGCGACCATGACGGGAGCGAACGTGAGCGGAAGCGAAAGAGCCGTCGCGGCGAGAAGCGCCGCGCGCGAGCGACGGATTGTCATGACGGAATCTCCAGATTGGTGAGGCTTGGGATGAGGTCGGCCGCCCACGCGACGCCGCGGTGGCGCAGCCATGCCGGCAGGAAGCCGTCGCGGCTGTGCTCGGCGAGGATGCGGTCGATGGCTGCCTGGTCGGTCTTGGAGGACGCGGCGCAGAGCGCGAGGGCGACGTCGGAGAGGCCGAGCTCGAAGAGGCGATTGCCGCGGCGGGATTGGCAGTAGTAGTCGCGCTTCGGCATCGCGCGGGCGAGGATCTCGATCTGGCGGTCGTTCAGGCCGAACCTGCGGTAGATCGCGGCGATCTGCGGCTCGATCGCCCGCTCGTTCGGGAGCAGCAATCGCGTCGGGCAGCTCTCGATGATGGCCGGCGCGATCGGCGAATTGTCGATGTCGGAAAGCGACTGCGTGGCGAAGACGACGCTGGCGTTCTTTTTTCGGAGCGTCTTCAGCCACTCCCGGAGCTGGCCCGCGAAGCCTTCGTCGTCGAGCGCGAGCCAGCCTTCGTCAACGATCAGCAAGGTGGGCCGTCCGTCGAGGCGATCCTCGATACGGTGAAACAGATAGGCGAGCACGGCCGGCGCCGTGCCGGTCCCGATCAAGCCCTCGGTCTCGAACGCCTGGACCGACGCTTCACCGAGATGCTCGTGCTCGGCGTCGAGCAGGCGGCCATAGGCCCCGCCGACACAGAAGGGCCGCAGCGCCTGCTTGAGATCGTTCGATTGCAGGAGCACCGCGAGGCCGGTAATCGTGCGTTCGACGACGGGCGCGCTCGCGAGTGACGTCAGCGCGGTCCAGAGATGCTCTTTGACCTCGGGTGTGATGGCGACGCCCTCGCGCATCAGGATCGCCACGAACCAGTCGGCGGCCCAGGCGCGTTCGGGGACATGGTGGATGCCGGCGAGCGGCTGCAGTGAAACGCTCTCGGCCGATCCTTCCGTGAGACCGCCGCCGAGGTCGTGCCAGTCGCCGCCCATCGCAAGCGCCGCGGCGCGGATCGAACCGCCGAAGTCGAAGGCGAAGACCTGCGAGTTGGAATAGCGCCGGAACTGCGTTGCCATCAGCGCCAGCAGCACCGACTTGCCGGCGCCGGTCGGACCGACGACCAGCGTGTGACCGACGTCGCCGACGTGCAAAGAGAACCGGAACGGGGTGGACCCTTCGGTCTTGCCGAACAGCAAGGGTGGCGCAGCGAGGTGCTCATCGCGTTCCGGTCCCGCCCACACCGCCGACAGCGGGATCATGTGGGCGAGATTGAGCGTCGAGATCGGCGGCTGGCGCACGTTGGCGTAGACATGCCCGGGCAGCGAGCCGAGCCAGGCGTCGACCGCATTGATCGTCTCGGGCATCGCGGTGAAGTCGCGGCCCTGGATGACCTTCTCGACCAGCCGCAGCTTTTCGGCGGCGATGCGGGGGTCATTGTCCCAGACCGCCACCGTCGCGGTGACGTAAGCTTCGCCGGCGTAGTCGGCGCCCAGCTCCTGGAGCGCGAGGTCCGCATCGGCCGCCTTGTTCGCGGCATCGGTGTCGACGAGAGCCGACGCCTCGTTGGTCATCACCTCCTTCAGGATCGCCGCGATGCTCTTGCGCTTGGCGAACCACTGCCGGCGGATTTTTGTGAGCAGCCTGGTCGCGTCGGTCTTGTCGAGGAGGATGGCGCGCGTCGCCCAGCGATAAGAAAACGCCAGCCGGTTCAGCTCATCCAAAATGCCGGGCGTGGTTGCCGTCGGGAAACCGACGATCGTAAGCACGCGAAGATGCGCGTCGCCGAGCCGCGGCTCGAGGCCGCCGGTGAGCGGGTGGTCGGCCAGCAGCGCGTCGAGATACATCGGCGTCTCGGGCACGCGCACGCGATGGCGCCTGGTCGAGATGCAGGAATGGAGGTAGGTCAGCGTCTCGCCGTCATCGAGCCAGGCGCATTCGGGCATGAAGGCTTCGATGAGCTGCAGAATGCGGTCGGTGCGATCGACGAAGCCACGCAGGATCTCGTGCGGATCGACGCCGCGGTCGGCCCTGCCTTCGTAGAGCCAGTTCTCGGCGCGCGCGGCGTCCTCGACAGGCGGCAGGTAGGTGAAGGTGAGGAAGTAGCTCGACTCGAAATGAGCACTCGCCTCCTCGAAGTCCGCCTTGCGCTCGGCGTCGACGAGCGCCGACGCGGCATCGGGAAAGCGGCTCGACGGGTAAGCGCCGACTCCATGGCGCTGCGCCTCCACGAAGATCGCCCAGCCGGAGCCGAGCCGGCGGAAGGCGTTGTTGAGGCGGCCGGCGACCGCGACCAGCTCGGCCGGTACGGCGGAGTCGAGGTCGGGGCCGCGAAAGCGTGCCGTGCGCTGGAAGCTGCCGTCCTTGTTGAGGACGACGCCCTCTCCGACGAGCGCCGCCCAGGGCAGGAAATCGGCGAGGCGCGAAGACGTGCGGCGATATTCGGCGAGGTTCATCATCGCCCGCCTCACACGCCCAGGAAGCCGGGAATGCGCAGGTGCCGGCGCGTCACCTCAACGAACATCGGATCGCGCTTCGCCGCCCACACCGCGGCGAAGTGGCCGACCGCCCAGAGGCCGAGGCCGACAAGCCAGAGCCGCAGGCCGAGCCCGAGCGCGGCCGCGAGCGTGCCGTTGAGGATGGCGATCGAACGCGGCGCGCCGCCGAGAAGGATGTGCTCGGTCAGCGCCCGATGGACGGGCACCGAGAAGCCGGGGACCTCGGCGGTATCAAGCGCACCAGCCATTACACCACCGCCCCACCGCCGAAGCTGAAGAAGCTCAGGAAGAAAGAGCTGGCTGCGAATGCGATCGACAGGCCGAACACGATCTGCACCAGCCGGCGGAAGCCGCCGCTCGTATCGCCGAAGGCGAGCGTCAGGCCGGTGACGATGATAATGATCACCGCGATGACCTTGGCCACCGGGCCTTCGATCGATTGGAGGATCTGCTGGAGCGGCTGCTCCCACGGCATGGACGAGCCGCTGGCATAGGCCGGTGCGGCATAGATGAGCCCCACCGCGGTCAGACCGATGGCGCCGATCCGATCGCGGACGGATCCGGCGAATGGACGTTGCTTGAATGATGGCTGTCGAGCCGCGGTCATGCGTGATCTCCTGCTGGGCCTGCTGTCGCGGGGGTGATGCGGTAGTCGCCGCCGGGTCCGAGGCCCTCGACGCGGGCGAGCTCGGCGAGACGGCGCGAGGCGCCGCGGCCGCTCAGCACGGCGACGAGATCGATGGTCTCGGCGATCAGCGCGCGCGGGACCGTGACGACGGCTTCCTGGATGAGCTGCTCGAGGCGGCGAAGGGCACCGATCGCGGTGCCGGCGTGGATGGTGCCGATGCCGCCGGGATGTCCGGTGCCCCACGCCTTCAGGAGGTCGAGCGCCTCGGCGCCGCGTACCTCGCCGACCGGAATGCGGTCGGGCCGCAGCCGCAGCGAAGAGCGCACGAGGTCGGAGAGCGTGGCGACGCCGTCCTTGGTGCGCATGGCGACGAGATTGGGCGCCGCGCATTGAAGCTCGCGCGTGTCCTCGATGAGGACGACGCGATCGGCGGACTTCGACACTTCGGCGAGGAGCGCGTTGGTGAGCGTGGTCTTGCCGGTGCTCGTTCCCCCGGCGACCAGGATGTTGCGGCGGTCGGCGACGGCGCGGCGAAGGATCTCAGCCTGGTCGGCCGTCATGATCGCAGCGGCCACATAGTCCTGCAGCGTGAACACGGCGACGGCGGGCTTGCGGATCGCGAAAGCCGGCGCAGTGACCACGGGCGGCAGCAGGCCCTCGAAGCGCTCTCCCGTTCCGGGCAGTTCGGCCGAGACACGCGGGCTGCCGGCGTGGACCTCGGCGCCGACGTGATGGGCCACGAGCCGCACGATGCGCTCGCCGTCGGCGGGCGACAGGCGCTCACCCGTATCGGCCAAGCCGTCCGAGAGACGGTCGATCCAGAGCCGCCCGTCCGGGTTGAGCATCACCTCGACGATCGACGGGTCTTCCAGGAAACCTGCTATGGCCGGGCCAAGCGCCGTGCGCAGCATGCGCGTGCCGCGAAGGACCGCCTCGGATTGCTGGAATGAAACCGCCATGTCGTCCCCGTTCTGCGCGGGACCGCTCGCAAGCGGCCCTGGATCGGGGATGAGTAGAAGAGGCAGAAAATCGGGCGGCGCAACAAGCGCGATGGGGTCGTCGTAGTGTGGCGTAGAAATACAGGGAAACGGCGAAGCCGCTGACGACTTGCGAGCGTCGTGATCTCGCTTATTCGTTACTCGGTTCGCCCGGAACGTCCTCGGAGATTTCTTGGCCGAGCTTTGGCCCCTTGGCGAGTCGCCGTCCGAGCGCGGCGACGAAGGCGTCGTAGCGTTCGCCGGCCTTCGCGCGCGCGGCGGCCTGCGCGGGCTCGGGCAGCGGCGGGTTGGTGGTCAGCCAGAAGCGGACAAAGACCGCGAGCGTCTCGACGGCGATGCCGAGGTCGCGCTCCAGGCGCGCCATGCGCCGGTCGAGCTGATCGAGGCGCCTGGTGAGCGCCGCCTCCTGCCGCTCGGCGGCGTCGGGCGACAGGAATGAAGCAATAGCCGCCTCTGCGACGAGCGAGCGCGACTGGGCGCGTCGCGCGGCATATTCCGCCAGCGCCCTGGCCACGCCGGGTTCGAGATAGACGGACAGCCGCTGCTTCTTGTTCGGGTTCGGCATGGCGGCCTACAGCTCCATGCCGTCGTTGGGATCGAGGGAGACCTGGCGCGCGAGGCCTTGGACGAGACGGTTCATGCGGCTCAGCCGTGCGGCATCGTCCGGCTCGTCATCATTGGGATCGATCTCGAACTCGTTGTCAATCGGCGGATTCTTCTCGATCGGGGCCACGCGGCTGAGCTCCGGCTGGCGTCGCTTCTCGGAGCCAGTCGGGTCCTCGTCATCCATGCCGCTCACGGGTGGCGCGGCCTCCTGCAAAGGTCGCGGCGGCAGGAGCCTGCCGGTCCAGTCATTCGCCTGCTGGTGTTCCGCCGCCTTCAGCACGGGCGGCGGCAAAATGCGCGCCTGTAATCTCCGGTCCTCGAAATAGCGCGCCTTCTTGGCGCGGATGGGCGGCGTGCCGGCGACCATCACGATCTCGTCGGTGGGCGGGAGCTGCATGATCTCGCCCGGCGTGAGCAGCGGGCGGGCCGTTTCGGAGCGCGACACCATCAGGTGGCCAAGCCAGGGGCTCAGGCGATGTCCGGCGTAGTTGCGCATCGCGCGAAGCTCGGTCGCCGTGCCGAGCGCGTCGCTCACGCGTTTAGCCGTGCGCTCGTCGTTGGTCGCGAAGCTCACCCGCACATGGCAATTGTCGAGGATCGAGTTGTTCGGGCCGTAAGCCTTCTCGATCTGGTTGAGGCTCTGCGCGATCAGGAACGACTTCAGCCCGTAGCCGGCCATGAACGCCAGCGCGCTCTCGAAGAAGTCGAGGCGGCCGAGCGCGGGAAATTCGTCGAGCATAAGAAGCAGGCGGTGACGGCGGGTCTTGGCGTGGAGATCTTCGGTCAGCCGCCGTCCGATCTGGTTGAGGATCAGGCGGATCAGCGGCTTGGTGCGGGCGATGTCGGACGGCGGCACGACGAGGTAGAGCGTCGTCGGCCGTGCTCCCCCGACGATGTCGGTGATCCGCCAGTCGCAGCGGCGCGTGACGGCCGCGACAACGGGGTCGCGGTAGAGTCCGAGGAAGGACATGGCGGTGCTCAGGACACCGCTGCGTTCGTTGTCCGACTTGTTGAGGAGCTCCCTGGCCGCGCTCGCGATGACCGGGTGCGGTCCGGCCTCTCCCAGATGCGGGGTCTTCATCATGGCGGCGAGCGTCGATTCGATCGGGCGGCGCGGATCGGAGAGGAAGGAGGCGACGCCCGCGAGCGTCTTGTCCTCCTCCGCGTAGAGCACGTGGAGGATGGCGCCGACCAGCAGCGCATGGGAGGTCTTCTCCCAATGGTTCCTCTTCTCGAGCGAGCCTTCCGGGTCGACCAGGATGTCGGCGATGTTCTGGACGTCGCGGACTTCCCATTCGCCGCGCCGGACCTCGAGCAGCGGGTTGTAGGCCGACGACCTCGCATTGGTCGGATCGAACAGCAGCACGCGCCCGTGTTGCGCGCGGAAGCCGGAGGTGAGCTGCCAGTTCTCGCCCTTGATGTCGTGGACGATGGCGCTGCCGGGCCAGGTGAGCAGGGACGGGATGACCAGACCCACACCCTTGCCGCTCCGGGTCGGGGCAAAGCAGAGGACGTGCTCGGGCCCGTCGTGCCGGAGGTAGTCGCGGCCGAGCTTGCCGAGCACGACGCCGTCGGGGCCGAGGAGGCCGGCGGCCTTCACCTCATCGGGCCGGGCCCATCGCGCCGAGCCATAGGTGTCGACGTTCTTCGCCTCGCGGGCCCGCCATACCGACATGGCGATTGCGGCGGCGATCGCCATGAACCCGCCCGACGCCGCGATATAGGCGC
>Ga0209581_1005215_pt1 | contig 10015 bp, 4 predicted proteins | sample Coa_R2_FD_187160 | JGI IMG/M metagenome (GOLD analysis project Ga0209581, IMG submission 187160) | Surface soil microbial communities from Centralia Pennsylvania, which are recovering from an underground coalmine fire - Coalmine... | ecosystem: Environmental > Terrestrial > Soil > Unclassified ...
AGCGGACCTATGCGAACCTTACGCCAGCGGCGCAGCGGGTGTTTTTGTTACTTTCAAGTTGGCGAGTTTTGGTCCCCGAGGTGGCGGTGGAGGCTGTCCTGCTTCGGCCTGGTAGCGAACGGTTCGACGTGGCGGGCGCACTTGATGAACTTCGTAGGTTCTCCCTCGTGGAAGAAGTGCCATCGCCTGCTGATGGCATGACTTTTCTCGGGATCCCCCTTGCAGCCAGTATTTTCGGGCGGCGCAAGCTTGAGGCAAGCTCCCTTAGGGCGGCCATAGAGGAGGATCGGAAGTTACTAATCGAATTCGGGGCAGGGCAGCGGGAAGATGTAAAGGGCGGAGTCTATCCAAGAGTCGAGCGACTCGTTCGTGCGATCGCGTCCAAGGCAAGCACAAATCCGGCTGCACTCGAGAATTACATCCCGGTGCTGGAATATTTGGCATATAGGGTTCCACGGGCCTACTTGATGCTGACGGATCTTGTACTCGAAGTAAATCAAGGGGCCACGTCAATCCAACGTGCGAAGACTTATCTACAGAGATTTCTTGAGCGCTCTGAGGTCGCCGGGAAGAAAGAGGTGTGGTTACGCCTCGCCGACCTCTCCAAGGCCAGCGATGACTCCATCGGCGAGGTCCATGCTCTGAGCGAGGCTGCGTTATTACCTACAACTGATCCCGAAGAGATAGCTGGGATTGCAAACCGGCTGAATAACCGTGTACGTGCTCTCAAAGGAAAACAAATTGAACAGGCGTGGTCGCCCGAAGTTCGTGTCCTCCTGGAGCGTGTTGTTTCTGCGATGGAGAAACGAGTCAACGATTTATCTGCGACAGGTTGCTCGCGGCTTGCTTGGCTTTTGCTGAACGTCGGCAACGAAGGCCGGGCGAGAGTGGTTGCCAGATTGGGCTTAGAGCGTGACCCCAACAACGAGCATTGCCGAAACCTAGTGAGAAAGCTAGGAGACTGATTTGCGCCCGACGGAGCCCCTAATGCCGATGTCGGCTGGGTCAGAAAAAGTTATCGAAACCCCAAAGGACTTTTCAAAAGGTTCTGAAAGTTTGGGCGGAGGTTAGGGATTATTGGCCGCCACTATGGCCCTTTCGATTTGTCGGTCACAACCGTACTGGAGCGCGTCTCGGGAAAGGTCAACGGCATGGTCTGGCTCGACGCCTTTTCCTTCAAGACAATTTCCATTCCAGGTGTAGAAGGTCATCACAGGAATCCGAAGGACAAACCCGTGGCCGACTTTGAAGCCCGTGCCGCCCAACACTTGGCCGGCGGTGCGCGTCCCAACAATTGTTGCGAGTTTGTTTTCACGGGCGAAGCCAGTAATCGTTTCTGCGGCGCTTGCGGTATGCTGATTCACGAGCAAAACAATCCTGCCGTGAAAGCGCTGAGGGCCGAGGCCTTCGGTCACCATCACGATGGATTTGTCGGCGAACGCATAGCGAAACGCGAGGCCGAAAAGCTCGATCTTACGCGAAGGAATCTTGCCGAAGCGAGGAAGTTTCTCTTTGTCGAAGCCCTTCTCGGCGCGCTTCTTACTCAAACTGTAGCCGACAGGAATTTTGCCAGGCGTGAGATAGCTCATCAAGCGGAGTCCGCCTGCTCCGCCGCCGGGATTTCCGCGCAAGTCAACGATGAGCCGGTCACAATCGCGAAGCTCGGAAATTGCGTGGTCAATTTCCCGCGCCACGTCCATCCCGACCTGCCCGGGGAATCCCGCCACTTTCAGGTATCCGGTCCCCGGCTCGGGCTTCGTCCATGAAACAAGCCGTGGGCGATTGATCGGATGCCATTTTGACTTTGGCAATGGCACGCCAAGAGGCACACGCACCTGCTCGCCGCTCAGCTTCTCGACGCCGATTTGGCAGAAGCCGCCCATTCTGAACGCCGGCTTTTCAGGTGGGAAGATCGGCTGGCCGTCAATCTCCAAAAGCAGGTCGCCCGGCCGGATGCCGACGAGCGCCGGCGGGCTGCCGTCGTGAACGTCCTGGAACATCCACTTGGCCGTCCCATTGACCTGGCATGGCTGGAACGTCGCGCCGATCGCGTAGTTCGACGCGATCTTTTGTAGGCTTTGGTGAAAAAATACGACGTGGCTGATTTTAAGCTCGGCAAGCAGGTCGCGGACAGCGCTTTCAAATTCCTCAACCGTCTCGCATCGGAGAATCCTGTCACGGTGCGATTCGACGGCCGCAATCCAGTCGGCGCGATTGAACCCCGGCGCGAATAGGCGCTTAGCGGTCAGATCGGCAACCTTGTCGAACACCTCCGTCCGCTCTTTAAGTCCAATTGGGATCATGGTCAAAAGTTTATCGGCTTTGAGGCATCGCCGACAACAACGAACGGCGCCCAATAGATTGGCGGCTTGCTACCCTTTTGCTTCAAGTAATCAAGCTTTGCTTGGCGCAGGGCCGCAGCTTCATCCTGATGCTGCGCCAAATGAGCATAGAAATGCCCCATCAGAAATTCCGTTGAAGAATCGTCCACTGGCCACAGCGACGCGGCGACGGCCCGCGCGCCGGCGAAGAGAAAAGCCTGAACCAAGCCGATAGTTCCTTCCTCGCCTTCGAGCTTGCCGGTTGCTGTGTCGCAGGCGGAGAGCGTGACCAGGTCCGCGTCGAGGTGAAGTTGTGCGATTTCGCGGACTTGCAGTAACCCGTCGTCTGTTGAATGCGGATCGTGGCCCAGCACCAATGCATCTCTTTCAGGAAAGTTGGGTGTGGACAGCCCATGAACTGCGAAGTGGATGATTTTGAAATCGGAGAGCGGCTCGGCCTTGAATTGTGCTTCGGTGGCATTTGCTCCAAGCAAGAGAACGGTTTGCCTTGGATCGCCGAGCGCTTGGCTGGCTAGCATCAACTCCTGGCGAGTTTCGGGAAGCGCATATAGATGGTCTCCTGAAATGTCGTACATGCCACGTGCAACGAAGGCCATCAACGTGTGCTTCACGCCGAACTGCGCCGGCTGAGGCTCCATGTCATAGGGCACATCGCCGATTCCCAAGAACGCCATTTGGGGCTGGTGCGTGCGGTGGCGGTTTCGCAAATAGCCAAGCACGGTCGCCGAAGGCGCATAGCTGATGACGTGAGACTCGATGACGTATTGCCCGTCGGGCCGTTGAAGCGCGTCGAACGGAAGATCGTTAAGGACGCCGTCCGGCACGATCATCAAATTCCTCAGCCGGAAAGAACCAGGAATCGGCGCCAGAAGCGAGGCGTAAAGGTCCTTTGCCTCTCGCGCGGCATATTGGCCTCGCATTGCCTCAGACTGGTAACGCGAGATTAGCTGTTCGATTTGCTTCTTGCCGGCGGGCAGCCGGAGAATCGCGGCGTCATTGTGAGCGACGGCGAGGCAATAAGAATTCGGGTCAGCGAGAACGTATTCGAGGACCGTCTCGTCGGGCAGGATGGCGCTCTGGGCTGCTTCGAGAGAAATCGAGTCGGTCGCGTCTTGGCCCTGCTCCGGCGTGAGGGCTTCGGTAATCCAGCGCAGTTTCTCCTCTGCCGTCTCGAGATTAGTAAGCAGTTTGCTGCGCTTGGCGGGGTCGTTTGTGTCAAGCAATTGGTTTTGAATCGTCGATATTTGGATTTCGGCTTCCTTCTTTGCCGGCGTCTGAATCGTGGCAACTGCTGGATCGCGCAGGTTGTCGAGAACCGTCCGGCCTCGCGCCTGTTCAATGGCGTCAAAGGCGGCGCTGACGCTGTTTTGGCTCGCTGCGAGCTTGAAATCGCCAAGGTACGTGTTGCTCATGGCGCTCAAAAGCGAGCTCTCGCTATACTCGCCGGGATAGCGGACCAACATGCCGTCAATCACGTCCTCGGCCTGCTTGTAAAGCGCGTCAGCCTGGTCGGGCTGCCCCGTTTGAGCCTTAAGTTCCGCGAGCGCATCCAAGGCGCGAGGCAGGTAATACGTGTCGCCGGTGGTGCGACTGATCGCAAGGCCCTGGTTGAGCGTGTTCTCAGCGTCGTTAAGGTCGCCGCCTTGCTGCAACAATTTCGACAGATCGAAGCAAGATTGCATGGCGACACGAGACAGGCCGGCCTGCGTGGCGGATTGCATGGCCTCTTCAAAGTACTGGCGGGCCTGCGCCGTTTGGCCCGATTCAACCGCGAATTCACCTAAGATGAGCAAATCCTGGCCCTCGTGTTCAAGCATCTTTTCCCTGCGCGCCTCGGCGAGAGTGTGCTGCATTAAAGCCTGCGCTTCATCCATTTTCCCTTCCATCGCGAGCGCCTCGGCTTTGCCTTCGTAAGCCATGAACGGCGTGCCGATATCGTGATTGCGGTCTGCCATCCCGATCACGCGATTGAAAAAGAACATCGCCTCCGCAGGGCGGTTGAGCGCGTTCCAGCCATTCCCGACAATTTCGAGATATCGCACCTCGGTGCCAGTGTCGGATTGCTCCATTGCGGTCAGCAGCGCCCCGCCCATCATATGCGCGGCTTGCTTGATGTTGCCCTGAAGAAAGCTGATCAACCCCAACTCGCCCATCGCGCGATTGGCCCACTCTTTTTCCCCGAGTTGTTGGGCAAGGCTCCGCGCCTGCTCCCAATCCTGCTGGGCGGCCTCGGTATTTACTTCATCGTCGGCGTCTCCCTTCACGCCGAGACACCACAGGCGCAGGTCGGGATCGTTTTGGACGAGCGGAGTTTTGAGTTGCTTGGCAATGAACGCGGAAAGCTGCGGGAACGGTACCGCGTCCCCTGACCGCATCGCGCCGATCTTAGCGTAGAGGGCATCGCGGTCATCGTGGGCCTGCGTGGCAAGCTGTTCGGCGCGTTCGTACAGCGGCGTGGAATTCGGAAGATTGTGAAGCCAGTAGAAGTAATTTGCCTTGGCAAGTATGCCCTTGATGTTGTCCTGACGGGAATGACCAATTTTGGACAGAATCGAATCCCACGGGGTTCGCGGCGAGCGGTACGCAAAATACAGCGCAACCACCGCAACAACGAAGCCGACAGAAATGAGAGCCCAGACTACCCGTCTTCGCCCGGACATGGAAGGAGTCCCACAACAAGGAAATGATACGACGCGAGTTAATCCGCTTTCAACCTCAGCCCTTCACTTGCTTTCAGATTTCGCCCCCCGGTTTACGGGTTTCAGGGACATGGCGGAATGCGAACCCCTATGCTTGGTGGTAGTAGTGGCTCCGGTGCAAGGATCCGGCAAGCGGAGTGTGACGTGGGACCGTGCTTCTTCCAAAAACCGCTGTATACTTTTAATATTTTTGGAAGCGTGTAATGAGATAGAACGGCTGACTCAAAGGTTGCGATGGCTGACCCCGAAGACATTCTTAACCTCATCAGGTCGAGTCCAGGCAAGAAGGCAAAGGAAATCGCTGAGGATTTGCACGTTGACAAGAAGTTAGTGAACTCGATCCTTTACGGCGCATTGCGGGGTAAGGTAACCCAGGACCGATCATACAGGTGGTGGCCTAGCGAGGTTTCCGCTGCGGCACAGATGGGCCCGTCCAAGGCTGAGAAACTCGACACACCGCTTGCCCGTCTCTGCGGATATTATCTTGAATGCATCACTCGGGACGATCAGGCCGGACTTAGTGTCTTTGCCGCCAGTTCATATGGCAACTTAGACTACGCAGAGTTAAGCGCCCTACCTCAGATAGCTGACGATACTGAGGATGTATTTCAGGATGAGCGATTCCGGCAGGTCTTCAGTAGGATTGCTCGGGATCGAAAGCGTTTGAATCTCGTTCTCGGCTACCCGGTACTTCTCCACCGGATTCGGTCGAAAAAGGGATGGGAAGGAATTCTCGTCCAACCGATTTTGCTTTTCAGGTTCGAAGAAGGCTTGACTGGGCAAGCTGGAAGGTTGGTTGTGGCCGAGGAGCCGCCGATGATTAACTTCGAAGCGGTTCGCTCCCTATCTGCCGCCGATAGGGGCACAAGCATCGTGGAGGAGATCGTCCAGCTGTCTGAGGAGCTAGGGTTGGCGGATGCTGGCCTTCAGCCCCCTGAGATCGAAGAAATAATTCCGCGACTGAGAGAAATTCGTGCGGAATGGGACTGGAAGGAGGAGCCAGATCTATACCATCTCGCCCTGACCCCGCCGATTTCCGAGATCTCGGAGCCCGGGATATACAATCGCGGAGTCTTGGTTGCTGCCGAAAGGTCCCCTTACACGCAGGGACTTGAAATTGAGCTGGCAAAGCTTCAGAGCGTCACTGAAACCGCATACGCTAATACTGCGCTGGGAGCGTGGCTAGGAGGGTTCCAACCTGACGCCCAGTTCCCGCAGGCGCTACCGCTTCTTGAGGTCTTGCCCCTTAATAGCGAGCAACGCACGGCTGTCCTGAGTGGCCTCAACAATGCACTTACGGTCATCACAGGTCCTCCCGGAACCGGCAAATCGCAAGTCGTTACGTCCCTCCTGATAAATTCCGCCTGGCAAGGACAGACCGTGCTCTTTGCAAGCAAGAACAACAAGGCCGTGGATGTGGTGGAAACGCGAATTAACTCGTTAGGCGGGAGGCCCGTTCTTTTGCGTCTGGGGGCAAACGAATATCAGTCGCGGTTAGCGGAGTATCTTATTTCGCTCCTGGCTGCCACAGCCTCTGGGGAGGACGAACGAACTTATCGGGACTACATGGCCCTGCATGACCGCATTCGGCACCGGTTCGAGGAGCTCAATGCGCAGCTCACCGGTACGCTCGCCCTTCGCAACGAAGTGGATGAACTGGAGCAATCGGCAGAGTCAGTCCGGCGGGATATTGGACCGGACCTGTTCAGGTCTTTTCGAACCTTTAACTACGAATCTAGCTCGCAGGAAGTGGAATCTTTCAAGAGAACGGCACAGAGAGCTGACAAGTCAAGACAAGGTCTATTGACCAGGATTTTTTGGTGGCTGGCGAAGAGAAGGCGGTACGCCGAGCTTGCTCATGCCGCGCGTGCGTTCCTTCCTGTGGCGACGTGCTTGGGGATTACGTTACCAAGCGGTTCGCCTGGGGAGGAAACGATAGAAGAATGGATAAAAGTTGCTCCAGAAGCTGAGAAGCGCATCAGCATGGCGAGGATAGTTCGGCGCTATTTCGAGAAGCTGGACAAGCTTACCTCAAGCAAGACGCTCGAAGATTTGAGTCGGGAACATTCGCGGCTCGTGGAAGACCTTGCAGAGATTTCTGACCAGCTTTGGCGCCTTTGGCTCAAGCTCCAGCCCAGTCGCATGACCTCGGAGGATCGGAAACTACTGCGTGATTACGGAGCCGTGCTTAAACTGATCGTCGCAGCGAATGAAGAGCGGAGGCAAGCCGGCAGGCAGATTTTTGCGAGGTATCACGCACTGTTTCCGAAGATCAGTAGGATTCTCCCTTGCTGGGCCGTCACCTCCCTTTCTGCTCATGGTCGCGTGCCCTTTGACGCGGCGTTTTTCGATCTGCTGATAATTGATGAGGCGAGCCAGTGTGACATCGCCTCTGCATTGCCCCTTCTGTTTCGTGCAAAACGGGCGGTGATTATAGGCGATCCTAAGCAACTACGCCACATAAGTAGCCTCATAAAGGATCAAGATCGGCTTTTGCTTGAAAAAAACGGGCTAGCTGAAGGCTACGCAGGGTGGGCTTACTCTGTAAACTCTCTTTTTGATTTGGCAAGCGGCCTCTGCCGTAGCGAAGATATAGTCGAGTTGCGCGATCATCATCGGTCCCATGCAGACATCATTGAATTTTCAAATCGCCACTTCTACGAGGGACGTTTGCGTGTGGCAACAAAGTACGATTGCCTTCGGAGAACGGACAGCGATGGGCCCGCTGTCCGGTGGCTTAATGTTGCTGGGGCAGTGGTTCGGCCGCCTTCAGGCGGAGCTCTGAACGAAGATGAAGCTAAAGCAGTCGTTAAGGAAATCGCGCGGCTCGTTCTTGACCAGGGATATGCAGGCACAATTGGTGTTGTAAGTCCATTCCGAGCACAGGCGAATCGGATTAGAGACCTTGTGTATCAGCACCCCTCACTGGGGCCGAGGGTAGCCTCACTCGATTTCCTCGTTGATACTGTCCACCGATTTCAGGGAGACGAGCGCGATGTGATCATCTTTTCACCAGTTGTGTCGTCGCGGACACCTGCGGGAGCATTGATTTTTCTTCGTAATAATCCGAATCTGTTCAATGTCGCTGTAACCCGTGCGCGAGCGGCGCTAATAGTTGTCGGGGACCTTCAGGCTTGCGTCACCTCGGACGTAGATTACTTGGCCAAGTTCGCGCAGTACGTCCAATGCCTCGGCACTCCCCTTAATCCTGAGGGCCCGGAGGAGATAGTTCCGGGGCCCGACTACCCGCCGGTTGCGCATCCGGAAAGAGTTTCAGAATGGGAAAGGGTTTTTTATCGCGCGCTGTATGCTGCCGGGTTTCGGCCCATACCACAGTACGAGGTGGAAAAGTACACGCTGGACTTCGCACTGTTAAACGGACAGAAGATGCTCGACATCGAGATAGATGGGGAACGGTATCATAGGAAATGGGATGGCGAACTGTGCAGACGGGATCAAATCAGAAACCAACGGTTGTTCGAGCTTGGATGGGACGTGATGCGCTTTTGGGTGTACCAAGTCCGGGACGATCTCGATGCCTGTCTGGAGCGAATTAGACATTGGTGGTCCCAGGCATAAGAACCTTCCAAGAGGGCCTTTTCCAGGGGTGCGCCGCAAAGTGATTCAGATACCAAAACTTTGATGCTGAAAACCTGTCTTCTATTTCGATGGGGTGGGTCGGGCTTCCCCGCTCTACCCCGCCGAATCCATTTTGGCTTGGCCTTACCGTTGGATTTTGCAATCGTCTGCAATTTGGAATCGGACCTTGGCTTCGCTGATTTGAACGCATGTTTTCCCTTGACCTCGTGGAGCATCCGTTCGCATTTCGCCTTGTAGCTGGCAGTTTCTTTCGTCAGCTTGGTTCTTTCAGGGATGTACTTCCGCGGTACGTCAGGAAATACAACTTGCTGGCCAGTGTACAGACTACAAGGAATGTCCCGATTTCCGCCGTGGTCATTTTGTCGGGTTTCGGACGGCCAAGCTTCAGATAGTCTGTGTATCCGCCATTGGCCGTCCGGCGCGAAGAATCAGGTCGGCGGCGCCGAAGATTCGCTGCGCGGAGCGTTCGTTGATGCCCTGGCCTTGATTCCAGTGCTGGATGTATCCCCGGCTGAATTCCGCTCCTGGCAAGCCGAGCGATTCGCAGCAAAGCAGCGCGACGGCCTCGGCTTCGACCTCGCGGAGTTCGCGCGGCGTGTTCTCGGTGTCCGATAGGTCTTGCTCGGCACAATGCCCAAGGACAACGTGGGCGAGTTCGTGGAAAAGGGTTTTGTGCGGGAGCGCCGCAATCGGGCTGACGGCGATCTTGCGGCCTCGCCGAGCGTAACCCTGCGCGTTGCCGTCAAGGTTCGTAAACTCGATGCGCTCGATCTTGAGCGTCTCAAGCGCCTTCTGCTCGCTCCAACCGGGAATCGCGGCGGGCTTAAGTTCCTCGCCTTCCGTCTGCGCGAGCACAAACCAGTGAGCCTTGTAGGTGAAATGCGTGTAGGTGAATTCTTCGTCCTGCTCGCTGCCGTCCTGTTGGGTCACGGTGCGAGTACGCTTGCAGTTGACCGGCATGCAGAGCGTCAACGCCTTCTCGCCTTTCTTCACGTACCGGCCAAGCTCCTTCCACTTCGGCCAGGTGGCGAGCGGCCCCGGCTGGATGCCTCGCTCAAAGCACTGGAACAAAGCCAAAAGCTGGTTGCCCAGCGAATAGTTGTGAAAGCGGCTGTAAGCTTCGTGAATGAAGCCGGGCTTCTTCACCGCCTCATCAAGCAACGCCGCCCATGAAATCAGCGGCTTTCTCTCAGGCCGTCCATTGACGGACGCCCCCGCTGTGTTCGCCGTCGTCCGTCGGCTGACGGACTGACGGCTTGCTTCTGACGGATCTTCCCCCGCAGTAATGAGGGGAAGTTATTGTGTCGGCGCGAGTTAGGGGAATTCTAGAGCCAAGATGTAGTCATGTTGTTTGAATATTTATCTTGACATGTT
>Ga0209581_1005218_pt1 | contig 10012 bp, 9 predicted proteins | sample Coa_R2_FD_187160 | JGI IMG/M metagenome (GOLD analysis project Ga0209581, IMG submission 187160) | Surface soil microbial communities from Centralia Pennsylvania, which are recovering from an underground coalmine fire - Coalmine... | ecosystem: Environmental > Terrestrial > Soil > Unclassified ...
CGACGATGGTCGCCTTCATGAGCGTCGGGCCGGCCTGACCGGACAGCGAAACGAAAGCGGTTGGACGTGACGCCGCAGCGGCAGCCGAAGGACGCGCGGCGGGCGCGAGCGAAGACAACGCTGCGATGATGACGAGCGCGAGTCGGAATGCTCTTGTCTTCATCCTTCCTCCTTTCAAGGCGCGTTGAAGCCGCCCAGCGCGTTGCCGTAGAGCATGTCGTTCTTCCAGGAGGCGGCGTCGTACTTCACGTCCGCGTCGCCGACGATCTTGACGGGAAGAACCATGCGGATGCCGCCCATCTGATTCTGCTTCGCGATGCCGTTGTCAACGATGCGACCGTCCGCGCCGACGGTGAAGGTGGCCGAGCGCGCGAGCTTCTGGTCGCGCAGAACCTTGATCTCGTAATCGCCCGGATGCTTGTCGAGGAAGAAGGTTTCGGGGTAGGTCGCGGCGCTCTCGGTGTCCTGGTTGTAGCCGCGCACCTTGAGGAACTGGAACGTCCAAAGCCCCCAGCGGCCCTCCGGGTCTGCGACTCCGGTCGCGACCTCCTGCTCGTTGCCGCCCATCACGTCGCCGACCTGCTGCCCCTTGTAGAAGAGGACGGCCTGCATCTTCGTCCCCTCGCCGGTGCCGCGGAACCACATCTGCACGCCGAGCGCGGGCACCTTCTCGTCAACGGTCGGGTCGTACCAGATGAAGCCGACGGGCAGACGCCAGTCCTGCACGACGTAGAACTCCTGCTTGCCTTTGTATTCTGGAATCCCCTGGTCGGGCGCGTAAGTCGCGACGCGGAACTTGCCCGCAAACAGAGTGTCGGCGGAGCCTGCGAGCGCGTTCTTCAAAGTTATCTTGAACGGGAAGAGTCCCGTCTTCGTGACGGCCATCTTCTCAAGCTCGCTCTCGTCCATGTCCGGCCCTTTGACCGTGACCAGCTCGTCGTCGCCGGCTTCGGGCGTCTGAAGTTTGAAGCTCACCCACGGCTTGCCGTCGGGCGTCGAAGCCTCGAAGACGAGTTGGCTCCCGCCCGCGACGGGGCCGAGGAATTGGAAGCTGACCTGCGGCGTCCAAGACCAGGTGTTGTACTGCGGCTCGGCGGCGCGCGGGTTGGGCCAGTAGCGCAGGAAGCGGCGCGCGCTCACCACAACGGTGCGCTTCAGAAGCGTCGGGCCTGAAGCCGGGCGCGCCGGCAACGCGGAAGAGACGACGAACAAGAGCAGCGCGAGCGGGAGCGCGAAAAGGATTGGGGGCTTTCCTCTCACTTATGAACCTCCGATTTCGTCTGACTCGGTCGGGGCGGCAAACCGCTCGCCGCGACGTGCAGAGTCTGCGGCAAGCCCTCGGCCTGACGGATGTTGACCTGCGGGATGAATTGCGAGGCTGTCGAACGCGGCGGGAATAATAAACAGCGTCGCGGAGGTAGTCAACGGAAAAGGCGCCTGACCGCTTATCACTTTTGAGCACGAGCAAGTGCATAATATTGGCGAAGGCGCAAAATGAGCAGTAAACATGAACCTTAATGACTCCGCTCGCTAAAATTCCCACTCGCGCCCAAGTTGAGGCCGCACATTTGGTCGCTTACGGGAATCAAGAAAGAACTCTAAGCAAAACAAAGACTTGGCTTTAACAGGCTGCGCCCAACTTTTCAAAAGTGATAAGCGGTCAGGGATGAATCTATTTGACACACTAGTCACACCTATGTAGAATGAGGTCCCTTTCCTCCTGTGGATATTAACCGCTGCATACGCCGGAAGTATGCAGCGGATTTTTTTATATGCTAAATCGGCGATATGCCTTTAATGGAAATTTTCCGTGCCTTAGCCGTTTTGATCGAGCCGCTTACTGAACCGAAGGCAGTGATGCGGATGGGAAAACTGCTGGGATTAGGCCAACTTCCGACGGCGAGCGAATTTACAGACACTTTTGTTTTTCAATTCTACCCATATGCTTCGGTTTATTTAGGCGCAGAGGGAATGTTCGGCGGCGAAGCGCGCGACCGCATTGCAGGATTCTGGCGCGCACTGGGTCAGACTCCGCCGGCGGAGTCTGACCACCTCGCCGTCCTGCTCGCAACATATGCGCGGCTTTCGTCGCCGGAGGATGAAAATGCGGTCGTTTCGTCTTGCGAAGGCTCATACGTGGTTAAGGGCGACAGCCTTCACGCCAATGTTGTTGAGAATGCGCGCGGGCTTGAGGCCGCGCGGTCGGTGCGCGAAGCTTTTCTGTGGGAGCATCTCTTGAGCTGGCTGCCGGTGTACCTCGACCGCGTGGCCGAAGTTGCGCCTCAATTCTATCGGCGATGGGCAGAGTTGTTGACGGACGCTTTGCTCGAAGAATCGAGAGCCGCCCGCACGCCCGCCGCATTGCCGCTGCATTTGCGCGAAGCGCCGCACGTCGCAGACCCGCGCGGTTCGACGCCGGGTGAGTTCCTGCAAACGCTCCTCGCGCCGGCGCGCAGCGGCCTCATACTCGTTCGCTCCGATCTGGCGCGCGCGGCGAGTTCGCTCGGAACTGTACTGCGCGCGGGGGAGCGCAAGTACGCGCTCAGGTCGCTAATGGGTCAGGACGCGCGCGGCACGCTCGGCTGGCTCGCCGTGGAAGCTTCGCGGCAGGCGGCGCGACACGCGCGACACAGAGACACGATAGGCGCAATCGCCGACTGGTGGTCTGCGCGTGCTGCGGCGACGGAGAAACTTCTGCGCGAGCTTGAGTCGGACGCTGAAGGATTATCATGAAGTGCTTTCGGTAGCGGGGTCTTTTCGGGCCGTGTGTGCGCCGCTTCAAAAAAGTTTCAGTCCTCGACCCTGCGTGCGCGCAAGCCGTTCGAGAAAACTGTCGCGGCTGACGAGTCGAGCGCCGAGCGCTTCCATGTGCGGCGTCATGACCTGTATGTCGAGCCAGTCGAGGCCGCGCGTCTTCAGGTGTTCGACCAGAAACAGCAGGGCGAGCTTCGACGCGTTTGGTCGAAGCCGGAACATGCTCTCACCCGCGAAAGCGCCGCCGGCGTCAACGCCGTAAATCCCGCCGACAAGTTCAACACCTTCCCATGCCTCGACACTGTGCGCTCGCCCGCTCCTGTGAAGTTCTGTGTAGCCGCGAATCATCTCCGGCGTGATCCAAGTCCCGGCCTCGTGCGCGCGCTCGACCGAGGCGCACGAGGCGATGACGCGCTCGAACGCCTGATCAATCGTGAATCGCAGGGCGGTGCGGCGGCGCTCGCGCGCGAGGCTGCGTGGGACGTGCAGCTCGTCGAAGAAAAGAATCGCGCGCTGCGGCGGGCAGAACCAGAGGAGCGGGTAGCCTTCGACCGGCCAGGGGAAGATTCCGTTCGTGTAGGCTTCGACGAGCAAGTCCGGGTCGGGCCGTCCGCCGTAGGCCACGACGCCTTCACTCGTCGCGTGACGCGGGTCTGGAAAATGGGTGAGCGCCATCGCGAAGATGATAAGGCAAAAGCCCGCCGCTCACATTCCCCGCCGCGAAAATTTAGCCGCCACGTGTGGCGCTACTTTTTGACTAGCCGCGGCGGATTCCGTATATTTCAGGTCGGCTGATATTTTTTTGTCGGCTGAAAAATTTGACGGGCGATGGAGTTCGCCTCGTAACCACCCTCTTGATGGGTTGATGACTCCTGAACGGCTCGCGCCGAAGCGCGGCGAGTCCGCTCAGGATTTTTTTATTGCGGGAGGATTGATGGAGACACTGACGAAGTACCTCGCGGTCGCGGCGGGCGGCGCGCTCGGAGCGATGTTGCGTTACTACCTGGGCGGGACGGTTCTGTCGCGGACGGCTGCGCCTTTCCCGACGGCGACGTTCGTCATCAACGTCACGGGTTCGTTCATCATCGGCTTCTTCCTCACGCTCGCGACCGAGCGCGTTAACATCAGCCCTCACCTGCGGCTCGCCTTCGCCGTCGGCTTCGTCGGCGCGTACACGACCTTCTCGACTTTCGAGTACGAGACGGCGCGGCTCGTCGAATCGGGGAGTTACGCGGTCGCCTTCCTCAACGTCGTGCTCAGCTTCGCCGTCGGCTTCGCCGCCGTGTTGGGTGGCATCGCCGCCGCGCGCGAGATCGAGCGTGTGCCCGTGACGAGCCACGTGATTTACGACCGCTTCGAGTCGCTCGCCGACGCGCACGACCCGGCGCAGCGCGCGGGAGCCGAGCGCGACATACGCGACTCGACGATTGACCCCGACGCGCACCGCGCGCCCGACGCCGAAAGCGCCTGACCGCTCGCGCGCGTCGCAGTGACGGCTCGACGCTTCGCCGCGCACGACACCGCTCGGCGCGTCGCCGCCACACGAGCGCGCCGAGGGCTTTGTCTTTTGCCCCGCGCCTCTTAAACTTGACGCATGGCAGAGCGCGAGTACGGATTCGACGAGGAGGTGGCGACCGAGAGCCGGGAGAAGCTCAAGAAGCCCCCGCTCTTCCGCGTGCTGCTCCACAACGACGACTTCACGACGATGGAGTTCGTCGTCGAGGTCTTGAAAAAAGTCTTCGGCAAGTCGGACGGCGACGCGTTCCACATCATGTGGGCCGTCCACACACAGGGCGTCGGCGTCGCGGGCGTTTACACCTACGAGATCGCCGAGATGAAGGTCGAGCGCACCACGCAGATGGCCCGCGCGCAGGAGTTCCCGCTGCTCTGCACGCTTGAGGAAGAACCGCAGGACGACTAACGGCATCTAAGCAATTTATTTTTTGTGCGCCAGCCTGACGAGTTCATTCTGGAGGAGAGCTTATGAATCGGCGAAAGCTTCCATTGCCTGTGCCCGTTTGTTTTCTCGTCTGTCTTGCTTCGCTCACGGCGCTGGCTCAGCAATCGAACGCAAGTGTCGCTGAATCGCCGAAGGTCATTGCGGCGGCGGCTCCCGATTATCCAATCTTAGCGGCCTTGTCGCTATCAGGAGGGGACGTACCCGTCGAAGTGAAAATTGATAGGTCGGGCAAAGTTTCTTCGGCTTCCGCCGATGTTGGGAATCCACTTTTAAGAAAGGCGGTAGTAGAGACGGCATACCGCTGGCGGTTTGAGCCTGCTAACGCCGATGTCCGTACCGTGCGCCTCTTATTCTCCTTTCAGTTGAATGATGATTACGAACCGGGCGGACAACACGTCGCCACGGTGTTCCTTCCGCCGTACAAGGTGGAAATCACGTATAAGCTACCTCCACACATTGATTATTGAACGGCAATTTGATTTTGAGTAATTCAACGACCGAGCAGTGTGAGCATCAATAGCGTTCCCGATGATAACGAAAGAACTCCAAGAGACCCTGAACTTCGCCGCGATGGAGGCGATCAAGCGGCGGCACGAGTACGTGACGCTCGAACACCTGCTCTACGCGCTGATGCACGACCGCACGGCGGCGAACGTCGTGCGCCACTGCGGGGGCGACTCTACGGCACTCGTCAGGGAGTTGGAGACGTTCTTCGCCGAGAAGATGGAGAGCGCGCCCGCTTCGAGCGACACGTTGCCGGAATACACCGCCGCGTTCCAGCGCGTCGTCGAGTACGCGCTCATGCAGGCCGAAGGTTCGGGTCAGCGCGAGGTTGACGGCGGGAACGTCCTGGCCGCGCTCTACCAGTCGCCGAACTCGCACGCCGTCTATCTGCTCAAGAGGCAGGGCATCGCGCGCCTCGACATTCTCAACTACATCGCGCATGGCATCTCGAAGACCGACACGCTCGGACGCCTGATCCCCGAAGGCGCGGAAGAAGAGGACACGCGGAGAGCGCGCGACCCGCTCGCCGCGTTCACGACGAACCTCGTCGAGCGCGCCGCCGCCGGGAAGATTGACCCGCTCATCGGTCGCGAAGCGGAGGTCGCGCGCACGATTCAGGTTCTCTGCCGCCGGCGCAAGAACAATCCGATCTACGTCGGCGACCCCGGCGTCGGCAAGACCGCGATTGCCGAAGGACTCGCGCTCAAGATTCAGAAGAATGAGGTGCCCGACGCCTTGAAGGGCGCGCAAGTCTATTCGCTCGACATGGGCGCGCTCCTGGCCGGCACGAAGTACCGCGGCGAGTTCGAGGAGCGTTTGAAGCAGGTCATCCGTGCGCTGCTGGAGAAAGAGAACGTCATCCTCTTCATCGACGAGATTCACACAATCGTCGGCGCGGGCGCGGTCTCCGGCGGCTCGATGGACGCGTCGAACATCATCAAGCCCGTGCTCGCTTCGGGCGAGTTGCGCTGCATCGGCTCGACGACTTACCCGGAATACAAGGCCGCCTTCGAGCGCGACCGCGCGCTCGCGCGCCGCTTTCAGAAAATCGAAATCGGCGAGCCGACGCTCGGCGACACGGTGATGATTCTCGAAGGTTTGAAGAAGCTCTACGAGGAGGCGCACGGCGTCACATACACCGACGACGCGCTGCGCGCCGCGGCGGAACTCGCGGCCAAGCACATACACGACCGCTTCCTGCCCGACAAGGCGATTGACGTGATTGACGAGGCCGGCGCGATGGTCAAGCTCATGCCGGCGGAAGAACGTCCCGCCGAGGTCGGCGTCCACGAGATCGAGACGGTCGTCGCGCGCATGGCGAAAATCCCGGCGCGCACGGTCGCGGGCACCGAGCGCTACCGCCTGCAACTTCTTGAGGGCGCGCTCAAGTCAACCATCTTCGGGCAGGATCACGCCGTCAAGCAGATCGTCAACGCGATCAAGCTCTCGCGCTCCGGCCTCGGACAACAGGACAAGCCCATCGGCTCGTTCCTCTTCTCCGGCCCGACCGGCGTCGGCAAGACCGAACTCGCCAAGCAACTCGCACTCGCACTCGGCGTCGAATTCTTGCGCTTCGACATGAGCGAGTACGCCGAAGCCCACACCGTCTCGCGTCTCATCGGCGCGCCGCCCGGCTACGTCGGCTTCGATCAAGGTGGTTTGCTGACCGACGCTGTGAACAAGACCCCTTACGCCGTCGTCGTCCTCGACGAGATCGAGAAGGCGCACCCCAACCTCTTCAACATCCTGTTGCAGGTGATGGATCACGCCACGCTCACCGATAACAACGGGAAGAAGGCGAACTTCCACAACGTCATCCTCATCATGACGACGAACGCGGGCGCGCGCGAGCTATCCGACTCGAAGATAGGATTTCAGAAGCAGCAGCCGGGCATCTCTCTCGGCCAGGGCCGCGGCGCAATCGAGCGCACCTTCAGCCCCGAATTCCGCAACCGCCTCGACGCTTGGATCGCGTTCGCGCCGCTCTCGTTCGAGACCATCGAGCGCGTCGTTGACAAGTTCGTCGCCGAAGTCCGCGCGCAGTTAGTCGAGAAGTCGGTCGAACTGGAATTGACCGAGCCTGCGCGCCGCTGGCTCGCCGAGCACGGCTACGACCGCCAGATGGGCGCGCGCCCGATGGCCCGACTCATTCAGGACAAGGTCAGAGCGCCGCTCGCCGAGCAGATTCTCTTCGGCAAATTGCAGTCGGGCGGCAAGGCCGTCGCACACGTTGCGGACGACGACATCCGTCTGGAAATTACAGGCCGCGGTTGAAGCTGCGATGGAACTCCGCAACACGATCATCTATCTGATCGGCATCCCGGCGGTCGGCAAGTACACGGTCGCCAGAGAGATCGGGCGGCTGACGGGCGCGAAGGTGGTTGACAACCAGCTTATAAACACTCCCGTCTTCAGCGTCATCGGCTATGACGGCACGGACGCTTTCCCCTTTCCACGTGGCGCGTGGGCGCAGATAGGGAAAATTCACCGCGCGGTCTTATCCGTCATCCGCGAGTTCTGCCCGCCCGAAGCCAGCTTCGTCTTCACGAACACGCTCGACGCGCGAGAACCTCTCGACAAGGTCTGGTTCCGCCGGATCGAACGGCTGGCGAAGCAGAGAGAAGCCGGGTTCTTCCCCGTGTGGCTCACTTGTGAAGCCGAGGTGATCCGCCAACGCAAGAACACGCCGGATCGGAGGGCGCGGCTGAAGGACATTGACTTAACCAACATCCGCAGGTGGAGCGAGGAGGTTGAGGTGCTCAGGGTGCCGCACCCGAACGCGTTAACGCTCGACACGTCTCGCCGTAGCCCTCGGCAAACAGCGCGGCTCATTTTGGAGCACGTCAATAAGCGCCGGGAACTCTGACGACCCGCCGGAACCCTTACGCCGCCGAAGAAGACGTAATGATGCGCCGGCTTCCTTCTCGGCTCACCACCTGTGATAGGCCGGGTGGCCGGGCTGGACGGCGACGAAGGTTCCGCGGCAGGTGGCGGTCGTCTTGCCGTTGGCGTTGATCGAGGCTTCGACGACGGCGCGGTCGTCGGTTGATTCGACGACGCGCGCGCTCAGGTGAAGCGTCGTGTCGGTCGGCGTCGGGCGGAGGAGCTTGATCGAGTAGTCGGCGGTGACAGTACAGGGCGGGTGGTCGAGGTGGTTGCGGCGCATCAGGTGATAGGTCGCGGCCCAGTTCGAGTGGCAGTCGAGCAGCGTGCCGACGATGCCGCCGTTGAGCATTCCGGGATAAGCCTCGTGGTGCGGCTCAGGCTTCCAGTCGCAGACGACCTCCTCGCCGTCTTCGCCCACGAAGCTGCGTATGCGCAAGCCCTTCTCGTTCGTGGGGCCGCAGCCGAAGCAGGCGTTTCGCGGCGCGTAGCGTTCTTGCAGACTTTTCATATGTGAGCAGTAAGCCGTAAGCAGTGAGCAGTCGTCAAACGAACGCGCGGCGAGCAGTCTTCTTGAAAACTGCTTACCGCTCACCGCTCACTGCTCACTTTCAATCAATCGGCGGGTCGTCGGCGGTCGCGGGCTGGCCCTTGTGGTCGGCCCCGCGCACCTCGCCCGTCTCGTCAATGAAGAAGGAGCGGCGGCCCGTCTTGCCGTAGGTCTTCGGCGTGGCCGTCGCCGTGAACTTGTCGCCGACGGCGTTGATCTCGACGCGGTAGCCGAGCCGCGCGACGTAGTCCTTCTCAAGAAGCTTCTCGTCGAAGAGTTCTTCGAGCGTGGCGTAGCGCTCCTTCTTCCTGCCCTCTTTGAATTGGTACTCGGAGAAGTGTACGCGGCGGAGAATGTACGCGGCCTCCGACTCGGCGCTGATGACGGCCATGTCCTTCGTGGCGATCAGCATCGAGGCGGCGTATGCCTTGAGCAGGCTCGTCGGCACGCGCAGCTCGTGGACGAGCGCGTCGCCCTCGTTCGTCGCCTCGTAGGAGGAGGACTCAGGCGTCATGTCGAGCTGCGCGAGCAGCGTCTGCACGACGGGGTCAATGCTCCCGCCGGACTTCTTCTTCGTGTCTTCGATCAAACTCCGCATCAATGCGTCGGAGACGAAGACCTCGACGACCTTCTGCTGCGCCTGCCAACTCACCGAGTCGCGGTACGCGCTCGTCGAGGCGAGAGTGTGGCGCGCGGCGTAGGAATCTATGACGTGGCGGATTGCTTTCACGTCCTCGCCCGCGACGAGGAAGTTGTTGATGACGACGTAGGCGAACTCTCCCGCCGTGTGAATCTCGAAGCCCTCGCGCTTTTCGGGCGCGGCGAAGGGCGTGGCGAGCGAGACGAACTGGAAGGCCGCGAGCGCGCGCGGCAGAATCTCCTGAACCTTGTCGGGGTCGTTGAGCGCGACGATGAAGACGAGTCCCGGCTCGGAGTCCGTCTCGTCCTTCTTCCGCGCCGGGCCGAAGACGCGCGGGCCGCTGAGGTAGTTGAACGGGACGCTGACGGCGACCTCGTTGCCGAGCGCGGGCAGGAGGTCTTCCTTGATCTTGAAGCCGAAAAGTTTTTCGACCGCCGCGACCGTCTCCTCCGGCGTCGGCTGCTTCTGACGACTGGCCGTGATGCCGGAAAGGTTAACGTCCATGTCCTCGCCGCCGCCGTCGCCGAGCCACGAGTGTGTGAGCGAAGGGTCGAGCGAGGCTGTGCCGAGCGTCGAGGTGTAGATGCGCCGCCAGTCGAGCGAGGTCGTGATGAAGATGTCCGTGTCGTCGGGCGCGACTTCCGCGGCGGCGGCGGTGACGGGCGGGCCGGCGACGACGTTCGGCAGGAACGGGATGACGCTGACTACTCCGTCGGGCGTG
>Ga0209581_1005220_pt1 | contig 10008 bp, 6 predicted proteins | sample Coa_R2_FD_187160 | JGI IMG/M metagenome (GOLD analysis project Ga0209581, IMG submission 187160) | Surface soil microbial communities from Centralia Pennsylvania, which are recovering from an underground coalmine fire - Coalmine... | ecosystem: Environmental > Terrestrial > Soil > Unclassified ...
CGCAAACCGTCGAGATGCACACCAGAAACCGTCCCTGGCTGCCCCAGCAGCGTCCAAATTTTCGCGGTGCTTTCCGGAAGAACCGGATGAGCCAGCACGGTGACGACGCGCAAAAGCTCGGCGGTGGTCCAGAGGATTGCGGCTTTGCGCTGAGTGTCCGCTTCGGAATCGCCCAGCGCCCAGGGCTGCTCGGAAGTGAGATATTTGTCCGCAGTGCCGATCGCGCTCCAGATGACCTCGAGGGCGCGCGCAAATTCCAGATTCTCGTAGCGCTCGAGAGCTTCGCCGATGGCCGATTGCGCTTCGCGCGCCAAGGTATCGTCCTGGGGCAATCGCGCCGAAGGCTTGGGAATCTTGCCGCCGAAATTCTTCTCGATCATGGCCGCGGTGCGGCTGGCGAGGTTGCCGAGGCCGTTCGCCAGATCGGCGTTGTAACGGGTCACCAGCGCGTCGTAGCTGAAATTTCCATCCTGGCCGAAAACGACTTCGCGCAGAAGGAAGTAGCGCAGGGCGTCCATGCCGAGCAGGTTGGCGATGGGCCGGGGCAGCACCACGTTGCCCTTGGACTTGCTCATCTTGCTGGCGTCCATAAGGAACCAACCGTGCGCCCACACTTGCGTGGGCAGAGGAAGCATCGCGGCCATCAGGAACGCCGGCCAGTACACGGTGTGAAACCGGATGATGTCCTTGCCGACGAGGTGCAAATCGGCGGGCCACATGCCGCGCTGCTCGTATTCGGGACCGCCCACGGCGCTCAGGTAGGCCGTCAGCGCGTCAAACCAGACGTAAAAGACGTGCGGCTCTTCGCCGGGCACCGGAATGCCCCAACGGATCGTGGTGCGGGTGATGCTCAAATCCTTCAAGCCGCCTTCGACGAAGCTGACGATTTCGTTGCGGCGCGTTTCCGGCTGAATGAAGCCCGGATTCTTGCGGTAGAAGTCGAGCAGCGGCTTTTGAAAGGCGGAAAGCTTGAAAAAGTAATTTTCTTCTGTGACGGTTTCGGTGGGACGGCCGCAATCGGGACAGTTGTCGCCGGGCTTGGCGTCGGTCACGAATGCGTTGTCATAGATGCAGTATTGGCCGGTGTAGTGGCCCTTATAGACGTAGCCGTTTTCCTTGCAGAGCTTGAACAGCCACTGGACGGTGCGCACGTGCTTAAGGTCGGTGGTGCGGATGAACTCGTCGGGCGTAAGGCCCAGTTCGTCCCACAAACCGCGCCAGGCGACGGCCATCTTGGCGACAAATTCGGACTCCGGCACGCCGGCCTTTTTCGCGGCGCGCTCGACGTTGACGCCGTGCTCATCGGTGCCCGTGGTCATCACGACTTCGTAGCCGCGCATGCGTTTGTAGCGGCGGATCACGTCGGCGACGACGGTCGTATAGGTATGCCCGATGTGCGGCAGGCCGTTCGTGTAGTAGATCGGCGTGGTCAGATAGAATTTAGGCTTTTGCTCGGGCATGAAAGGGTTCTCAATCGTAAGTTATCAGTTTTCAGGCAAACCGTCGAATGGAGCAAGCCAGGTTCATGATTCGTTTCGCTGTGACTCGAGGCTGCGCAAGGCTTCATTCATCACATGCTGCAGAGGAACGTGCTTTTCCTCCGCGAGCTTTTTGCAGTCCTCAAACTCGGGCGCCGCGTGGCGAATGCGGCCGTTGACCCGCGACAATTTGACACGTACGTCGCCATACCGCGTATGCACGCGGACCGATTCGCGCGGCAGGGCGCGGCGCTGCACGCGATAGCTGCGCACGCCGAAGGTGGTCGTTTCGGCGAATACCAGGGACATCAGGGCGCCGGCATCCGGTGGGCGGCAGAGCAGGGTCAACAGCGTCCCCGGGCGGTTCTTCTTCATCTGCACCGGCGTGGTGAACACGTCGAGCGCGCCCGCCGCCAGAGCCTTTTCCAGAAAATAGCCGTAGATTTGCGGATTCATGTCGTCCAGATTGGCTTCGAGAACCGCAATCTCTTCGTCGAAGCCGGGCACTACCATTTCCGCCGCTTCCCCGACCATGAGGCGCAGAACGTTGGGCTGGCCTTCGAGATCGGCCGTGCCCGCGCCGTAGCCGATCGCGAAGACGGTCATGGGCGGCTGCGGGCCGAACGATTCGCATAACGTTGCGACGATGGCCGCGCCGGTTGGCGTGACCAATTCCTTCTGCACGCCATTCGAGTACGTCGGCTTTCCCACCAGCAGGTTCGCCGTGGCCGGCGCGGGGACCGGAAGAACTCCGTGCGCCATCTTCGCCGTGCCCCCGCCGACGTTCAGCGGCGAACAGGCAAACTTTTCGATGCCCAGCGCGGCGAAGCCAATGCTTGCGCCAACGATGTCCACGATCGCGTCCAGGGCGCCCACTTCGTGAAAGTGGATTTTCTCGAGCGGGACGTCATGCACGCTTGCTTCGGCTTCGCCGAGTTTGCGGAAGATGGCGGCGGCACGCTCGCGCACCGGCGCGGCGAGCCTCGACTTATCGAGAATCTCGAGGATGGCGCTCAGCGAGCGATGCTTGGAGGTATCCTCCGTTTTCACGCGGACGTAGGTTGCGGCCATGCCGTTCTTCCAGACTTTCTCGGACGATATCTCCCAGCCGGGAACCTGCAGGCCGCGCAACTCTTCGCGAATGCGGTCGAGCGGCACGCCCGCGTCGGCCAACGCGCCGAGCGTCATATCCCCGCTGATGCCGGAAAAACAGTCAAAATACACGAGTTTCATGAAGATTGCCCGATGTGCCGATACTATCGGCGCATTTCCGGCGTGTCAAACTGCGGAGTTTTGACCGCTGCGGGCGCCGCCCCTATACTGGAAGGCTTTGAAACCACATTCAGAACGGAAGAACATTTGTATCTGACACTTTCCAACCGGTTGCGCGAAGCGATCGCGGCGCACATTCGCGAGGCGTACGGCATTGAGTTGAGCGTGGTGCTGGAGCGGCCGCCGAGGCTGGAGATGGGCGAGGCGGCCTCGCCGGTGTGCTTCGAACTGGCCAAAAGGCTGAAGCGCGCGCCGCGGCAGATTGCGCAGGAAATTGCGGCGGGTCTCGCGCCGATTCCGGGAATTGCCCGCGTGGAGGTGGCGGGCGGGGGATACTTGAATGCTTTCTATGATCGCGCCGAATTCTGGAGCCGTCTGAGCGAAGAGGAAAGCAGGAAGAGACAACGCAGAGACACGGAGAGCGCCGAGGCGCGCAGAGACAAGATCATCGTCGAGCATACAAGCATTAACCCGAACAAGGCCGCGCATATCGGGCATCTGCGCAACGCGGTGCTGGGAGACACGCTGGCGCGCATCCTGCGCCACGCGGGCGAACACGTTCAGGTGCAGAACTACATCGACAATACGGGCGTGCAGGTCGCGGACGTGGTGATCGGGTTTTTGTACCTGGAGCAGCGCACGCCGGTGAGCGTGAAAATGCTGGCGCGCGAGCCGCGCTTCGACTATTACTGCTGGGATTTGTACACGCGGGCGACGCAATTCTTCGCGGAAGACAAAGAGCGGGCTGCAAAGCTGCGCGGCGAAACGCTGCGGGCGATCGAGGAAGGCCGGGGCGAAGAGGCCGAAGTGGCGGCCGTTGTGGCGGACGCGATCGTAAGCTGCCATCTGCGGACGATGGCGCGGCTGGGAATCGAATACGAACTGCTGGCGCGCGAGAGCGAGATTCTTCACCTGAAATTCTGGGATGCGGCGTTCGAGCTGCTGAAGAGCTCCGGCGCGATCCAGTTCGTGACCGCGGGGAAAATGGCGGGCTGCTGGGTGATGCCGTGGAAGCAGGAGGTAAACGAGAAAGGTAAGACCAACGGCATCAAGACAGAGAGCGCAGAGGCCGCAGAGGAAGAAGAAGAGCAATCGCAGGACAAGATCATTGTGCGGTCAAACGGTACGGTGACGTACGTCGGGAAGGACATCGCTTACCAACTTTGGAAATTCGGGCTGCTGGGTAAGGACTTCCACTACCGGCGGTGGCCGGATCCTCCGACGGAGAAGGCACTGTGGACCACGACTACGGAAAAGAACGATCCGGAGGCGCCGCACTTCGGCGAGCCCGCCAAGCGTGTGTACAACGTGATCGACACGCGGCAATCCTATTTGCAGAATGTGGTGGCCGCCGGGCTACGCGCGATCGGACACGCAAAGGAAGCGGACAATTCGATTCACTTTTCGTATGAGGTCGTGGCGCTGACGCCCCGCTGCGCGCGGGAGCTCGGCTACGAACTGTCCGCGGAAGAAGCCAAGCGGCCGTACGTGGAAGTGAGCGGGCGAAAAGGACTCGGCGTCAAAGCGGATGATTTGCTTGAAAAGCTGGAAGCCGCGACGCTCGCGGAAGTCGCGCAACGGCATCCGGAGATGTCTAAAACGGAGCAGAAGGCCACGGCGCACGCGATTGCCGTCGGCGCGTTGCGCTTCTTTCTGCTGAAGTACACGCGTACGGCGATCATCGCGTTCGATTTTCAAGACGCGCTGAGCTTTGAGGGAGAAACGGGACCGTATTGCCAGTACGCAGTGGTGCGGGCACGCGGGATTTGGCGAAAGGACGCTGAGCTGGCACCTGACATTACTTCAGATAAAACTATCCGAGGCGCTGCTCGACTTCTCGATATTCTGCAGCCTGTCCATGCGGCAAAATTCCTTTCCGAGAAGGAAGGGCAAGACTTATGGGAAATCGTGTTGCTGGCGGGATCGCTGGACTACGCGGCGGAGGCGGCGATCAATGCGCAGGAGCCGGCGTTCGTGGCGAAATATGCGTTTCAGCTTGGACAAGCGTTCAACAATTTTTATCACAAGCATCACATTCTAACCGAAGCGGACGAGCAGAAGCGCGCGTTCCTGCTTGCGCTGACGGAGCTGGTGGAGGCGCAACTGGTGCAGGCGCTGTCACTCCTGGGAATTTCCTGCCCTGAAAAGATGTAAGGAGCGCAGCATGCTGCGCCTTAAGCGAAAAGCAAGCCGCGGTGAACGCTCCCACCAATCAGTATGACAGGACGAGGTGGACGAGTGTGCGGAGGGCAACGCCGGTGGGGCCCTTGGCGAGCCAGGGTTTGGCGTCGTCGTTCCAGGCCGTGCCGGCGATGTCCAGGTGAATCCAAGGTGAGTTCCCGACAAATTCGCGGATGAACATGGCGCCGATGGTGGCGCCGCCGCCCTTGCCGCTGCTGATGTTCTGAATATCCGCGAAGCTGCCCTTGATGAATTCGCGGTATTCCTCGTCCATGGGCATCGGCCACATTTTTTCGCCGGCGGCTTTGGCGCTGGCGAGAAGCTTATCCGTGAAGGCCTGATCCGTGCCGAAGACGCCGACGTTGACGTTGGCGAGGGCCACGACAATGGCGCCGGTCAATGTGGCCGCGTCGATGAGGTGGGTCGCCCCCAACTGCTTGGCGTAGTGAATCCCGTCGGCCAGAATGAGCCGGCCTTCGGCGTCGGTGTTCAGGACTTCGATGGTTTTGCCGGACATGGCTTTCTGGATGTCGCCGGGCTTCTGCGCTTTGCCGCCGGGCATGTTTTCCGTGGCGGGAACGACGCAAATGACCTTGACGCCGGGCTTGAGCGCGGCGAGCGCGCGCATAACGCCGAGCATGGTCGCGCCGCCGGCCATGTCGTACTTCATCTTCTCCATTCCTTCGGAGGGCTTGATGGAGATGCCGCCGGTATCGAAGGTGACAGCCTTGCCGACGAGGCCGATGACGGGCCCGCCCGGCTTGGGGTTCGCGGGCGTGTAAGTGAGCACCATCATGCGCGGAGGCTCGGCGCTGCCCTGCGCCACGCTGAGGAGGGCTCCCATCTTCAGTTCAGCGATGCGCTTTTCGTCGAGAATCTCCACGCTGAGGCCGGATTCCCTGGCCATCGCTTCCGCCCGTTCTGCGAGGATGCGCGGGGTCAGCAGGTTCGAAGGTTCGTTGATCAGCTCGCGCGCAAAGTTCTGCGCGTCCGCCACGATGCGGCCCTGCGAGAGTCCCGTTTCTCCGGCGGCTTTCTCGGCGTCGGGAAAACCGGCCAGGCGAACGTCATCGATGGTCTTGCCATTTTTCTTCTCAGTCTTGTACTTGTCGGTTTCGAAATCGCCGGTGATGGCGCCCTCCGCGAAAGCCTGCGCGGAGTCCTGCGTGGCATCGCCTTCGCGAACGAGAAATGCGAATTGCTTCACGGAACGCGCTTTGAGGTAACGGAGCGCGGCGCCGGAAACTTTGCGAAGCACCGCGCTATTGAACTGCTCGCGCTTGCCCGCGCCGACGAGGAGCAGGCGCGCGGCTTTCAAGCCCGCGGGCGAATGAATCAGCGTGAATTCGAGCATCTTGCCGGTGATTTCTCCGGCGGTCGCCAGCTTGCGAAGAAGACCGCCCGCCGCCTGATCGATTTCGGCGGCGCGGCCCTGAATCGGGTCGGTCTCCTCGAAGAGGTAGGTGACCAGCGCTTCGGTCTCGAGCGTGGCGTAGGGCTTCGTTTCGAGCGTGATCTGCATGATGAGTTATCGCCTCCGGTTGCGGTACATGGCTTGTTCGGCTTCCCTGCGGGCTTCCTTGGTGCGTTCGTCCTGGCGACGGTCCCACTGCTTTTTGCCTTGCGCCAGGGCGATTTCGCACTTCGCGATGCCGTTGCGAAAATAGATGCGCAGGGGAATCACCGTTAAACCCTTCGATTGGACGCGCGCGGCCAGCTTGTGGAGTTCGTTTTTGTGGAGAAGCAGCTTGCGGTCGCCGAGGGGCTCGTGGTTCCAGGGGCCGCCAGGGAGATATTGTGCGATGTGGGCGTTGACGAGCCAGGCGCCACTGGGCTTGAAGTCCACGTAGGCGTCGCGGATATTCGCTTTTCCTTCGCGAAGAGCCTTCACTTCCGTGCCGTGAAGGACGAGGCCGGCTTCTAGGCGCTCGAGGAGATGATAGTGATAGCCTGCCGCGCGGTTTTGCGCGACGATCTGCTCCCTCGGCTTCTCTGCCTGCTTTTTCGGTTTGGCCACAGCCTTCCACTATAGCGGCGCGTTGTTACCCGATGCAAGACAGCCAACCCCTGCCTTCTTGTACGGCCTCTAAGCCGATGCTAGACTGCGAAAGTCCTGTGCCGAGGCAACGGAGAGTGCATGCACCGCTGGGGAAAACTACTGCTTTGCGCCGGTTGTTGCCTGCTTCTCGGCGGGTGCCCGAAGGGCCAAAGCGACTACAACCAGGCGAAAAAGGCGGAAGAACTGAAGGACTTTGACTCCGCCGTGCAGTATTACCAGAAGGCGCTGAACTCCGACCCAAACAACGCAAGTTACCGCATCAAGCTCAACCAGATGAAGTTTGAGGCGGGCGAATTCCACATCAAAGAGGGCGTCGAGCTCCGCGAAAAGGGCGATTTACAAGGGGCAGCGGCGGAATTCCAGCGCGCCAGCACCATCGATCCTTCGAGCCCCATCGCCATGCAGGAACTTCGCAAGACGCTGGACATGCTCACGCAGAAGAGCCGCCAGCAGGACGAGCAGGCGGCCACGATGGAAGCCGACGACACGCAACTTGCCGCCGCCCCGCCGCAGCTTAAGCCGCTGTCGCGCGCGCCCATCAATCTGAAGATGTCCAACGACGCGAAGATTGTCTTCGACACGATTGCGAAGCTGGCGGGACTCACCGTGGTTTACGACCCGGACTTTCCGGCGCGGCGCATCACGGTAGAGTTGAGCAACGTGACGCTCGAGCAGGCTTTGGACATCACGTGTTTGCAGAGCAAGGCTTTCTGGAAGCCGGTCACGGAGAACATCATTTTCGTGATTCCGGACCAGGCGCAGAAGCACCGAGACTACGACGAACAGGTGGTGCGCACGTTCTACCTTTCCAACACCGTCCAGCCGCAGGATCTGACGGAAATCGTGACGGGATTGAGACAGGTGCTGAATCTTTCGAAGATCATGCAGCTCAACTCGCAGAATGCCATCATCGTTCGGGACACTCCGGACAAGCTGGCCATTGCGGAGCGCATCCTGAAGGACGTGGACAAGGCGCGGCCGGAAGTTCTGCTTCAGGTGGAAGTGCTTTCTGCGAACACGGACCGGCTGCGCGATCTGGGCATTCTGCCGGGTCAATCCGCTTCGATTACGTTCAACCCGGGCACGACGAGTTCGACCACCACCGGCACAGGCTCGACTTCCACGAGCAGCAACAACGGAGTGCCGCTCAAAGGATTCACTTGCTGCGCGAACTATTACAGCGTGACGCTGCCGAGCGCGACCGCCAACTTCATCCTCACGGACACGACGACGAAGATCATTCAGAATCCCGAGATCCGCTCCGTTGACGGCCAGCCCGCGAAGCTGCGCGTCGGCAGCCGGGTGCCGATTGCGACGGGCAGCTTCCAGGCGGGCGTCGGCGTGGGAACGACGGCGGTAAATCCGCTGGTCAACACGCAGTTCCAGTATTTGGACGTCGGCGTGAATGTGGACGTGACGCCGCGAGTCCATCCGAATCATGAAGTCAGCCTGAAGATGAAGATTGAGGTTTCGCAGGTGACCGGAACATCCACCATCGGCGGGATTCAGCAGCCGGTCATCGGGCAGCGGTCCATCGAACACGATATCCGGCTAAAAGACGGCGAAGTCAACGTGCTCGGCGGGCTCTTCGAAAGAATCGACACGAAGGTGGTGAACGGCTGGCCCGGCCTCGCGCAGGTTCCGCTGCTGAAATACCTGTTCAGCGACAACAAGACGGACCACCAGGAAAACGATGTGCTGATTGTGCTGATTCCGCACATCGTGAGGCTGCCCGATTGGACTCACGCCGATTTGCGTCCGATTTATTCCGGCTCGGAGCAGAACGTTCAGATAAGGAAAGAGAGCGAGATTCGCGCTCCCACGGTGAATCAGCCCGCGCCGGTGGCTCCGCAAGCCACAGTTCCGCCGCCGGCAACACAGCCAAACGGCGGCGCAACGCAACCGGGAGCAGCCGGAGCGACGCAAGGCGCGCATTTGCGATTCGAGCCGCAGACGCTGACGCTCAAGACCGGGCAGACGGCCACGATCGGGGTCGTCGCGGAAAACGTGAACGATCTGTTCTCGATTCCGATGCTGCTGCAATACAACCCGGCGGTGATCAGCGTGGAAGAGTTGCAGCACGGCGGATTCCTCTCGGGAGGGAATCAGGAGATCGCTCTGGTGCAGCGCGTGGATCAGGAGCACGGGCAGGCGATCATTTCCGCTACGCGGCAGCCGAATTCGCCCGGCGTCAGCGGAAGCGGCACGCTTCTTGGAATCGTGGTGAAAGCCTTGGCCCCGGGCACGACGAACCTCTCGATCGTTCAAGTCAATGCAAAGGACTCCCAGCAGCGCACCATCCAACTGGTTACGGGAGAGGCAACGATTCAGGTGCAGCCGTAGTCCAAGTTATCCGGAGATTTTGAAGGGCAGATTTGCCATGCGGACGCGCCGTTTTCCAAACCGCAGCCTTCGTAGCGAATCGGGCATGACGCTCGTCGAGCTCATTATCGCGTGCGCGATTCTCTCGATTCTGGCCAGCGCGGCGCTGCCCATCGCCAGGTACACGATCATTCGCAAGAAAGAAGCCGAGCTGCGCAGCGATTTGCGGGAGATGCGGGACGCCATTGACCGCTACAAGGACCTCGCGGACCGCAACCTGATCCGCACGGAAGTGGGCAGCGAAGGCTATCCGCCGGACCTCGAGACGCTGGTGAGAGGGGTCACGATTGGAGCGGACCGCAAGATTCGCTTCCTGCGGCGCATTCCGGTTGACCCCATGACCGGTCGCGCGGACTGGGGACTGCGTTCGGTGCAGGACGATCCGGATTCGACGAGCTGGGGCGGAACGGACGTGTTTGACGTGTATTCGAAATCGCAAGCCACTGCCGCCGACGGCACGCGCTATTCCGACTGGTGAGATTGCATTGGGATGAGGATGCTGAGCAAATTCGTTCGCGGCTATTCGCGTTTCGCGAAACTGCGGGAGCGCGGGCAAACGGGCTTTACGCTGATCGAGCTGATGATCGTCATCACCATTATTCTCATCCTGGTGGGGATTGCGGCGCTCAATTACCG
>Ga0209581_1005221_pt1 | contig 10007 bp, 9 predicted proteins | sample Coa_R2_FD_187160 | JGI IMG/M metagenome (GOLD analysis project Ga0209581, IMG submission 187160) | Surface soil microbial communities from Centralia Pennsylvania, which are recovering from an underground coalmine fire - Coalmine... | ecosystem: Environmental > Terrestrial > Soil > Unclassified ...
ACGCCCTGTTTAACTGCCCTTAAGGCGTACTTCAGCATGCTTTATTAGATTGAAAGCTGCCGATCCACGACGGCATAAGGAGACTTCGCCGTGAAACAAAATCATCTATGGACGTTATTGACAGGCTTTTTACTGCTGATCACCGCGGCATACGGGGCAGAGAAGCAGATTAAAAAGACGGATATGCCTGCCGTTGTTCAAAAAACAGCTGACGAGCAGAGCGCGGGGGCCGCCGTGCGCGGCTATGCGAAGGACACAGAAGACGGCAAGCTGGAGTATGAAGTAGAGCTGGTGTCGAACGGCCATACAAAGGATGTGACCATCGACCCGCAGGGCAATGTGCTTGAGGTTGAAGAGCAAGTGGCCCTCGACGCCGTTCCGGCCAATGTGCGCGACCGTCTGCAGATGCGCGCAGGTAAGGGCAGGATCACGAAGGTCGAGTCGCTGACAAAAAAGGGCAATATCGTTGCCTATGAGGCGCAGGTGATGACCGGTGGCAGGTATTCTGAGATCCAGGTTGGCCCGCACGGCGAGAAACTGGAGCATGAGGAATAACTCAGGTTATTGAGCTGATGGACAGGTGGTGAAGCGCTTGTTTTTCGAAAGTGAATCAGCAGCCGTGCTCTGCCCTGTGGGCCTCAAGCTGTTTCCGCAATTCCCTGATCTCAACCCGTGCCTTCTTACACTTGGCGCTCGCTGCATTGAATGCCCGGTAATCTCTGCCCGCCGAACCTATCAATCCCACGGATAGACTCGACCATCTGCTTACCAGGTTCCAGTTTCTCTTCTCAAGATTTCTTCTGATCGGACAGTATTGCGTAGTGAGGTCCATATGGCTCCTCTCTCAAGAGGAGCCAAACCGGTCTGCGGTTAAGACGGCTCTTGATAGGAATTGAGATGCCGAAAACCGCCGGTGTGCCTCACGTATTGTGCTCTACATTTCATCGGTGTGTGGTAAAGACTACTTAGCTCCCATGGTCCGCCGCAGTTGCTGCTCAGCCTCCGCAGGCCAGTACTTGCAATCCAGCTGCAGGAAAACCGACGTGTAAGGAATCGCCATCGTCGTCTTCAGCACAAGAATATGGAATGTCTGTCCCGTGTCGTTGACCTGCTTGATAAGCGTCTCGTGCGGAACATACTTCACCGGCCGGTCCAGCAGAATTTCCTTCAGATGCTGGCGATAAGCGCTCGCTCCCGGCGCAGCCTGATCGGTGACATAGGGAAGTTCAGCATCAAGAAAAACGTTCGGTGTTACATGCACCGAGCGATCCAGCCCGGTAAGCACTTCACGCAGAACGCGCGGCAGGTCCTCGCCCGTCTCGACCGTCTCTACTCCCGGCGACACCTGCAGCGGATAAGCTGAGTCAACAATCATGATCCAGTTGCGATGCCCAAGCAGCGGCAGTTCCTGACGCAGCTTCATGTGCCAGTCTGGATCTGTGGTCTGCCCATGCAGGGTGTGGCTGGTGGAAACGGTGAGCAGTATTGCGAAGGATGCGAATAACAGTGTGATTTTTTTCATAATGAATTCGTACAAATGAAATAGTGTTGTCATCCTGGCGCAGCGGAAGGACCCTGCTTTTTCCCCTGGGTGCCCCATGTCTTGCTTTTGAGACGTGGGATTTAGAGCACACAAATAAATCCTCTGTCCGCTGCCGCATGCTATACTAACAACACGCTCAGTGATTTGGTTGTGAGCCGTTCTCGCCCTCCAAAGCAAGACCGCCTGGCACGTAATTTCCCAAGCCCCTACAGCGTAGCCGTTCCATCGTGGAGCGGGTTCATGTCCGCAATAAGCGGCATGAGAGAGGCAGCGTCCGGCAGAACCTCGCCGAGAATGATTTCTCGGTGCTCATAGAACAAGGGCAGCCGTCATTCTGACGACCAGCGGGAGGAAGAATCTCAAACGGTTTTTCGCCGCGGGCACAATGACGATTCATCAGGGTTTTTCCCAACGCATTCAATTTTCATTCCGGCGCAGCCGTGTGCCCGCCGGACATTTAGGTTCACCGAGCTACCCCAAGGGATTGTCATCCTGAGCGAAGCGCAGCGGAGTCGAAGGACCCGTACGAACAAAGTTCGTGCGAATTGTTGCAAAGCAACAACCGTCTTTTCAAATCTGGCGCGGTTCGTAAGGGCATGGCTTTAGCCATGCCGCAGTCAGCACAGAATCCATGCGGCTTTAGCCGCTGAGGTAACAAGCCGAAGGGCTTGATCGCGCGACGGTGAACCAAACATAAAAGGAACAAATGGACCAATTTTCAGATTTCAACATTTCGCCGGCGCTCAAATCGCGCCTGGCGTCCGCAAATTTCATCACGCCAACGCCCGTACAGGCAGGCGCAATCCCTCCAGCCCTCGAAGGCAAAGACGTGCTCGCAACCGCGCAGACAGGAACAGGAAAGACTTTAAGCTTCCTCATCCCCATCATTGAGCGCCTCCGGCAATTCCAGAACAAGCAGGCAAAGGCCCTGGTCCTCCTCCCCACCCGCGAGCTGGCCATGCAGGTCGAACAGAGCTTCCGCAAAATCGCCGGCGGCTCAAACCTGCACGTCGCCCTCGTCGTAGGCGGCATGAACGAAGGCCCGCAGCTGCAGGCTATCCGCAAAGGAGCGCGCCTCATCGTCGCCACGCCCGGACGCCTCGAAGACTACCTCAAGCGCAAACTCGTCCGGCTCGATCAGGTCGAAATCCTCGTCCTCGACGAAGTCGACCGCATGCTCGACATGGGCTTCCAGCCCGCAATCCGGCGCATCGCAGCGGCCATTCCCGCCCAGCGCCAGACCCTCTGCTACTCAGCTACCCTCGACGCGCAGATTAAGAACGTCATCCGCGAATACCTCAGAGACCCCGTCCGCATCGAAATCGGTTCCGTGCTCAAGCCGTCGGAAAACATCGAGCTGCAGAGCTTCGAAGTTGAACAGGAAAAGAAGCTTGAGCTCCTTGAGCACCTCCTGGAGAAAGAGAAGGGAAGCTTCCTCGTCTTCGTTCGCACCAGGCACGGCGCCGACCGCATCGCGAAGAAACTCCACCGCTCCGGTTGGGGAGCAACGCAGATTCACGGCGACCGCTCGCAATCGCAGCGTAATGCCGCTCTCCGCAGCTTCGCCGAGGGCAAACATCGCGTCCTGGTCGCAACCGACGTGGCCGCCCGCGGAATCGATGTCTCCCACGTGGCCCACGTCGTGAACTACGACATGCCGAAAGTCGCCGAAGACTTTGTCCACCGGGTAGGCCGCACCGGACGCGCCTCAAACCGCGGTCGCGCCTCTACCTTCGCTCTGCCCGCAGAGCGCCGCGACCTCCGCAGGCTCGAAAAAACCCTCTCCGTCCAGATGAAGCGATTCCGTGTCCATAACAACCCCACAAATGCACCGAAAACTGCACTTAACACGCAATAAATGGCATAAAAACGGCGCTGAGAAAAATGGCTGCTTGACACGGCGAATACAATAAAAGCGAGAAGAAATAAAAGGCACAGCCCAAAAGCTGTGCCTTTTTCATTCTCGACAAATCTTGCCATTCTGACGACTGGAGATTAGACGGAGGAATCACAAACGATCTAAGCCGCAGAAAACAAAGGCCGACTTTAACAGTTAAACGCTAAATAGCTGAAAACAAAGGATCTCCGTACAGGGGCTAATCCGTAAACAGCTGAAAATAAACGATCTCCGTACAAAAAGGAGGGGGGAGGGGGTCAGCCGAGAGTCCCGGCATTCACCGGAGCCAATTCGCGCAGACGGGCAGCAGCCGCAGGAATGACTTCCAGCGCGAAGTCAACGTCTTCGTCGGTATTGAGCTTCGTCAGGCTGAAGCGCAGGCTGGCGCGAGCCCTTGCCGGAGAAAGCGCCATTGCCGAGAGCACATGAGAAGGTTCCGCGGCGCCGGAAGCGCAGGCAGAACCGCCGGAAGTGGACAGGCCCTTGAGGTCCAGCGCAATCACCAGGGCCTCGCCCTCAAGATTGTCGAAGTAGATGTTCGTAGTGTTGGGAACCCGGCGAACGTTGGCAGAGTTGACGCCGGAATCTTCCACCTGAGCAAGAATTCCTTGCTCGAGGCGGTTGCGCAGTGCTGTAACTTTTTCAACCGTTCCATCGGCGAGCGCAGTTCGGGCGATTTCGGCAGCCTTACCCAGACCGACGATACCGGGAAGATTTTCGGTTCCGGCGCGGCGCTGGCGCTCATGCGTTCCGCCATAGAAAAGCGGCTCAAGCTGGGTTCCGCGATGCACGTAGAGAATGCCGGTGCCCTGCGGCGCATGCATCTTGTGCCCGGAGATACTGAGCAGGTCGCAGCGCAGCGACTGTACATCGATGGACAGCTTACCCGCGGCCTGTACGGCGTCGGTATGGAAATAGATATCGGCCTCAGCGGCAATGCGTCCGATTTCGCTCACCGGCTGGATGGCGCCCGTTTCGTTGTTGGCCATCATGATGCTGATGAGCTTTGTATTGTCTTGAATGGCGCGGCGCACATCCTGTGGATTGATGACGCCGTCGCTCGAAACCGGCAGGAACGTCACTTCCGCGCCGCGTTCGCGCAGTTTTTCGGCAGCATGCAGCACCGCATGGTGCTCGATGGAGGACGTAATGAGGTGATCGCCGGGCTGAATGAGACCGAAAAGCGCCATATTGTCGCTTTCGGTTCCGCCCGAGGTGAAGACAATTTCGGCAGCGCGGCAGTTGATGAGCGCGGCAACGGATTCGCGGGCCTGCTCGACAGCAGCGCGGGCCTGCTGCCCCTGCTGGTGGATCGAAGACGCATTGCCGAAGTGCTCAATGAAATACGGGCGCATGGCGTCGAGCACCTCAGGCAGTAGAGGTGTCGTCGCGTTGGCATCCATGTAAACCCGTTTCATTTGTGCATCTCCTGAAAGTATTCTACGGCTTTGTGGAACTGTAACGTGCGATTTTATAACGCCTCAACGAAGGCTTGACGCCGGTTGTGACTCCGTTCTGCTACGCTGCTTACGCAGCAGTTCAGAAGGAGGAAAAGACGTGAAAATGATTCGTATGTTTTCAATAGCGCTGCTTTGTTGCCTGACAGCGCCGCTCACATTCGCCCAGGCACAGGAAGCGCCCAAAACGCTGGCTGAGACCTACAACCAGATAATGAACATAGCTGAAAGGCAGATTGTAAGCGCCGCGGAAGCCATGCCTGCCGACAAGTACAACTTTGCTCCCACACAAGGTGATTACACAGGCGTTCGCACGTTTGCTCAGCAGGTAAAGCACCTGACCGAGGCCAATTATGGCTTCTTCATCAGCTGGAACGTGCCCGGAGCGGTGAAGCGTGAGGACATAGAGAAATTATCCAGCAAGGATGACCTCGTGAAGGCGCTGAAAGATTCCTACGCCTATGCACATAAGGCCATCGATACGCTTACCCCTGCCAATTATCTGGAGCCATCCGGCTTTGGTCCGGCCAAATCGACGCGCGCGGGCGCGGCGGCGTTCGCCATTGCCCACTCCATGGACCACTACGGTCAGATGGTGGAATACCTGCGCATGAACAACATCGTCCCTCCTGCCAGCCGCAAGGGATAAGAGCGCAGCGAGGCGTCGATACGGCGCCTCCTGAGCAACATCCTTCACAGACTACAAACCATCTATGGGCGCAGAAGAAGCGTTCGCTTGGACGCAGTGGTAGTAATACAACCAGGATTTAGGATGCAGTATGTATACTCGCCTCTGATGAAGCTTATAAAGTCGGCTCTTTCATACCGCAGTGCTGTTGCCATACTGTTGCCCTTGCTTGTCATTCAGCCGTCGTTTGGATGGGGAAATGAAGGGCATCGCATAGTAAATAAACTGGCTGCCGAGAATTTTCCGGCGGATATGCCGGCTTTCATGCGGACACAGGCCGCTATCGATGAGATCGAATACCTCGGCCCGGAGCCGGACCGCTGGCGCGGCCTGGGCGAACCTGAGCTGAACGCTATGCAGGCCCCCGATCACTACATCAATCTGGAACTGGCAGACTTGGTCCATCCACTACCTCGGCGCAGATATGAATTCATTGCTGCAATTTATGCCGCCGGTCTCACCCATCCGGCTCAGGCGCGCGACCTGCAACCTGCAGCTGTCGGTTTCCAGCCCTATATCACGAACGAAGTATGGGAGCGGCTGAAGGCTGCCATGCGTGAATATCGCAGCCAGAGCGCAAAGCACGAAGATACAAAGCCGGTTGAAGCCGCGATTCTTTTCTATGCCGGATGGCTTGGCCACTATGTTGGCGATGGCGCACAGCCGCTGCACACGACTGTGAATTTCAACGGCTGGGTAATTAAAAACAACCCCAATGGTTACACCACAGACCGCAAGATTCACTGGCAGTTTGAAGGAAACTACGTCGCCGCCAACATCAAGGAAGCCGATGTGAAGCCACTGGTCGCAGCGTTGCATCCGGTGGGCGATGAGTTCGACGACTATATGGCCTATCTACGGCACTCGAATACGCAGGTCGAGCGTGTTTATCAACTGGAGAAGGCGCATGGATTTGAAGGCGCAGGCACTCCGGAGGCGAAGCAGTTTACAGCGGGATGCTTGGCCGCAGGAGCAAGCATGTTGCGGGATCTGGTCTATTCGGCATGGGTTGAGAGCGCCAGGCCTGTGCCGGAGCGGCATTACGAATGATTACGAGTGACCGGCAAATCCATCCAGAACGAACATGTCATGTGCGGCGAGGAGCTGCTTTTTTCTGAGCGCGCTCAGGACCTGCTCGATGGACCAGTCGAAGGATGAGGTTCCATCCACAACGAGATCCGCATACTTTGCTGAAGGGCGTACGAACTGTTCTGCCATGGGACGCACAGTTTTAGCGTAATGCTGGGCGACACTTTCAGGGGTACGTCCGCGGTCGCGGACATCGCGTGTAAGCCGCCGCTGGTAGCAGATATCGTCAGGCGTATCGACATAGACGCTGAGATCATAAACGCGGCGCAGCACTGGATAATACAGGGCGAGAATGCCATCCACGAGAAGAAAATGCGGCTCGTAGACCGGAGTGGTTGCTCCAGAGATGCGAGTGTGCCGTGCGAAGTCATATTGCGGGCGGGCGATGCTGCGACCTGCGGCAAGCTGGCGGATGTGCGTGATGAGCAGATCGGATTCAATTGCGTCGGGATGGTCGAAGTTCTCGCGACATCGTTCCTCGTAGCTCATATGGCTCAGATCGCGGTAATAGTGGTCGAGATGGAAGTGCGTGCCTTCAAGCTCGCGTGCCAGTTCCTGCGCGAGGGATGTTTTACCCGAACCGGAACAACCAGCAATACCAATGACAACAGGGCCTCGATGTGTTCCGTTCATGCGCTGCGGGAATCCTTTTGAATGGCGGGGATGAGTGTGGTGAGCAATTGGGAGAAGCCGGCGGCTGCCTGGCGTCCGGTTTCGATCACTTCTTCATGGCTGAGAGGTTCGAGCTGAATGCCTGCGGCCAGATTAGTGACGCAGGAGATGCCGAGGATATCGATGCCCATCTGCCGGGCCGCAATGACCTCCTGCACGGTGGACATGCCGACGAGATCAGCTCCGAGAGTGCGGAAGGCGCGGATTTCGGCTGGGGTTTCAAAGCTGGGGCCGAGAACGCAGAGATAGACGCCTTCGGTGAGTCTCAGTCCTTGCTGCCCGGCAATTGCCGAGGCCAGCCCACGAAGGCGCTTTGAGTATGCCTCGGTCATATCGAAGAAGCGCGTTCCGAAGCGCTCGTCGTTTTCACCGACGATAGGATTGCGTCCGGTGAAGTTGATGTGATCGGAGATGAGGACCAGATCGCCCTGCTGTAGCCCCGCACGGATGCCGCCAGCGGCATTGGTAACGATCAGGGTGCGGATTCCGAGCAGGCCGAGCACGCGGATGGGGAAAGTGACCTCCTGCGGCGTGTAGCCCTCATAGGCGTGGACGCGGCCCTGCATTACGGCGACGGGGACATTGTCGAGGGTGCCGAGAACGAGGCGTCCGCTATGGCCGGGCACGGTGGACTGGGGGAAATGCGGGATTTCCGAGAAGGGAATGGCTATGGCATCTGCGATACTCTCGGCGAAGGCGCCGAGGCCGGAACCGAGGACGATGCCGATGGTTGGCATGAGATGCGAGCGGGCGCGGATATGCGCTGCGGCCGCCGCGGCTTGCTCATACGGGGAAATGTCGTTGGTCACGTCTCTTTATTTTTATCGCATCAGGATGCCAACAATCGAGGCGGACATGAGATTGGCCATGGTTCCGGCGAGCATGGCACGCAGGCCGAGACGGGCGAGGTCGTTGCGGCGATTGGGCGCAAGCGCGCCGATGCCACCGATCTGGATGCCGATGGAGCTGAGATTCGCGAAGCCACACAGGGCGAAGGTGGCGATAGTGAAGGAACGGAAGTCCATCATGGTTTTTTGCGCGCCGAGCATGGAATAGGCTACGACTTCATTGATGACCATGCGCGTGCCCAGCAGGTTGCCGACGATTTTCGCATCATGCCAGGGAACGCCGATGAGCCATGCAATGGGCGCGAAGACTACGCCAAGTACGGTGTCAAGCTTTGAGGGAAACGGGATGTGGTGGGGGCTGAGCCAGTTGTGGATTCCGCCCATGATACCGTTCAGCAGCGCAATCAGCGCGAGGAAAGAAATGAGCATAATGGCCACGTTGAAGGCGAGCTGCCCGCCATCGATGGTGCCACGGGCAATCGCCCCGAGAAGGTTTTCTTCCTTGTGCTCGGCATCTTTGGGCATGTGCACAGTGCCTTCGGTCGCGGGCGTTTCGGTTTCAGGCACGAGCATCTTGGAGATGAGGATGGTGCCGGGGGCAGTCATGATGACAGCGGCGAGCAGATGCTGCGCTTCGATTCCGTAGAGGATGTAGGCGGCCATGATGCCGCCGGAGACGTGGGCCATGCCACTGGTCATGATGGTCATCAGCTCGGAGCGGGTGGCGTCAGGCAGGAAAGGGCGGATGGTCAGAGGGGCCTCAGTCTGGCCCATAAAGATGCTGGCGGCGACGTTGAGGCTTTCTGCGCCGCTGACGCGCAGCGTTAGCTGCATGAGGCGTGCAAAGCCGCGAATGAGCAGCTGCATGATGCCGAGGTAATAAAGCACGGCGAAGAACGCTGAGATGAAGATGATGGTGGGCAGGACCTGAAAGGCGAAAATGCTGCCGAAGGAGGAATGCTGCTTACCCAACTCGCCGAAGACGAAGGTCGAGCCGACATAGGCGTAGGAAAGAAGTTTTGTCACGGCATTTCCGGCAGCGGCCAGCGCGCGTTGTCCCCAGGAAAAATCCAGGACGAGGAATGCGAAGAAAAGCTGTAATCCGAGTCCCCAGAAGACAGTGCGCCAGCGGATGGCGCGGCGGTTGGTTGAGAAAATCCATGCCAAGGCGAGCATGGTGAGCAGCCCAAGAACCCCTGTAAATCTCCCCAAATCGTTCTCCTGTCCTCTTCCATCCTATGGGTGGTGCGTGGATTCGAGGTACTGTTTTTTGTTTTCCGCAGTGATGATTTCCTGCACCAGCGGCTCGGCCAGAGCGGGCTCATCGGCGATGACCAGCGCCTGGCCCAGCAAGGCTTCCGGTTCAGCGAAGCGCGACTCGTGATCGGCAAAAAGCGTGCACAACGGCTCGCCTGCCTCGACTTTATGGCCCAGCTTAACGCGCACCTCTAAACCGGCATGGGCGGAGACAGGTTCACCGGCGCGCTCGCGTCCGGCGCCGAGGCGCTGCACGGCCCAGCCAACCTGGGTGCAATCGACAGAGGCCAGATAGCCGGAGCGGTGGGCTAGGAAATCCTTGCGTGCGCCGGGAGTGTGGAATTTTTCCGGCTGGTCGAGGATGGCGGTATTGCCGCCCTGCAACCTGACCATTTCGACGAAGATTGTGCGGGCCTCTCCGGATTCGAGAATCTCTTCAGCGCGGTCGCGGCCTGCTTCGGCGGTATCAGACACGCCGCCGAGGAAGATCATCCATCCGGCGAGGGTGAGAGAAAGTTCGCGCAGGTCTTCGTTCAGTGGGTGACGCTTGCCAGAG
>Ga0209581_1005222_pt1 | contig 10006 bp, 8 predicted proteins | sample Coa_R2_FD_187160 | JGI IMG/M metagenome (GOLD analysis project Ga0209581, IMG submission 187160) | Surface soil microbial communities from Centralia Pennsylvania, which are recovering from an underground coalmine fire - Coalmine... | ecosystem: Environmental > Terrestrial > Soil > Unclassified ...
AATACTCAAAAATGCGTATTTATCAATCTATCCGCCTGGAGAGTACCTGATTTCCGCCGCAAGCGCTTCCTCGCGCCTGCGGCGCTCGCCTTATTGCAGGATGTTGTGCGGGAAAAAATGCGCGAAGCGCATTTTTTCCCGCACAACATACTCAATTTCTGGTGCGGTGAAGCCGCACTGTGATTGATGGCTGGCGCCAGCCATCATCATTGGCTGTAGCGGCGAGCGCTTCCCATGTGATAGAATCATAGTAGAATACTATATCCATACCCCAGGAGATAATAAGTCATGCAAAAGCAGACAGGAACAGTACAGGTAAAGCGCAATTTTCCAGAGATGCTCAAAGGCGGCGTGATCTGCGATGTCGTCAATGCGGAGCAGGCGCGCATCGCCGAGGAGGCGGGAGCCGCTGCGGTAATGGCGCTGGAGCGTGTGCCTGCTGATATTCGCGCCACCGGCGGCGTTGCCCGTATGAGCGATCCCGAACTCATCATTCAGATCAAAGAGGCGGTAACGATCCCCGTAATGGCGAAATGCCGTATCGGCCATTTTGTTGAGGCCGAGATCCTCCAGGCCATCGGCGTTGACTGCATCGATGAATCGGAAGTTTTGACGCCCGCCGATGAGCACTTCCATGTGAATAAACATCTCTTCTCGGTGCCCTTTGTCTGTGGCGCGCGCGATCTGGGCGAGGCCCTGCGCCGCATCGGGGAGGGCGCGGCCATGATCCGTACCAAAGGCGAGGCCGGTACAGGCAATATCGTAGAGGCGGTGCGCCATATGCGAGCCATTATGGATGGCATTCGCCGCCTGCAAAGCCTGCCAGAAGAGGAACTGATGACCGAGGCCAAAAATCTTGGCGCGCCTTACGATCTGGTGTGCGAAGTAGCGCGCACGGGCAAGCTCCCCGTTGTCAATTTCTCTGCCGGCGGCGTCGCGACGCCTGCCGATGCTGCACTGATGATGCGCCTGGGCGCTGAAGGCATCTTCGTTGGTTCCGGCATCTTCAAGTCGAGCGATCCCTTGAAGCGTGCCAGAGCTATCGTGCGTGCCACCACCCATTACGAGGATCCGCAGATTATCGCGGAGGTATCGCGCAACCTGGGCCAGCCAATGGTAGGCATCAATCTGGATGTCTTGCCGGAGCAGGAATTGATGGCCCGGCGTGGATGGTGAGCCGGGCAGTCTGCATCGGGATGGTAGATTGGTAATGAGAACACACAACTTTCAACCCCGTATCGGCGTATTAGCTTTGCAGGGAGATTTTGCGGCGCATTTACAGGCGCTGGCCGAACTGGGAGCGGATAGCAGAGCTGTCCGACTCCCTGAACATCTGGCCGATTTAGATGGTATAATTATACCGGGTGGTGAAAGTACCACCATCGGAAAATTGATGGTAGCATATGGTTTGCAGGAAGTATTGCAGAGGAAGATTCGGGAGGGGGTTCCCGTCTGGGGGACCTGCGCGGGATTAATCCTGTTGGCAAAGGAGACGGATAACGCGCTGGCTGGTCAACCCTTGTTGGCCTCCATGAACATTCGCGTTCGTCGTAACGCATTTGGCAGTCAGCGGGAAAGTTTTGAGACAGATCTATCGGTGCCTGTACTGGGCGAAGCGCCATTCCATGCATTCTTCATTCGTGGGCCATCCATCGAGTGGGTTGGTCCAGAGGTGGAGGTGCTGGCAGCGCTCGACGATGGAACTATCGTCGCTGTCCGAGAAGGAACCTTGTTGGGCACGGCTTTTCATCCAGAAGTGACACAGACGAACAGGCAAAGGGACCTGCGGTTCCATCAATACTTTCTCCGCATAGTTCAGGGCGTCAAAGCATAGGGGTGTACCGTGTAGCGTATGGTATGCGGCGCCTCTAACGACGCAGGAGCTTTGGATGATACGACCGGTCTTATATGTTGACCTGCCGGGCATCATCTACGCTATTGATCGACGCGCTCGCAGCAAGCAACATGAGTTCGCAAACTTTGTGTGCTGGCTGGAGCCGGTTGAGAGCCATCTGCCGCCACCGCCTATCCTCAGGAACATCTTTCCGCTCAATCCCGCGTCCCGCACATGGATTTGCGAGGATCACTGGCGTCTTCTCGGGTTCGCACAGGTCTGTGAACGGCCATCGCACAACGCCTGGGATATGTCTTACCTGGCCTCGATGGCGCATCGCGATGTCTCCAGCGAAGAGGTCCTGACGGCGCTGCTCGAATATACCCTGGAGATGGCGGCCACCCACGGTATCCTGCGCATTTTTGCGAAGGTCGAGGACGAAATTCCCGAACTGGATCTTTTCATGCGCACCGGTTTCCAGCGCTATGCCCGCGAACTGACCTACGTCTATGAGCCGGGCGCGCGGCCCGTTGAAGACGAGGCTCCTCTCCCTTCGTTGCGTCGCTGGAGCCGTCACCATGTATGGGGCCTGCATCAACTCTATCACGCTGTCACTCCGCAGCGGGTACAGATGGCGGAGTTGTTGGATAACAGCGAAGAATACGCTAAACTCAACGTCGGCTCACAATCGCCGTTCGCATCCCTTTTTGCGCGGGGGGATGAGAATTATGTATGTGATGTCGGCGTGCGTTTAGGCGCCTGGCTGCGGATTAGCCGGGGTCATGGCTCGGCGCCGCACCGCATCTTTCTGCATGTCCATCCTGAGCATGCGGAACTGGCCGAACCGCTGCTGCGCTTCGGCATCAGGAGACTTCAGGAGGTAGATGTACGGCGCATCTATTGCCTGGTGCGCGAGTACGACTCTTTTGTAATCGCCGCTCTACGTAACAGTGGATTTGAGCAAACCTCGACCAGAGTGTTGCTCGTGCGACATATGGCATTACTTGCCATGAGGCAGAGCACGGTCCCCCTGCTGGAGCAACGAGCGGCCTATGGCTTGAAGGGCCTGGGGACGGTCAATTCTCGCCAAAAAACTATGAGGTGATGAAACTGCCTATGCAACATGTGATCACTGACGATCTGGAGGCTCTGCTGGCTGCTCTTCCGCCCGGCATCCACGAGGCGGTCAATCGGCTAGACAACCGAAGCGAACTGCTGGAGATCGTGATGGACCTCGGACGCTTTGCCGAGGGCCGGTTCCCGGAAGGGGAGGTGATCCTTAGCGCCCAGCCTGTGACCTACGCCGACCTCGAGTACGTGGTCGAGCGCATCGGCGAGTTTGGCGACGATAACCGCGCAGGCATCGAACGCACGCTGCATCGTATCAGCGCGCTGCGCAACCGCAAAGGGAAAATCGTTGGCCTGACCTGCCGTATTGGTCGAGCGGTACTTGGCAGTATTGCCCTGATCCGCGATATCGTCGAACAGGGCCAATCCATCTTGATTCTTGGCCGTCCGGGTGTGGGGAAGACCACCCTGCTGCGCGAGATTGCCCGCGTCCTCGCGGATGAGGCTAATAAACGGGTGGTGGTGGTCGATACCTCGAATGAGATCGCCGGCGATGGCGACATTCCTCATCCGGGTATTGGTCGCGCGCGCCGCATGCAGGTGGCGCGCACGGCGGAGCAGCACGCGGTGATGATCGAGGCCGTGGAGAACCACATGCCCCAGGTCATCATTATCGATGAAATTGGCACCGAACTGGAAGCCCTGGCGGCGCGCACTATCGCGGAGCGCGGCGTGCAGCTGGTTGCGACGGCTCACGGCAATTCGCTGGGCAACCTGCTCATGAACCCGACGCTCTCGGACCTGGTGGGCGGTATCCAGACGGTGACGCTGGGCGACGAGGAGGCGCGGCGCCGCCACACTCAAAAGAGCATCCTGGAGCGTAAGGCTCCGCCAACCTTCGATGTGGTGGTGGAACAGCAGGGATGGGATGAGGTGGTTGTCCATCGCGACGTGGCCGACACGGTAGATAGCATGCTGCGCGGCCAGCCAAGTGTCGCCGAAGAGCGCACACGCGACGAGGAGACCGGGCGCGTCTCCATGCGCCGTATCACCACTGGCGGCATGGAGACGGCGGCGTGGGGCGTGGGCAGCCTGGGAGGCGCGCGCCCTGGCGCGGGGTTCTCTGCCAGCATGTTCGAGCGCTCTGATCGCTCCGGCGGCTGGGGACAACTGCGCCAGGTAAGCCACTCCAGTGGCAATGGCGCCCTGCGCAATCGCAGCCAGGCCCCGGTGCGAGCGCTGGCGCCAACGGGCACTGCTCCCGCCGATATTGAGCCGCGCTCCGCTGTGGTGACGGCGCTGGCGTCTTCAACGACGGAAGAGCTCTACCAGGGAACTGTGGCGAGCGCGGAGGCTCCGGCGCTCAAAACGCTGCGCGTCTATCCCTTTGGCGTGAATCGTGACCGCCTGGCCGCATCGGCTCGCAATCTGCGCGTACCGATCATCATCACAAAAAACCAGGATGAGGCCGATGCTGTCATGACGCTCAAGAACTACTACCGCCGCCAGCCCGAACGTTTGCAGCAGGCCGAACAAGATCACAAGTCGATCATCATTTTGAAGAATAATAGCGTTACCCAGATGGAGCATGCGCTGGCCCACATCTTCGCTATCCCGGAGGAAGCTCCGGCGGAAGAGGGACAGGAAGATGGCGGTGAAGGCGATGGCAATGGCTTTGACGATCCAACAAAACGGGCGCTATTGGAGGCCGAGGATGCCATTCACCAGGTGTTGAATAAGGGCCTGACAACGGCGGAACTCGCCCCGGCCAATGCCTATATCCGCCGCTTGCAGCATCAGATGGCAACGCGCTATAACCTGATCTCGCGCAGCCGTGGCAAAGAACCATACCGCCGCGTGAAGATCTTCCGCACCCGCGATTAGCAAATGTAGGGGCGACCCTTGTGGTCGCCCTCTAAGGGGACCCGTGTGGTCGCTCCGGGGATCGTGTGGTCGCCCTCTAAGGGGACCGCACGATCCCTTGTCTTTATTGGTCGCGAGCCTTACAATCTTTTTATTAATCTTTGATTAATCCTTCGCCGATTCTTCATACCCTTTGTCTATAGTAGAGATCATCAGATGTATAACCATCATTGAAATGATGTCTGATGCTCAGCGTTTCTGGTCGTGCGGCTCCGCCGCGCCAGAAATGGATAGTGGTTATGCGAAAAATGCGCGAAGCGCATTTTTCGCATAACCACTATCCACCAGCGAGCGCCGCAGGCGCGAGCACGTGATTATGCCGAAAATTGGACACTCTCTGGAGAACAAAGGGTAACTAATGATAGAGGAATATATTCCAGACTTCCCTGCGCTTGCCAGGCACGGCCAGCAAGAGGAAGGCTGCCACGATAGGATGGGCGATGCCGGGCAGAGCCTTTCGGTGGTGCTGCCAGCTTATAATGAAGAGCAGATGATTGCTATCACCATCACCGATGTTCTTGAGGCTCTTAGCGCCTGGGGCAAAGATTTTGAGATTATTGTCGTCAACGATGGCAGCACCGACCAGACCGGCGCGATTGTCGCCTCCTTCGCCGCCGTCGATCCGCGCGTCAGACTCGTCACTCATGAGACCAATCAGGGCTATGGCGCAGCCCTGGTCAGTGGTTTTGCCGCCGCCAGCAAACAACTCACCTTTCTCATGGACGCCGATGGTCAGTTCGATATTGAGGATCTGCAAGCTTTCTTTCCATACATTGAAAAGTACGATGCGGTCATTGGCTATCGCATCAATCGCCAGGACTCCTGGATGCGCAAGCTTAACGCGCTGGGATGGAAACTGCTGATTCGCTGGCTGCTGGGCGTGCATGCACGCGATATCGATTGTGCCTTTAAGCTTCTGCGTACAGAGTTCTTACATGAGCACCCGCTGGAGACGCGCGGGGCTATGATTAGCGCGGAACTCTTATATAAACTGGCGCGGGCCGGATGCAGCTATCGCGAAGTTGGGGTGCATCACCTGCCGCGTCTCAAAGGCCGCGCAACTGGCGCGCGGCCAACGGTAATTCTGCGTGCTTTTCGTGAACTCTTCACCTGTGCGCGCAGGTGGAAGCGCGAGGAGCGTCAGCGCGTGCATATCGGCTGACGCTCCCTCCTCCTGAATTATTGCAGGCGCTGGCCCTCGCTCAACTCCTGTCTGACATCAGCATGCTCTAACTTGTCTGTCAATGCGGGGAGTGCGAGGAATAAGGCAACGATGATGCCGCGCACAATCGCATCCAGCGTCAGGTTTGCACCCTCACCGAGCCTGAAAGCGATGGTCCAGGATGTTTGCGCCAGCATCGCCAGCCAGGATTCAAAGGCCGCATCGATCAACATGACGTAGAGAGCCAGGGCAAGGAGCTTTGACCAGCTTCGACCGCGCATGACGGCCAGGAGCGGGAGCAGTACCAGGGCGAAGATCACACCTCGTATCGCCTCCTCCAGTAGAGTGATAGAGGTCGGCTGCGTGGTTGTATGCAACTGAGACGTATAGGCGGAATTCGTATAATATTTGCCCAGAGCCAGCAAGCTGCCAAAAATCTGAATAAAGAGCGAATAGAGGATCCCCACGACGACGATGCGCCAGAGCCAGGAGAGCAGAGGGCGCGAGCGCAGTATCTGCCCGATCCCCGGCGCTGGCTGCTTTTGATTATGGGCCGGGAGCAGCCAGGCAATCAGCCAGCTCGCCACCAGGCAGGGAATACCCAGGATGATTATAGCTGCGATCAGCGCGAGGCGAGACATCGTAGTATAGAAGAAGGCTTCCACGAGGTTTCCTAGAACGGCTATCCAGTAGAGGGGCAAAAAGAGGGCGACGGTGCGCATGCCCATACGATAGGGCAGGCGCCGCGCCAGCGGTAACAATACCAGGGCATAGACCGCCCCGGTGATCAGGTCGATGATGAGGGCTTGCAGGTAAGCCAGGGAAAGCGATGGATGCGGCCCCGTCAGCAGGCCGATCAATCGAGAGATAATGGTATAGCCGATGGCAACGGCCAGGATGCGAGCACTGGTTTGCACCAGAGCTGCCGGGCGATTGTTCGACAGCTCGTTGGCTCCTTCTAGTGGTTGTATGCTCATTCGATGCTTCTCCGTATTTATTTTCATCACCATAGTGCCTAGTATAGCGCCGTCCTTGCCTCGTGTGATGTGCTGCTGGTCATCTCTGAAGGTAGAAATTCCCGCTGTATCTGCTATGACCAGAGTAACAGGTCATATATCCCTGAGCATGACTTTCGCCACGGTTAGCTCTGATAGTAGAGAACCTGTGCTATAATGCAGAAGAGTACAGGTCAAGGAAATTGCCTGGAAGGAATTGGGCATGTCTCACCAATTGAAAATCTCGCCCGCCGGTTCTTCTCTGAACGTGACGAGGACGCTGGGCAGTGTGGGTATCATCGCCGTATACTTCACGCTAGCCCTGGGATATCGAGGAGTGATCTTGCAGGGGAGCCATCTGACGGCGGTGAAGCTGCTGAGTTTTACCATCCTCCAGGTTGGCTATGCCCTTGTGCTGGTCTGGTTTTTCAAAGTCGCTCGCTCCCCACAGGTCGCATCGCTGCGCTCGCGATACCTCCTGATTGCTCTCCTCACGGTTCTCGCGCTGACGAGCGGTCTATTGAGCGCGAGCTTCTTGCAATTTGACTGGCCGGTCGACATGGTGTTGCTCACCGTCTATTGTGCGATCTTACCCTTTCGCGTAGCCATTGCGTTGAGCCTGTTGATATGCCTGACCGCAGGCATCAACTCAGGCATAGCCGATCAGTGGCACTGGTCGCAGGCGTTTTCCGATTGGATCGGGCTGCTACTGCTCTTTGCCTTTGTCGCGTTTTGCCTGCTGCTTCTGCGCGTGCTGAATGCGCAAAAAAGGCAGGCCGAGGAGCTACTCCATCGTCTTGAGCAGTCCAATGCCGAACTAGCGCAGGCCCATCAGCAGTTGCAGCGCTATGCTGACGAGGTTGAAGAACTGGCGATTATGCGTGAGCGCACGCGCCTTGCTCGCGAGATTCATGATGCGCTTGGCCACTATCTCTCGGTCCTGCATATGCAGCTTGAAGCGGTCAGCAAGTGGCAGGAGCGCGATCCGGCGCGTGCGCTGGCGGGGCTTGCCGAGGCGCGCCAGTTCGCGGCGCAGGCGTTGAGCGAAGTGCATAACGCTGTCGCGGCTCTACGTCCATCGTATGTAGAAAACCTTAGTCTGACCGGCGCGCTGACGCACCTGGGCAGCGAGTTCGAGCAGACCGCGAGCGAGATCTGCCTGACGCTTGACCTGGATACGCCGCTGCCATCGCTCTCGCCGGAAGTGCAGGTCGCGCTCTACCGTGTGGCGCAGGAGGCGTTGACGAATGTGCGCAAACATGCCCATGCCAGTAAGGTGCTGCTGCGTTTGCGTTACGAGGATGAGGAACTGGAACTGCTGGTACTCGATAATGGCTCGGGAACTGCTGCTGGTTCAGAGCAGGTGGGTGGTTTTGGTCTGCTCGGCTTGCACGAGCGCCTGGAAGCGCTTGGCGGATGCGTAAGCTATGGCCCGGCTGAGCCGCAGGGATATCGCGTTGTTGCTCGCATTCGCGTCGCCTCCGGCGCCTCGCCTGCTGTACAGCAAGGGCAGGGAAGACGGCGATGAAGGAGTGCATTCGAGTTCTCATCGTCGATGACCAGACACTTGTGCGCGAGGGTTTGCGCCGGTTGCTGGAGTTCGAGCCGGATTTCGCAGTTGTGGATACTGCCGACAGCGGCGAGACGGCCCTTATGGCTGTGGAGCGCCTCTCAGCTGAGGGAACGCTGCCCGATGTGATCCTGATGGATATTCGTATGCCACAGATGGACGGTATCGCCGCGACGAGAGTGCTAAGGGAGCGCTGGCCCGGCATACACATTGTCATGCTGACGACCTTCGACGACACTGAATTGGTCCACGCCGGCCTGTATGCCGGTGCGCTTGGCTATGCGCTCAAGAACATCACAGCCGGAGAGCTTGCTCAGACGGTGCGGGCCGCTGCGCGCGGCCAGACACTGCTCCAACCAGAAATCGCCGGCAAGGTCTTCTCCGCTCTTATGCCATCTTCTCACGAATCATCCACAAGCTCATCCTCTTCCGTGACAGGTTCTTTTGATGCTGCTGCCCCCATCGAGCGACTGACCGGGCGCGAACGCGAGATTCTTGCTCTGCTGGCTCAAGGCGCCACGAATCGCCAGATCGCCGAGCGCCTCTACCTGAGGGAAGGAACCGTCAAGAACCATATCAGCAGCATCCTCGGCAAATTGGGGGTGCATGACCGCACACAGGCAGCCCTCAAGGCCAGAGAACCAGGATCTGGCTTAAAGCAGGATGGTTAAGGGCGGCATAGCCCTTTACCAGGGATGCGGGACCCCCAGGCAAATTTTTTCTGTACTCGCTCAACCAATTCTGCTATAATCCTTTCATAACATCCCGGCAGCGCAGCAGGGAGCCGTAACCACGACGACCGTGGTCCTGTCCTGCGGAGGACTGAAAGGAGTCGTAATTATTATGCGTATCTTAGAGAATGAACCGCCTGCCGAAACCCGGAGCGAGGCACATACACCCGTTACTATTGCCGATATATGGCAAGCGTATAAGTTCCTCAAGCCGCTCATTCATCATACCGCGCTGACATCCTCACGTACATTGAGCGCGATGACCGGAGCCGATATCTATCTAAAAGCCGAGCATATGCAGCGCAGTGGCTCTTTCAAGGTGCGCGGCGCCGGCTACAAAATATCGCGCCTGAGCGAAGATCAGTATAAAGCGGGCGTCATAGCGGCCTCCGCCGGCAACCACGCCCAGGGAGTTGCTATTGCCGCCGCTCAACATAACATTCCCTGCACTATCGTCATGCCCGAAAACGCTCCCCTGGCGAAGGTTACAGCGACGCAGAGCTATGGCGCCAACGTCGTACTCTACGGCCCGACCTACGACGATGCCTACCAGCATTGTTGCGAGTTGCAGCGGGCGTCGGGCGCAACCTTTATTCACGCCTTCGATGATCCTGATGTCATCGCCGGTCAGGGTTCGCTGGGCCTGGAGATGCTCAACGACCTGCCCGACGCGGATGCCATCGTTGTGCCGGTAGGCGGCGGCGGCCTCATCTCCGGCATCGC
>Ga0209581_1005223_pt1 | contig 10005 bp, 10 predicted proteins | sample Coa_R2_FD_187160 | JGI IMG/M metagenome (GOLD analysis project Ga0209581, IMG submission 187160) | Surface soil microbial communities from Centralia Pennsylvania, which are recovering from an underground coalmine fire - Coalmine... | ecosystem: Environmental > Terrestrial > Soil > Unclassified ...
CGAGCAGGCCCTGCTTGCGAGCTACAAAAGCGGCTGCGTGCCGCACGCCTGGCTGATCGGCGGACCGCCCGGCATCGGCAAGGCAACGCTCGCCTATCGTTTTGCGCGCTTCGTTCTGGCGCATCCCGAGCCGCGGGCGGCAGAGGTGCAGAAGGCCGCCTCGCTTGCCGTCGCGCCCGACGACCCGGTGGCGCGCAGGATCGCGGCGCAGGCGCAAGGCGGCCTTCTGGTGCTCGAGCGCGTCATCAACGAGCAGACCGGCAAACTGTACACCGTGATCCGGGTCGAGGACGTGCGCCGCAGCGTGTCTTTTTTCGGCTCGACGGCCGGCGAGGGCGGCTGGCGCATCGCCATCGTCGATGCCGTCGACGACCTGCAGCGCGAAGGCGCCAATGCGCTGCTCAAGGTGCTGGAGGAGCCGCCCGAGCGCGCGCTGCTGCTGCTGATCAGCAATGCGCCGGGACGCGAACTGCCGACCATTCGCTCGCGCTGCCGCCGCCTGCTGCTGCGGCCGCTGGCGGCGGCCGACGTGGCGCGCGCCGCCGCGGCGGCCGTGGGGCGGGACGCCGACGAGGAGATTGCCGGCGCCGCCCGCGCCGCCGACGGCAGCGTGGCCCGCGCGCTGGCGCTGCTCGACGAGGAGGCGCAGACCTTGCGCCAGCGCGTGCTGGATCTGATCGCGCAATTGCCCGATCCCGACCCGCGCGCCCTGCACGCGCTCGGCGACGCGCTCGGGCCGAGCGACCCGCAGACGCTGGAAACCTTCATGGACCTGGTGAACGGCTGGCTGTCGGCGCAGCTCTCCGGCGCCGCGCGCAGCAAGCCGCGGATGGCGCGGCTGGCGGCCACCTGGGAGAAGGTCAACAGCGCCGCGCGCGAGGTCGAGGCCTATAATCTCGAGCGCAAGCCGTTCGCCTTCGCCGTGTTCGGCGCGCTCGCCGACGCGGCGCGCGGCTAGGCTACCCCGCCTTTTTGCGGCTCGGTGACGATCCAGAAACCGTCCGGACTGCGGCCGAGATGCTGAATCTCGAAGTGCTGGCAGAATTTCGGCAGCCACCAGGAGGTCGGCTTCAGGATGAGATGGGCGTTGCGCCCGTCCGGCAGCACCTTCAGCGCCGGCCTGGTGCTGACGGTAAACAGGCCGATCGTTTGAGTGATGTCCTTGAGGTCGAGCAGCACCGTGTCGAGATAGGGCTCCTCGACATGCTCGAGCACGTCGATGCAGCAGACGAGCTGCGCCGGCCTGGGCGGGCCGTATTCCGGAAAAACCGGATCGTAGGGGAAATATTCGAAGTCGCGGACGCCGAGTTCGTTGAGGCGGCGGCGCAGATTGCACTTGCCGGCGCCGTAATCGGAGATCGATTTTATGCCCATCTGTTCGATCATCTGCTTGACGATCGGGGCATAGTGGATCGAGGCGACGCCGTAATCCGGATTTTGATGGAGCGTGCGCTGCTGGGCGAGATAGGCGTCGGAAATCGTGGTTCGGTCTCGCATCTGCATTTCCTAGCAATCCGCTGGTCCGATGCCGCTGATGACGACTATATCTTGAATGTCACGTTGGCGGCCGGCCGTCCCGCGGCGACCGGCTGTTGCCGGGCCGGCGCCCGGACGTAGACGTCGTAAAGCAGCAGCCAGCGCCCATTGGCGACGTTGTGCGCCAGCGCACGTTCAACGTCGGAAGACATGCTCGGCTACTCCCTTGAATGGCCCTGTTTGCCGCATGGCGCGCCGCACCTGGTCGGGGTTGGTTCTGAAGCCGGCCGCGGTCAACCGGTCAACCATCGCGCGATGATCGTCGAGATTGAGATTGGTTTCAATCAGCAATGAACGCAGAGACGGATTGCCCAGCAACTGCTCCGCCCCGGCCACGATCTTCGGCTCGATTCCATCGACGTCGATCTTGATATGGTTGGGTATCGGCACCGCCTGCTGCGCGATCAAATGGTCGATCGTGAAGGCGACGCAGCCCTGCCTGTAAGCGACCTGCATGGGCCTATGCTGGAAGTCGAGCGCCTCGCCGAGGGCATGGTTCGAGCCGCCGATACGCAGGTCCGCGATATTGAGATCGAACAGTCCGCCGGTATCCGACAAGCCGATGCAATAGGCCTTGACGCGATGCTGCAGGGCGTTGGCCTGGATGTTGCGATTGAGCAGGGCGTAGTTCTGTGCTTCCGGTTCGAAAGCGATGACCCGGCAACCTGTCGTCGCCGCCGCCCAGATCGTGTACATGCCGACATTGGCGCCGACGTCGAACAGCACGTCCTCGGCGGCGAAGCCCTCGATCCACTCGAGCGTGCAGGGTTCCTTTTCATAAATCGTGTCGACGCGGACCTTGGCGGTCGTGCTCGGCGTGACAAACACCATGCGCACGCCCTTGTGCACGATTTCGCAGCGCGGATTGAGGCGCTCGTATTGCTCGAGGGTGAAGCTCACGGAAGGTCGCGGGCTCGCCAAGATCACGAACACGTGATTATTAATCAGCCCGTTGGCACTTGAAAAGCCCCATGGGGAGAAGGAGTTCGGCCATGCCCGGCCCGATGGCATCGATCAATCCCGACAGCATGGCGGCGCCCGGCGGCCATTACAGCCACGCCGTCCGCGCCGGCGGTTTCGTTTTCGTGTCCGGCCAGCTGCCGATCGCGGCCGACGGGCGCAAGCTCAACGACGCCCCGTTCGAAGAACAGGCCCGCCAGACGCTCGACAATGTGGCGAAGGCGCTTACCGCCGCCGGCAGCGCAGTCGACCGCCTGGTCCAGGTCCGCGTCTACGTCACCGACATCGCATCGTGGCCCGCCTTCAATGCGCTGTACGCGCAATGGGCGGGGACGGCGCGTCCGGCGCGCTGCGTGGTGCCGGTGCCGTCGCTGCACTACGGTTTCAAGATCGAGATCGAGGCCGTCGGGCTCGCCGGCTAGGCCGCGCTGTGCAGAATTTCGGTGACGCGGTCCGGCTCATCCAGCATGACGTGATGGCCGCAGGCGAGCGCGTGCGCCTGCCAGCCGGGATCGGCCTTGACGCGATCGTAGAATGGCTTGAACGGGCTTGGCCGCGGCAGCACCGTGCCGTGCACGTAGATGCGCCTGGCGATCGCCTTGTGGGCGCCGGTGAGCTTGAGCTTTTCGGTGAAGGCGCCGAGCGGGAAGGGGCTCGCCAGCGCATCGACGCGGGGCGCGTCGGCGGCGTTGACGTTGAAGAACGCCGCCGGCGGCGACGGCACCGCCAGGCCGCCAATGGCGCCGGCATTGGCGATGAAGCGCTGCGTGTTCGCCGGGATATTGATGTCGAACAGCGACTGGCCGTCTTCGGGCAGGAAGGCGTCGAGGTAGGCAAGGGCGCAGATGCGGTCGGCGATGCGGTCGGCAACGCCGGTGATCACCATGCCGCCGTAGGAATGGCCGGCCAGCACCACCCGGTTCAAATTCTCGTAATGGAATACGTTGAGGACGTCCTGGATGTGCAGGCTGAGATTGACGGTGCCGTCGAGCAGGTGCGAACGCTCGCCCTGTCCGGTCAGCGTCGGCGTAAACACGGCATAGCCGCGTGCCCGCAGCCGCGCCGCCACCTTGTGGTAGCACCAGCCGCCCGACCAGGCGCCGTGCACGAGGACGAATGTGACAGGACTATCGGCGGCCATGGCCGTCACCATCGGTTACCATATGACCCTAACATGCGCCCGAACATGGCACCCGCCACTTTGGCGACATAGTCTTTCTCCGTAATCCGTTGCATCTTCGCCGGGAGATTCTGCAACTCTCAAGGGGGCGTCCTATGAACCTGAAACTTGCCGCCGTCATCGCTGCGACCGTCGTGCTGGCGTCCGCCGCGCAGGCGCAACAGGGCCCGGCCAATGCGCCGAAGGCCACCAATGCCGATGCCCAGCGCGTCGTCAAAATGATCAGCGCCGACAAGGTCAAGGCGCAAGCCTATTGCGACATGGCCAAGGTCGGCGACGAGATCGAGCAGGCCCAGCAGAAGCACGACGAGAAGGCCACCGACGAACTGGCGCAAAAGGCCGACGATCTCGCCGCCAAGCTCGGGCCGGAATGGGACGCGCTGATGAACGGGCTGCAGACCGTCGACGAGAATTCCGCCGAAGGCAAGGCCATCGCCGAGACGCTGCAATCGCTCGACAAGCTCTGCAAGTAGCTCAGGCTGCGGCGTACAGCGCGGCGGCGCCGATGCCGACCAGCGCCAGCAGCGCCAGCAGCAGGGCGGGCCGCCGCGCCGCGGCGCCGCCGAACAGCGCGGCGTAGCCGGCCTTGGCCAGGTTGTTGGACGAGGCCGCCACCAGCACGGCCGCGCACAGCACCGCATCGGACAGATGCGTGATGCCGCCCTGCGCCAGATTGAGCACGAATGGATCGACGTCGGCGAGCCCGACGATGGCCGACAGCGTCATCAATCCGCCGGTGCCGAAACTGCCGCGCACCCAGACCGTGATCACCGAGATCGCGGCGAGCAGCACGGCAAACACCAGCGCCGTCGGGATCTGCAGCGGGTTGCGCGGCGCCAGCGCCAGCGCCGGCCCGCGCCGCCTAGCGGCGCCGCGCCATTCGAAGGCGGCGATGGCGCCGGCGAGCGCGCTGAGCGCCAGCAAGGCCGGCGCCACCGCGATCGCCAGGTCGAGGTTGAAAACGGCGATCACCGCGCCGATACGCAGATACATCATCGCGGTGGCCGCGACGATGCCGGCCGAGATGGCGGGCTGCGGGTGAGCGCCCTCGCGCAGCCGCTTGGCGAGCGCGACCGTCGTCGCGGTCGAGGAATAGGTGCCGCCGAGCAGCGCCGGCAGCAGCGCCGCGTTGGACAGCGGCAGATAGCGCTGCAGCAGATAGCTGGCGTAGGACAGCGTGCACACCGCGACGACCGCGAGCCACAAGCCGTAGGGCGTCAGCGGCGTCAGGGCCGTCACCGCCTGGCGCGGCGCCAGCGGCAGCACGATGCCGATCAGGATAAGAAATTTGCCCGCCGTCAGCAGCTCGTCGCGCGGCACCGTCTGGATCAGGCCGTGCAGCCGCTCGCGGGTCGACAGCAGCAGCACGGCGGCGACGGTGACGGCGACCGCCACCCACGGCGGCTGTAGCAGCGCGACCGCGCCGATCACATAGGCGAGCAGGTTGGAAGCCGGGATCATCATGCTGGTGGTTGCGCCGCCGGCCGGGACGGCGCGGCGGTAGGCGTAAAGCCACAGCGCCAGAACCGGCAGGCCGGCGACGAAGGCGAGCGCGTGCGACGGCTCGATCAGCAGCAGCATGGCGCCCGCCAGCGTCAGCATCGGGAAGCTGCGGATGCCGCCGGGGATGGCGCGGCGCTCGCTCTTGTAGACCTCCTCGAAGGTCAGCCCGAGAAAGACCGCAAGCCCGATCGCCAGCAGCAGCCGCGCCGCGAGATCATGAGGGGCGAGGGACAGGGTCTGCATCGGCGCGCTAGGTCCGCTGCTGGGCGGGGTTGGGGCCCTGGCGTTCGAGCGCCGCCAGCGCCTGGCGCAGCACGGTGCGGATGCGGTCGGCCGAGCCCGCCGCGACCATGCTCGGGTCGAGGTAAAAATCGAGCCCGGTCGTGTGCTCGCTGAAAATTTCGACGGCCCTGCCCGACGCATCGAGCATGCCTTCGACCGAATAGGGAATGACCTCGCGGCTGATGCCCTTCATGGTGATCGAGGGCAGGGCGCGCGCGACGACGCTGTCGCGCACCAGCGCGTAGGTTTCGTAGCTCAGCACGATATGGCCGGGCTCGGCGATTGATTGCAGGCGCGCCGCGAGGTTGGCTTCCGCGCCGATGATCGTGTAATCCATGCGGTCGGCGCTGCCGAAATTCCCGACGTTGCAGTAGCCGGTGTTGATGCCCATGCGGACGCGGAAGGGGCTTTCTATTCCCTCCTTGCGCCATTTGGTGTTGAGTTCGGCGAGGCGGCGCTGCATCTCGCCCGCCATTTCCAGGCAGGCCTTGGCGTCCTCGGCCTCACCCTCGGTTTCCGGATCGCCGAAGAAGATCAGCATGGCGTCGCCGACGAATTTGTCGATCGTGCCTCCGTAATAGAGGGCGATCTTGGACATCTCGGTGAAGTACTCGTTGAGCAGCCCGGTGATCTGCTCGGGCTGCAGTCGTTCCGTCAACGCGGTGAAATCCTTGATGTCGGAGAAAAAGATGGTGAGTTTCTTGCGCTCGGTGTGAATCGTGACGTCTTTTTCGCCGCTGAAAATGCTTTTGTAGATCTGCGGCGAGAGATAGCGGGAAATCTTCAGGGACAGGCCAGAGAGGAACTCGTTGGCCGTTTCAAGTTCCTTGTTCATGCCGCGAATGACCGCGGCCTGCTTGCGTTGAAGGCCGATGAAGGTGACGCCCGAGGCCGCCATGAAGACGAAATAGGCCAGCAGGTATTTGAAGGAAAAAAGATTGGCGGCAAAGGGCTGGCTGATGGTGACCTCCTGGATGCCCCGCACGTCGCCGATCTTCCAGTCGCGTTTTTGGCTTTCAGGATGGGAGTTGTGACAGTTGACGCAGGCCGAGCCCATGATGATGGGCGCAACGATGCGCACGCGATCGTCGAAGACGGTCGCCGACACGTCGACCACTTTCTGATTTGGCTCTTCGCGCAGCAGTTTGAGCGCTTTGGTCTCGAAGTCGTCCATCATGTGCGGCGCGCGGTTCTTGAACGGATAGTCCGACACGAAGCGGTAGCTGATATTCTGCTGCTGCTCGTTGATGACGCGTCCGAGCTCGAGCGACAGCGTCGCCGGAATCGGGATGGCCCCCGGAATGTCCTCGTAATTGTGGACCACCTTGGTCCCGTTGGGCGAGGACAGCACGCGGGCGACGACGTTGCTGGCGTAATAGCCGCGGACGCTGCTGATCACGGAGTTCAAGTCGCTGGCCTGGCGCCGCAGCGAGCTCTCGGTCAGATTGCTTAAATCCAGCCAGACCGCGAACGGCAGTCCGGCCAGCAGCACGAGAACGAGCAGGACCACAACACCACGTGAACTCCAAGGTGAGGGGCGAACGGCGGTTTCCATCGGGCGACTCCGGGGCGCGATAATGACTACTTCGGCGAAGCATGGGCTTCGTTTTATTACATCGCCGGCACGCTCACCATCGATTATCTGCCGCACAGCCTTGCCGGAGGCGGTGTTGGTTGATACCTAACGCGGCGCAGCGCAGCGACTCTTTCCAACGCGGTGAAGTTTCAACACATGCCGGCCAAACCGCCTTTCTACATCACCACCGCGATCTCCTATCCGAACGGTCCGCCCCACATCGGCCACGCCTATGAGGCGATCGCCACCGACGCCATCGCGCGCTTCATGCGGCTCGACGGCTACGACGTCTATTTTCTCACCGGCACCGACGAGCACGGCCAGAAGATGATGCAGACCGCGGCGCGCGAAGGCATCACGGCGCGCGAGCTGCGCGACCGCAACGTGCCGAAGTTCGAGGCCATGGTGCAGCGCCTCAACTGCTCGAACGACGACTTCATCCACACCACCGAAGCGCGCCACCATCGCGCCTCCAAGGCGATCTGGCAGAAGATGGAGGCGGCGGGCGATATCTATCTCGACAAATACGCCGGCTGGTATTCGGTGCGCGACGAGGCCTATTACGCCGAGGACGAAACGCAGCTCAACGAGCACGGCAAGCGCATCGCCACCAAGACCGGCACGCCGGTCGAATGGGTGGAAGAGGAGAGCTATTTCTTTCGCCTGTCGGCCTATCAGGACAGGCTGCTCAAGCTCTACGAGCGGCCGAATTACGTGCTGCCGAAGGAGCGGCTCAACGAGGTCGCAAGCTTCGTGCGCGGCGGTCTCCAGGACCTGTCGATCTCGCGCACCACCTTCGACTGGGGCGTCAAGGTGCCCGGCAACGACAAGCACATCATGTATGTGTGGGTCGACGCGTTGACCAATTACATCACCGGCGTCGGCTATCCCGACACCGAGAGCGAGACCTTCAGGCGCTATTGGCCGGCGGCGCTGCACGTCATCGGCAAGGACATCGTGCGCTTCCACGCCGTGTACTGGCCGGCCTTCCTGATGTCGGCCGGCATCGAGGTGCCGCAGCGCATTTTCTCGCACGGCTTCCTGTTTAATCGCGGCGAGAAGATGTCGAAGTCGGTCGGCAACGTCATCGATCCTTTCGCGCTGGCCGAGGCCTACGGCGTCGATCCGCTGCGCTATTTCTTCCTGCGCGAGGTGCCGTTCGGCCAGGACGGCAATTACAGCCACGAGGCGATCGTCAACCGCATCAACGCCGACCTTGCCAACGATCTCGGCAATCTGGCGCAGCGCTCGCTGTCGATGATCGGCAAGGCCTTCGGCGGCACACTGCCGGCGCCGGGCGCGTTCACGGCCGCGGACCAGACGATTCTGGCCGCCGCCGACGCCATGATCGGCACGGCGCGCGAGCACATGAAGACGCAACAATTGCACCAGGTGCTCAATTGCGTGTGGGCGGTGGTCGCCGACGCCAACCGCTATTTTGCTTCCGAAGAGCCGTGGGCCAAGGCCAAGACCGATCCGAAGCGGCAGGGCACCATCCTCTACGTCACCGCCGAGGTGATCCGCCAGGTCGCCATTCTCGCCCAGCCTTTCATGCCGGCATCGGCCGCGGCCATGCTCGATCAATTGGCGATCCCGGCAGGCGAACGCGCCTTCGATGCGCTCGGCACCCGCATCAAGCCGGGCGCCACATTGCCGCCACCAAAACCGGTTTTTCCGCGTTACGTGGACGCGGAAGAAAAGACGGACAATGCTGGTCGATAGCCACTGCCATCTCGATTTCCCCGACTTCGCCAGCGATCTCGATGGCGTCGTTGCCCGCGCGCGCGCGGCCGGGGTCGGCCGCATGGTGACGATTTCGACGCGGGTGAAGAATCACGCGCAGGTGCTCGCCATCGCCGAAAAATACCCCGAGGTGTTCTGCTCGGTCGGCACCCATCCGAATAGCGTGCGCGATGAACCCGACATCACCGCGAAGGACCTGATTGCGCGCGCCAGGCATCCGAAAATCGTCGCCATCGGCGAAGCCGGGCTCGACTATCACTACGACAAGAGCCCGCGCGACCTTCAGGCCAGAAGCTTCCGCGAGCACATCGCTGCGGCGCGCGAAACCAGACTGCCGCTGGTGATCCATTCGCGCGATTGCGACGACGACATGGCCGCGATTTTGACCGAGGAAACGGGGAAGGGCGCCTTCCCGGCGGTGCTGCACTGCTTTACCGGCGGCCGCGCGCTGGCGTTCAAGGCGATCGAGTTCGGCCTCTATGTCTCGTTCACCGGAATTCTGACCTTCAAGAACTCCGCGGCATTGCGCGACATCGCCAAGGACCTGCCGGCCGAGCGCATCATGGTCGAAACCGACGCCCCCTATCTCGCGCCCGGGCCTTATCGCGGCAAGCGCAATGAGCCGGCCTATGTCGCAGAGACCGCGCGGGTTTTGGCCGAGACGCGCGGCGTCGCGGCGGACGAGATCGCGCGGCAGACGAGCGAAAACTTCTTCCGCCTGTTCGATAAAGTGCCGCGCAGCCTGGCCAACGCCGCATGAGCCTGACCTTCACGATCCTCGGCTGCGGCTCGTCGATGGGCGTGCCGCGCGTGGCGCTGGGCTGGGGCAGCTGCGATCCCAACAACCCGAAGAACCGCCGGCGGCGCTGCTCTTTGCTGGTGGAGCGCGCGCAGGGGCCGGGAAAGGTCACGCGCGCGCTGATCGACTGTTCGCCCGACCTGCGCCTGCAATTGCTCGATGCCGAGGTCGACTGGATCGACGGCGTACTGATCACCCACGAGCATGCCGACCACACCCACGGCATCGACGACTTAAGGCCGCTGTTCGTGAAGAAGCGCCATCGCGTGCCGGTCTATATGGACGAGCCGACCTCGCGCGCCATGCATGCGCGTTTCGGCTATTGCTTCATGACGCCGCCGGGCAGCGAATATCCGCCGATCGCCCAGGAGCACCGGCTGACGCCGGGCCGCGCCGTCGCCATCGAGGGGCAGGGCGGCCCGATCG
>Ga0209581_1005231_pt1 | contig 9998 bp, 7 predicted proteins | sample Coa_R2_FD_187160 | JGI IMG/M metagenome (GOLD analysis project Ga0209581, IMG submission 187160) | Surface soil microbial communities from Centralia Pennsylvania, which are recovering from an underground coalmine fire - Coalmine... | ecosystem: Environmental > Terrestrial > Soil > Unclassified ...
TGTTCACCGCGATCGCATCGGCCAGCTCGAGGATGCCCTTCTTGATGCCCTGAAGCCCGTCGCCCGCCCCGCCGAGGATGAGCAGCAGGAAGAAATCCACCATCGACGCGACCGCGTACTCCGACTGCCCGACCCCCACGGTCTCGACGATCACGACGTCGTACCCCGCCGCCTCGCACACGAGCAGCGCCTCGCGCGTGCGCCGGGCGACGCCGCCGAGCGAGCCCCCCGACGGGCTCGGGCGGATGAACGCCCCGGGGGCGGCGGCGAGCCCGGGCATGCGCGTCTTGTCGCCGAGGATGCTGCCGCCGCTGCGGGCGCTCGAGGGATCGACCGCGAGCACCGCCACCCGCCGGCCGAGGCCGATCAGGTACAGGCCGAACGCCTCGATGAACGTGCTCTTGCCCACGCCCGGCACGCCGCTCACCCCGAGGCGCACGGCGCGGCCCGTGGCGGGGAGGAGCAGCTCGAGGAGCCGCTGCGCCGCGGCCTGATGATCCGCGCGCGTGCTCTCGACGAGCGTGATCGCCTTCGCCAGCGCCCGGCGGTCCCCCGCGCGGACGCCCTCCGCGAGCGCCTCGGGTCGGCTAGGCGCCGACGGCATCCGCGGGCTTCCCGCCGCGCTCGCTGCTCTCGCGGATGAGCGCCAGCACGCGACGGGCCGCGGCAGGGATCGGCGTGCCCGGGCCGAAGATCGCCTTCACCCCCGCGCGCAGCAGCACGGCGTGGTCCTGCGCCGGGATGATGCCCCCACAGGTGACCACCACGTCGCTCGCCCCGAGCCGGGCGAGCTCGGCGATGAGCTGCGGGACGAGCGTCTTGTGCCCGCCCGACTGCGTCGAGACGCCCACCACGTGCACGTCGTTCTCCACCGCCTGGCGGGCCACCTCCTCCGGCGTCTGGAAGAGCATGCCCACGTCGACGTCGAAGCCGAGATCGGCGAACGCCGTCGCGATCACCTTGGCACCGCGATCGTGCCCGTCCTGCCCGATCTTGGCGACCAGCATGCGCGGCCGCCGCCCGTGCTCGGCGGCGAAGCGCTCCACCTCGGCGCGCAGCGCCTGCCACTCGGCGTCGTCGGCGAGCTGCCCACCGTAGACCCCGGAGATGGAGCGAACCTCGGCGTGATACCGCCCCCACACGCGCTCGAGCGCCTCGGAGATCTCGCCGACGGTCGCGCGCGCGCGAGCCGCCTCGACAGCGAGCGCGAGGAGATTGCCCTGCCCGCTCTCGGCGCAGGCGGTGAGCGCCGCCAGCGTCTCGCGCACGCGCGCGGCGTCGCGGGTCGCGCGCACCCGCTTGAGCCGGGCGATCTGCGCCTCGCGCACCGCCGTGTTGTCGATCTCGCGGATCTCGATCTCCGGCTCTTCGGGCGGCCGAAACTTGTTCACGCCCACGATGACCTCGTCGCCGCGGTCGATGCGCGCCTGGCGCCGGGCGGCGGTCTCCTCGATGCGGAGCTTCGGCATGCCGGTCTCGATCGCCCGGGTCATGCCGCCCATCGCCTCGACCTCCTCGACGAGCGCGAGCGCCTTCGCCGCCAGCGCGTGGGTGAGCGACTCCATGAAGTACGAGCCGCCCCACGGATCGATCACCTTGGGGATGCCGGTCTCGAGCTGGAGAATGAGCTGGGTGTTGCGCGCGACGCGCGCCGAGGCATCGGTCGGCAGCGCGATCGCCTCGTCGTAGGCGTTCGTGTGCAGGCTCTGCGTGCCGCCGAAGACCGCCGCCATGGCCTCCACCGTGGTGCGCACGATGTTGTTGAAGGGATCCTGGGCGGTGAGGCTCGCTCCCGAGGTCTGGCAGTGGGTGCGCAGCATGAGCGACTCGCGCCGCTTGGGCGCGAAGTGCTTGCGCATGAGCGTCGCCCAGAGGAGCCGCGCCGCGCGCAGCTTGGCCACCTCCATGTAGAAGTTCATCCCGATCGCGAAGAAGAACGAGAGCCGGCCGGCGAACGCGTCGATGTCGAGGCCCCTCGAGAGCGCGGCGCGCACGTACTCCAGCCCGTCGGCGAGCGTGAAGCCGAGCTCGAGGTCGCACGTCGCCCCCGCCTCCTGCATGTGGTAGCCGGAGATCGAGATCGAGTTGAACTTCGGCATCTCCTGCGCCGTGTACGCGATGATGTCGGCCACGATCCGCATCGAGGGGCCGGGCGGATAGATGTAGGTGTTGCGGACCATGAACTCCTTGAGGATGTCGTTCTGGATGGTCCCGGTGAGCTTCGCGCGGGGGACCCCCTGCTCCTCGGCCGCGACGATGAAGCTCGCGAGCACCGGGAGCACCGCGCCGTTCATGGTCATCGACACCGACATCCGGTCGAGGGGCACGCCGTCGAAAAGGATCTTCATGTCCTCGACCGAATCGATGGCCACACCCGCCTTGCCGACGTCGCCGACCACGCGCGGATGATCCGAGTCGTAGCCGCGGTGGGTCGCGAGGTCGAAGGCCACCGAGAGCCCCATCTGCCCGGCGGCCAGATTCGCCCGGTAGAAGGCGTTCGATTCCTCCGCGGTCGAGAAGCCCGCGTACTGCCGGATCGTCCACGGCTTCTCGGCGTACATGGTCGCGCGCGGGCCGCGCACGAAGGGAAACGCGCCCGGGATCGTGTCGAGGAAGTCGAGCCCCTCGACGTCGGCGCGCGTCCAGAGCGGCTTGACGTCGATGCCCTCGGGCGTGTGCCAGATAAGCTCGTCGGGAGAGGCGCCCTTGCGCTCGGCGGTGGCGAGCGCGCGCCACGCGGCGAGATCGGCGCGGTCAGGATGGTCGGCCATCGGGCCGTACCATGAGCCATTCACCGGCGTGGTTCAACCGCGTCGCTCAGGCGCTCGCGCGCTCCTCGGCGGCCGCCGCGGCCGGCGCCCCGATCACGTCGAGCACCCGGTCCATCACGGCCATCAGGTCGAAGTCGCGCGGCGTAAAGATGGCCTTGACCCCGAGCCGGCGCAGCCGCTCGAAGTCGCGCTCGGGGACGATGCCGCCGACGACGACGGGGATCGACGCCCCTTCGCGCGCGAGGCCCTCGAGGACGAGCCGCGCGGTCTCGACATGGGCGCCCGAAAGCACCGACAGCCCGATCACCGTGACGTCCTCCTCCACGGCCGCCTGGACGATCTCCTCGGGCGCGAGCCGGATGCCCCCGTAGATCACCTCGAAGCCCGCGTGACGGGCCGCCACGGCGATCATCTCCGAGCCGTTCGAATGGCCGTCGAGACCCGGCTTGCCGACGAGCATGCGCGGCCGCATGCCGTGCGCGTCCGCCCAGGCCGCGACGCGCCGGCGCACCGCCTCGACGCGATCGCCCTCGAGGCGGAGGCTCTGCCCCTCGACACCCGTGGGCGGGCGGTACTCGCCGAAGACCTGCCGCAGCGCGTCCGCCCACTCCCCGGTGGTGACCAGCGCGCGTGCACAGGCGATCGACGCGGGCATGAGGTTCGTCCCGGCCACGGCCGCGTCGCGGAGCTGGCGCAGCGCCGCGTCGACGGCTGTCTGGCTGCGCCGGGCCTTCGTCGCGCGCAGCATCTCGAGCGTCTCGCGGGCGGAGGCGGGATCGACCTTGAACACCCCCCCGTCCTCGCCGGCGAGCAGCGGGCACGGCAGCCCCTCGGTCCAGCGGTTGCGCCCGACCACCACGGTCTCGCCGCTGTTGATCCGCGCCAGCCGCTCCGCCTGACTGCGCACGAGCGCAGCCTTCATGTAGCCCGACTCGACGGCCGCGAGCACGCCCCCGAGCGCTTCGATGCGCGCGATCTCCTCGTAGGCCGCGCGCTTGAGCTCGGCCACCTTCGAGGCCACGACGGGCGAGCCGGCGAAGAGGTCCGGGTACTCGAGCAGGTCGGTCTCGTAGGCGAGGATCTGCTGCAGCCGCAGCGACCACTGCTGGTCCCAGGGGCGCGGGAGGCTGAGCGCCTCGTTCCACGTCGGAAGCTGGAGCGCGCGACAGCGCGCGTCGCGCGAGAGCGTGACGCCGAGCGCCTCGATCAGGATGCGCCAGGCGTTGTTCTCGGGCTGCTCCTCGGTGAGGCCGAGCGAGTTCACCTGCACCCCGTAGCGGAAGAGCCGGTACTTGGGGTTGGTGACCCCGTAGCGCTCGCGGGTGATCTCGTCCCACATCTCGCCGAACGCCCGCATCTTGCAGAGCTCCTCGACGAACCGGATGCCGGCGTTGCAGAAGAACGAGACCCGACCCACGCACTGCTCGAACTCGGCGTGCGAGAACGTCCCGCGCGCCTTGATCGCATCGAGCAGCGCCATCGCGTTGGCGAGCGCGAAGGCGAGCTCCTGCACCGGCGTCGCCCCCGCCTCCTGGAGATGGTAGGAGCACACGTTCGACGCGTTCCAGCGGGGAATCGCGCGCAGGCAGTACTCGTACATGTCGACGATGAGCCGCATCGAGGGCTGCGGGGGAAAGATGTACGTGCCGCGCGCCAGATACTCCTTGATGATGTCGTTCTGCGTCGTGCCCTGGAGGCGCGACGGATCGATGCCGCGCTGCTCGGCGAGCGCCACGTACAACGCGAGCAGCCACATCGCCGTCGCGTTGATCGTCATCGAGGTGTTGATCTGGTCGATGGGGATGCCGTCGAACAGCATCTCGAAGTCGTCGAGCGTGTTGATCGGCACCCCGACGCGGCCGATCTCGTGGGCGGCCGCCGGATGGTCGGAGCTGTACCCGCACTGGGTGGGGAGGTCGAAGGCGATCGAGAGGCCCGTCTGCCCCCGGGAGAGGTTCGCCCGGTAGAGCGCGTTGGACTCCCGCACGTTCGTGTGCCCGGCGTAGGTGCGGAAGAGCCAGGGACGGTCGCGCGTCGGCTTCCCCTCCTCGTCGTAGAGCCGGTGCGCTTGTCGCTCGCCGTTTCGGTCCATGGCCGCTGCCTCCCGCCGGCTACCATGACCGCTTCCGCCGCCCGGTTCAACGCCCGACCGGCACGTGCGTGCGCGGGCCGTCACGATGGCGTCGCTGCCGGGCGCTGCAAGCCGCCGGCGCACGCGGCGACCCCCATGGCATGCCCGTTGCTGCGGCTTGCGTCCATGCCCGCCCAACCCGATCGCTGGTGCCGGCTGAGCGCGGAGGCCGTCGGGTGGGTGCCCGAAGAGCCCGGGGTCTTCGAGGTGGCCAACCTCGTGCGCAGCGTCCTCTACGTCGGCCGCGGCGAGGGGAACCTGCGCGCGCGGCTTCGGGAGATCACCCGTTCGACGGGGCTGCTCCCGCCGATGGCGGGCGGGTTCTACTTCCGCTTCCAGCTCACGCCCCGGGAGGACGAGGCTTTCGCGAGCCTCGTCGGCACCTACCGGACGCGGCACGCGGGCCGCGATCCCCGGCTAAACGGCGCCGGCGCCGCCTCGGGCACGCAGCGCGACGCGGCCTGAGGGCCGCGGTCAAGACCGCGGGCTGTCCACGTCGACGGGCGTAGCGGCCACGACGGCGCCCGCGCGGAACGTGAGCACGTGGCGGCTGCCGGTGCGGATGCGCCAGCGGTCGCCCCCACCGCCGACCGGGCGCACCTTGCCCTGCACCACCAGGATCAGCTCGACCGTCCGGCCCCGCTCTGCCGCCTCGATGAGCCGCGCCTTGATCTCGAGCGTCCGATCGTCCGCGTCGGTCACGATGGCGTTCCGCCCGGGCCCCCACCGTGCCGCAGCCAGGCGAGCACTCGCCGCCACCAGGGGAGCGAGGGCCGTCGCGCGCGCGCCGGCGGCGGGAAGCGCAGCACGACGGCCGTGCGGCTCCCGGATCGGGCACTCCGTAGCGCCTCCACGCACACCCGCCTCAGCAAGAAGCCGACCAGGGCCTGGCCCACGGCCGCACGCGGTGCCGCGCACGGGCCATCCTGTCGCTGCTCGGCGCCTGGGCAGCACTGCCCGCCTCCCGGGCGTTGACCCGCCGCGGGAGCGCGGCCTAAGCTCCGCGCCGACGCAAGGAGGCTCGGCATGGCGCAGGGGGCACCCACGACCGAGGAGCGGCGGTCCGAGCGGGCGACCGTCGTCGTCCGCAACCCCGCAACCGGCGAGCGCATCGCCGAGCACCCGGCCGCGGATCGCGACGCCGTCGCGGCCGCCGTCGCGCGGGCGCGCCGGGCGCAGGTGGGCTGGGCGGCGCTCGGCATCGCCGAGCGGGCGCGGGCGCTTAAGCGGCTCCGCGACTTGATCGTCGATCGCAAGGACGAGATCGCCGCGGTCGTCTCCGCCGAGACCGGCAAGCCCCGGCACGACGTCCTCACCAACGAGCTCCTGATCGTCTGCGACGGCATCGGCTTCTGGGGCCGCCGAGCCGCCCGCTGGCTCGCCGACGAGCCGGCCCGCCCGCACCTTCTCCGGAACAAGCGCGCGTACGTGAGCTACCGGCCGCACGGCGTGGTCGGCGTGATCGGGCCGTGGAACTTCCCCTTCACCCTCACCATCGGGGAGGCCATCCCGGCGCTCTTGGCCGGCAACGCGGTGGTGATCAAGCCCTCGGAGGTGACCCCCGAGAGCGCGCTCTTGGGCTGCGCCCTCGCGGCGGAGGCCGGGCTCCCGGCGAACGTGCTCCAGGCCGTCGTCGGCTACGGGGACGCGGGCGCACACCTGGTCGACCTCGCCGACATGATCTGCTTTACGGGCTCGGTCGAGACCGGGCGGAAGGTCGCCGCGCGCTGCGGCGAGCTCCTCAAGCCCGTCACCCTCGAGCTCGGGGGCAAGGACCCGATGGTGGTCCTGCGCGACGCCGACCTCGAACGCGCCGCCAATGCGTGCGTCTACGGGGCGCTCGTCAACTCGGGCCAGGTGTGCATCTCCGTCGAGCGCGTCTACGTCGAAGCGCCGGTCTACGACGCCTTCGTCGCCAAGGTCGTCGAGAAGGTCCGCCAGGTCCGCCAGGGCGTCCCCGACGGCAGCCTCGTCGAGATCGGGGCCATGACCTTCCCCCCGCAGATCGAGAAGGTCGAGCGGCACGTGCGCGACGCCGTCGCGCGCGGGGCGCGCGTGCTCGTCGGGGGCAGACGGCGCACGGACCTCCCGGGGCTGTTCTACGAGCCGACCGTGCTCGTGGACGTCACCCACGACATGGAGGTGATGCGCGAGGAGACCTTCGGGCCCGTCATCCCGATCATGCGCGTCGCCGACGCGGAGGAGGCGGTGCGCCTCGCCAACGATTCGCGCTACGGCCTCGATGCCAGCGTGTGGACGCGCGACCGCGCCCGCGGCGCGGCGGTCGCCCGACGGATCGAATCGGGCGCCGTGTGCGTCAACGACGTGATGGTCAACTTCGCGGTGACGGAGATCCCGATGGGCGGCGTCAAGGAGAGTGGCATCGGCCACCGCCACGGCCCCGAGGGCATCCGCAAGTTCTGCCGGCAGCAGGCCGTGGTGATCGATCGCTTCGGCCTCACGCGGGAGGTGAACTGGTGGCCCGTCACCCCGGGGAAGCTCCGGCTTTTCCGTCGCGTCCTCGACTTCTTCGGCTCGGGCTGGCGGCGCAAGCTCCTCGGCCACCCCTGAGGCGCGTCAGTGCCCGAGGAGCGGCGGCGTGGGTACGGCGGAGTGCCACCCGCCGAGGCCGCGTCGTGCCTCGGCGTGCGCCAGCGCGCAGGCAACGCGCAGCGCCCGGGCCCGGCGCGCGGCGGCGATCACCTCGGCCGCCGTCGCCGCCCCCTCGTAGTAGCGCACGGCGGTCTCGACGGCGTCGAACTCGGCCCGGGCGAGATCTGCGGAGGGGGAGCGCATGCGAGGGCGGAAGAGCACCCCGCGTGCCGCGCAGAGCACGCCCGGCCGGCGCAGGAGCCTCCGGGCCCCCGTGTGCCAGGTGCGCCCGCCGGCCGCTCCCGCCGGCACCTCGGCGTGCCGGTCGTGGCACGACCCTCGGCGCTAGGACACGCCGTCCTGCGAGGGCGCGGGCGCCGGCGCCGCCGGCGCGAGCGCCCCGGGCAGGCGCACGCGGAACTCGCTGCCAGCCCCGGGCCGACTCTCGACCGTCACCTCGCCGCCGAGGAGCCGTACCGAGCGGCGCACCAGCGCGAGCCCCATGCCGACCCCCTCGTGGCGCCGCGTGGTCGAGCTGTCGCCCTGGGTAAACGGCTCGAACAGCTCCCCGAGGCGCTCGGGCGGGATGCCCGCACCGGTGTCGCGCACGACGATCGTCGCGCCGTCGACGTCGTCGCCCGGCCGCACGATCACGCGCACCTCGCCCTCGGTCGTGAACTTGAACGCGTTGCCGACGAGGTGGAAGAGGATGCGCCGCAGGAGCGCCTCGTCCACCCACAGCCGCGCGGCCTCCGGGGCGACCTCGACGTGGAGCGCCACCGCCGCGGCCGGGTGCCGCCCGCGCACGGCCGAGACCGCGACGTCGATCACCTCGCGCACGTCGACCCACTCGCGCCGCACGGCCACGCGATCCGCTTCGACCTGCACGTAGAAGAGCATGTCGCTGATCAGCTCGTTCAGGTTGCGGCTGCAGCCGATCACCCGGTCGAGCGCGCGCTCCTGCTCGGCGCTGAGCGCGCCGACGAGCCCGTCGCGCAGGAGCGAGGCATAGCCGAGGATGCCGTTGAGCGGCGTGCGCAGCTCGTGGGAGACGGTGCCGAGGAACTCCCGCTTCGCCTTGTTGGCGCGCACGAGCTCGGCCATGAGCGCCTCGATATTGCGCTCGCGTGCCGCGAGCGCAGCTTCCTGCTGCGACGCAGCCCGCCGCGCCGAGCCGAGCTCGCCCTCGAGTGCGGTGCACACGCGCTCGGTCGATTCGCGCAGGCGCACCAGCGCGAGGGCCTGGCCCACGCACTCGGCAATCAGCGCGAGCGCCTGGCCGCGACCGAAGCGCTGCGCGGGCGCCACCGCCCAGTGGAGCACGAGCGCCCCCGCGATGGCGCCGAACGGCAGCACGAGGAATCCCTCGCCCGCCAGCTCGGCCTCGGCCACCGCGGCGAAGCTGCCGTCGGCCGTCCGGCGAAAGCAGGATGGCTCGGGGCGCGGCCCGACCAGACGGGCGAGGTCGAGCCATGCCGCTTCGCCCGGGCCCCCGCCCGGGCCGCCCAGCCGCTGCGCCTGCGTGGCAAAGCCCGCGAGGGCGAGCGCCCCGCCCTCCTCGACGAAGGTGACCGCGCAGCTCTCCACCGCCAGCTCGCGCACCAGCACCTCGGCGATGCCCTGCGCGCAGGCCTTGAGGCCGTGGCCCCGCGTGAGCACCGCGAGCAGCTCCTTGATGGTGGACAGGTAGGCGACGGCGTCGTCGCGCGCGCCTTCGACCTCGATCAGCGCCTCGCGGATGTGCTCGTCGCGCACGCGGCCGGCCCTCACGCGCCGCGCGCGCTCCCGAGCGATCGCGCCGAGGCGAGCTCCGGGATGACCGCCTCCCACAGCTCTGCCGTGATCCCCCGGTTCGCGACGGTCGCGATCACGGCCGCCGCCTCGGGCCGCATGGTGCCGCTTGCGAGGTCGGTCGCATTGACGAGCCGGTTGCCCACGGCGAGCAGCCACGACACGCCCTCGGTCGCAGCGTCGCTGTGGTGCAGGCGGGCGGCCTCGACGATCGGCGGCGGCAGGTTCCAGGCCTCGAGCAGCCAGCCGCCCACCTCGGCGTGATCGACGCCGAAAGCCGCCCGCTCGACGGCGTCGAGCGGCTGGCCGCTCGCCTGATCGACCGCGCGCCAGTACGCCTCGCGCAGCCGCGCCGCCATGAGCGGCCGGCCGACGTCGTGCAGCAGCCCGGCGGTGAACGCCTCGTCGGGGTCGCCTTCGAGGAGACGCGTCGCCAGCACCTTGGCGGCGAGCGCCACCGCGACGGCGTGCTGCCAGAGCTCCTCGAGCCGTGCCGGCGCCACCCCCACCGCGAGCGCGTCCCACACCTTGATGCCGAGGGTGAGACTGCGGACGCTCGAGAAGCCGAGCAGCAGGATCGCGCGGGGAATCGTGGCCACCCGGCGGCTCTGCCCGAAGAAGGCGCTGTTGGCGAGCCGCAGGATCTTGCCCGTGAGCGCTTGATCGCGCTCGATCACCTCGACGAGCTGACGCGCGTTGGTCTCCTGCGCGTC
>Ga0209581_1005233_pt1 | contig 9997 bp, 6 predicted proteins | sample Coa_R2_FD_187160 | JGI IMG/M metagenome (GOLD analysis project Ga0209581, IMG submission 187160) | Surface soil microbial communities from Centralia Pennsylvania, which are recovering from an underground coalmine fire - Coalmine... | ecosystem: Environmental > Terrestrial > Soil > Unclassified ...
CGGGCCTACCGATCCTGCCAATCCTGCCGGGCCTGCCGGGCCTGCCGGGCCTGCCGGTCCCCAACCTGACCAATCCCGTACATCCGAAGGGCAGGTACGCGCGGAGACGTTCCTGCTGGCGCCCGAAATCGGGCTGCGCGGGCGGCTCGATCTATTCTGGCAGCAGGCAGGGCAGCGCAGCCTGCTCGAATTGAAAACCGGAGGCAAGAGTGGACGCGATCTGCCGCGCCGCGAGCATCGCTGGCAGGTCTACGGCTATCACGCGCTGCTCGCCGTGCGCCGCGATTCACGGATGAAAAAGGCCGCCGCTACCCTCCTCTACAGCGGCACACCGGGCCAGGCGCAGGATTTCCCCATCCCCGGCGGCATACGCGAGATCCAGCGCGTCAACGAGCGCCGCAACCTGCTCATCATCAGCCATATCACCGGCATGCCGCCCGCGCCACCGCAAGGCACGCGTTGCACAAAATGCTCTATGCTCAGCCAGTGCCAGAGCCTCTCGCCCGTGCTGGGCTGGCAGCCGCCGCAGCCCGCAGCCGCACCACAACCTGACATTGCCGATCAACCCGGGCCATATCATCCTGAGCGCAGCGAAGGATCTGGCCCGACGAAGGAAGAGCGAGTGCCGGTGTGGCGTGGACCCTCCGCCGCGCTACTCTATGCTCAGGATGACGTATCTGAGGTTCGGAATGATATGGGCGGCACTCCATTGCGCAATGAATCGCACGGCTATGCACAGGAGAATGACATACCCGGCGTTCAGGACGACAGGCAAGCCGTGTCCGATGCCATCACCACGAGCGCCACCGTCTCTCCGGCACGCTTCATCGATACTGAAGAGGATCGACTGTTCTTCGCTACCTACTACCGACTGCTGCACCTGGAGGGGCGCGCCGGCGAGCAGCAGCAAGCCTTGCTGTGGAACACGCCCGTCGCGGAGCGTATCGCGCGCGGCACGGCCCTCTACGGGCTGGAACCGCTGGCGGAGCCGCGCATTGACAGGGACGGCTGGCAGCAAAGCTTCTCTTGCAACAATACCTCGGAATTGCGCGAGGGCGATGAGATCCTGCTCAGCGATGGTGATCCCATCAGCGGGGAGGTTGTCAGCGGCACCATCATGCAGATCAGCGCCACTCGGGTCACGGTCTGGACACGCGAGCTGCTCGCTCATCCCGCGCTGATTGATCGCTACGAGAACGACCTGGTACATGTGCGCACGCTCCAGAACCTGCTGCGCTGGCTCCAGGTCGGGCAGCATGCGCCTCACCTGCGCGATCTCGTCGCCGGCAAGGTGCGCCCACGCTTCATCGACGAGGATGTGCCCGCACGCGCGGACTTCAACGCCGAGCAGAATCTAGCCGTCGCGCGGGCGATGCAGATGCAGGATTACCTGTTGATCCACGGACCGCCCGGCACCGGCAAGACCAGTGTCATAGCAGAGATCGTCAGGCGGCTCTGCGCGCGGGGTCAGCGCGTTATGCTCGCCGCCTTCACCAACCAGGCTGTCGATAACATGCTCAAGCGACTCGATAAGGAAGGCTTCCACGACTACCTGCGGCTCGGCCACGAACGCAGCGTCGACGAGGCCGTGCAAGGCCACCTTTTGAAAGCGCTGTTGGACGCGCGGCAGGACGGAGCGAGCGAGAGCTACGCACCCGAGGCCATCTACGACCTGCTGCACAACATACCCGTCGTCGCTTCGACCACCGCAACATGGTCATCCGATAAATACGCCTTCAACGGCGGGGGCTATGATTCCCCAGAGGCGCCGGATCTGTATTTTGATGTCGCTATCATCGACGAGGCAGGCCAGCTCACCGTGCCGGCGATCCTGGGCGCGCTGCGCTTCGCGCGCCGCTTCATCCTCGTCGGCGACGAAAAGCAGCTCCCGCCGCTGGTGCTGAGCGCGGAGGCAGCGCGGGGCAGCGCGAAGGACGGCAAAGGGCTGGCTGATTCGCTGTTTAGCATTTTGAAACGTCACGACGAAGACTATATTCAGAGGCATCCTATGCAGGTGAGCGCATGCGTGCCGCTGTGCGTGCAGTACCGCATGAACCGGTGGATCGCTAACTTCTCCTCCACCGTCTTCTATGACAAACGCCTGATCGCGCATGAGTCGGTTGCCGGAAGCATGCTCGCGCTGCGGAGCGTGCGCGCCGGGGAGGCGCAGCTATCTCCGGAGATTGCCCGCGCCATCGAGCCGAGGCGGCCCCTGGTCTTCCTGGATGTGCATGATGAGCCGGGCGAGGTCGCGATGGGCGACGGCAAGACCAGCAACGCCGAGGCGCGGGTTCTACGCGCCATTGTGGCGGAACTGCTGGCGCGCGGCATCGCGCCGGGGGATATCGGCATTATCGCACCGTATCGCGCCCAGGTCGCCAATATTCGCCGCCACCTCTTCAGCGACGATGACGCACACGGCTGGCGGGCGCTGGCCGCTGATGCGGGCCTCTGCGTCGATACGGTTGATCGCTTCCAGGGCGGCGAGCGTATGGTAATGATGATATCGTTCGCTACGGCCAGCGAGCCGGAGGAGGGGAGCCAGCGGCGCGAATTCCTGGTGAACGAGAAGCGCCTGAATGTTGCGCTCACGCGCGCGCAGCGCAAGCTTATCCTGGTAGGCTGTGTGCCGGCCCTCGAACGCCTCCCCATCCTGAGCCGGCTGATTACCTACTGCCGCAGCATGAACACGGTGATTCCATACAGGGACATTAGTCCCTCTCATCGACGATATGTTGAGGCTTGAGCAAAAGTATTGTAAAAAAGAAGGGTGAATGCACCTGCGGGTACGCTTCCTGTCCTACCTAACCACAGAGTCGGAAGAAATCCCACTTCACCAGTACCCGCAAGTGATTTCTTTTACAGGTCATGTTTCGTGAAACATGGCCTGTTTCTGTCTGGCGAGGTCGGCAGTATCGCCGCGCTGAGCGCGGCGATACTGCCGACCTCGCCAATCGACTCCTTTGCCGGTCAGCACGCGCCACATCGACTGCGCCAGGATGCCGTCGAACATCAGAGCGGCCAGCGGGTGCGTCAGCGCGTAGAGGAAGCCTCGCCGCGCTCCCATGCCGAGACGCAGATTGAGCCATGTGCGGTACGCCAGCAGCGGAGCTATCTCCAGCGCCGCCGCCAGCGCGGCCTCGGATCCGCCAATCGCCCGCGCATTAATGTTACTCCGTTCACGTGGCAAACCGGTCAGCAGCGGCAGAAGGAATGGGATAACCGCGATCAGAGGCAGGCCGAGCAATTGCAGCAGCAGAAACGGCACGCCGCCGCGATTCCCCAGGAACGCGTTCTTGCGCCAGCCGCGCCAGATATCGTTCAGTCCATGATACATGTGAACGCGCAGCAGGCCGCGCCCATCTACGAAGCGCAGGCGGAAGCCCGTCGCTTTGACGACGTGCGCCAGGTCACGGTCATCCAGCAGCGTCGCGCGCAGATCGGGCCGCGCATAGCCGCCGATCAGATCGTAGACCCTGCGCCTGATGAGAATGTATTGCCCGTTGGCAACCGCCACAGCGCTCGCGGGATCGTTGACCTTGCGCGGCGGGTAGAGCATGCTCACGCCCAGGAAGGCCATCGGCATCAACACGCGGTCCCAGAAGGAAGGCAGTTCCTGAGTCGAGTCCATTGTGAAGAGGTCGACCTGCTCGGCGAGCGCCTGCGTCATGGCCGAACGCAGGGCATTGGGCGCGTGCCAGGTATCGGCATCCGTGAAAAGCAGCCACTCCCCATGTGCCTCCTGCGTCCCCTTGTGGATGGCGTGGGGCTTGCCTGCCCAGCCCGGCGGCAGATCGTTGAGGCGCAGCACCCATAAGCGCTTGCCCTGTGGATGAGTTTCCGCCAGTTCATCGAGGATGCGGCCCGTATGATCGGTTGAGCCGTCGTCAACGACGATGACCTCATAATTATCGTAGTCCTGCTCCAGCAGGGACGTGACGCAGCGCCTGATGTTGCGCTCTTCGTTGCGCGCCGGGACGATTATCGAGACCTCCGGGAGTTGCGGCCTCGTTCTGGACGCGGGCGGAGGTGGCAGCGGCGCGACGCGATCTTCTTTATCGGGCATCGTGCGCAGCCAGAGCGTCAGGTAAAAGCCGATCACGCCCAGCACATGAGTCCACAGGAAGATGCGCGGCCAGGAGCGGAGCGGGTGGTAGCCATTTTTCATATATCGGGAACCTCGTATGTTGTTGTCACGTATATTGAAGCCGTGCGGCCTCCAACTCATAGTATAGCCTTTCTGGGAACTCCCTGCCTACTCCCTTTAACACCTCAGCGCCTGCGGCGCTTCGCATAGGATGAGAGGAGGGCAGGAGGCGGCTCGGTGCCTTCGGCACCGAGCCGCCTCCTGCCCTCCTCTCATCTGAGTGAGCCATGCCCTCAGAGGGGAAGCAAGGCTGTCGCCGAACCCTTGCTCGCCCCACTCACCTTTGACCTGTTGCCTCTCACCCGGGAGGGGAAGGAAGGCCGGCGGGTGCCGCCGGCCTTCCTTCCCCTCCCGGGTGAGCCACCGAAGGTGGCAACGAGTGCAAAAATAACGCCTATTCCTTGACAGATGCACACAAAAATGGCTATTTAAGAGTAAGAATAAGAAAGCAGGGAAACGATAATGTCCCAATCGGAGAATAGTAAAACGATGCGAACGATTACGCTCGAGGAGCACTTTGCGACTCCGGCCTTTATAGACGGACCGGGGCGCCAGGTCAGGGACACTGCCACCAGGTTAGCCCAGAGCCAGCCAGAGGCAGCGAAGGCGGCACAGGCGCTGCTTGATCGCCTGTGCGATCTCGATGATCTCAGAATTGCGGAGATGGACGCCGCCGGCATCGATGTGCAGGTCCTCTCATTGACCTCTCCCGGAACCGAGCAGCTCGACGCGGCGGAGGCCGTGGCAATTGCCCGCGATGCCAACGACATCCTCGCCGAAGCCGTGCGCCGTCATCCGAGCAGATTCGCAGGCTTCGCCGCGCTTCCGACGGTGGCTCCCGACCGCGCCGCCGACGAACTGGAGCGGACTGTGCGCAGCTACGGCTTCAAAGGAGCCGTAATCAACGGTCATATCCGGGGCCGCTACCTCGACGACTCGTTCTTCTGGCCGATTCTGGAACGGGCCGCCGCGCTCCAGGTCCCGATCCATATTCACCCGACGCCCCCTCCGCAGCCGGTGATCGCGGCCTCCTATACGGGGAACTTCTCTCCACAGGTGACGGCTGCCCTTGCTGCCTCGGCCTGGGGCTGGCACATCGAAACAGCGCTCCATGTCCTGCGCCTCATTGTGAGTGGAGCCTTTGATCGCTACCCGAGCTTGCAGGTGATTATCGGCCACATGGGTGAGGCGCTTCCGTTCATGCTGCCCAGGCTCGAACTCGCGCTGCCGGTGCAGATAACGAAACTGGAGCGCCCCGTTGGAGCCTATCTACGCGAGAACGTGCACTACACCTTCAGCGGCTTCAACTTCCTTCCCACCTTCCTCGATCTGCTGCTGCAAGTGGGAGTCAACCGGATCATGTTCTCCGCAGACTACCCCTACAGGTCGATGGCGGAGGCCCGCACCTTCCTGGATCGGCTGCCGGTCAGCCCTGCCGACAAAGAGCAGATCGCCCACGGCAACGCGGAGCGCCTCCTGCACCTGTAATCCGCGCCTGGTCGCGGTCATCTGCCCGGCTGGCGTGCGAGTGGGCATCTTCCACCCGCACGCCAGCCGCCTTTTGCTTAAAGGCGCTCAACAGTTTCAAACCAGTATCGCCCCGTAATCTCTCTCCTCTTCCTGCTCATCCTCAACCCATTTGTCCCGCCGCCGCGATGGCACGATGAGCAGTGGAAGCTTCGAGTCGCGCAGCACATGCTCGGTGACGTTCCCCATAGCCCAGCGCCTCAGCCCATCATATCTGTGAGACACCAGAGCGATCACATCCCCGCCGCCGAACACGTCGGCTCTCTCTGAAGTCTCCCCCGTCCTGGCACCGAGCGCCTCCGCTACATAGCTATCGACCACCACAGACCAGGTGACAGTGAGGTTAAGCCTGGAGACCGCCGGGGCGACGAATCCCCCTCGAATATGCTCCGCCGTCGCGCTGAGATAGCGCCTCGCCTTCGCGCTTGCCGTTGCCATGCCCCCCACCTCGCTGCGCGCGGTCACTGGCTGAACCACGCGCACCAGGTGCAAAATCCCCGGGTGGGCGCCGGTCAGGGCCGCAACCAGATGTGCCGCCGGTTCCAGCGCCTCCTTTGCGCCCGCTGTGCCATCTAATGGGACAATAGCCCGCAGCGGGCGTTCGGCATCTGGACCAGGCGCCGGTCCATCCTCACGCAGCACAAGCACGGGCATGACGGCCTCTCGCGCAAGGTTCTCTGCGACGCTGCCCATCATGCGACGCGTCAGGCCAGTGTAGCCGTGGCTGCACAGGACAATCAGATCAGCGTGCGCGGAATCCGCCACCGCGAGCAGCGTTGAAACTGTTGGCCCAAACTGGACCATGCTTTCCGTATAGACATCCGCCAGATCGCGCGCAGTGGCGACGCCCGCGAGATAGCGTTCTGCTTCGGCAAGATCGGCGGTAAGCGCCTGCTGCGCCAGGGTGATTTGCTGCGTCACGAACGGCCAGAAACCGCTGGATTTATTGACCACACGCACCAGGATGACGACTCCACCGGAGGCGTGTGCGAGCCGTGCGGCAACGGGAACGGCCCGCTCTGCACGCGTTGATCCATCTAACGGGACCAGTATGCGCTGAAACACCTTCTTCCTCCTTGTTCATAATTGAAACAAGCTCATTCGACTCAAGCCCGCTGCAAGAGCTATATCTACTTTCAGCATAAGCATACTGTGCCCCGATGAACTGGCGCTGTGGCATGACTGAGACGAAGCTGAGACTGCGAATCGGTCAGGGTGCGGTCAATCCCGGTGGTCAGGCTTTCGTTGTGAAGCGCTTTAGCAAAGGCGATCGATGAGTACTTATTGAAGAGTGCCCAAAGCGGGAGGTCCAGGAGGGCGGCGGCCCTCCTGGCGCGGCCTGGGATGTCTCCCAGAACTATTCACTTTTGAAACGGATCTGGTATAAACGCTCCCTCACGAGCGCTGATCGAGGATGAGTTTGATTAGCGCCGGATCGTCGGGTAGCAGCCCAACCGCCACCAAACGAGGGATCATCTCCGCCCAGAGAGGCTCCCTGGCAAAGACGCGATGCAGCAGCGCAAGGGCCTCCTGTAGCTCACCAGCCATGAACAGAATCTCGCTGGCGCGAAACGCGATTTCCGTGATCTCGGGTTCAAGCTCCAGCGCCCGTTTGAGTAGAGGCAGTGCTTCCCCAAAGCGCTGCGCGAGGGCCAGCTCGTAACTCTGCTCAAAGAGCAGCCACGCCCGGCGCATGGAGACAAGGCGTTTGAGTTCCTCAACCGGGTGCGGATGATCGTCAACACGCAGATCGAACAGACGCCCCTGCCACGTCTTCTGGCAGCGTTCGCCTGCAACAATCAGCAGGGCCGCCGCCTGTTGTCCGCGAATGTCTCCACCAGCCTGCTGAGCCGCCTCAAGTGCGGCGATCATGCGATCAGCAAGATCCTGCTCACGACTTTCGGCCTCTTCATACGCCTGTTTCATAGCCGGCCAGATCGAGTCATTCACCATCATGTTAGCCTGGACAGAGAAGTTTACTCCTATCAGATGTCCGGCAGCAGAGATACAGCGGGAGCCAGTATGGACGGCAATTGTTCCTTGCCCATCCAGCAGCGCCACCTGGCGCATCTCACGATTCTCGTCCTGTTTGAGTAACGTGGAGAGGGCTCGGGCCGCGCTCAGTCCGTCCCTCATCAGGGAGAGTCCCTCAGGTCCGTAATCCAGGTTGGCAAACGCCTGGGTCGCGACCACTCCTACGCCCGCTTCAGCCCAGGGGACAATGGCTCCAACTGCGAAGGCGTGCGATTGCACCGCGACGCCCATCTGGCCGGTATGAGGATCACGAGCGATGATTGAATAGGTATGGGCAAACGGATTGTATAAGGTGCTCGGAAACATCATCTTCTTCCTTCTTTCTGCTTGCGTTCTCTGATCAGGTTTGCCGGTTTGCTCAACTAATCAGAAGCATAGCCGCGCGATGCCTCTCGTACATCGTGGAAAGCTACTATCTGTAATAGGGGAAAAGTGGGGAGAGAGGGGATAGGGGAGATAGTAGGAATCTACTAGCGGGCAATAGCCACATTCTGGCGAACTACTCCGCCAGCCCATGTCGGATGGCAAACGCAGCGGCTCCGGCACGGTTCTCGACGCCGGTCTTGTTGAAGATATTGACCAGGTGGTTGACTACGGTGCGCTCGCTGATTACCAGCGTCTCGGCGATCTCGCGGTTGCTCTTGCCCTGAGCGACGAGTCGCAGCACTTCGGCCTCGCGTGCACTAAGCCCTGCCGGTAAGCGAGGTCGGGTCTCTCCGCGAGAAATCTGACGCAGCCGCTCATGTATCTGCCGAAGCGCTATGCGATTGTCGATCTGCTCAAAGAAGGTCGCTGCTTCTTCCAGCAGGATGCGAGCGGAGGCAGTACCGGCGCGGCCGCGTTCGGCCAGTTCGAGTTCGGCCTGAGCAAGCCTGGTCGTGGCATATTCTATCCTGATGCCAGAGCGCCGGGTTATCTCCTCGGCCGCCAGGAGGTATGTTCGCGCCGCCGGAAAGTCGCCGAGGAGTGTGGCGAGCGCACCCAGCAGGCGATCTACAGAGAAAGAGTGCATCTGGCCGCTGAACGGCCGGAGACGTGGATAGAGGCGGGAAGCCCACTTCTGGTCACTCAGATGGACGGTAATCGCGGCCATGAAGCATAACGTATGCGCCGCCGGCATGGCTCCGGCCGGTAAGGGAGCGATCAGATCTTCCAACTCGTCGAGCACTGCCAGAGCCTCCTGGCGTTTACCGGCGAGCGCCTGGACGAAGCCAAGCCCACCCAACCACCAGACCAGCGAGCGCGGTTCCAGTTCCCGGAATCGAGCAATCGCTCCACTGAGCAGCTTCTCCGATGTCTCAAGACTCCCTCCGAGAAGAGAAGTGAGCATACCCTGCGTCCATTCGAGCATCGCCAGCGGTTCCGGGCTGCCCAGACGCTCAACGACCAGTCGGCTCCGGGCCAGCGCTTCCTCCGCTTTAGCTTTCTGCCCGCGCATAGCATAGCTTGTAGCCAGGTGCGAGTAAAGGTGGCGGAGCTGATATGGATCATGACAACGCCGGGCATAGGCAAGCCAGCGCGGCAACAAAGCTTCCTGCTCTTCCAGCGCGCCAGCCCAGTTGTATGCCAGGAACAGGCCAGAGCAGATCTCGGTAGCCTCCAGCGTATCAGATGCTTCGTCGGCCTTCAGCAGTGCTCGCTCAAACAACGCGATGGCGCCTTTTATATCCCCTGCCCGCAGGAAGAGGTTTCCCAGCGCCCGGCTCGCTGCGGCCTCCAGGTACGTATCGCCATACTGTTGAGCGAGAGTGAGCGCCTGATCGAGGACATCTTTTGCCTCTGCATGTTCGTGCAGGCTGAGAACCAGGAGTGAGCCTGACTCGATGAGAGCCTGTACCATGCCGGCGGTTGGCTGCTCGGAGAGCAGAGTTACCGCCTGTTGCAATGCGCTTCGTGCCTGACTGATCGCTTCCAGCCGCCAATAAGCCCGGCCCAATCCAAGCGCTGCCAGCCCCGCTGCACCATTGTTCCCGGCTCTCAACCACCAGGTCCGGGCAGCCTGGAACGCATCAATAGCCTCCTGTGGAGAAGCAGCCAGCAGTGCAGCTTCACCCAGCCTTTGTAGCCATTCTCCGCGCCGCCGGTCCTGGTCAGGTACAAGGAGCAGTGCTGTGCGGTAATATTCTACAGCCTCTTGTGGCGCATAGGCTCGTATTGCCTGTTTAGCCATGAGATGTGAATAGACTGCTCCGAGTTCGCGCTCTCCGCTGCGGGCAAAGTGAAATGCCAGCTCTGCCAGTTGATGGGAATTCGAGAGATCGAGCCGGCGTTCCAGCCTGCGACCAATGA
>Ga0209581_1005236_pt1 | contig 9994 bp, 10 predicted proteins | sample Coa_R2_FD_187160 | JGI IMG/M metagenome (GOLD analysis project Ga0209581, IMG submission 187160) | Surface soil microbial communities from Centralia Pennsylvania, which are recovering from an underground coalmine fire - Coalmine... | ecosystem: Environmental > Terrestrial > Soil > Unclassified ...
GAAGAGCAGTTTGCTCTTCTCAGGACGATTGGGAGAGCAAGTTTCCCCTGGCGTAACACATGCCAGGTCATTTTGTTGAATCGGTTGGAAAAACGGCTCCGGGGCTTGAGCAGACAGGAGAAAGGAGAAAAGCGCGACGCAGGCGGTCTGATCGTCAGAGAGAAGATAAGAACTTCAACACCAACTAGCTTGACAATAGTGAGAAGTGTCACTTACAATACTTTTAAATCGGCTCATGTAACGCTCGTTATTCGTACCTGTCAAAAGTATCTATGAAAGAGTGCCGTTTCATAGATACCTGTGAGAAAATAGACAAGACGTGAGAGCTAACCGGTAGAGCAAGGGGTCTGTATCAACTTGCTCTACACACTTGTAACCTCGACAAGGGAGTAAGGGGTAACATTATGGTGCAGTTTCTGGTCAAAAGGTTCATCGGTCTGATATTTGTAGTGGTCGGTGTAACCTTTATCACCTTCATTCTGGGGCTTAATGCTCCGGGAGATCCGATTCGTGATATGCTGGGCGAGCATTTTAATCCGATAATCTATGCGCAACTCAGGCATGCTTACGGTCTGGATTTACCCTGGTATCAGCAGTACTGGAATTTCTTAGTGAATATGTTCCACCTCAATTTCGGATACTCGTTCAAGTATCAGAATCGCACGGTGATGAGCATACTCGCGGGTGGTGTGCCTGTCTCGGCGGAACTGGCATTGTGGGCGCTGATTTTGCAGATCATTATCGGTGTCCCTATGGGTATCTTCTCAGCCTTGAAAGCCAATACCTGGATCGATACGGTCAATATGGGGGTTATTCTGATCATCTACTCTATCCCCGTCTTCGTCCTGGCCGTCTTCTTCCAGGTATTTATTGTCTGGTTCGACCAGCATACAGGAGCGAGCTGGCCGGTTTCAAACTGGGGTACGCCCTGGGCGTACAGCCCGGCAGACCTATCCTATAAAATAGTGCCAATTGTTGTCTTCGCCCTGGGAGGCATCGCCTATATCGCACGTCTCTCGCGCGCGAGTATGCTGGAGGTTCTGCGCCAGGACTATGTACGTACTGCGCGCGCCAAAGGATTAAGAGAGCGAGCAGTCATCTACCGGCATGCGCTGCGCAACGCATTGATCCCTCTACTGACCGTCGTTGGCCTTCTGCTTGGTCTGCTGGTCACGGGCGCGTTCTTCATCGAGAACATCTTCAACATTCCGGGCATTGGCTACGAGACCATCCAGTCGATTAACGACCGCGACTATCCTGTGATTCAGGCAACCGTAGTCCTGCTGGCGGTAGGCGTCGTCATAGGCAATATGCTGGCGGATATCTTCTATTCGCTGGCCGACCCGCGCATTAAGGCCCAATAGGAGGCAGGAAACGATGGACACAAAAGATAAAAACACCGATCTGTCTTCAGGGATCATATCTCCCGGCTCCTCAGCTTCGCCCATGGAGATCGTCGAACTTACCCGGCCAGCAGGCGATGTGGAGACCGTCGAACCGCCTGGAGTCGTCGAGGAAGGGAAGAGTCAGCCGAAAAAATCGCTTACTCCCTTTCAGGAGTCATTGCGCCGGCTCTGGCGTGATAAGAGAGCGGTTGCCAGTATCGGGGTGATTGTCTTCTTCATCCTGCTCGCCCTGGTTGGCCCGCCAATCTATCAGCATATCGGCGGCCCGTATAACAGCCCGACCAACGGCGTCATCGGGCCGAGTAAATATCACAGCTACGCCTGGCAGGAACTCTCTAACCAGGACCAGTTCATTTCAGGGATGTACTGGCTCGGCACCGATGATCTGGGACGCGATATGCTGGCGCGCCTGATGCAGGGCGTACTGATCTCACTGACGGTCGCCGTGCTGGTTGAAATTGTGGATATCGTGCTGGGGGTGCTGGTCGGCGTGCTGGCCGGCTATTATGGCGGCTGGATCGATCAGGTGCTGGCGCGCGTGACCGATATCGTCTTTGCCTTCCCCGGCCTGCTGTTCGTCATCCTGCTCACCGGCATCTTTGGCACCCAGGCAGATGTGGTATTCAGCAAAATCCCGCTCATCGGCCCCAACGGCAACGCGCGCCTCTTGCTGGTATCAATAGCCCTGGCCTTTGTCGCCTGGCCGCTGATGGCGCGTTTCGTGCGTGGGCAGACCCTCCAGTTGAAAGAGCAGCAATTTGTTGAGGCGGCGCGCACAGCCGGTACCTCCGATACTCAGATCATCCTGCGACACATCATTCCCAACCTCTTCAGCATTGTGATTGTCGCTTCCACCCTGGACATTTCCAACACCATCATCGGTGAGGCCGGTATCAGTCTGCTCGGTCTGGGCGTGCAGCCACCAGGCTCCAGCATTGGCCTGATGATCGTTCAGGGCCAGGCAATGATCGATAGCAACCCCTGGGAAGTCTTACTGCCCTCCTTTGTGCTGGCCATCATCGTGCTGGCCTTCTCGTTCCTGGGCGATGGCTTGAACGATGCCTTCAACCCACGTTCCAAAGATTAGTAAGCGGAGAGAGACGACATGGCAGAAAATCTGCTCGAAGTAAATAATTTGAAAACCTACTTTTTCACCCGGGGTGGCGTCGTCAAAGCGGTGGACGATGTCTCGTTTACCATAAAGCCGGGTGAAACGCTGGGCGTGGTGGGAGAAAGCGGCTGTGGCAAAAGCGTGACCGCTCTCTCCGTGATGCGCCTTGTCGCCGAGCCGCCCGGCAAAATCGTTGATGGCGAAATCCTTTTCAACGGCGAAAACATTCTGGAAAAGAGCCAGGATGAACTGACGAACCTGCGCGGCAGTAAGATCTCCATGATCTTCCAGGACCCGATGACCTCGCTTAATCCGGTCTTCACCGTCGGTTATCAAATCGCAGAGACAGTCAAGCGGCACCGCAAGGATGTAAACAACGACCAGGCATGGAAACGCGCGGTCGAGATGCTCGATCTGGTACGTATCCCCGATGCCCGGCGGCGCGCCAAAAACTATCCGCACGAGTTTAGCGGCGGCATGCGTCAGCGCGTGATGATCGCCATCGCGCTGGCTTGCAACCCGCAGTTGCTGATCGCCGACGAGCCAACCACCGCGCTGGATGTGACCATTCAGGCCCAGATTCTCGAACTGATGAAAGGCCTCTCGCACGAGTTCGGCACGGCTGTTATGCTCATCACGCACGATCTGGGGGTAGTCGCAGGCACCTGCGAGCATGTCAATGTGATGTACGCGGGCCATGTTGTGGAATCGGCTCCCGTCAAGCAGATCTTCGAGACGCCCGCCCACCCGTATACCGTTGGCCTGCTCAATTCGATTCCGCGCCTGGATGAGCCGCGAGGGAGTCGATTAACGCCGATTCAGGGCCAGCCACCCGATCTGACCGACCCGCCTCCCGGCTGCCCATATGCGCCTCGCTGCCCCAAAGTACAGGATCGCTGTCGGCGCGAACGCCCCGAATTGCAGCCCGTAGGACGTGGAGAGCAGGTAGCAGCCTGCTTCTACCCGGATTAAAGGGGGATAAGCATATGCAAATCTCAACAACACCCCGGACACAGGAAACCGGCACGACCCTGGTCGACGTCAAAGGCTTAAAAGTCCATTTCCCTGTCAAAGGGGGTATCCTGGGCCGCACCGTTGCACAGGTTAAAGCAGTAGACGGCGTTGATCTGTTTATCAGACGCGGCGAAACGCTGGGTCTGGTGGGAGAAAGCGGCTGCGGCAAATCCACAACGGGCCGTGCCATCCTGCAACTCATCAAGCCAACGGCAGGTAGCGTGAAGTTGAACGGAGTGGAACTGACGAAGCTGCCGCCCGGCGAAGTGCGCAAGATGCGCGCGGATATGCAGATGATCTTCCAGGACCCCTACGGCTCGCTCGATCCGCGCTACACCATCGGGCAGATCATCGCCGAGCCACTGGTCAATTTCAAGCGTGGCACGCAAAAAGAGATCAACGAGCAGGTAGCACACCTGCTGGAAGTGGTCGGCCTCAACCCCTACTACGTCAACCGTTTCGCGCACGAGTTCAGTGGCGGCCAGCGCCAGCGTATCGGTATCGCCCGCGCGCTGGCCCTGCACCCATCCTTCATCGTGGCCGACGAGCCGGTCTCCGCCCTCGACGTCTCGATTCAGGCGCAGGTTCTCAACCTCTTGCAGGACTTGCAGGGGCAGTTTGGCCTGACCTACCTCTTCGTCGCGCACAACCTGTCTGTGGTGAAGCACATCAGTAACCGCGTGGCCGTGATGTATCTGGGGCGTGTGGCGGAACTGGCGGACAGCGAGGAACTTTACGAGTTGCCCCTGCACCCGTACACGCAGGCATTGCTCTCGGCCATCCCCGTTCCCAATCCCGATATCGAGGCCAGACGCAGGCGCATTATTCTCGAAGGTGATGTACCAAGCCCGGTCAACCCGCCCAGCGGCTGCAACTTCCATCCCCGCTGCTGGAAGGCCCAGTCGATCTGCCGCGAGGTCGTTCCCCCTCTGGAAGAGAAGAAACCCAACCACTACGCTGCCTGCCACTTCCCCGGCTAGATAGCGTCGTTCTGTTCAATGCGTTTGATGCGCGCCAGCAAACGGATGCGCGCCAGTAAATGGCGCGCATCAAACGGTTTCACCACATAATCATCGGCCCCGGCCTCAAAGCCCGCGATTTTGTCTTGCAACGCCGCCCGCGAAGTCAGCAACATGACAGGAAGGTGGCGCAGCGCCGGTTGCCGCCGGATATAGCGGCATAAATCCAATCCGCTCTCAGAAGGCAGCAGCACTTCAACGATCACCAGATCAGGCAGCCGATTTTCGAGGTAGAGTTTCGCCGCCGAGAGCGAAGGCACGCAGATAACCTCGCAACTCTCCACCAGGGACTGCTGAAGACGGTCACAGGCACTCTGATCAGCATCTAGCAAGAGAATATGCAGTCTGCGCCACGTGTGTAGTTCATGCACCAATACCAATCACCCTCTCTGGCTTTTTCCGCGCCTCACAAAAGGCCGGGTAGGGCAGCGACCTCACACGCTCGCTCCTACAAAGAACCTGACGAGTAAAGGCAATATCTTAGAACACGATAGCGGGCGCCAGCATCTACCCATGCGATATTGCAGTCACCAGATGGTTGCTCTATTCTATCCTGCTCACCCTCTACCACCTGCACGCGCAAGCTCAACCATTCACTTGCCGACACGCTGTTTAATCCCGATCGGCCAGGCTCTGCACCAGCTGGTCCATGCGGCGCTGGCGGTCATCGGGCGTCAGGCGCAGAACACGCTCAATGGCGGCATTGAGCGCGCTTGGCTTGAATGGTTTTGTCAGGTACTCATCCACCCCTGAGAGCAGACCCGTCATTTGATCTTCCTCCCGCGTCAGGGCGCTGAGGATAATCATCGGGGTATCCATCGTGCGCGGGTCACCACGCAGGCAACGCACGAGCTGGTAGCCATCCATGCGAGGCATCTTCACATCGATAATGACGCAATCTGGCCGCTCGTCATAGACGCGCTCCAACCCCTGCACGCCGTCGTAAGCGACGACCACATCGTAAGAGCCATGCAGGTTTACCGCGTATTTGATCAGTTCAACGATCGTCGGGTTGTCATCGATAACCAATACTTTTTTCATCGGTTTCCATCATTTCAAGGCTGCCTTACACAACGTACTGGTTACTGGTCTGCCAGGAAGAATTCATCTCCCTCATTGTACCATAGTTGTGTCTTGCTGCCAACTAACATCCTTCTGGTACTACTCTAAAAGCAGTATACCCATCCTCTCTATAAGTATCGGCCAATGTTTGCACTTTATGGAGGCATGGACTGCCGGGATGCGTAGCTCAGCTACAACATGCTACAATATGAGTGAAAGACAGGTAAAGGCAAGTTTTTGATCGAGCAGTCGAGTTTCCGAGGAGTTTTCTTATGGTTACACAGGTGCAACCATCCACGGCCCGCCAGAAAGCATTTCATTTTACCGACGGCTACCCGCTTATCGGCAATATTCTGGAATTTAATCGTGATCGCCTGGGCTTCCTGCAACGCATGGCCCGTGAAGGAGATGTCTGCGGCATGCGTTTCGGGCCGTTTCCGGTGATTCTGTTCAACCGCCCGGAGCATGTCCACAGCATCCTGGTTGAACATGCTTACGATTTTGATAAAGGCATAGGCATCCACAATACCTTTCGACCGGCCATCGGCGACGGCATTTTCAGCAGCGAGGGAGAGTTCCACCGCCGCCAGCGCAAGATTATGGCGCCGTCCTTCCAGCCGCGCCATATCGCCAGCTATGCCGGCATCATCGGCCACTATGGCGAGCAAATCCAGCAAACCTGGGCCGACGGCAGTATCATCGATATCAACCGGCAAATGACCGCTCTGACTATGAGCGTCATCGGCAAGGCCCTCTTTGACGCCGACGTGTTCAGCGAGGCCGATGAGCTGGGCGCGGCAATGAGCGTGACGCTGGAGTACATCTCGCACAATCTCTCGACGCTGCTACCGCCGCCCTATAGCTGGCCGACGCCGGGTCACCGCCGCGTCCACAAAGCGGCAGCCGTGTTGCGCAATCGCATTCAACGCTTCATCGATGAGCGACGCGCCCGCCCGATGGAGCGCAACGACTTCCTGAGCATCCTGCTGGAGGCCAGGGACGAAGATGGCAAGCCCATGAGCGATGAGCAGTTGATGGCCGAATGCCTGACCCTCTTCGGCGCGGGCCATGAGACAACGGCCACCGCACTCACCTGGACCTGGTACCTGCTCTGCCAGCACCCTGACATCTATGAGAAGGTGCAGCAGGAGGTCGATAGCGTCCTGCAGGGGCGCACCCCTACCTATGCCGACCTGGCGCGCCTGCCCTACTGCCTGCAAGTTTTCAAGGAGTCGATGCGCCTCTACCCTCCCGCCTACGGCTTCTCGCGGCGCGCGCTGAAAGATGTGGAGATCGACGGCTATCTCGTTCCGGCAAACTGGATCGTCCTGGTCGCTCCCTACACCCTGCACCGCCGCGCAGAGTTTTTCCCGCAGCCGGAGACATTTGATCCCGAACGTTTTACGCCCGAACGGGAGAAATTGCTGCCGCGCTACGCCTACATGCCCTTCGGCGCGGGGCCGCGCATCTGCATCGGCATGCACCTCGCCATGATGGAAGGCCATCTCCTGCTCGCCACCCTGGCCCAGCGCGCCAGCTTCACCCTGCTACCCAACCAGACCATCAAGATCGACCCCGTGCATAACCTGACGCTGCGGCCAGCCGGGGCGGTCAATGTGCAGGTGAAAAAGCGATGACCAGCTATCCGACTGATCGCGCGTCCTTAGAGCGTGATAGCGACGTAGAGTTTTTCATCGCCAGCGGGCCGGGCGGGCAACACCGAAACAAGGTCGAGACGGGTGTGCGGCTCGTCCACCGTCCCAGCGGCATCGTCGTGACGGCCACAGAACGGCGTTCGCAGGCAGCCAATCGCGAGATGGCCTTCGAGCGCCTGGCTCGCCGCCTGCAAGAGCAGCAGCGCACGCTGCCGCCGCGCAAACCCACGCGCCCCACAAGAGCCAGCCGCCAGCGCCGCCTGGAAGCCAAACGCCGCGTCAGCCTGCTCAAACGCCAACGCTCCACACTGCCGGATAGCTAATACCTGGCTATAAGAAAATCCTGAAGCCCTGTCATCAGAGGGTTGAGTTCAAAAACCCGCATCAAATTCGGGCCAGGGCTCGTGTTCGGGAATCTCAAATATGAGGGGGCGATAGAGGGAAGAGGCGGCATCGACGCGCAGGGTGGCGCCGGAGATGTAGGCGGCAGCGGGGGAAAGCAGGAAGATGATGGCGGCGGCGATCTCGCTCTCCGTTCCCATACGCCGGGCCGGGTTATCCTTGAGCGAAGCCTGCAAGCTGGCTCTGACCGCATCGGGATAGGTAGAGAGGCCCGTCGAGGCAATCAGGCCGGGCGCGACGGCGTTGAGGCGAATGCCATACTGCGCCCACTCGACAGCGAGCGTCTGTGTGAGATTGACGACGCCGGCCCGCGCCGCGCTGCTGTGCGCCAGATCGGGGAAGCCGCGCCACATGTCTATGACGACGCTGACAATGGCCCCGCCATGCTCGCGCATCCAGTGGCGCATGGCCGCCTGCGACATATAGAAATTGCCCGTCAGGTTGGTCTCGATCACGGCCTGCCAGCCGCGCGGCGTGATTTGCTCTGCCGGAGAGAAAAACTGCCCGCCCGCGTTATTCACCAGCCCATCCAGCCTCCCGAATCGCTCAAGGACCGCCTGCACCGTCGCGTCGACCTCTTCCTCCCGGCGAATGTTGCAGGAACGGGTAAACACCTGCCCTCCTGCCGCCTCAATCTCCGCGCGGGTACCTTCCAGATGTTCCATCGCCCGCGAGCAAAGAGCGACGCTGGCACCCAGTGAGGCCAGTTCGCGCGCCACCGCTCGCCCGATGCCGGTTCCCCCACCCGTGATGAGGACCACCTGCCCCTCAAACAATCCCGGACGAAAAATGCTGGCTGATTGCATGATCCTCTCTCCTCTTTTTGCAAAACACTATATCACATCTCCTCCGGGCAAGATGCGTGAGGCCGATGAGGCGAAGAGACCCGCCTCCGCAGGCCTGGGAAACCTTTCCCTCCTCACATTCCATGTTGTATCCTGTTGCTGAGAGATCATTCCTATCCTGAACAGACAAAGGAGCTTGTTGTGAGCAATACCCTCTCTTCTGCGCGGTTCGCAGAGCATGTTGTGCTGATTGGTGGCGGCGCGTCGGGCGCCTTAACGGCGGTTCGATTGGCGGAGCGCGGCTTTCGCGTGACGGTGGTGGAGAAGGCAAAAATTGGCAATGGGTCATCCAGTCGATCGGCGGCCGGCATTCGCTCACAGTTCAGCGTGGAAGAGACGGTTATCGGCATGCAGTATTCTAAATGGTGGTACAGCAACTTTCATGAGCTGCTGGCAACGCCGGAAGAGGGCAGGCAGCCGGTTTTCCGACAAAACGGCTACCTCTTTCTGTACGAAGCCCCTGAGCAGGCCGCGCCTCCCTGGAAGGCAAGCCGCCGCAAAGAGGCCGCGCATCTCTGGCAACTGGCCCGCCACAACGTGGCAATGCAACAGCGGCTGGGCGAACCGGTCGAAGTGCTGACGCCGCAGCAGGTGCAGGACAACTGGCCCCATATCAAGCCTGATCATCTGATCGGGGCGACATGGGGGCCGACCGACGGCTTTCTCTATCCACAGATGATCTATATGGAAGGCTTTCGGCGGGCGCGCGAACTGGGCGTCACGGTCATGCAGGATAGCGAGGTCATCGGCGCGACGCTGCGTCATGGCCGTATTGTCGCGCTTGAAACCACAAAAGGCCCCATCGAAGCCGACCGGTTTGTCAATGAGACCAACGCCTGGGCCGCGCGGGTGAGCAGACGTATCGGTGGCATGCCCCTGCCGGTAGCTCCACTCAAACGCTACCACTATTTCATGAAGCCCGGCAGGCAGATCATGAGCAGAGAGGCATGGCAGCGTTTACCGATGACCATTTACGGCGTCGGCAGCGGGCGCGGCGCGCACTCTCGCCCCGAAGGTGACCTGCTGATGCTCGCCTGGGCGCACGACACCGAACCCGAATTCGATTTTCGCGACGAAGACCAGGATCGCATCGATCCTCCTTTTAATTGCCAGCACGGCATCGATAACTACGGCTACGCCATTCTTGAGCAGATGATGGAATTCTCTCCCCAACTTGCCGAAAGCGGCGGCCTGACCGCTACCAGCAGCGGCTTCTACGGCGCCACGCCGGACGCCAACCCGCTGATCGGCTTTGATAGCAACCAGGAGAATCTGCTCCACGCCGTCGGCTTCTCCGGACACGGCCTGATGCACGCCCCCATCACCGCCCTGCTCGTCGAAGCCCTGCTCACCGGCGAGGTTGACAACGGAAAAGTGCGTTTGCCAGAGCCATTTTCCCGGCACACCCTCGACCTGCGCACCTTCGATCCGGCGCGCACATTTTCACAGTCTGAGAAAGAGGCGATGGTACTCTAAAACG
>Ga0209581_1005237_pt1 | contig 9994 bp, 8 predicted proteins | sample Coa_R2_FD_187160 | JGI IMG/M metagenome (GOLD analysis project Ga0209581, IMG submission 187160) | Surface soil microbial communities from Centralia Pennsylvania, which are recovering from an underground coalmine fire - Coalmine... | ecosystem: Environmental > Terrestrial > Soil > Unclassified ...
CCCACAACGCGGCATTGCTCATCGCCGGTCCAGTGTTCGGCGGCTGCCACTGCCAGGGACAGATGCCGGGCGATGTGGGCCCGGTAATCGCCCGCGGCACGACGAGTGGCAATAAGAATGAGGTTTATGTGACAGGCAGGCTGCCCCGCTTGCCGAGCGCGGTCCATTTCGCGCTGGAAATGCTCACGGATGTCGCGGAGGACCTGCCACGGCGAACGCTCCGGCGAAGCGTAGTTGGCAGGCGAACAACGGATTTCGGCATAAACAATCTTTTGTTCGACAAGATGCTCGTAGAGCAACTCGCATTGACGGCGCAGACACCCGGTATCCTTGAGAATTGCCGAGCCGTTGTTGTTGCCCAGCTGCATGTAGTCCATCAACGTGATCGGTGTGGCGGGCAGCGGCCAGCCTGCCGGCGGCGTGCAGTTTTTCAACGATGGCAAGCGAGCCGCCTGCGCGGCCGCGCTGCGGATCTGCTCCAGCAACGCATCGTGCGTAGCGAAGCCGCCGAGGTGACAATGCAGATCGACTTTGGGCATGGCGGCAACCCATCCGCGGTCAGTTGCGTCATGTGGGTCAAGTGGTTGCTCAAGCCAGCGAAGCGAGTCTCCAGACCATGTGGCCAGGATGGGAAACGGCAGGTCTGCAATGCGATTCCATGCGCCGGCGATGTTGTGGCTGCGCTGAACGATCTCACGCAGCTGCTCGCGGAACCTGTTGTCTTCCGCTCGCACCCAGCGCACGCAACCCTTGCTACGGATGCTTCGCAGCGGGAACTCGCGCGCGTTCGCGTTCCGAAACTGCGGCCAACCATCCTCGCGCCCTAAACGAATCCAACGCAGGTTCTGCTGCCGCTCGGCTTCCAAAATCTCTTCGATGGTTGATGGCTTGCCCTCCGCCAACACATGAAACACTTCCGCCGCGCCGAGCACGGCGGCGGCCTTCTGCATGGCAGCTGACATCGTTTTGAACCCGCCGCTCAAACAGAAATAACGGTTCTGGGGTCGCAGACCGGTTTCGAGCACCCATCGGTATAACACTTCTTCGAACGAAAAATGATCCTGCTCGGATTTTAGATTCGTAAAGCCGTCCACTCGGCAAACGGCGAGCGCGACCTCCGGAGCGTAATTGGCGAAGAAGTTTTCCACCAACGAGACATCGGTCGTCTCCGTGGTCAACACATGCACTGAGGCAAACCTCGCCTCCGGCAACAGGAACGCCTCAGGTACGACGGCAGGGGCTATGCCAAGGCTGATCAACAGCGCAGGGTTGTCGGATTTCATCAGATTACGAAGTCAGCGGACCAAAGAATGAATGAACCCTTTGCCGGAGCAGCGCATTCCAAATCAAGTGACTGGTTCAGAGGATCAATGCGCCTGGTCATGCCTTGGCAAGTGGGTTAACCCAGCGCAGGCCGCGGAAGCGCGCGAAATCCGCGTCCGTACTGGCTACTGTTGCGCCATGTTCGCGGGCGAGCGCGGCCAGATGGGCGTCGCTAACGAGGTTGGCTGTGGCCTGGCCCGTGGTGAGCAGTTCCTGAAAAAGCCGCCAGTGTTCCGGCGTCGGCGTGAGCAGCCGGACCGTGGGATGTGTGAGCCACCGGTTTACCACAGCCAGGGCCTCCGCTGTGCTCAGCGGTTGTCGATAAATTCTGGAATGAGTGACGATGCGCAGGAAAGCCGTGATGACCGGCCAGCACAATGCCACATCATCGCCGCTGGAGAGCAGGGTGTCCCACCAGGAACGGGCACGGTCATGCTGCGGACAGGTCGAATCTTGCGCGTAAAGCAGAACGTTGGCGTCAACAAGGATCATCAGGGCGATTTCTCGTCGAGTTTGTCCAGGATGTCGGCGATGTTGTCCAGCGCAATGCCGGGTCGCAGCCCGAGTGGTTTGGGCTTGGTGCGGAAGCGGATGGTTTTTGGGCGTTGCTGAAGCGCTTCGAGGCCGATGCGCAGCGCGCGGTTCACGACGTCCTTAAAAGGGGTGTTGTGTTCGCCGGCATATTTCCGCGCCTTTCGAGCCACATCAGGCTCAAGCGTCAAGGTGGTTCTCATGTGAACATCATAGTGTTCGTCTTTAAAACATCAAGATGCTCGACAGCGCCTTCGGCGCGCGCCCGGGAGCGCTTTGAGAATGTTCCAAAAAATTTCCACAGCCGCTGTGCCGGTGCCTGCGATGCCGCCATGTCCTCGCTGCGCAGCAGGATCACGCGCTGCGGACGCAGATGCACCACCGCCAGCATCTGCAACCAAACCTGTTTGTTGCGGAGTCGGTGGGGTGCGGTCATGGGAATGGTTTCAAGCGATGGTCGTTCTTCATGGCGTTGTAAAGATCGAGCGAAACACGGCGGGTTTCATGGCGACCGCCACAGGAAAGGTGCACTTCTTTGTTCGGCGGCCAGGCGTGCGCGTCCACAAAGATGACCAGCGCGTGCCACTTATCGTCCGCGTCGCGGTGGGGCCGCAACAACACGGGGGAGGCGAAACGGCCTTTTGCTTTTCGCTTTTCGGTGTCCCAGTCCCACTCCCAGTTCACAGTGTTGGGTTGACCTTTTGGCTGTGAGCTGAAGAACTGCACCATTGGCAGGCCCAAGGCTGGTCGGAAGCTCTCTCCATCGTTGCCAAGGGCGGGCGGCCGCGCTGTGACAGCATGTCCCGTTAGTCGTTTGAAGCCCTCATTGTGGTCGCGTCGGGCGTAACCAAAGCCCGGCTGGTGTGTTGCCAAGTTTGGCGTCCGCCCGTGCTCTCGCCATGACTTCAGCCATGCGCCCAGCTCCTTGAGGCAATCTTTGGCCGAGTTCAGCTTGGCCACCCGGAACTCCATCCGGACGATGGCTTCAGAGTTGTTAAATTTTTTGAGCGCCTCCTCCAAATCTGGGTGGTTTTCTGCAAAAGCCAAAGCCCCCATCGCCCGCCGACCACGGAAGCCGAGAGCGCCAAGATGTCCGAAAACAGCAATTAAGGAACGAATATCAGCCCATAGGCGAGATTGCCCGCGCCAAATGACGGTTAAACGAAACGAACCACCGAGCAGCACACCGCGCCCGGCGTAGTTTGTTTTTTGCCCCTGCTTTTCGCGCGACTGGATGGGAAACGTCAAATAAGCCGGTTCGCTAAAATTCCTATGGCCTAATTCCTGACCGTCGTGAATCTCGGACTTGAGCCCAGCGGTTTCAACACGCACCGCCAGTTTCCCGGCGCGGCCTTTGTCTCCGGCAGTGGAGCCGAAGATGAGGGCTTCCTGGTCGCGCACCGGCATGGGTGCAAGCGACTTGAATCCGCCGAGGGTGCGGAACCACCAGCGGAGTTGGCCGCGGATGGACGGGGCGCGGATTTCGGCCTGCTTTTCCGGTTCGGCCCCGCCGCAGAAACAAGGCGTGATGAGTTCGAGGTGGAAGGTTCCAGTTTTCATCGCAACTCGATGGGTGGTTGGAGTTTCCTGGCGTAATCTTGCCAAGGCTTGATCAGTTCAGGCTTCTTCTTGGCCCAACGTTTGGCGGTCTCTCTCTTTTCCTTGAGCGCCAAGACGAATCCGTGACGCTGGTCGTCGGTCATTTCGGTGAACTTTTTCGCCTGGGATGCAAACGGCTCGTCGGCGAGCATCGAGTACTCGTCTTTAAATCGCTTGTGTGCCGGCAACCGGGCCAAACGTTCCCGCTCGGCACGGGCTTTCGTCTCCGCTTCGGCTTGCGCCTTGCGCTGTTCTTCTGCTTCGGCCTGTTTCTTCTTTAAGTGACGATGTACCGCCTCTTGCCCTGTGTTTTGCACGGCCTCTGAGCAATCGAACCAGCCGTAGCCGGCATTGGTTTTCGCGCCGAGGCCGAAGGTTTCCAGACCGGCCTTGAGCCAGGCGCGGGCTTGATTCAGAAGCGCCGCGTCGCAGCCGTGCAACGGCACAACGGCAAAGACAAACACATGTCCGGGCGCGACGGCAGGAAAGACGACCGGCACAGGTTCCTCGGTGTCAGGAGCGTCGGCGAATTGCGGGTTTCCGGCGTAATACTCCCGATGGTGGCAGGTGACGACGTCGAGTTCGAGGTCCGGGTTGGGAGCTTGCACGGGATAAGCCGGCAGGAAACTGACGCTGCCGGCGAAGTTGGGCAGCGATTGCCACAACGGCTTCCCAGTGTCTGGTTTCCAGTTGGGAAACGCAGCGAACAGCGCTTTGACAGCCGGCTCACGAATCTCGTCCCAGTCGGCCTGACCGCAGGCGTAGGCGAAGTCGGAGATAAAGCGGCCGTCCTTTTGCTTGTGCGACCAATCGAGATCGCCCCACCCGAACACGCGGGCGATTCGAACAAGCAATTCCGCGCATTGCTCCCAACGTTTTGATTTGGCGGTAATGTCTTCCGGCTGCGGAGGCTGGAAGCCTGCGCCACTCTCGAATAACTGCTGAATGGCCATGCGCCTGGCACAACCTTTCACGGCGCTGCCGGGGATGTATGGGATGCCAAAGCGGTCGAGACACAGCCCCGCGTTTTCCATCACCCCACCGGCCATGTTCACCATCAGCCGCGCTTGGAGTTGGGCGAACCGCAGATCGTCGGGCATCTGGCCAAGGCCGGCGCGCAAAAAAGTCAGCCACGTGTCGCGTTTCAACGGTATGCTTTTGGTCTTTAGACCGTCTTTGAAATAGTCGCGGCGCTCTTCCTTTTCCGTTTCAGGACGGGCGAAGCGGTCAAAGTAAAGGCTACGGCTGCATTCCGTTACCGACAGTGATTGCAACGCGGCGCGTGTGTCCGTGGGCGCATGTGGAGTGTTCATGGTGCGTAACGCTTCAAAAAGCTGAGGAACGCGAGGGCTTCAGCCGTGGCGAGTCGAAGGGTTTGCGAATCGCTGCCAACCAGGTGTTGCGTCATGGTTTGTGTGTTGACGCAATTCGGGGGGAGCCGGCCGATGCGATTGTCAGCCAGATGCCAAGCCACTGCGTCCATTGCGTGCAAAAGGCCCTCGCCTTTCTTCTGTGCAAACGCGGCTGCAGCAAGCAGCCCGTTGTTGACGATGAGGGCCGGCAGTTTGGTCACCGCTTGCTCGGCAACCCGCTGCGGCGTGGCCCGGCCAGCGGCTGGTTGTCTGATGCCACACGCGATAAGCGCATTGTCTGCGCGGAATTGATCGAGGTTGTCCATGATGAAGCCTCCTATGCTTTCAGGGCGAACGTGCACCAGCCAAGGCCGGTCGTTTCGCCGCCGCCGACCTGGATGGATTTGCCGTTGAGGTTTTTCAATACCGTCAGCGCATTGTTCTTGCCGTTGATCCTTTGCTCGGCGATCAGGCCGTAAAACAACGTTTCCGAGGGAACAGTTTCTTCGTTGAAGAGCGCACCCTCCTTGGCGGTGCCGGTCTCATCGTCAATCGCAACGTGCTGGGCGATCTCGCAACCACTTTGGACGAAATGTGTGAATACACCGTCGGCCACGATGACGAGCCGACCGGGCAATTCCTTCCAAACCGGATCGTTTACCAAACCGGCCAATTCTGTTTCCAAGTTGGCGAGCGTCGCGTCAGTTTTGGCCGTGAACGTGTAGTCCTCGAGCACGACCTGACCATTCAGCGTCACCTTGTTGCCGGCCAGAACCTGCCTTTCGCCGGCGATCGTGATTCCGGCATTTTTCAGGCCGATGTCCCGTTGCGCTCGTTTGAGCACGAGCGGACAGGTGATCCACGCAAAACTGCCTTTCGCCGACCGCACCGGGAAGCAGAGGACTCGCGCTTCGCCGATCAGAAGCGCGCCCGCCGAACCACCGGAGGACTCACCAGCTCCCACACCAAAGAGGAAATCCTTTTGCGCCGCGAGGTCAGGATGGTCGCGCAGCACCCCCTTGAGGCTGCTGCCGGGCACGATGGGAATCTTCGTATGCGGTTCGCGCTGAATCGGCAAATCCACATACCCGACCGATTGTCCAGCGCCGACATGTAATGGCGTATGCGTGAACAGGAAGTATGGTTTGGGTTCGTTCATGGTTCTCCTTTATTTGGTTTTGGAATGGGTTGCCGCGTCGGGAACGTTCCCGGACGTTGGCTCGGCCTGGTGCTGCCACGTCCCACACACGCCGAGGCCGAGACCTTTTTCGCCGAAGAAATCGGATTTGCAGCGGTGTTGCAGGGATTGGACAAGAAGTTGGGCGTCAGCGTCGCTGTCGGCTTGGAAGTAATAGACGCTGCCGGAGGGAACGGCCAGGTAGGTCGGCTTCGGCGCGTCATCCCAGCCGCCGACGACCTGCGGTTTGCCGACGCAGGCGGCGATAAGTTTGGCGGCGATGGGTGTAGCCTTGTCGGCCTGCGGATCGTACGACCAGTTAGGATCAGCGTAACGCGGACGCCGCCGGTCGGCGCGCGTCGCCTTGTCCACGGCACGCAATTTCACGCGGCCATCCTTTTCGTCAATCCAGCCGGGCAGCCAGCCGCGGATGAAGATGGCTGGGGTCAGCAGCACCCATTTGATGAGCGTGCCGGTCACGTTGACCTCCGGCAGCTTCAGCGCGTCGGCGGGTTTCTCGACCTTGCCGAAGCGTTGTTCGCCGCCGAGCTGGAGAATCTTTTCGGCCAAGTCGGCGGTTTCTTTTTTGTGCGGATCTTCGGAGATGGCGAAGCGCAGCCGCACGCCGTCGCGCAGCCGCAGATGTTCGGCGGCGTAGAGTTGACCTTCGGCAGCGGTGTGCGTGTCGGGATTAATGGCAACGCCGATGCGGTGCTCGGATTCCCAGAGCATGGGAAACTCTGCCGGGAGCGTCAGGTCGTTGCCGGCAAGGTAATCGTTGTAGAAGTCGAGCGGCACCCAGGCCGGCATTTCTTCCTTCGAGGGCTCGCCGGGATTGGTGAGCAGATGCGTGAGCGGGGTCGGCAGGTTGTTCTGACCGGCGTTGGCGGATACCTGCAGGCGCAACATCGTCTTGTTCTTGCCGGGCACGAGGTCGAGCGGGCGCGGGAAGTACGTCACTCCGTTTTCGTCCACCGGGAACGGTCCGCGCAGGTTGAGCCATTGGTAGTCTGTGGACGCTACCATGCGCGGCTTTCCTTTGTGAGGACGTCCGAGCTTGCTCTTGCGCTGGGGCAGTCCGCCGTTGGCCGCCAGCAGGGCGGTGCGAATGGCGGAGTGCAGGACGGTGGGCAGGGGCCAGTTCGCGCCGCGTCCGAAGCTGTGGCCGGCCGCCAGCGGTTTCTGGTCGCGACAGAACAGCGTGTCGGCTGGAATGAAGTCGTAGGTGTGCAATTGGGGTTGTGCGTTCATTCTCCTCCTCCGCGGTTGATGAAGGTGGTGGTCAGGAACGGGCCGAGGAAATCGTCGAGGCGACGATCTTTGCAGTCGTTGAGATATTTCCCGGCCAGCGTGGCGAACGTGTCCGGCACATTCTTGCCCTGCTGACTGACGACATGCGCAAACTCCGCCGGAAAGACCTTGAACGGGTCAAAGCCATTTGCCGTCTTGATGCGAAAGCCATCATCCATCGCATAGGCGCGGAGCAGCTCGGCCAGCGCGTACGGGAAACGTCCGGACAGCGGTTTGCCCGCGCCGGAGTTGTTGGCAAAACACTGTGCGAGTTCGATAGCGGCGGTGTCCCATTTGGCGCCCCACTGGATGGTTTCGCCCGAGCGTTTGAACAGGCTGATGGCGAAGGCACCGATGCCCTTGTCCTTGTCACGGTACTCCTTTTTCGCCAGTTTCTCCGCTTGACGGGCCGCTTCGACCAGGTTTTGCAGTGGCGCGTGCATGTGGCCGATGGCAATGCCGGCGGAGAGGTCGGCGCGCTGGCCGGGGACGAGAAGATGAAAGCCCCGTTTTAGGAAGCGCTTTTCCCAGCGTTTCCAACCCTTCCATTGGCCGTCAATCGCCACGAAGCCGGGTTGGCATGCGTCCGCCAACGCCCCTGGAAAAACGCTCGGCAATTCGGGATCACAGCGGAAGGCCATGCGCAGCGCGCGGACGCATGGTAGTGCCTGTTCTGCCGGCAGCATCGCCAGCACGTCATCGCCGCCGGCATAGATCAACTGGCCGTCGAAGTGTTCGACGATCGGCCCGGCCAGATAGAGCGCGAAATTGGCCAGCGCCTCGCTCAGTTGCAAATGATAGCTCGGCGAGACGGGACGGCGTGCATCGAGCAGTTGTTGGAGCGCCTTTGGTGCAGCGGCCTCGGAATGCTCTTTGGAAAAATACTCGACGGCTTCTTTCGCCAGTTGATCCTTCCATTTTGGCGACAGCTCACCACTGACCCATTTCCCCATCGAATCGCCATCCAGTGCGATGACGGCGACATACCGGCCCGGATCAACATTCAATTCCCTCAGCAATTTTGCCAAGGCGGTCCGAGCGTTCTGGAGCTGGTGCTGGTCGGGGTCGGATTTGGTATCCCGCTTGGCGCGGTCCCACTCGACGAGGTGAAAGACAGAAGCGTCGGTCTGTTCCAGCCATTCGCGCTCGTTGGTCGCACCGCTAACGCTGGCGCCGAAAACATCGCGGGCTTTCGTTGCTGCCGTCCGAAAATCCAGCAACGCCTGCCATGCCGTTTCCTTCTCGCGGGCTTTTGCGATCACGCGCAGGTCGAATGAGGCGGCGGCGATTGACGGTAGCGAGTCAAACCGTGGCGTGCGTTTCAGACCATACTTGGCTTGTTGTAGGTAAGCGACGTGCCAAACACGTTTGATCAAGTTGAGTGCGCCGAGGCGTTCGTTTTCGCGGAAGTAATGGCCGGGGAGTTTGGCGAGACCCTTTTGCCATTGCTCCGAGCCGATGACTTCCTCCTTGCCGGAGAGCATGTCTTTGACGGCACCGGTGCGGTTGGTGTCGGCGGCAGCCCACGGCTCGAAGTCGCGGGTGTTGCGGCGGGCGGCAAGCAGTTCGTCCACGCGCTTGTAATGCGCCGCCCACGCGAAGCCGGGGTTGTCAACGACCGGCGGGGCGTTGCTGACCTTGGATTTCCACACACCGTTTTCCTGCCAAGATTGATGCCGGTAATTGCGCGGGTCGAGATGGTCCGCGGGGATGCCTTGGGTGGCCGCCTTGTATGCCTGCTCCAATTCGGCATGACCTTTGATTGCTTTCGCCACGTCCTCTTCCCACTTCCACGTCTGCCAATGGATGTTGAGGAACTGGGCGATTTGCTGATCCCAACGCTCTATCGCATCCGACGGGATCTCGTGATTCTGGTTCTTGAACCATTCCCGGCACGCCTTACCGATGTCTTGCAGTTTTTTGTGCATTGCATTCACGGCATGTTCCGCCAACTGTTGCACCTGCCACGCCGGCACGACGGCGAGAAAGCGGTTGGGCAGGTTTGGCGTGAGAATCTGTTCGTCTGAGTGACGGAGTTCGTCCCACATGTTGAGCTTGTCGTAGAGTGATTCCTTGTGAAGGAAGTCGAACAACGGCTGACCTCGCAACGCCGGGAACAGCACGCAATCGGGGCCGACTTCATCCGTGATGGCCTTGATCCCGTGCGCGATGAGCCACGAAAGCAGATAGCTGCCGCTCCAGAGGTCGCGCGTCGAGCGGGCTTGCGCGATGAACTCCTGGACCGGGCCAATCTGCACCAGCAAAAAAGCGGGTTTGAACTCGCGCACTTCGGCGTTTGGTCCATCATTGGCAATTTTCACGCACGTCTGCAGTGCGCTGACGATGCTGCAATGCGTCCAGATGGTGTGATCAGGGATGCGCGTGTCGGCCGGCAAGTGAGCGAGGCTGGGATGTCCTTCCGCGCAGCGCTGCCGCCACAGCCGCCAGTGGACAAAGAACTTCGCCCAGTCCTGTTGTTCCGCATCGCTCGCCACCTTGCTCCAATCGCAAGTGTGCGGCTGGAGCGCGGCAACCTGGGTTTCGGCTTCTGCGTGTCGAATCGGTTGCTCGAAATGCAGTTCGCCGCCACCCAGTGGATGTTTGAATGACGCCGATTCATTCCACTCAGCCTTTAGCACAGACGATTTCGGGCAAATCACCCGGTCGGCTGCGGCAGCGGTGTGGTCGCAGACCTTGTCGAAAAACCACGCCACGTCGGTCG